>Ga0214471_10004792_pt1 | contig 10436 bp, 12 predicted proteins | sample RVTome_5_FD_207665 | JGI IMG/M metagenome (GOLD analysis project Ga0214471, IMG submission 207665) | Soil microbial communities from uranium-contaminated site in the Upper Colorado River Basin, Wyoming, United States - RVT142D155 | ecosystem: Environmental > Terrestrial > Soil > Contaminated >... | reverse complement strand
GAAGGAAGTGGCTGCCTGCGTTGGCCATGGCGATACCCGTGGTGCGGGGGAGTCCTAGCCGCGCGGCGCGGGTGGGCGCCGTCCGGCCTCGATCTCCGATTCGATCACGACCCGCACGGCCTCGGCGGGGTCGTCCGTGAGCTGTACCAGGTTGAGATCCTCGATGGCGATCTTGCCGTCGGCCGCGACGCCCGTTCGCAGCCACTCGAGCAGCGGGCTCCAGTACGCCGTACCCATGAGGACCACCCGGAAGTTCTCGATCTTGCCCGTCTGGATCAGCGTCAGGGACTCGAACAGCTCGTCCAGCGTGCCGAAGCCGCCGGGAAACACGATGAACGCGGTGGAGTACTTCACGAACATCGTCTTCCGGACGAAGAAGTACCGGAAATCAATGGCGCGGTCTATGTAGGGATTGTGGTGCTGCTCGTGCGGCAGCTCGATGTTGAGGCCAATCGAGAGGGCGCCGGCCTCCCGGGCGCCGCGATTGCCCGCCTCCATGATCCCCGGGCCCCCTCCGGTGATCACCGCAAAGCCCGCCTGCCCCAGGAGGCGTGCGGTCTCCCGGGCCGCCTGGTACCAGGGATCGTCTTCGCCGACGCGTGCCGATCCGAAGATCGCCACCGCACTGCCCACGGTGGCCAGCTCCTCGAACCCCTCGACGAACTCGCCGATGATGCGCAGCACGCGCCACGGATCGGTGCTCGTGAAGTCGCTCGGGGCGGCGGGGGGCGGCGCGGACAGCAGCTGGGCGTCCGCGGTCGCCGGTTTACTCCCGCGTGGGCCGGAGGGTCTCGAGGGCTGCGACATGGTCCTCCACGACGTTGTAGAAATACGGGGACAGTCGGACGTGCCCGGGCCGCGCGTCGGCGACGATCCGCCGCGCCGCGAGCGCCGCGACGTCGGCGTGGGGGTCCGCGGACGGCAGCATCACGATGGCCGAGCGCTCGTCGGCCACCGGCGCCACGCGGGGGCGGAAGCCCCGGTCGGTCGCGCGCGCCACCAGATCTTCGGTCAGGCCCGACGTGGCCGCGCGAATGGTGGGCACACCGATCTCCTCGATGACGTCGAGACCCCCCAGCTGCGCGTGCACGGCGGCCAGCGCGGGCGTTCCCTGCTCGAACCTCCGGGCATCATCGTGCCAGACGATCCGACCGGGGTCGAACTCGAACTGGCTGGCGTGGGCAAACCACCCCGTCACGGTTGGCGTGAAACGCGCAATGAGGTCGCGGCGGGCATAGAGAAAGGTGATCCCCGGACCGCCGAGCAGCCACTTGAGCCCACCGGCGCACAGAAAGTCCACCCCGCTGGCCCGCACGTCGAGCGGCACCTGCCCGACACCCTGGTAGGCATCCACGAAACACAGGGCGCCATGCGCATGCGCGGCGTCGGCCACCGCCCGGAGATCCTGGATGGCCCCGGTCGTGAAAAAGACATGGGAGGTGGCCACGAGGGCGGTGCGGTCATCCACCGCTCGGGCCAGCAGGTCCGGCGGCACCGTGACCCCGTCGGGGCTCCGGACCACCTCCACCTCGATTCCCGCGCCGCGTTTCGCGAGCCACTGATACGCCACGGTGGGGAAATCCAGGTCCGTGGTGACGACCTTGGGCCTGCGCGAGTAGTCCAGCAGCCCTGCCAGAACGGCGGTGGCCGTGGATACCGAGGCGTGCAGCGCGATTTCGTCGGGACCGGCCCCGATCAGGGCGCCGTAGCGGCGCCTGAGCTCCGCGAGCCGCTCCCACCAGACGTCATACCACGCCGGCGCACCCCGCGCGTCCCACTCGTCCAGAAAGGTGGCGACCCGGGCTCGCGAGCGGCGGGACAGGGCGCCCAGCGAGCACGAATTGAGGTAGATCTGTCGCTCGAAGACCGGAAACTCGGCCCGATACCGGGCAAGCTCGGTCGCCGGGACGCTTGCCAACGCCATAGGGGCCCAATATACACTCCACCATGGCGGCTTCTCGCGCCAAGTCTGCTCTCGATGGAAGCCGGACAATGGCCACTGCCGGATGGGAAGGTCTGTACCAGGGAAGTTGGATGCGCCTGACCGGGACGCTCGCCGTGCGGGCCCTGGTGCGTCCCCGGCTTGCGCTGGATCTTCTCTCGGCCGCGTGGGCCTTCCGGCGCCGCCACTGGTATCGGATCCCCCCGTTCCTCCCGCTCCCCGCATCGGACTACCTGCGCTGGCGGATGTACACCGCCTACGGCGACGAAGCGGCCGTTCCGCCGGCCGACGATGTGGTCAGGTTCGCGCGATGGCGGCGCAAGCTCCTCGAGCTCTGAGCGCGGCGGCGCGCGCGGGGCAGGTTAAGGCGCTGGCGCGCGAGCTGGGATTCGCCGCCGCGGGCGTGACCACGCTCGACCCGGTCCCCCACCCAGACGCCCTGGACCAGTGGCTTGCGTCGGGCCACGCCGGCAGCATGCGTTACATGCACCGCCAGGCGGAGAAGCGAAAGGCGCCGGACCGCATCCTGGAGGGGGCGAAACGTGCCATAGTTGTTGTGTACAACTACGCTCATGCCGATGGGGAAAGCCCAGAGGATTGCGGGCGGGTGGCCAAGTACGCCCACGGTCGCGACTACCACGATGGCCTGCGGCCCGCCCTGGAAAACCTCGCGGACTTCGTCCGGGGGCTCGGGGGCCCTGGAGCCGTTGCCCGACCCTACGTAGACGCGGGTTCGGTCCCGGAGCGGGAGCTGGCCCAACGCGCGGGTCTTGGGTGGATCGGCAAGAACACGATGCTGATCCATCCCCAGCGCGGCTCGTTCACGATGCTCGCGTCGGTCCTGACGAACGTGGACCTCGCCGTGGACCCGCCGTTCGAGGCGGATCGTTGCGGGTCATGCACGCGTTGCCTGGACGCCTGCCCGACGGGGGCGTTTCCGGCCCCGCGCGTGCTTGATGCGACGCGCTGCATCTCGTATCTCACGATCGAGCATCGGGGCGAGATCCCCGGGCCGTTGGCCGATCGGATGGGCGACTGGGTATTCGGGTGTGACGTCTGTCAGGACGTCTGCCCCTGGAACCAGAAGTTCGCGGGCGGGGGCGAGGACATTATCCTGCGTCTGGATCCCGCGCGCGCGTGGGTCCCGCTGGACGCGTTCGGGGATCTCGACGAGGGCGGGTTCGTCGAGCGGTACGGGTGGACGCCGCTGGAGCGGCCCGGCCTCGCCGGGATGCGTCGCAATTGCGCCGTCGCGGCCGCCAACACTTCGCACGGGGAATCTCATGACCGAGCCTGACGCGCCGGCTGACGCCGCGGCGTCGGTGACCGCGCTTCGTACCCGGCTCGAGGATGGTCTCGCGTCGCTCGATCCGCACCACCGGCTGCGCGGGCGGCCGGTCAGCTATCACCTGATCGCCGGGCGCACGCTGGAGATCGTCTACCGCGACGTCACGCGCATCGAGGAATCGGAGGTGCTTGGCGTCAAGCGCCTCCTGCGGACGCACTGCTACTGCATCGTGGAACCGCAGACCGCGGAGACCCTCACCGTGCGGTTCGTCGTCCCCCTGGGCGGGCAGTCGTAACGACCGTCGTCAGTGCTGCGTCGGGTGCCGCAGGAGGCCCGCGCGCACGCGCGCGCCGGTGGCGGGAAAGTCCAGGGCGCTCAGCGAATCAATGATCCGGAAGGCGGCCTGCACCGGATCCGGGAAGGCGAGACCCGGCCGTACCTGGTGGGTGGCGCGCAGGTCCGCCAGGACGACGCGCCCCGCGGGGTCGAGGACGGCGCAGAGGATGGCGCCACGGTCGAGGGGCGCGACCTGCGAGAACGGCCCATACGTGAGCAGGTTGCCGAGAGAATAGCTCACGAGGGCGTCCCCGCGCAGCTCGATGGCCCGGAGCACGTGCGGCCCATGTCCGATCACGAGATGGGCACCCGCGTCGAGCGCGGTGTGGGCGATGCGTACCGGGTTGCCCCGATCCTCCCCGGCAAAACGCTCCGTCGCGTCGGGCGTCCGCTGCGCGCCCACGCCCTCGGCGCCGACGTGCAGCGACACCACGACGCGGGCGTACGCGGCCGCCGCACGGGCAACGTGGCGCGCGAGGGCCTCGAGGTCCCGCGCATCCGGCCCCGCGCTGAACACGCTGAAGCCGAGCAACGCCAGGCTGTCGCCGTCGGGGAGCGGGACCAAGGTCGGCAACGTGTCGCTTCCCACGACGTGCACGCCGGCGTCCCGCAGGTGGTTCACGGTCTCCTCGAAACCCGCCACTCCCGCGTCCATCGCGTGGTTGTTCGCCACGTTTCCCGCCACCTGCGCCCGGCCGGCGAATCGCCGAAGCGCGGCGGCCACGTCCGGATCCTGGCGGAACGCGTAGCACATGCGCGACCCCGGCCGGCACTTGCGTGGGGCGGGCCCCATACCGATCGCCCCTTCCACGTTCACCAGGACCACGTCGGCGTCGGCCACGAGCGGACGCAGCGGGGCGAGCAGCGTGTCCGGGTTGGGCAGGAGCGTCCGGGTCCCGGGAAGCCGCGTGGCCAGGGCCCACGCGGTGTCGAGGTTGCTGCCCAGCATGACGTCGCCGCCCGCGCAGACCGTTACCGTGGACGGATCCGCCGGCGGCGGATACGCGCGGTAGGGAAGCCCGCGCAGGAACAGCGGCGCCACGATGTGCACGTCCGGCTCGGGAACCGGGAGCCGGCGCGCCGGGACGGCGCACGCCGCGAGCAGCGTACCGGCGACGATCGCCAGTGCCCGCTTCACAGCCCGGTGGGGTGGTCGAAGAACTCGAATGGGATATCGAAGCGATCCCGCACGTGTTCCCCGAGTGCCTGCACGCCGACAGTCTCGGACGCGTAGTGACCGGCGTAGATGACGTTGAGCCCCCACTCCTCGGCATCGAAGAACGTGTGGTGGGGACCCTCACCCGTGATGAACGTGTCCACGCCGCGTTCGTGCGCCTCGGCGATGAGGTCGCTCGCCCCCCCGGTCACGAGCGCGACCCGCCTCGTGCGCGACGGGCCCTTGGCGATCACCCGGGGTGCGGCGCCCAGCCGCTCGGCCACGCGCTCGGCCAGCTCGGTGAGCGGGATCTCCAATCCTCCCATCACCCCGATCTCGATCCCCTGGTACCGCCCGAACGGGACCGGCGCCTCCAGCCCCAGGTCGCCGGCCAACACCGCGTTGTTGCCGACCTCGGCGTGGCAGTCGAGCGGGAGGTGCGCGGAGTACAACGCCACGTCGTGCTGGATCAGGGCGCGGAGGCGCCGCCCGAACCGACCGGTCACGCGCTGGAGGCCGCCCCAGAACAAGCCGTGGTGGACCACCAGGAAGTCGGCCCCCCGCGCAACGGCGGCGTCAATCGAGGCCTGACAGGCGTCCACCGCGCCCAGGATCCGGGAAGCGCGGCCCGAGTTCGCGACCTGGAGGCCGTTCAGCGCCTGCGGGGAATCGGGAATCTCGGGGACCTTGAGGAACCGGTCGAGATAGGCGGCGAGCTGATCACTGGTCATCGTAGCGCCCATGTTCTCATCCACACAAACGAGACATTACAGTGACAGTAACGCTACTCAAAGACCCGGGTGTTGGAACTGTTGTTCCTGGTAACACATTGATCTGCAACTGATTATATCGGGCGTCGCGAACCGTGTGTTCATACTGGTGGAGAACTGTCGCGTTGGTCCCCGCTACTTGGCCGGGGCGGCGACCTCCACACCGGTCATCTTCACCAGGCCGTTGATTTCGCCACCCTCCTGTACCACCAGGGACTTGGTGGTGACGTCGCCGTGCACCGCCGCTCCGCCCTGGACTTCGATGCGCTCGGTCGCGGTCACGCCGCCCTGGACGCGGCCCCCGATCACGGCCTCCGCGGTCTGAATGTCCCCCTCCACAACACCGCCGCGCGCGACCAGCACCTGCCGCTCGGCACGCACGGTCCCCGCCACGGTGCCTTCGACCTTGACCACGCCGGACGACACGAGTTCCCCCTCGAAGCGGGTCCCGGGAGCAATGATGGTGAGGGTCGCGTCACTGCGCGGCGTGCGGTCGGGACTCGTGGCCATGATCAGGGAGCCTCTCGGACAACGGTGCGGGGGTCAACGGCGCGGGCGCCGCGCCGGATCTCGAAGTGCAGGTGGGGGCCGGTGGAGCGCCCGGTCGAGCCGGCGAGCGCGATGACCTGCCCGGCGGCGACCGTGTCGCCCTCGCCGACCAGGAGCCGCGACGCGTGCCCGTACAGGGACTGGTAGTCGTCCGGGTGATCGAGCATGACGAAGTGACCGTACTCGGCGTCTTCCCCCAGTTGGCTCACGACCCCGCCCCCGGACGCGCGGATCGGCGTGCCGATGGGAACGGCGATGTCGAGGCCGGAGTGCGTTTCGTCGCGCGGGCCGGGGCCCACCTGGCCGCGGGTGATGATGCCGCGCTGGTCCAGGGGCCAGTGGAACGGTGGGGACAGGCCTTCCTCGAAGCGGGCCGGTGCGTCCGGTGCGGCCACCACGATGGGCGACACCGCGAGCAGCGGCCCGGTCAGGGGCGCCTGGAGTTCCGGGACGATCCGCCCTCCCATCATCTCACGGATCTGCTCGTAGCGCTGTTCCGCCTCGTCCAGCCGGCGGGCGAGGTGCTGCACCTGATCGCGCTCCGCCTCCAGCCGCGCAATGCGGTCGCGCAGGCCCGGCACCGACGCCGCCGTCCGGACAATGGGCGCATACAGAACCGCGCCCACGAGGACGCCGACGGCGACGCCGCCGCCCCCGAAGAGCAGCGTCCGCGCGGCCCACAGGGGCAGCCGGAACTGCCGCGAGTGTGGATCGCCATCGCGGTGGACGACGACCGTGACGACGCGGCTCGTGGTCATCCGGCGAACGGCTCCCCGAGGATCAGCTCGAGCACGCGGGCCAGGTCGTCGTTCGAGTAGAAGCTGATGGTGACGCGCCCTCCCTTCCCGCGGCGCGTCACGAACACGTCGGTCTTCAGGTACCGACGCAGCGCGTCCTCGACGCGCCGCACCTCCGCATCCGGTTTCCGCGCGGACCGCCGGCCCGCCCGCGGCCGGCGCGCCGGCGCCCGGTCCCCGCGGGCCAGGGCTTCCAGCTCGCGGACCGAGAGGTCGTCCTCCACGGCGCGGCGAGCGAGGGCGGGAAGGGCCCGGACGTCCTGCACGAGCAGCAGGGCCCGCGCGTGACCGGTGGACAGCGTCCCGCGGTGGACGAGCTCCTGCACGTCGTCCGGGAGCTTGAGGAGCCGCAAGGCGTTGGCCACGGCCGGCCGGCTTCGTCCGACGAGGCTCGCGAGATCGCCCTGCGAAACCCCGAACTCGCCCATCAGCCGCTGATAGCCCAGCGCCTCGTCAATGGGAGACAACTGATCCCGCTGGAGATTCTCGACGAGCGCCAGGGTCAGCAGCGTGCGGTCGTCCACGTCGCGTACGATGGCGCCGATCTCGTTCCAGCCCAGGCGGTCCGCCGCGCGGAGGCGCCGCTCGCCCGCGATCAGCTCGTAGCCCCCGTTGGCCGGTCGCACCACGATCGGCTGGAGCAACCCCGACCTTCTGAGCGATTCCGCGAGTTCCGTGAGCGCGTCTTCGTCGAAGGCGCGGCGCGGCTGGTAGGGATTGGGACGAACCTGTGCCAACGGCAGGTGCACGAGGGTGCCGGCGGCCGCCGCTTCCGGCGTCGTGGGCGACGGACCGAGGAGAGCCTCGAGCCCGCGGCCCAGCCGGCGCTTGGGCTGGCCGGCGCTCGCGCTCATGCGCCTTTGACGCCCCGCACCTGGGTGCCGGCCCCGGGGGCCGCGACCCGGCGGATCAACTCCTGGGCGAGCGCGAGGTAACACTTGGCGCCCACCGAGTGCACGTCATAGAGCAGAATGGGCTTGCCGAAGCTCGGCGCCTCCGCGAGCCGCACATTCCGCGGGATGACCGTGCGGAACACCTTGGCGCCGAAGTACTCCTGCGCCTCGGACGCCACCTGACGCGAGAGGTTGAGGCGGCTGTCGTACATGGTGAGCAGGACACCATCTATCGCGAGCGCGGCGTTGAAGTTCTGCTGCACGAGCTTGATGGTATTGAGGAGCTGCGACAGTCCCTCGAGCGCGTAGTACTCGCACTGGATGGGGATCAGCACCGCGTCCGCCGCGGTGAGCATGTTCAGCGTGATCAGGCCGAGCGAGGGTGGGCAGTCAATGAGGATGATGTCGTACGCGTCGCGCAGCGGTGCCAGTGTCCGCCGCATGACCGTTTCGCGACCGCGCCGGCTCACCAACTCGATCTCGGCGCCGACGAGGTCCTGCGTGGCCGGCACGACGTCGAGGTGCGGGAAGTTCACCTCGCGCCGCACGACGCTGGCAACCGCGAGGTCCCCCACGAGGGCCTCGTACAGCGATCCGGACACCGCGGCGCGGTCCACACCGATGCCGCTCGTGGCGTTCCCCTGGGGATCGCCATCCACGAGCAGGGTCTTGGTTTCCGCGGCGGCCAGCGACGCGGCCAGGTTGACGGCGGTCGTGGTCTTCCCGACCCCGCCCTTCTGGTTCGCGATCGCTATCACTCGACCCATCGCTATAACTCGTTTTTTTACATGGTGTTATGCAAGAGATGGGCACCTGTCCAACCCATCGGGCAGGCCGACGCGGAATATACGGATGGTGTCGGGCACCGTAAAGCGTTCAGCTCCGTGAGTTTCACGTGAAACCCAGGAGGCTGTTCCGACCTTGGGCTAGCGCGTAAGGCGCAGGAAGTACACGTCCGCCCTCGTATCGGGGTTGATGAGCGAGAAGGCGAGAATCCCACCGTCGGCCGAGATGGCGGGGGCAAAGGCCCCTGTCGTTACCGGGATGGGTGATGGGAGCCCGGTGGTCAGATCCAACCATCGAAGGTCGGGACCGCGAACCACCAGGCGGCCGGCGACAGGGTCGAAGGCCGGGTCGCGCCCCTCTCCCAGTACCGTTTCGGCGCCGGACTCCAGATCACGCAGAATGAGTTCCCAGGTCGCGGCCGTTACGTCTACGAACTCTTCGGAGCATCCTACGAATCCCTGTGGGACGAAGAACCTCCTGACGGTCGAGTCCAGCCCGACCGGTCGGGAATAGGCCAGCGTGCCCCCATCCGGGCTCAGGGCCGGGTAGGCACCGACGCCGATCGAGGCCAACGGGACCGTGGTGTCGCTGACGTTCGCCCTCCAGAGGCGGTCGCCGTCCGAATAGATCATCTCGGTAGAACCCGGGAGCAGCACCGGTCCGAACGGGTTGGCATTGTCACGGTGCGCGTCGCGCCCCGCCGGGCTGAGTCGTACGCGCTGCGTCGCGGTCCCGGCCCCGGTTACCGTCGTCATCGGGACAAACCGCGCCGGGAGCGACGACAGGGGAGTCCCATCCCCGGGCGGGAGCGTGTACAGGGTGATCGCCACCGGCGACGGTGTGGGAGGCGGGGGTGTTCCGTCGGTGGTCATGGAGCTGTCGCGACATCCGTGGAATCCGGGGATCGCGCCGTGCCATGCGGTGAGTACCCGTTGCGCACCGTCGCTGGTGAGGTGCCCCATCTGGTACAGGATCGCCGGCCGGTAGACCGCCGCTTCCTCCCGGATCACCCCGCCATCGAGTGGGGCGCTCGCGAGAATCCACGCCTCTCCAAAGGGATCCAGGTCGAAGGTTCGAAACAGAAGCCGGCCGTCCGGGAGAAAGCCGCGCGCACCATCCGGTCCCGTTCCCCAGGTGACACGGTAGCGGCCCTCCCGATCCTCGAGGGGCGTGAACGATGGGGGGTCGGTGATCGCGTCCGACGGCGACTCGCACGCAACCGTCGGGAAGATGAGGAGCCCCGACGCGAGCACCAGCAACCGTCCGAGTTTCACGTGAAACACCTGTGCCCTATGATGTATAACTCGTTATAAGGCAATATGTTAAATCGCAATCGCCGCCCGCCGTTCTGGTCGAGACGAACAGGGTGGCTTGCCAGCCCGCCAGCCGCCTATCGCTGGATGGGAAGGGAATAGACGCTGGGGACCCCGCCCTCCGCCACCGCGAAGGCCAGGATGCTGCCATTGAGCGCCGTGAACGGCGCAAAGGCGTTGGTGGTGGGACGAATACTCGTGCGCAGACCGGTCGCGAGAGCGATCCACTCGAGTTCGCTGGGGCCGCGCACGAGCAGGCGCGCCGAGAGCGGATCGAAGGCCGGCTCGAGCCCTTCGCCAAGGATCTGCTCGGTTCCCGTTGACAGGTCCCGAACGATCACCTCCCATCCGGTGGCCGTGATCTCCACGTGCTCCTGCACGCAGACGCCGAGTCCCGCGGGGACGATGATCACCTCGACCGTCGAATCCACGCCCACCGGTCGCGCATAGGCGAGCTGCCCGCCGCCGGCACTCAGCGCAGGGTACGCCCCCGCGGCCACGAACGTGGCCGGTTGGGACGTATCGGCCATGCTCGCCTGCCAGATGCGCTCCCCATCGGCGTAGATGACGTCGTGTCCGCCGGGCACGAGCACCGGCCCGTACGGG
>Ga0214471_10004791_pt1 | contig 10437 bp, 8 predicted proteins | sample RVTome_5_FD_207665 | JGI IMG/M metagenome (GOLD analysis project Ga0214471, IMG submission 207665) | Soil microbial communities from uranium-contaminated site in the Upper Colorado River Basin, Wyoming, United States - RVT142D155 | ecosystem: Environmental > Terrestrial > Soil > Contaminated >... | reverse complement strand
TATGATCGCATGCCGGGAAAATTCCTCGCTGGCAAAAAAGACCTCGCAAATGGTGATGCACATGTTAATTTGATTCATCGCGACGATTGTGTTGAGATTATATTTAAGATAATAAAAAACAACACTTGGGGAGAGACATTCAATGCCTGTGCCGATTGTCACCCGACGAGGAAGCAGTATTATATTGATCAGGCAAAGTTAATCGGATTAACACCACCAGCATTTAATGAAAACGAGTCATGCAATTATAAAATTGTTAGCAATAAGAAACTGAAAGAATTCTTGAACTACAAATTTAAATATCCTGATCCCTCGAAGATTGTTGAAAATTAATATTCAAAATGTAGCGGCGACCTTCGTTCGATCCTTCGACAGTTCGGCAAGCCTGTGCTGAGCTATGTCGAAGCGCTCACTGCTCAGGACTTCAGGACAGGTTAGGTCGCCAGTAAAAATGGAGGACTGAAGTCCTCCGCTACAACCCATTTATCAGCGGGACATGAATGTCCCGCGTATCCCGGTTAAATTTGCAATTTAGGACAGGCAAGGTTTTCGAACGTCGCTCATGATCTGTTGTTCAAGACACTAAATCTAACCTGGCTATTCTACCACGGATTTAAGTTCAAGCTTTTCACCGTCCCTCAAAACCTTAATTTTTAAGTTTGACCCGACATCTATTCTGGTCAGGTACCTGTGTATGTCATCCACGTTCTGTACTGAATTTTCATTAATTGAGACTATGATATCACCAGTGCGTATTCCTGCTCGGTATGCCGGTCCGCCACTGGCAACTTCATGTACCTCTACTCCAAATTCATTACCAATGTCATGTCTTCTTGCCTCAATTCTGTTTAATCTCCTGTTTAACCCCTTAACTCCTAGATATACCTTTTTAATTCTTCCCTCTTTTATTAGCAGGCCAGCGACCCAGCGAGCAGTATTAATTGGTATTGCAAAGCATATACCCTGTGCGGATTGAATTACAGCAGTGTTGATACCCACGACGTTCCCGTGACTATCGACCAGCGGTCCACCTGAGTTACCAGGATTCAAAGCAGCATCAGTCTGGATTACATTTTCAATCAGCCGACCAGACTGACTCCTCATAGACCTTCCAGTAGCGCTTACAACACCCGCCGTTACAGATGCCTGGAATCCATAGGGGTTGCCGATAGCAATCACCAGCTGTCCCACCTTTAATTTATCCGAGTCTCCAAGCTCGGCCGCCTTGATATTAAACGCAAGTATTCTCAAAACTGCTAAATCCGTATCACTATCTTCGCCGACCACATCAGCAGCATATGTTTTACCATCTGAGAGGGATACCTCCAACCCCTTAGAATTATGAACGACATGACTATTTGTAAGTATGTAGCCGTCTGGGGTTATGATCACGCCCGAACCACTACCGGTCATTTCAAACGGAACTACACCCCTTGGTGTACTAGCCCGTGCTTGATGGGTCACTTTAATGCTTACTACAGAAGGACTTAACTTCTCCACGACACTTACAACCGCCTGTGAGTAAGCATCTAATAGATGATCCGTTTCGTCAAATAGACCTTCAGCGGCCGAATTGCCATAATCTATTTCTCCGTATCCTTTTATATACTTCAAATTACCATTCATTTTTTTTCCCTAAATACTAAATTAAGCCTTTTTTCCGAAAATCCAACAGAATAGACTTACGAACGCTGGAGAATCAGTTGACGAAACTCTCGTTACATCAACTCTGATTGACCATCTACTGCTAATAATTTTATTTGAGAGCGCAGATAGGGAATCCGTGATTCGCTAAACTACGCTCCATAAAGAATGGCTCACATAGAGTATTTATGCACTCAGCCTCACTTTCAATGCACGACTGATGACTCCAACAAGTTGCTCCTTTGGAACAGCCCCTATCACCTCTTCTACTGGTTTACCAGCTTTGAACAACAGCAATGTTGGAATACTCCTTATGCCATGATAAGAAGCAGCCCCGGGGTTCTCGTCTACATTAAGCTTTCCAACCTTTAATTGCCCCTCAAATTCCTCCGCTATCTCCTCTATAACGGGACCCATCATCCTGCATGGCCCGCACCAATCAGCCCAAAAGTCTACAAGTACAGGAAGCTTAGCCTCGAATACCTCCTCCTCAAAATTACTATCAGTTAACTGTATTGTCCTGCTCATGACTGCAACCTCCTTGTACAAACTTTCCTATTATCACATATTATGATAAGGAGCCTGACAAAAGGATTCAAGGTCCAACTAATTTCACTGTTTAACATTAAGCTTTAATAAATTGCAACAATTTTAAATATTCAATCTTATTAAAGGAGACAACTCAAATACATCCATCTTAATATCACTCATAACAAAAAAATAGTACTGATCTCTTTAAGTTTCAATTAAAGGATTGTATATTATTCTATATGGAATCCCCAACGTTCGACACGGAAAGCCTCCTAAATCTAGACAACTTTTCTGGAATTATTCCCCTATTTCCACTCCCTAATATAGTCTTTTTCCCAAACTCTCTGCTTCCGCTACACGTATTCGAACCTAGATACAGACAACTGGTTGAAGACATTATAGATTCTGAGCGAATAATCGGCATGGTTCTGCTAAAACCCGGGTGGGAAAAAAACTACCATGATAAACCAGAGATATTCAGCGTAGGCTGTATGGGAAGAATTATAAATATAGAAGTTGGGAAAGACGGGAGATCCAACATTGTTCTATACGGATTAAAAAGGGTAAGGATAGCGGAAATATTACACGACGCACCATATAGACTTGCACGTGTCAACTTAATGGAAGACATTCACGGGACTAACCAAGAGGGGCATCACAGACGGATTGTCGAATTAATAACAAGATGGAATAGTATGTTAGGAAAAGAATACAAATCACATCGGATCAATCTCGATTCTAATCTCGCCCTCGGTACCCTCACAGATTGCATTACTCCTCAAATAGTCTCAAATGTCTTTCATATGCAAGAGTTTCTTGAAGAAGCAACTATCTTAAAAAGAGCGGATATGATTCTCGAGCAACTGGAAACAAAATTAGAGATAATCTCGATCACCTCAAAAAAGAGAAATTCCATATTGGAAAAACGACACCTGAACTAGTCAATTCGCTGTGTGATTCTAGTCGGCTTGCCGCAAGAAACAAATTAACGTTCTAATAAGAAGTCCAAAACCACTTTATCCACCTCTTCCTGCCTCTCTCGCCAAAGGCCATGTCCAACTCCTTTAAATTCCCTTAATCTCGCACCCGGTATCAGTTCTGCAAGTTCCCTCGATCTCCTAGGTGAAGCTATTTGATCTCTTTCTCCAAGCACTACAAGGGTAGGAGCATTAATTTTATAAAGTAAATCCCTTGTATTGTGGCCTTCACAAGCAAAACTCTGTCCAAGATAACCATTAAGGGCCTTATCGTTCTGTGTTACAAGGGCAAGAGATTCTTTTATTGAACCCAGATTCTTTTCAATATATTCTCTTGTATATCCTAGGTAGAGCGCCATAAGCCAAACCGTTTTCAAACCCACCTTTGTCGCGATTTCCCTTCCTAGGCTAAGAATAGCGTTACCCACGTCATCTCGTGAAGCAGATGTGCATCCCAAAACCAATTTATCGACCCTTTTCGGGTACTTAATGCCCAACCACTGAGCTATCATCCCCCCCATCGACTTTCCAACGATTGAAGCAGACTGAATTCCAAGGAAATCAAGAAGCCCTGCGGTGTCATCGGCCATATCTTCAATTGTGTAAGGATAATCAGGCTTATCTGACAAACCGGCTCCACGATTGTCGAAGGCTATCACTTTAAAGTACTTCGAATATAATAAAACCTGAGTCGCCCAGCTACTGATCTGGCTACCGAGACCCCCTATTAAGACCACAGGTGGCCCTTCTCCACGAACTTCATAATGTATCTTTATCCCGTTTACATTAGCGTAGGGCATTACTATCCGTAGCAGCAGAGTACACAGAGATCAAAGAGTTATTAATTATTTTTAAATATTCTCTTCTCCGTATACTCTGTGTCCTTTGGGACATAATCAACTTCATTTATTTCTTTTTTGCTCCAAATAATCCTGAAGGATAAAAACTGCGGCCATCTTATCGATAACCCTCTTCCTCTTCTTCCTACTTAAATTGGCTTCTAAGAGTACTTTCTCCGCATCTGCTGTTGAATAGCTCTCGTCCCAGAGTTCAATATGTAACGAAAAGGTTCTCTTCAAAATATCGGCAAAATCCAATATCTCTTTACCCCTCTTGCTTACTGCTCCATCAATGTTATAAGGAATACCAATTAAGATCTCAGAGGGTTTGTGCGCATCTATAAGTCTAGACAAGGCATCGAGATCGTTTTTCATCTCCCTCCTCTTTATGGTTGTTACTCCACGGGCAGTAATCCCATGCTCGTCGCTGACAGCCACGCCAATTGTCTTCGTTCCAACATCGAGTGCCAATGTACGCATTCTTAAATCAAAATTCTATAAGATTATTCATTATAGTCCACAGTTCCTCTGGTGGTTTACCCCCCCGTGCAGTGACTCTTGATCTGTCCAAATATTAAAAAAAGCTATAACAGAAAAATAAGTATTTAAGTCGACAAGCCGATTTTTCACTAAATAAATAGGCTGGTCAGATTCTCAAATACATGCGTCTTTTAAAATGAATATCCCGACTCTTTTAAGAACTTTAATTCTTCGGGTGTGGAGCTACGACCGATTATTCTATTCCTATGAGGAAATCTTCCGAATCTTTCTATTATAAGATAATGCTTCTCCGCATACATTTTTGACCTAGAAATAATAGCAGCAATTGAGGGTGGTGAAGTAAAGAGCTTCTCCAGCATGGTAAAACACTCAAGCGAAGTCATCTGTATTTCCAAGTCCTCGGAATGCATTAGAGGCATGTAATAAAACAACCGTTCTGTAGGGTGTTGATCAATATCGAACCCCTTCTCAATTCCATTCAAGCAGGCCTTAAGGGCTATGGGATCTCCTTCGAATGCCTTTGGTGTATCACGATATATATTACGCGAAAATTGATCTATCAAGATTATGAGCGCCAAGGAACCCCGAGATATATCCAACCAAGTATTGAGCTTTTCCTCCAAGGCACGTTTTAAGTCTAATTCAAACCTGAACCTAATATCTTCATCTATCTCGTTACTATTGGAGAACCACATTTTAAGATGACGATCTGATGGTGCGTTATCGTTTTCAAGCCTACCAAACCAGTAATATAGAATCTCCTCCTGACGTTCAATTTGAAAGTCTCTATTCATAAATGTTTAACTATTAAATTGTCTGAAATAATTCATAGGTTGAAGTAATTTACATAAATTTTCCACGTTGTCCATAAAATACGAGCTCTGAGGTAATAATTTTCAATCCTACGAAACTACACTCCCACAAACACCGTTACATTCTTTACCGAACCAACTAATGATTTGAGTGATAATTTCCATCAAAAGTCAATACTTAGAAACAAAGCAAAGCCCTGGACAAAAAAATTAATTCACATAAGATATAATAAATTAAAGTTTTAGTTTAAAAGTTGGATTTAACATCTATTAGTTTATAAATTTTTCAAATTGCTAAATTTTTCTTCTCTAATCGACTGTAGTTATTGAATTTTCTTTAAACGTTAAAAAAAACTACTTGACAACCACAACATATTGTGTTTGAATCGAATTGTCAATACAAGATGTATTAACAGGACGCAAAAGGAGGATCAGGTTAATGTCTTCGGATAATTTTGAAGCTACCCAAGGAAGCAACAAGGAATTTACAGATGAAGGCTTAAATCTAGGGGAAGAACAACCTTCAGGAGCATCCGAAGAGGTTTTTTCTTTGAACGAGGGAATAATGGATATACCCAGTGAGACTATTGCTGCATTCTCTGGAGATGAGCTACGCGCAAGGGTGTTTTACGAGAAGTATGCACTTCGTGATTCAACCGGAAGAATAGTTGAGAAAACACCAGAACAAATGTGGAAAAGGGTTGCGCATGAGATCTCATCTCCAGAGAAAACACAAAAGCTCAAGAATGAGTGGGAAGACAATTTCTACTGGCTTCTGTCAGACTTCAGGTTTATTCCAGGTGGCCGGGTTCTTTTTGGTGCAGGTCAGAATAGAAGGTCCACCCTCCTAAACTGCTATTTTATGCCCATAAAAAATGACTCCATTGAAGGTATATTCGAATGGTGCAAAGAGGCAGCAAGAACATACTCATTTGGTGGCGGTGTCGGTACCGACATATCCGTGCTAAGGCCCAAGGGCTCACCCGTAAACAACTCCGCAATATATTCTACTGGAGCGGTTTCATTCATGGATCTCCTTTCTACAACGACTGGCACAATCGGCCAAGCTGGCAGAAGAGGTGCCCTGATGATAACAATAGATGTGAGCCATCCCGATGTCCTTGATTTCGTTGATATAAAGAATGACCCATCTAGGGCAAAGGTAAAATATGCAAACATTTCCGTTAAGGTTTCGGATGAGTTTATGAAAGCCGTAGAGGAGGATACGGACTTTGAACTTAAATTTGAAAACGAAAAGGTTAGAGTAAGAAAAAAAATTCGAGCAAGAACCTTATGGGAAAAGCTGATTAAATCGGCCTGGTCTTCTGCAGAACCCGGGATAATTTTCTGGGATGCTGTAAAGAAATATTCTCCAACAGAATACAACAACATGGAAATACACGGGGTAAATCCTTGCAGTGAACAGGCGCTTGAAGATTACGGAAACTGCTGCCTCGGAAATACCAACCTTTCATCCTTCGTAAACGATGAATTTACGGAGAGTGCGTCAATCGATTGGGAAAACTTAGAGAAGGCATTTAGATATTCCGTTCGTTTTCTTGATAATATACTCGACTATAATATGGATAAACACCCACTACGGGTCCAGACAAAAGCATCAACCCATTCAAGGAGGATCGGGGTTGGTTTCACGGGATATGGGGATATGCTTGCAAAATTAAATATTAAATACGACACACCAGAGGCAGTAGAATTCGCGGACAAGATGTTTGAACACATAAAGAATATCGTCTATGAGGCCAGCTCTGATCTTGCGGCAGAGAAGGGATGTTTTCCAGCATTTGACATGGATACGCATTTATCCAGACCCTTCATCAAGACAATCAATGAGAGAGTTATCGAAAAGATAAAGAAACAGGGTCTTAGAAACGCATGTATCCTCACGGTACCACCAGTCGGAAGCGGCTCAGTACTCGCCGGTAGCACTAGCGGAATTGAACCGATTTTTGCTCTCTCGTATTACAGACGATCTAAATCCCTTTCTAAAGAGGAATTTAAGGTATACCATCCGCTTGTTGGGGATTATCTTAGGAAGTTTAATCTCAAGGATGAAAGAGAGCTTTCAGAATCGTTCGTGACATCTCATGAGATAGAACCTGAAATGAGGGTGCGCACGCAGGCTGCGATACAGAAGCACATTGATTCTTGCATCTCCAGCACAGTCAACCTCCCTATTGATATATCTCTCGATGAAGTCGAAAAGATCTACTTTCTCTCATGGAAGCTTGGATGCAAAGGAATTACGGTTTACAGGGAAGGCTCAAGAGAGGGAATTCTTTTAACAGAACAAGGAGCAAAGGCGCAGGAGGCGGTCGAATTTAAAGGACTGGAGTCCCGGGAAGAAGGGGTGCATACCCCATCATACCCCATCTCATCCCTTCATCCCACCTCCATGACCAAGGAAATCACTCCGATAGAACGACCCCTCCTGCTTAAAGGATTTACAGAGGTTATAAAAACAGGATACGGCAATTTATATGTAACTGTCAACACCCATGAAGGCAGACCCTTCGAGGTCTTTGTTCAGATAGGGAAATCTGGTTACACAACAATGGCCGATGCAGAGGCAATAGGACGCCTCGTATCGCTCTCGCTTCGATCAGGGGTAAGCGTAAAAGCTGTAGTAGAACAATTGGATGGAATAGGCGGTGCTTCCCCAGTATATTCGGAAGGAAAGTTAATAATGTCTATACCAGATGCAATCGGTACAATTCTGAGAAAACACTTTATCCAAGACAAAGAGTCAGAAACCAGATCGGCCAGCGATATAGATCTAGAGCGGTGTCCCGACTGTGGCAGCCGTGCCCTGGCATTCGAAACAGGCTGTGTCACATGCAGGAGTTGTGGATTTTCAAAGTGTGATTAAGGGAAGATAATTCATCCAATTAAGTCAGTACTTCCTCAAGAAAGAAAGCTTCTTAAGATCTCGCCTTCGTCGGCAAGACAGAGCTTTTCAAGTGCCCTCTTTTCAATCTGCCTTATTCGCTCCCGCGTAAGATCAAACATATTTCCTATCTCGTCTAACGTATATGTAGCCTCTTGATCTATTCCGAACCTCAACCTGATAATCTCCCCTTCTCTATCTGTGAGAAGTGTTAGAGCTTCTCTTATTCTCTTTGTAAGAGCCGCTTTTGCTATTGCCGAATCAGGAGCTGGTGACCCCTCATCAGCAACAAAATCCATAAGGGTGGTTTTCTCTCCATCCATTATTGGTGTGTCGAGCCTGGCTGCGTCATTTGTAGATTCCAAAATTCGTTTCACGCCTTCGACTGAAATACCAGCTAATTGAGCTATTTCCTGTGGCAATGGCTTCCTTCCCATTTGTTTATGAAGCATTGAACTTATCCTGTATACCTTGCTCGCCTGCTCGAGAACATAGACCGGAACTCTGATTGTTCTCGTCTGATCCAATAGTGCCCTCGAAATAGCTTGATGTATCCACCAGGAAGCATAGGTGGAAAACTTAAAACCCTTGGTGTGATCAAACCTCTCGACAGCCCTCATAAGACCCACGTTGCCCTCCTGGATTAAATCTGGCAGGGGCAGCCCCCTGACCATATATCTCTTGGCTATACTTACAACGAGCCTTAAATTAGCTTTGACAAACCTGTCCTTCATTGTCCTAGCCTTATCAGCATATACCCTCATAAAGGCATAGAGGCTATCCAACCTCCTAGAAATCACTTGATCTCTGCCATTCTTATGTCCATTTCTTTTACTTCTTGATTTTTTACTTTTCAGCAATCTTTCAATGTTATTTCTTAGTTCCTTGACTTTCGCTTCACATTTTTTTATCTTCGCTGAAACTTCTATCTCTTCCTTTGATGAAAGAAGGGGTTCTATTGCCATATCCTTAAAATAAACATATAGTAGTCGAAATTGTTCATCGGGAATCCACTCTTCCTGTTCACTCTTTTTTATTTCTGTTGATTCTGGTTCTTCAATGTCAAATTCAAACTCTTTTTCATCGACATCCAACATAAAATTATCGAATTCAAGAGGAGAAAATGAATCATCCTCATCTTCGATAAAGACATCCAAATCATCGACAACTGTTGCAGCGTGTTCATATTCGGAAAACTTTGTATTCATCTCTTCACCCTTTTTTAGCAATATCATAAAACAATAACTCTAAGGTCATAAATAATGTTCTTCAGTTATTACTAAAATTCGTAACCGACCTTTAAGAAGCTGGAGGCATAACTCTTATAACGTTGCAATCGTTTCCCTATGTCTCCACCCAATCACATTCTCAAAAGCAATAAATAGCGATTTTTTATATTATAGGGATATGGTAATAATTTGTCAAGAACTTTTCTTCGCACATGCAAAAAATGGATTATGTCATTTTATGCTTCTGGACTGTAGAAATATTGGCATGAACTGCTCAATTCTACGCATTCGCTAACTGATGGTTCTGGAGCAATTCGTTAGTTACTCAGGTAAACAAAAGTGAATAAGACATTAAAAACATTAAAAAAAGTCACTCTATCCTTTCCACTATCGCTTCCATTCCTTCTGTTCTTTGAAAGGAAATTGCGTATTCTCTTGCCTCTCCCTGTGTGTTGAATTTACCAATCCTCACTAAGTACCAATTTTCACCAAGCGAATTGACATATGGTACAATATACGGTTTGTAACCCGCTAAATTTAATTCGTTTAGTGCTTTGTTAGCCCTCTCTATCTTTTTGAATGCGCCGACCTGAACTGTAAAGCCTCCTGTCTTCTCAATATCAATCTCTTGCTCGCCATCGTCAAATTCTTGAGAGTTGTTTTCATTGACTTCGCCTTCGTCTGCGTCGCCTGGCCCTACCTGCTGCGAATACGTATCGGCAACTGATTGTCCCACATGGGAGGATAACCGCTCTTGAATAGAGACTTTTTCCTCTTCTATCAAATTCCGCTCCCCTCCTCCTGGACCACCAATCCTATCCCCCAACACGGTGGACTGCTCCCGTTGAGCTTCTTTTTTAACACCAACACTTAAATCCATATCCCTGACCTTAATTCCGACATACACACCGACGCAAAAAGTAAGTAGAATTATCACTAATTGCCGGGCCGATCGAGTCCATGACCGCCGTTTACGATCTGTAAATATCAATCTTGGTT
>Ga0214471_10004790_pt1 | contig 10438 bp, 6 predicted proteins | sample RVTome_5_FD_207665 | JGI IMG/M metagenome (GOLD analysis project Ga0214471, IMG submission 207665) | Soil microbial communities from uranium-contaminated site in the Upper Colorado River Basin, Wyoming, United States - RVT142D155 | ecosystem: Environmental > Terrestrial > Soil > Contaminated >... | reverse complement strand
CCCCATCTTTCTTCTGATCAGCCTCCGCCCCTACTCCGACTCCTCCTCCGGCGGTGCTTCCAAGCTGATCGCCGACCTGGACCGGATGCGGGTGACGCAGGTGTTGAGACTGCAACGGTTGACCCGGCTCCAAACCGGGGAGCTGCTCGAGAACCTGCTCGGCGCTCCCGTGGATGAGGCAACGCTGGAGAGCCTCCACGCCCGCTCCGAAGGTGTGCCGTTCTTCATCGAGGAGCTGGCAAGGGCCTACCGGGAGGCCGAAGCACTTCAGCTGATCGACGGCACATGGACCATGACGCGAATGAGCGGACCGGCGGTGCCGTCCTCGATCCAGTCCCTGGTCGAGCGAAGACTCGCCCAGCTGTCGGAGGACTGCCGGTCACGACTCGCCGACGCCGGGGTCCTGGGACGACGGTTTCGTCTCGTCGACCTTTCCCGGGTGTTGGCCCGAGTGCAAGACGAGCCTTCGAAGCCCGAATGGCAAATCGGTGAGGAGCTCAAGAACGCCGTCGATCTCGGTCTGATCGTCGAGGAGCCGCGGGGATCCCGTTTCGACTTCTCGTTCTCTCATGACCAGATCCGGGCATCATTGCTTGGCGTCAGCTCCCGACAGCGAGTCAGGGCCATCCATGGGGCCATCGCTGAAGCCTTGGCGGAAGAAGGCGGGACCGAGAACCTGTCCATGCTGGCCTACCACGCCCTTCAGGCCGGAGATCAAGCACTTGCGGTGTCAAGCGCGGTGGCAGCGGCCCGGGCTGCCATGGATGTCTCTGCCCCCGAGGAGGCGGTTCGTCTCATCGACGGCACACTCCCCGCGGCCTCGGAGCCCCAGGACCGAATCGAGATGCTCCGAGTCAAAGATGATGCGCTGGAGGTGCTCGACCGAGGGATGGAGCGCCTCGCCAATCTGGCCGAGATGACCGCTCTGACCGCTGCGGTCCACTCCCCCGCCCTCGACGCCGAGGTGAAACTGAGGAGGGCCTCCGCAGCCAGAGCCAATGAGGACTGCGACCTGGCTGCCGATCTGGCCCAGGCCGTGCGCAGCTCCGCAGAAACCTCCGGCGATCTGGAGCTGGAGCTCGCCGCATGCCTCGAGCTGGGGCAGGCAATCACCAGATGCCCGATCGGCGAGGGTTATTGGCCTCTCGTCGAGGTCGACCTCGACGCAGCCGAAGAACCGTTCCAGCGAGCGTTGTCGATCGCTCGTGAGATAGGCGCACGATCGAAGGAAGCCGACGCTCTGCGCGAGCTGTCCGTGATCGAGGCGGGGAGGGTGAGAGAGAGAGCTTTGGAGGCCGTAGCAGGTGGGTCCTCACGTCTCGAGATCCTCCACGAGGCACCGGCGATGTTCGCCAAGACGAAAGAGCTCGCCGAGGAAGCCTTCCGCATCTACGAGGAGATCGGCGACCGGCGTGGCTCGATGTCGTCCCTGATCTCGATGGCCTACGCCCACGTCACCGATCCGACGGCTCGTGGAATGGCCGGTCGGATCGAGCACATCAGGGCGCTCCACCACAACAGGCAAGGTGAGGTGACCGAGAGCCAGAGAGATGTCGACGACGCCTTGATGCTGTTCAGCATTCACACCTATGCCAGGCTCAACGTCCAACCCGGTCTGGCTCTGGAGCGGGGGCGTGAGACGTTTGAGGCGGCCCGAGCCCTCGGAGACCGGTGGTTGGAGTCCCTCGCCGCCGGCGGGATGGCGATGGCCTACCTGATGATTGGTGCCAGTGACGATTGCGGAGCGTGGCTCGATCGCGCCGCCAATGCCGCCATGTCGGTGGCCAGTACCTCGATGGCACGCCGTCTGGAGATGTGGCGGGGAGCTCACGCCGCCTCCCGAGACGACGTCGAAGCCATGGTTCGCCATTTCGAAAGGGCTGCCGAACTGGCCGGGCAGAAGAACCTCGGGGGACGATGCGACGCCTATGCGAGTCTGGCCATCGAGTGCGCCCGCATCGGAGCCCGCGACGATGACGACTCGATCCTGAAGATGGCCAAGGCTGCCGCCGCCGAGACTTTGGGAATGGTCCGCCGTATGAACGGAAAACTGCCCTGGGAAGCGGTGGCCCATGCGGCCCTGGCCGTGGTAGCGCAAGCAGAAGGAGACACTGAAACCGCGGCCGACGAGGGCCGGGCTGCTCTCGACATCGATGGGGAGACTTACCTCTCCCTGTACCTGCCCATACTCTGGGCGGCTGCGCGCACCCTGATCGCACCCGGCGAACCGGAGGCGGCGGCCCTCAGCGCGCAGATCCTGGGTGGCCTCAATTTCATCAACATGTCGATGACCGATCCCGACATCAAGACCAGGTGGTTCGATCTGCCTACCCATCGCGAATTGGCCGAGATAGTGGGATTCGACCCGTCTCAGACGTGGCAGCCTGATGAGATCGAGGGGGTCGAGTTGAGCGAAAAGGAGCTCGGATTGCTTGGTGATCTGGCTTCCGGATCGGCCACCGCCCGCCAGGCGTCGGGTGCGGGGGCAGGTGCAGGTTCCGACGAGGTGGACCAGCTCCTCGCCAAGTTGGGTGTCGCCTCCGAGACCGAAGCGATCGAGTATGCGATCAAGGCCGGTGTCACATGGCAGTGAGGGTCGTCATCGACCGCAGACGGTGCATCGGAGCCGGCAGCTGTATCGCCCTCGCACCTTCCGCCTTCCATTGGAGAAAGGGCGACTTCCTCAAGCCCGAGATGCTCGACCAGACCACGGTGGATGACGACGTGTTGCGCGAGGTGGCGGCGGCGTGCCCCACCCAGGCCATCGTCCTCGAGGAAGTGGTCGAGTCATTGGTGGGCAGCGACCCTCTCGACTGACATGTCTCCGGACGTGCGCCCTAGAGGCCCGGACTCCTCAGCGCTCCACTCCTAACAGGATGGCGGCGGGCGAGTTCAGCAGGCCTGGTGAATTGTGGCCAGTGACCGGTAGGAAGGTCGATGAATTCGACAGATCCGATCTTTGCGAGTTCTACGGGACGGTTGGTCACTCTTCTCTCTTTGCTCATTATCTGAACTTCCGACTCGGAGATGCCAACCCGGTTCAAGAGGTGGCCCGAACCCACTTTGCCGCACGTGACCGGCATCGTGTGCGGCCGGCAGCTTCCTCAATAGATCCTTCAATGACGCCTACAAATGGATCATCGGAGGTCATCTGAGCAGTCGTGCGGGATTCCTCGGCGGCTAACGAACCGGAACACCCTGGAGGACGACATCTACGATGTCGGCGTCGTAGAGCGTCTCGCACGGGATCCCGTTTTCGTCCTCATCCATCCTGTTCGGCTCACCTTCGAGCGACCAGTACACCAGCGACCAGAAGAAGGCGTCTTCCGGAGGCCGACCGCTCCCGTTGAACAATCCCCCTGCGCCTCCCGATGACAGCAGGTCACGACAGAACAGGCCCTTCTGAGCCTGATCGTGAGCCTCGAAGAGGCCGTCTGTCGTGTCGGGCACGTCGGTGCCCTCCGTCCAGACCGCCATTCCAGAGTCATTGAGCACATAGATCACGACCCCAACGGGGTCCAGCTGGAAGTCGGGTTCGGTCTGTGGGATACCGGCACAGGCGAAGACTCCGCCAACCGCGATCAAACCGGGTTCATCGCATTCGAGCTGATGGGCGCCGGTCGCTCCTTCGGGAGGATCGGACCGGCCGAAGTCATCTTCCAGCCACTGTTGGATCCACTTCACGACCGTTGCCACCTCCACCGTTTCGGCGATGGTGGTGACTACACCGCTGGTCGTTGTCGTGAGCGTCGAAGTCGTCATGGCAGGAATGGTGGTCGTCGTCGAAGTTGCTGCGGTCGAAATCGACATGGATCTCGACGTTGAAGTGGCTCCCTCCACATCTCCGCCACAGGCAACGAGGAAGAGAACGACAACCAGGGACAAGAGACGGCCCGTACCCGTGTTTCTGGGGTTCATCAATGCCTTTTTGCCCCTGTTATTCATTGGGCCGGAAGGCGGAGCGGACGGATAGGGCAGAATGGCCCGAACTGCCTCGGCGAAGCGGGCACCGAAAGAACGACTCCACCAGCCTTTAGAGGCCGCCCTCAGTCGTCCTTCCCGTCAGACAACGTGTCAGCATTAACTTCCCCCACTGAGGTTCTTGGTGGGGACGTCAGGTCGCACCAAACGGACGAAGCACACCTTAAGAGAGCAGGTCCTTCATCTGGCGATAGATGAGATGGGTCGCCCGCCTCGGGGCAACCCTGGTCATGAGGCTCATCATCCGGGAGTCGCGGCCTACATATATGTAGAGATCATCGGACTCGATGCCATCGAGGATGATCCTGGCGGCATCCTCGGGCGAGGTGGTGCGAATGCGGCTCTGATCGACCGAGTCCATCGAAGGGATGTCGACACCTGAGTTGGTGGTGATCTCGGTACTGACCGCGCCCGGCATGATCACCGACACGCCGACCTTGGTGTCGAGGAGCTCGGCGTAGAGCCCCTCGGTCATCAGCTTGACCGCCGCCTTGCTCGCTCCGTAGATGGTCTGACCGGGCACCGGAAGAAACCCACCCATGCTCGATACGTTGGCCACGTGCCCAACCGGACGCTCGAGGAGATGCGGCAGGAAGGCCTTGACCATGTGGATCGTCCCATACAGATTGACGTTGATCACACGCTCGATGACGTCGTAACCGAGATCTTTCAACCGTACGAACGGTTGGATGATGCCTGCGACATTGATCAGCCCATCCACGGCGCTATGAGCTGCAATTACCTTTTGGGGGATGGCTTCGGTGGCGGTCCTGTCCGTGATGTCGACCGCAAACGTGGCCAGTCGATCACCGGCATCAGCCAATTCGACCGTCTCATCCAGGCTTTCCTCTCGAATGTCGACGGCGGCCACCCGGGCCCCTCGACGGAGAAGCTCCAAGACGACCTGGCGCCCGATTCCGTTGCCGCCACCGGTGACCACGAGCACCTTGTCTGCAAGCTCCACAATGCCTCCAACGCCAGCAGCCTGCCGACTGTAGCCCGACGAGTGCAAACCGGTCCTCGCTACATTGAGGAGCCTGCGATGAGCATGATATGACCGCCCTTCAGACGACATCGGCCGAGATGGTGGCGCTCAACGCCGACATCGTGGGCTATAGCCGACTGATGGCCGACAACTTCGAGGGGACGACCGTCGCCGTCGAGGAGACACGTCGAATCGTCGGCGAGAAGATCGATCAGCACGGGGGCAAGCTCGTCAACTTCGTCGGCGACAACTTCATGGCGGTCTTCACCGAGGCCAAGGACGCCGTGGCGGCCGCCATCGCCATCACGACCCAGCTCGAGTCGAGGAATGCCGACATTGCCGAGTCGCGTCAGGTTCGATTCCGCATGGGTATCGATCAGGGAGAGGTGGCCGTCTCCGATGACGACCATTTCGGGGAGGCGTTGAACGTCGCAGCGCGGATTCAGGGAATCGCCCCCGCGGGCGGGATCAGTGTTTCCGGAAGGGTCTATCGAGCCCTCGATGAGCCGTCGCTTCGCTTCAAGTCGCTGGGCAGGAAGGCGATGAAGAACATCCCGGAAGAAGTCGAGGTGTACGAGTTCGCCGACCTTCCTGGTGACGGGTCGGGTCGAGTGGGGTCGAGGTCCCTCTCCCTCGAGGCACCGACTTTGGCTGTGCTCCCGATCCATACCGAGATGGTCGATGAGTCGGTCGGGCGGAACGCGGGGATGATCAAAGCCGATCTGATCCACAGACTCTCCCGGATCCCCCAGTTGCGGGTCGTGGAGGCGAGCGGCGAGCCCGGCGGCAGCGACGGCGAGGCCACCCGCTACATCATCGAGTCGGGCATGCATCAGGGGGGCGACAAGGTGCGGGTGTATGCGAATCTGATCGACCTGACGACGATGAACGTCGTCAAATCGCATCGTTGGGTGGCGACGGTCGATGAGATGTTCGACCTGTCGGAGCGAATCGCCGACGAGGTGGCCCAGTCGATAGAAGTAGAGCTGATAATCGGTGAGCCGGCGGGCCTCTACGCCGATCTGAACGACCCCGAGGCCATCGAGGACATCTATCTGGGCTGGTATCACCTGACGACCGGAACCGCCGAAGGATGGTCACGCTCAGTGGAGCTGTTCGAGCGGGTCGCCGAGGCGCACCCCGAGCAGCCATACGGGACGGTCCTGTGGGCGTTCGCCAACTGGATGGGGGCTACCTCGGGTTGGGCTCGAGACCCTGCCGACAGCCTGCGACGAGCGATGGAGCAGGCTGAGGTCGGGATCGAACTCGGGGACCAGACCGGGATGGCGACGACGGTCAAGGCGGCGGTGCTCATGTCTCAGGGCCACGGCGCCGAGGCTCTCGAGGCGATCCAGGGCGCGGAGATCGTCCGCCCGACCTGTGACATCACCTACGGCCTGGCGGGGAGCGTCCGTCGCTACCTCGGCCAGTGGGACCAGGCGGTGGACCTGGTCGACACCGCCATGCGTCTCACCGCGGTGAACAAGCCCTGGTATCCGACCGTGAAGGCATGCTCACTGTTCATCGGGGGCCGGGTCGAACAGGCCGCATCGGTCGCCGAGCTCGTCCTCGACTATCAGCCGAACAACCTCGAGGCGTTGCTCGTCCTGGCGGCGGCCCAGGAGGAGATGGGCCTCCATCGACGGGCACAGGCCACGGCCCGGTTGGTCGAGGAGAGGTTTCCTGCCGTCGACGTAGGGCGCTGGCTCGACCACAACCCGTACCAGGACCGAACAGTGGTCGACCGATGGAAAGAGGACCTGGTCGCGGCCGGGGTGATGCCAGCCGTGTGAGCTGGCAGGTCTCTTTAGAAACGGGACGTGTTGGCCAGCGACCCTCAGCTTCGGGCACTAAGAAATGGCTCTGATTGTCGTGCCAAAGGGACCGGCGTCTCACACCCATATCGGTTCCGATGAGATCGAGCCCGATCTCACACGAGCGATCCGGGATTCACGACCCGCGGATGCGTGAGAGAGGAAAGCGCGAGTGGCGGGCGCGCGGTTGGCAATGACGCGACGTGCGATCTCACGCCAGTAATTTGCGTGGGGCCAATGGCACAGCCCACAGCAACCCCCACATGGGACGTCCACGCCCACCATATGCCGGAGCCTGCTGTTGCCCGGATGGGGTATGGCACCGCCCAAGTCGCCGTGGAAACCATCGACGGAAAACCGGATTCGATCACTGTCAATGGAATGCCGGTGGGAGCGACCGTGCAGCAGCTGGCCGATCCTGAAATGCTGTTGGCTGCTACCAATAAATCAGGCATCGACCGTAGGGTCATTTCACCGCCGCCTTTCACATATCGATACTGGGACGATCCTCGAGCCACTCTTGAACTCCATCGGCTGCTCAACGACGCGACCGCGTCACTGGTCGAGGCATTCCCGGACCGGCTTGTTGGGCTTGCCACGGTGCCCCTCCAGGACAACGACTTGGCAATTGGTGAACTGAGGCGAGCGCGCCGTGAGCTGGGTCTTTCCGGACTTTCGCTCGGTACCAACGTGGCGGGGGGAAACATCGCCGACGAGATCAGGCGCCCCTTGCTGGCGGCCGCAGCAGAATCTGACACACCGATATTGGTTCATCCGGATTTCGTACCCAATCCCCGGTGGGACACGCACTATCTCATCAATCTCATCGGAATGCCGGTCGACACCGCGATCGCCATGGCCAACCTCGCCTTCAGCGGTCGTTTTGCGGAGTTCCCGGGCCTTCGCTTCTGCTTTGTCCACGGGGGAGGTGCCGCCCCTTACTTGTTTGGCAGGTTGGATCGGGGCTGGAAAGTACGGTCTGAGACCAAGACACACATCGATCGACCTCCCACCATGCATCTGAACGCCGTGTTCTGCGACAGCCTCACCCATTCGCCAGAGGCGCTGGCCTACCTCGTTGATGTGATGGGTGCAGACCGGGTGGTCATCGGGACGGATTCCCCATTCGATGTGGAGGATTCAGATCCCCTGGCTTCGCTTGCGGCCGCGCCCCGTCTCAGCGATGAGGATCGAACAACAGTTCGCACGATCAGTCCTCTCGCTTGGCTTTACGGACGCGTGTCCTAGCCCAATCCACGACACGAAAACTGCCGCGTCAGGTGTCCATGATCCCCTTACGCTGCGACCCGTCGATCAGTATGTGGGAGCCGTTGATGAACGAGGCTCGATCCGATGCCAGGAATGCCACCAGATCGGCGACTTCCTCCGGCTCTGCAATGCGGCCAAGTGGGATGCTGGCAACCGCGAGCTCATGGGCCCGCTCCTGGCTGACGCCCTTATCCCGGGCGAAGGCCTTCTCGAGGCCGTCCCATCGCCCGGTGTTCACCGGCCCCGGGTTCACGGTGTTGACCCGGATCCCGAACGGCGCATATTGCTCCGCCATCGAGGACGCAACATTAATGCCGGCGGCGTTCGCCGCCCCAGCCGTGGTCTCCCAATAACTGGGCTTGATGCCGTCGTTGCCCACAACCAGGACGATTGATCCGGACCCTCGCTCCCTCATGTGGGGGAGGACCGCTCTCATCGATCGGACATACCCCATGAACTTGAGATTGAGCGATGAGTACCACTGATCATCCGTGAGCTGCTCCATCAACCCACCGGGCGAGCTCCCCGCACAGGTGACGAGGACATCGACTCCACCGAGCTCCTCGATGGCTGCGGCGGTGACTCGTTCGACATCGGCTTGAACACCCATGTCCCCGGGTAGCGGAATTATCCGAGAGCCCGTCTCTGCCTGGATCTCCTTGGCTGTATTCATCAGGGCGTCCTCGGTTCGCGCCGTTATGGCGACCTGGCACCCTTCTTGCGCGAAGAGACGGGTACACGCTCTCCCAATACCCATGCTCCCACCGGTGATGAGCACGTTCTTGCCCGACAAACCGAGATCCATATGCCTCCGGTCTCTAGAACTTCGGCGGCATGATATACCATATGTCGCGAACCCGCCGCCTCAGATACGGCGGATCTCGGGCGAGGAAGCGAGCAGGTCGACCCTCAATTTCCCCAACTCGGTCCGGGGGATGGATCCGACCCGGACGATCTGTTTCGGACGCTTGAAGGGGGCGAGACGGATGCTGATCGCCGACGCGATCTCATCCGCCGACACACCGGCAGCAACAACGAAGGCGGTCACGGCCTCCCCCCATTTGAGTGAGGGGACACCAATCACGGCTGCATCTGTCACGCCTGGCACTTCCAGCAAGGCGGCCTCGATCTCCCTCGGGTAGACGTTCACTCCCCCGGTGATGATCAACTCCTTCGACCTCCCCATCAGACGGAGATGGCCCGTCGCCTCGTCGAGGGTGCCGAGGTCGCCGGTTCGAAACCAGTCACCAATGAAGGCAGTACGGGGATCGTCTCGATCCGCATATCCGTTGAACACTTGCGGGCCACGAAACAGGACCTCTCCCGTTTCACCGGCGCCAACTTCCTCCCCTCCCCCATCGACGATGGCGAGCTCTACCCCAGGGAGGGCAAGGCCGACAGTTCCCGGAATGCGAGGTCCCTCGTATGGATTGGAGACGTCGAGTCCCGACTCGGTGAGCCCGTACCGTTCCAAAGGGAGTTGGCCGGCGGCCGTCTCGATCCGGAATGCCAGGTCGGCAGGGAGAGGAGCCGAGCCTGATGTCATCAGCCGAAGTCGACGAAGAGCTTCCATCTCATCCGGCACTGCGGCCAGCAGTCGCTCGTAAATGGCCGGCACCGCAAAGAGGACGGTCGGATTATGGGTGCGGACGGCCCCGAAGAACCGGCCTTGATCGAACCGAGGAAGGATCAAGGCATGGCTGCCGGTGAGCAGGGCGATATGGATTGCCCCCAAGCCGTGTTGGTGTCCGATGGGCAGAGAGTGGATGAGCCGATCATCCGACTTCCACCTCCACGCCCAGATCACGCCACGAATCGACGAGAGCAGATTGCGATGTGAGAGTGGCACGGGCTTGGGCTCCCCGGTGGTGCCCGATGTAAGGGCGAGAATCGCCGTGGAGCTCCCATCGGACACATCCGGCGGGGGCTGGGCGGGATCCTTGTCGAAGAGAAGGTCCGACACTGCATGCCTGTCGGACTCCTTGAGCCCGATCACCCCGGCATCAGGCGAGGCCTCCAGTACCCGGACGAGCGAGTCTCCAGTTCCCAGCACGACATCCGACCTGCTGGCAGCGAGGAGCCCGGCGAGCTCCCGAGCAGTGTACGAAGGATGGGCGAAGGTGACGACCGCACCCAGGCGGAGGGCTCCGAGATAGGCAGTGACGACCGACATGTCGGTCTGCGCCAACACAGTCACCCCGGCTCCTGAGCCAATGCCCCGAGTCGCGAGCAAGGCCGCGACACGAGCCGATTCCTCGTCGACCTCGTGGTGGGTGAGTGTGGTCCCGTCGATCGTGAGAGCCTTGGCATCGGGAAACCGGCGAGCCGTGGCAGAGAAGGCGGCGTTAAGGGTCGGACCGGCGGTCAACTCATTGCGCAGCAAGACCGG
>Ga0214471_10004789_pt1 | contig 10438 bp, 7 predicted proteins | sample RVTome_5_FD_207665 | JGI IMG/M metagenome (GOLD analysis project Ga0214471, IMG submission 207665) | Soil microbial communities from uranium-contaminated site in the Upper Colorado River Basin, Wyoming, United States - RVT142D155 | ecosystem: Environmental > Terrestrial > Soil > Contaminated >... | reverse complement strand
GTAGAGGTAGGTCCCGTCGAAGAAGCCGAGGCCGTGGGCGTCCGAGGGAAAGTGCGAGGGCACCCAGTCGAGGATGACTCCGATACCCGCGCTATGGAGGCAGTCGACCAGGTACATGAAGTCTTGAGGCTCGCCGTATCGGGCGGTGGGCGCGAAAAATCCCGTGACCTGGTATCCCCAGGACGGGTAGTAAGGATGCTCCATGACGGGAAGAAGCTCGACGTGGGTGAAGCCCATGTCAAGGACGTAGCGAACGAGTTCTTCCGCCTGCTCACGATACGAGAGGAAGCCTCCATCGGAGGCCTTCTTCCACGAGCCGAGATGGACTTCGTAAATGGACCAAGGGGCGGTAAGCCGATTCACGCTCCCGCGCTTCTGCATCCATTCGGAATCGCTCCAGTCGAAGGAGAGATCCCGGACGATCGAAGCGCTCTCGGGCGGCTCCTCCCGGAAGAAGGCGAAGGGGTCGGTCTTGTCGACGTCGTATCCCTGGCCGGGAGGGAGACGCGAGGAGATCCGATACTTGTATCGCGCGTCCTGACCCACGTCGGTGACGAAGCCTTCCCATACGCCGCTCCGTTCCGCCAGAGTCAGCGGGGAGGCAGTTGGGCTCCAGCCGTTGAAGTCCCCCATCACCGAAACGCTCGAGGCGTTGGGCGCCCAAACGCCGAAGAAGCATCCCGGCCGTCCCGCGTGGGAACCGAGGTGCGCCCCCAAGCGTTCGTAGAGACGGGAGTGGGTTCCCTCGCGGAAGAGATAGACGTCCTGGTCAGAGAGGCGAGGCATGAGCCGAGATAATAGCAGGGTGCTGAAAAAGGCATGCGCACCCTGCGCGAGCCGAGCAGAGCCATCAGCCCGAGCGGAGGGCGAGCAAGCGAGTCCCGGCCCGCCTTCGCGAAGCTTCGGCGGGTCCGCCGTAGCCCGAACGGCGGAGGCGGAAGCGAGAAGCGGGTGGGGCCCCAGCGCACTGATTGAAGAGCGAGGCGAGCACTATAGACGAGAGTTGACAGCGTCGCTCCCCGGAGCGACACTGACCCTTCGGAGGAATCGAGTGAAAAGGACCGAGCGTCACCATCTGAAGCAAGACGAGCTCGTCAGCGGCATCGGGCAGGCGACCCATTGGTTCCAGCAACATCGGACGAACGTCGTGAACGCGCTTCTCGTCGCCCTGGGAGCGGGGCTCTTGTTGGGCGGGATCTACGTCTACCGGGAGCGCAAGTCCGAGGAGGCGCGGGCCCTTCTCGCCGAGGCGCTGAAGCAGTACCACGGCGAAGTCGGAAGCGACACCGGGGCCCCCTCGAGCGGTCCGAGGTTCGCGACCGCCGAGGAGAAATATCGAACCGCGCTCGAGTCTCTGGAGAAATTGGCGAACGAGTTCGGGAGCTACGATTCCGGCCGCCAGGCGCGCTATTACGTGGGTCTCTGCCAGGCGGAGCTCAAGGACTTCGAGGGGGCGGAGGGCTCGCTTCAGAAGCTGCGCTCGGGGAAGCGGGACCTCCTTTATTATTTGGCTTCCAAGGCGCTCGCGTCGGTCGCGACCGAGCGGGGGAATCACACCGCGGCCGCCGAGATCTATCGCCCGTTGGTCGAGGACGCTCAGAACCCTCTTCCCAAGGATTACCTTTTGTTCGAGCTCGCGAAGGCCGAGGAAAGAGCGGGGAACCTCGAGCAGGCGCGCCAGTACTACGATCGCATGGTCGCCGAGCACCCTGAGTCCCAGCTTCGCGGCGACGCCATGAGTCGTAGAGAGCTCCTCGACCTCCAGAGCACGGCGTCGGGCGGCTGATCCCGGGCATGTCCGCTGACAGAAGACGAAGCGGGTTCTTCTGGTTCGTCCTCGTCTCCGCGGCCTTCCTGGCGTTTTTCGCCGGTTCGCTCTATTTCGTGGTACGGAGCTTTCGGGGCGCCGTGTCGGCCGTCGCTCGGGGCTCCGCGGTCGAAATCGATCTCGCCCTCGCATTTCCGGAGGACTCCCTCTTCGATCTCGGCGGGGCGTTCTTCGGCTACGAAACTCTGACGTTTCGCGATCTGCTCGGCGGTATCTCCCGCGCCAAGGAGGACGCCCGCATCGAGAAGCTCCTCCTTCACGTGCGCCCCACGGGGCTCGGTTGGGGCCACGCCGCCGAGCTCAGGGACCAGCTCCTGGACTTCAAGTCCTCGGGAAAGCCGCTCGTGGCCTTCGTCGAGTACGGCTCGAACCGGGACTACTTCCTGGCGTCGGCCGCGGACGAAATCTTCCTTCATCCCCGAACCGTTCTCGATTTGCGGGGGGTGCGTGCCGAGGCGATGTTCGTTCGCGGAGCGCTCGACAAGATCGGAGTCGAGGCCGAGTTCGAGCGGTTCGCGGCCTACAAGGACGCGCCGGACATGTTCCTCCGCGACGAGATGAGCCCCGAGAGCCGAGAGGCCATCGAGAGACTGGTCGCGACCGTCCACGATTCCCTGGTGGAGGCTCTCCTCCAGGGTCGGGAGATGGATCGCGAGCGCGCGGCGTCTCTCATCGCGCAGGGCCCGTTCACCGCGCAGGAGGCGCTCGAGCTCGGTCTCGTCGACGGGCTCCACTACATCGACGAAGTGAAGAAACGGATCGCGCCGGAAGGGAAGGATGAGATCGCGACGGTGTCGGTCGCGGAGTACATTCATGCGTCTTCGGGTGCGCCCTCGTTCCGGGCCAAAGCCCAAATCGCGATTATTTACGGCATCGGCGCCATCGTGGGCGGGGACAGCACCGAGGACGCGGTATTCGGGCGGGTCATGGGATCGGACACCATTGCCGAGGCCTTCGAGAGCGCGCGCGAGGACGAGAGCATCGACGCGGTGGTGTTCCGCATCAACAGCCCCGGCGGAAGCGACGTCGCGTCGGACGTCATCTGGCGGGAGGCGACTTTGACCCGGGAGAAGAAGCCGGTCGTGGTCTCGATGGCGGACGTCGCCGCGTCCGGCGGCTATTGGATCGCGACCGCCTCGGACGCCATCGTGGCCGAGCCCACGACCGTCACCGGATCCATCGGAATCTACGCGGGGAAGTTCAACCTGAAGGGCCTCTACGACAAGATCGGAGTCGCGACCGACGGCGTCGAGAGCTCGACGAACGCCGATTTTTTCAGCAGCAGCCGCAGCTTCACTTCCGAGGAGAGGGAGAAGCTTCGTCGGATCCTGGAGTCGGGCTACCGCGCCTTCCTCGAGCGGGTCGCGAAGTCCCGGAAGAAGACGACGGACGAGGTGCACGCCGTGGCGCAAGGAAGGGTCTGGTCCGGGCGCGACGCGAAGGAGATTGGACTCGTGGACGAGCTCGGTGGTCTGAAGCGGGCCCTCGAGATTGCGAAGGAGAAGGCGGGCTTCGCCGCCGACGCGAAGGTGGAGCTCCGAATTTTTCCGGAGAAGAAGCCGTTCCTCGAGTTCCTGCTGTCGAATCTGCTAGCGAGCTCCGAGCCGAAGCTCTCGCTCCTCGACCCGAGGGAAATTCTCGCTCGCTCGCCTCTCCTGAGGCTCGCAGCAGAGGGTGCCCCGCTTGCCCTCATGCCCTTCCAAATCCAAATTCATTAACGCAAAGGCGCAAGGAAAAACCCAAGGCAAAGGGGATAGGGGGACAGGAGGGGATAGGGAGATAAAACCAGGATTAGGTTTTTTGTCCTATCCCCCTATCTCCTCCTATCTCCCCATCCCTCTTCTTACACTCTTCTCAGGTCAGGTGAGTCTCTTCTTCAGCTCGCTTAGCAGCTGGAGCGCTTCCAGCGGCGTCATGCCATCCGGGTCGACGCGCTGGAGCTCTGAGATGACCCGGCCTTCGGCGTCGGCGAAGAGCGAGAGCTGACGGGCGCCCGGGGTGCCCGCGCTCTCTCCCGCGAGACGGGGCCGCCCCTCGAGGTCGAACTCGTTCCTCTCCAGGTTGACGAGGATCTCCTGGGCCCGACGGATGAGGCCCGGAGGAAGCCCGGCGAGGCGGGCCACCTGGATTCCATAGCTCCGATCCGATCCTCCTTCGAGGACTTTCCTGAGGAAGACGATGTCGTCGTGCCATTCCCGCGCCGAAACGTGGCGGTTGACGACGCCCGGAACCTCCGCCGCGAGATCCGTGAGCTCGTGGTAGTGGGTGGCGAAGATGGTCTTCGATTTCAGGCGCGGCTCGGTCGCAATGTGCTCCGCGACCGACCAGGCGAGCGAGAGCCCGTCGTAGGTCGAAGTACCCCGCCCGATCTCGTCGAGGAGGATGAGGCTCTTTCGGCTCGCGTGGTTGAGGATGTGCGCCGTCTCCTGCATCTCCACCATGAACGTGGAGCGGCCGCGGTACAGGTTGTCGGAGGCGCCCACCCGGGTGAAGATGCGGTCGACGAGAGGGATCTTTGCCTCCGACGCGGGAACGAACGAGCCCATGTGGGCCATGAGCACGATGAGCGCCGTCTGCCGGAGGTAGGTGGACTTGCCGCCCATGTTGGGCCCGGTGAGGATGACGAGGAACCTCTCCTCGTCGAGAGCAAGGTCGTTTCCCACGAAGGGCGAAGCGCTCGTCGCCTCGATGACCGGGTGGCGCGCGTCCTTGAGCTCGAGGGTGAAGCCGTCGTGGAGGCGCGGCTTGGTGTAGTTCGAAGTTGCCGCGACCTCGGCCAGCGAAAGAAGCACGTCGAGCTGCGCGACCGCCTGGGCGGTCTTGCGGATTCGAGAAGCCCGCTCCCGAACCCGACTGCTGAGAGCGGAAAAGATTTCGCGCTCGAGCACCTGAATCCGCTCCTCGGCGTTCAGAATCTTCTCCTCGTACTCCTTGAGCTCCGGCGTCACGTATCTCTCCGAGCCCACGAGGGTCTGCTTGCGGATGTAGTCTTCCGGAACGGCCTCGAGGTTCGACTTCGTCACTTCGATGTAATAACCGAAGATCTTGTTGAAACGGACCTTGAGCGAGCCGATCCCGGTGCGCTGCCGCTCCCGGGTCTCGATGCGCGCGAGAGTCTCTCGTCCGTGGGAGCGAAGGGAACGAATCTCGTCGAGCTCGGCGGAGACGCCTTCGCGGATCGCACCTCCGTCTTTCAGCGTCGCGGGCGGCTCCGAGACCAGAGTCGTCTCGATGTCGGAGCGCACGTCCTCGAGGGGGTCGAGCTCGGAGCGCAAACGCGAGAGAAGCCCGGCGCGAACGTCGGTCGAGAGGGCGCGAAGCGCGGGGACGCGGGAGAGGGAGCTCAAGAGACCGACGAAGTCGCGCGGCCCCGCGGTCTCGAGGGTGATCCGGGAGAGGATCCGCTCGAGGTCGAGGACGGATTTCAGCTGCTCGCCCGCCTTGCCTCTCAGGATCGTCTCGAACGCGAGCTCCTCGACGGCATCGAGGCGCTCTCCGATCTCGTCGAGCCGCAGGAGCGGCCGCAGGAGCCAGCTTCGAAGCATCCGCGCCCCCATCGCCGTCGCCGTCCGGTCGAGGACGGCGATGAGGCTTCCTTCACGGCCCCCTTCGCTCTGGGAGCGGAGGAGCTCGAGATTGCGCTGGGTGACGGGATCGAGGACCAGCGCATCCGCCTCTTCGAGGCTCCGAATGGTCGTGAAATGGTCGAGCTCTCCCTTCTGGGTCTCTTCGAGATACTGGAGAGCGGCGCCCGCGGCGGTGACGGCGAGGGAGTTTCCCTCGAGTCCGAAACTCTCGAGCGAGAGCGTGCGGAAGTGGCGGAGGAGTGAGCTTCGTGCCGATTCGTGCTCGAAGCGCCAGGCTTCGCGTGGGGTCGCGACGGGGCGCTCGTCCGCCCCGAGGGCCTCGAGGACCAGAGCGGGAAGCGACTGGTCCTCGGGATGAAGGATCTCCCGCGGACGATAGGTCGAGACGGTCTCGCCCAGCCGCTCCCACCGGTCCTCCCCGGAAAACGAAAGTGCCACGAAGTCCCCGGTCGAGAGGTCCGCGAGCGACACCCCGACGCTCGCCTTCGACGGCGCCACCGCCATGAGGTAGCTCGGTTCTTTAGCTTCGAGGTAACCGTGATGGAGATAGGTCGAGGGCGTGACCACGCGAACCAGGTCCCGCCGGACCACTCCTTTCGCGTGCTTCGCATCCTCCATCTGATCGCAGACCGCGACCTTGAACCCGCGGCGGATCAGCCGCCCGATGTAGGTGTCGGCGGCGTGGTAGGGGACGCCGCACATGGGGATGGCGGCGCCGCCGGCGTCCTTCTGGCGCGAGGTCAAAGTGATCTCGAGGGCGCGGGCGGCGGCGAGGGCGTCGTCGAAGAACATCTCGTAGAAGTCGCCCATGCGAAAGAAGAGGATCGCGTCCGGGACCTGACGCTTGATGTCGTGGTACTGCCGCATGGCGGGCGTACCGGTCTTGTCGCTTCCGCGCTCGGTCGTGGTCGACACAGTAAAACCGCGCGCATTGTACCGCGCCTGCAGGGAAGGGGTTGCCCGGAGACGCGGGCCCCCAATAAGATGGCGGAATCGATGCGAGTTCTCGCCGTGGACACGACCGGCGCCCATGGAAGTGTCGCGGTCGTCGCGGGAAGCGAGCTCGAGGGTCTCATCGGAATTCGCGAGATGAGCCCGAGACACGCGGAGAGCCTCCTTCCGACCATCGACCACCTGTTGCGCCTCCTCTCGGTCGAGCTCGAGCACATCGACGGGTTCGCCGTGGCCGTCGGCCCCGGCTCGTTCACCGGGCTCCGTATCGGCATCGCCGCCGTCCAGGGACTCTCGTTCGCCACGGGGAAACCCGCCGCGGGCATCTCCGCTCTCGAGGCGACCGCCTTCCGCTTTCGGTATCTCGACGGGCTCATCGTTACTCTCATCGAGGCCTATCGAGGCGAGGTCTATGGAGCTGCCTATCGCGCCCGGGCCGGCGTCCTCCACCTCGAGGTCGAGCCCTCGTGCTCGAGCGTATCGAGGTTTCTCGCATCCCTTCCGGAGCCGCCTTCGCTCGTCGCCGGAACCGGGCTCTTGCGCCATCGAGACGCAGTCGAGATCCATGCCCCCGGAGCCTTCCTCGCGGATCCGTCCTTCTTCATCGGCGAGGAGGTCGCGCGCCTCGGAAGAGCGAAGCTCGAGGCCGGGGACGCGGCGCCTTTGGGCTCGCTCGCCCCCCTTTACATTCGCCCCGCGGAGGCGGAGCGTAATCGCGCTCTCGAATCGAGGTCCGGGTGAGCGCGGCGCGCTATGAGCTCGTGCCCATGAGGCCCTCGCATCTCGACGAGGTCTCGGGCATCGAGCTCGAGAGTTACGAGAACCCCTGGACGAAAAGCGCCTTCGAGTCCGAGCTCGGGAAGAATCCCGTGAGCTGGTCCCGGGTCGCGCTCACGACCGAGACGCCCGCGCGGGTCGCCGGATACTGCGTCGCCTGGGTCGTCTTCGAGCACCTCCATATCCAGAACGTCGCGGTTCACCCCGAGCATCGAAGGCAGGGTCTCGGCCGTCTTCTTGTGCTCCGCGCCCTCGAGGAGGGACGAGCTCGCGGGGTGGCGGCGGCCCTCCTGGAGGTGCGGCGCTCGAACGAAGTGGCGCAGAAACTCTATCGTAAGCTCGGATTTCTCGAGGCGGGGACGAGACGGGACTACTACTCGCGGCCGCGAGAGGATGCCCTCCTGTTTCGAAAGGAGCTGGGCGGAGCACCCGGCGAACTATGATCCGGGCGTTGGCAGCGTTGGCGCTCGGGGCGCTCATCGCCGTCGGATGCCTTCGGCCCGAGCTTCCCGAGCTCCTGCGGGAGAGCTGGGGGAGCGCGGTCCTGGTTCTCGCGGCCCTTTCTTCGGCCGCTCTCTTCCGCCACGTCCGCTCCCGTGGACGGGCGGGCGAATCGGTGCTCTTCGCCGTGTTTCCCCTCGCTCTCGCCGCCCTGTACTTGCAGCCGCAGCGGGTCGCAAGCGACGGCATCTTCTACTTCGCTCCGCTCCGCTCGCTCGTCGTCGACTTCGATCTCGACTTCCAGAACGAGTACCGGGTCCTTGGCGCCGAGCCCGGCTACTTCCAGCGAACCGCGACGGGGAGGCTTCCCAACAACTACAGCATCGGCCCCGCATGCCTGTGGCTTCCCGCGTACCTCCTCGCGCACGCGCTGGGCCTCGCCGGGCTCTATCGACCGACGGGCTTCGGCTACCCCTACTTCACCGCCGTCGCGACCGCGACCGCGATCGGGGGATTCGCAGGAGTCGTTTTCGTCTTTCGCCTCCTGCGAGACTATTTCGAGGAGAGCGTGGCCCTTCTCGCGACCCTTCTCGTCTGGCTCGCGACGTTCCACGTCTGGTACATGGTCTTCGAGCCCTCGATGTCCCATGCCTTCGCGATGGCGAGCGTCTCCGGTTTGCTCTTGCTGGCACAGCGGGGCCCTCGAGGAGGGCGAGGCTTCTTTTGGGCGGGAGCCGCTTCGGGCCTCGTCGCGCTCGTGCGCTGGCAGAACGTGGTGTTCGTGCCCGCGGCCGCAGCACTCGTTCTCTCGAAGCGCGAAAGACCGACTCCACGGGAGCTCGTTCTCGGCTCCCTCGGGTTTCTTCTCGTCGCCTCACCCCAGCTTCTCTACTGGAAGCTCCTCTACGGGAGCTTCCTTCTCGTGCCGCAGGGAGGAGGCTATGTCGATCTGGGATCTCCTCGAATCGAGGAGGTGCTGTTCTCGTCGCGGCATGGCCTTCTGAGCTGGGCGCCCGTGCTCTGGCTCGCTCTCGCAGGGCTTCCGAGGTTCGTCCGGAAAGCGCCCGCGCTCGGAGGGGCGCTCTCCGTCTCGACCTTTCTCGCGCTCTATGTGAACGCCTCCGTCTTCGATTGGTGGGCGGGCGCTTCGTTCGGGTCGAGGCGGTTCGATGGCGCTCTTCCCTTCTTCGCGCTCGGCCTCGCCGCCTCGATCGAATGGCTGGTCCCTCACGTCGAGCGGCGTCCCCTGGCCGCCGTCTCCCTTCTGCTGGCCCCGTTCGCCCTCTGGAACTTTCTCTTGATGGGGGTCTACTTCGGGGGCGCGATCCCGCCCGACGGACCGGCGTCGTTCCAGCGAGCGGCCGCCGACGGGGCGGAACTCCTGTACCGGAAGACCGGCTATCCGTTCTCCTGGCCCGGGGCGGTCCAGGACCTGCTGGTCCACGGACGTCCGCTGGCGGTTTACGATCTCGCGGGCGCCGGCGTCGGCTTCCACAACCTGGACATCCGTATGGGGGACACCGACGCGCTCTTTCTCGGCCGAGGTTGGTCCCTCCCGCGCCGCGGGCGGGAGCGGACGTTTCGAGAGACTGCGCCCGGGGGCGCCGAGGTCTACGTGAGCCTGAGGGAGCTGTCTCCCTACGCGCTCGCGCTAGAGGGACGGGCGGGCGACGGGGCCGAGATCGTCTTGAACGGCGCCGAGCTCGGGCAGGTGCTGCTCGACGCCGAAGGACGAGGAGAGCTCCCGATCGCCGAGTCGGACATCCTGCCGGGAATCAACCAGATCGTGCTCCGAGGCCAAGAGGGCCGAGTGCTCTCGCTCTCACGCATCACTCTCACGCGTCCGGGCGGACCGGACTAGCGAGGGGAAGAATTTGAACGCAGAGGCGCTAAGAAAAAATCCAAATGCAAGGGGATAGGGGGAAAGGAGGAGATGGGGAGATAATCGGTCACGATTTTCATCTCCCCATCTCCTCCTATCTCCCCATCCCCTTTTCTTACACTTTCAAACCCTTCACGTAGCATTGTTGCAGCCCTGCGAAGGCTGTGTTATTTTTCGATCACAGGGTGCTGTTTTCCATGCCATCGGCGATCCGCAACGTCAGAATGGAGGAGAACCTTGATGGAGACGAGCGCTTCCGACGTCAAAGAGCTGTTGCTGCGGGAGAGCGAGGAGTTCCAGCAGCTATCCAGACGACATCAAGAGCTCGATGAGCGGCTCACCGCTCTCACCGCGAAATACTTCCTGAGTGAAGAAGAGAAGCTGGAAGAAATCACCTTGAAGAAGAGGAAACTGGCCATCAAGGACCGGATGGCGCACATGATCCGAGCTCACTGACGATTCCCTCGGCCCGGCCGCGCATCGGCCGCGCGTGGCGCCCCGTTTCGAGTCGGAAGCCTTTCCCTCATGAAAATCGCCTCACAGGGTTTCCGCTACATCGGCATACTTCTCGTTCTCGCCGTCCTCGCTTTTCTCATCGCGCCGGTCCAATGGCTCGCGTGGCCGTTCGCAGCGCTCGCCGCGTTCGTCACGTTCTTCTTTCGCGACCCGACGCGGCTTCCGCCCGCGGATCCAAAGCTCCTCGTTTCCGCCGCGGACGGAAAGGTGGTCGACGTGGGACCTTCCGCCTCCGATCCGTCCCGTCAGCAAATCGGCGTCTTTCTCTCGATCCTCAACGTCCACATCAACCGTTCGCCGCTCTCCGCGGTGGTCGCGGGAATCCGCTATACTCCCGGAAGCTTCTTCGCGGCCTACAAGAAGGAGGCGGCGACGCAAAACGAGCGAAACGAGATCGAGCTCCTCGACGGCGACTTCCGGGTGACGGTGCGCCAGATCGCGGGAGTGGTGGCGCGG
>Ga0214471_10004787_pt1 | contig 10440 bp, 13 predicted proteins | sample RVTome_5_FD_207665 | JGI IMG/M metagenome (GOLD analysis project Ga0214471, IMG submission 207665) | Soil microbial communities from uranium-contaminated site in the Upper Colorado River Basin, Wyoming, United States - RVT142D155 | ecosystem: Environmental > Terrestrial > Soil > Contaminated >... | reverse complement strand
CAGCTCGTCGACGATCTCGAATGCGTCCATCTCGTCGCGGTGAGCCAGCACCTCGGCGATCTCCCGCTTCAGATCGGCCGACTCAACACGGCCGAGGAGGCGGGTTGCCATCAAGCGCGGGACCTCGGCCCACGCCAGGAGCAGCCGCGGGCCGGTCAACAGGAAGAAGACGCTGACCGGAACGAAGACCAGCGTCTCGGCGAAGGTGTCGACCTCCCAGGTGCCGAACTCGGTGGGGACACCCGCCGCCACCAGGATCGGCTGCACCACGGCGGCGAGCGCAAGCGACAGCAGAGTCGCCACCACCACGAAGTCGGCGACCCCGAGAGGGAAACGGAGGACGAGGAAGGCCAGCTCGGCTCTCACGTGCCCGTCGTCCACCGTACGGGCCAGCCGCGCCCACCAGAAGCCGTCTCCGCCGTCTTCCCTGGCGAGCCGCGGCATGGGTGCGTCGAGCAGTCCGGCCGCGATGGTGCGCTCGAAGGACCCCAGCGAGCGCACCAGGAGCAGCGTCGCCACCAGCACCGGGATGCCGAGCAGCGTGACCGCGAGGCCGACGCCAAGGGAGAGGCCGACCACGACGACGACGAACCCGACGATACCCAACGGGAGGCCGAGGAGCAGGTAGGCGATCGCGCGGTAGGTCGCCGGGTCCCCATACGGTTCGAGCAACCACCTCATCAGCGATCGGCCTCGGTGCGGGCGGTCCGCTCGATCAGGATCTCGTCGGGGTGCCGGATCACGAAGGCGAACACGACGTGGGCCGCCACCACGATCCCCCACCCGAAGAGCGGGAAGATGTACCAGGGATAGTGGGCATCGCCCAGCGCCCACACGACCACAAGGAACACCTGCGTCGTGGCGTAGACCGCGAAGTGCAGCCAGAACCACTGCCGCCGTGCGATGCGCCGCGCCTCGCGCTCGCGCACCGCCAACAGACCGAAATCATCCATCGCCTGCTCCTTCCGACAACGTTTGCTCGATCTCATCGCCCGCCCGGCCGAGGATCTCGTCGATGGCCTGCTGCTGAGCCGATCCGGCAAGCCGCCGGCGGTGCGGCGACTCGGCGGCGAACCGGTCGAGCAGCGACCCCACGGCGATCCGGTGGTCGCCGAGTTCGGCACGAGCGGTGAGCGATGCCCATCTGCCGGCGCCGCTCGAGCGCTCGGCGGCCCGGCGCCCCTCGGCGGTGAGGACATAGACCTTGGTCTCGTCGCGGTCGAACACCTCGACGTGCCCCGACTCGACGAGACCCACCAGGGCCGGGTAAATGGCCCCCGGGCTGGGCTTCCAACCCCCGCCCACCCGCTCCTTCAGCTCGCTCATGATCCCGTAGCCGTGGGCCTCGCCGAGGCCGGCCAGCACCACCACGATGGCTTCCTTGAGCTCGCCCCGGCGGAAGACACGACTCATAACGTAAGTTACGATATCACCAAAACGTAAGTTACGCTAGGGGTGATCCGGCCGTCATCCGAACCAGCGCACCCGGCACCAGGTGCGCCGCTGGCACTCGGGGCACAACATCCAACGGCTGAAGTGTCTGCCGGGGATCCAGGCAGAGATGACCAGGATCCGGATGCCCGCCTCGACGGCCGACATCCTGGTGCGGGTCATGCAGCGGGAGCACTCGAGGACGATCGTCCCGGCTCGGCGCGGTCCCACCTCGTACATGTCCTCGACGCCCCGTCCGAGGGTGGCGCCGACCAGCGGATCGTGGTCGAGGCGATCATCTCGGTCTGTGACCGGGGGACGGAACAGGGCCTGCTTTCCGAACGGATCCCGGATCGTCACGTGGCAGCCTCTATGGCGACCGCCAGCTCCCGATAAGCCGCCGCCGGGCGGGACGAGGCGGCGTGGCGCAATACGGAGCGGCCCCTGCCCGGCGCCTCCGCCACCCTCACCGATTTGGGAATGGGCGGCGGCAGCACCTCGAGGCCGTGGACCGCCGTCACCAACTCCAGCACCTCGCGTGCCAGGCGCGTGCGGCCGTCGAACATCGTGGCGATGCCGCCGAGCACCCGCAGCCGATCGTTGGTGAACGTCCGCACGTCGCGCACCGTGTCGAGGAGTTGGCCGACGCCGCGCTGGCTCAGCGTCTCGCACTGGAAGGGCACCGCCACCCAAGCGGCCGCGGTGAGGCCGTTGATCGTGAGCACCCCCAGGGAGGGCCCGCAGTCGATCAGGACGTGGTCGTAGTGGCCGGACACCGGCTTGAGCGCCCTGGCCAGCATCACCTCGCGCCCGGTCTTCGTGAGGAGGTGCACCTCGGCACCCGCCAGATCGATGGAGGCCGGAGCGAGAGCAGGCCCGCCGTCCAACTCGATGACGACGTCCTTGATGCCGGCGCGGCCCAGCATCACATCGTGCAGCGAGAGCTCCACGGTGTCGGGATCGACACCTGCGGCGAACGTGAGGCACGCCTGGGGATCGAGATCGACCATCAGCACCGTGCGGCCCATCTCGACGAACGCCTCGGCCAGTGAGTGCACCGTGGTCGTCTTGGCCACCCCACCCTTCTGGTTGGCGAAGGCGATGATGTTCCCCATTGACCGGAGTCTATCGGCGCCTGGATGACCCGATCCGGCCGTCTCCTCAGTCCAGGAAACCCTGGGCGGCCATCCACTCGTCGTTGAAGATCTTCGACAGGTAGTTGCGTCCGCCGTCGGGGAGGATCACGACGACCAGCAGGTCGGGCCGCTCCTCGGCGATGCGCAACGCCCCTACCGCCGCCATGCCGCACGAGCCGCCGACGAGGACTCCCTCCACCCCTGCGAGGCGGCGGGTCATGACGAAGGCGTCGCGGTCGGTGACCATCTCGTAGCGGTCGATCACGGACGGATCGAACGTCTCCGGCCAGAAGTCCTCGCCCACGCCCTCGATGAGGTAGCTGCGGACGTCGGCCTCGGTGGGAGCGGTGTAGATCGAGCCCTCGGGGTCGACCCCCACCACCAGGATGTCGGGATTCTGCTCCTTGAGGTACCTGCCGGCGCCGCAGATGGTGCCGCCGGTGCCGACCCCCGCTACGTAGGCGCCGATCGTGCCATCGGTCTGGCGCCAGATCTCGGGACCGGTGGTCTCGTACTGGGCCTGCGGGTTGGCAGGGTTGGAGTACTGGTCGGGCCGGTAGGCGCCGGGAATCTCGTGGGTGAGGCGGTCGGCGGTCGAGTAGTAGGAGGCGGGGTCCTCGGGTGCGACGTCGGTGGGGCAGACCACGACCTCGGCGCCATAGGCGCGCAGCAGGTCCTGCTTCTCCTTGGACTGTTTGTCGGCCATCACCGCCACCAGCTTGTAGCCCCGCAGCGCCGCCACCATGGCGAGGCCGACACCGGTGTTGCCGCTGGTGGGCTCGACGATGGTGCCGCCGGGCAGGAGCCAACCGTGGCGCTCGGCCCGTTCGATCATGGCGAGGCCGATGCGGTCCTTGATCGAGCCGCCGGGGTTGAGGTACTCCATCTTGGCGACGAGATTGCCGGGCGGGTGGATGCGCGAGAGGCGCACCAGCGGCGTGTTGCCGATGGCGGCGACGATGTCGTCGTGGATCTCCATGTCCCGGCAGGCTACCGGCCCCGACGCCCACGGGCCCCGGCGCTCCTCGAACTTGCGTACATTCCGGCCACATCCGGCCGCCAGATCCGCAAGAACGGAAGGGGATAGGGCCAAAAGACCCCACCCCACCCCGGGTGGGGTGTGGTATCCTTTCGGCGCATGAAACCCGAGCACAAGACTTCGGCGCTCAACCGCCTGAAGACCGTGCGCGGTCACCTCGACGGTGTGATCGCCATGGTGGACGACGAGCGGTACTGCCCCGACATCATGAAGCAGGTATCGGCCCTCCAGGGGTCCCTGGAGAAGGTCAACCGTGTGCTGCTGGCGAACCACGTCGAGACGTGCGTGATGCACGCGGTGGAGGAGGGACGATCCGGCCAGGTCGTCGACGAACTGATGGAGACCCTCCGGTACACCCCCGCAGTCACGGGTCCCATCAACGAGGAGGTTCCCGCATGACCACGGCAACGACATTCACGGTCCCCGACATCTCCTGCGCCCACTGCAAGGCGTCCATCGAGGAGGCAGTGGGTGCCGTTCCCGGCGTCGAGGCGGTCGACGTCAACATCGAGGAGCGCACGGTCGACGTCCGCTACGACCCCGTATCCGTCGAGGAGGGCGTCATCGTCGGAGCCATCGAGGGACAGGGCTACGAGGTCGCCTGAGCTGACCGTGGCCACCGACACCATCACCTTCGACGTCGACGGGATGACGTGCGCCTCGTGCGCTCTGCGGATCGAACGTGTCGTGGCGAACCAGCAGGGTGTGCGCTCGGCGGTGGTCAACCTCGCCGGCAAGGAGGCGAAGGTGTCGGTCGATGCCGAGGCCGACCTCGACGCCATCGCGGCGGCGGTAGGCCGGATCGGCTACACGCTGCACCCCGTGACGGCGGGCGGAGAGCGCCGCTCGCTGGGAGATCGCTACGCCGCCGAGGTGGCGTTCCAGCGCCGCAGCTTCGTAGGGGCGGCCCTGCTCACGGTGCCGGTGCTCGTGCTGTCGATGCTCGTCGGAGAGTCGACCGGCAACCGGGCGTGGCAGGCGGCGTTGTCGACCATCGTGGTGTTGGCATTCGGCGCGCAGTTCCACCGGGTGGCGGCGAAACGCCTGGTCGCTCGCAGCGCCAACATGGACACCCTGATCTCGGTCGGGTCGCTGGCGGCATGGGCGTATTCGATGTGGGCGCTGTTCGCCGACGAGGAGATCTATTTCGAGACGGCGGCGACCATCGTCACCCTCATCCTGTTGGGCCGCTACCTCGAGGCCCGCGCCAAAGGCTCCGCCTCCCGGGCGATCACGTCCTTGTTGGAGTTGGGCGCCAAGGAGGCCAGGGTGGTGCGCGACGGAACGACGCTCATGGTGGACCCGCGGCTGCTCGTGCCCGGCGACACCGTGGTTGTGCTGGCGGGTGAGAAGATCCCGGCCGACGGCGTCGTCACCTCAGGGCACTCGGCGGTCGACGAATCGATGCTCACCGGTGAATCGGTTCCGATCGACCGTGGACCCGGCGACGCCGTGGTCGGCGCTTCGGTCAACCAGCACGGTCGCCTCGAGATCGAGGTGCGCCGCGTCGGCGAGGACACCGCGCTCGCCAGGATCGCCCGCCTGGTCGAGGACGCGCAAGGCTCCAAGGCGCCCGTGCAGCGACTCGCCGATCGGGTGTCCGGCATCTTCGTCCCCGCCGTGATCGGGCTGGCGATCGTCGTGCTCGCCGGCTGGCTCCTGTCGGGCGCGACGCTGGAGGTGGCGCTGCGCAACGCAGTGGCCGTGCTCATCATCGCCTGCCCGTGCGCGCTCGGCCTCGCCACGCCGACGGCGATCATGGTTGGAAGCGGTCGCGGCGCCCAACTCGGGGTGCTGTTCAAGCGGGCCGACGTGTTCGAACGGGCCCGCCATCTCAACACCGTGGTGTTCGACAAGACCGGCACTCTCACCCGAGGAGCCATGACGCTGACCGACGCCGTGACCGACGAGGACCAGCAGACCTTCCTGCATCGGGCTGCATCCCTCGAAAGCGGCAGCGAGCACCCGATCGGCAGGGCGGTCGCGCTCGGCGCCGAGGAGCGCGGCCTCCGCCTCGACACTCCCGACGACCTGCAGACCCATCCCGGCCACGGCCTGATCGCCACCGTCGACGGCACCGTCGTTGCCGCCGGCAAGCCTAGCTTCCTGGAGGACATGGGCTTCAGCGTCTCCGATCGTTACCGCGACGCCCTCACCGCCCTGGAGGCCGGAGGTAAGACCGCCTTTCTCGCCGGTTGGGATGGAGCCGCTCGCGGGGCGATCGCGGTGGCCGACACGGTGCACGACACCTCCCGGCCGACGGTGGAAGCGCTGCGCCGGCTTGGCAGTGACGTGGTCATGATCTCCGGCGATTCGATCCGGACCGCCGAGGCGATCGCCGCCGAGGTGGGCATCACAAGGGTTCTCGCCGAGGTGGCGCCCGGCGGCAAGTCGGGCGAGGTGCGCAGGCTCCAGGACGACGGTGCCACCGTGGCCTTCGTCGGAGACGGCATCAACGACGCCCCCGCCCTTGCACAGGCCGACCTGGGCATGGCGGTGGGCAACGGTACCGACGTCGCCATCGAGGCGGGCGACGTGGTGCTCATGTCGGGCGATCCGGCCGCGGTGGCCGTGGCGCTGCGCCTGGCCCGAGCTACGTTCGGCATCATCCGCCAGAACCTGGTGTGGGCGTTCGGCTACAACGTCATCGCCATCCCGCTGGCGGCGGCCGGTCTGCTCAACCCGATGATCGCCGCAGGTGCCATGGCGTTCTCGTCGGTATCGGTGGTGACGAACTCGCTGCGCCTACGCCGCTTCAGTTGAGCTCCGCAGGTCAGCCGGCGAGGAACCCGAGACCGCGGTCGTCGTCGGTCTCGATGGTGAGCCGATTGCCGTCGATCGAATAGCGCGCCGCCGCCTGCAGGATGTCGACCACCAGTGACTCCTGGTCCATCACGTCGCCCTTGCACGCCATCCGGGTCAGCGCCAGACCTCCCATGGCGACCGTGTCGCCATCCACCGCAACGGAGCCACCGAACGTGTTGCACCCGGCGTTGCCGTGAACCTCGCCGGCGGCCACGTCGATCGTCATCGTGACCTCGGTGCCGGCCAGCATCGACGAGGCGCCGTCGCCGACGATGATCGTGTCGGCGATCCACGTGGTCCCGTCGAGCGCGGCATCCGGTATGGCCACCTCGCGGTCGATGGCGGTGATCTCAACGGCGCCGTCGCCGCTGGCGAGCGTGAGGCGGTCACCCTCGACCTGGTAGACGGTGACGAGCGGCAGCGCCTGGGAGAACACCCGCTCCTGGTCCATCACGGCGTTGTCGAGGCACGCCATCTCGGTCATGCCCATCTGGCCGATGGTGATCTGGCCGGGTGAGCCGTAGTCGACTGCGCCGAAGTACGAGTTGCACCCCGTCGTGCCGCCGACCTGGGCGTCGTCGGCGGAGAAGTCGATCGTGGCGTCGGCGACCAGGGGGTACGGCTCACCGTCGATGGTCAGGCCATCGACGATCCACCGGGTGCCGGGCAGTGACGCCTGGGGACTGGTCGTCGTCGTCGGCGACGTACCCTCGGCGTCACCGCAGCCCGCCGGCAGCATGACCAGCACCAGAGCGGCGGCGCCGAACATCGAGGTAGTGGTTCTCTTCATGAGGAAGGGACGCTCCCGGCGCCCGGCGCGGTTCCCGCTCCGGTCCTGTCGGGGCCGGTTGGCGGTAGCCTTGGGGTATGGACGCCATCCGTCGCTACGCCAAACCCGTGTTGCGGCGACCCCGAGCCTTGCTCGCTTTCGAGGGATGGAACGACGCTTGTGATGCGGCCTCGGGAGCGGCCGCCTACCTGCTGGGCCAGCTCGACGCCGCCGACCCGTTCGCGATCATCGACCCCGAGGAGTTCTTCGACTTCCAGGCGCGCCGGCCGACGGTCGAGATCGACGAGGGCGGCACTCGATCGCTCACGTGGCCGACCACCCGGTTCTACGCCATCCCTCTCACCGCCGAGGACCGCGACCTCGTGGTCGTGCTCGGCGAAGAGCCGTCGCATCGCTGGAAGACGTTCGCCCGGCTGGTGACCCAGCTGCTCTGCGAGGTCGACGTGGAGGAAGCGGTGCTGCTCGGGGCGTTCATCGGCAAGGTCCCGCACACCCGGGCCGTCCCGATCGTCGGCTCCGCTACGGACCGCGACCTCGTACTGTCTCACGGATTGCCGACCTCCTCGTACGAAGGGCCCACGGGGATCGTCGGTGTCCTCCTGGAGGCGTGCCGGGAGGTGGGCATGCCCGCCATCAGCCTGTGGGCGGCAACCCCGCACTACCTGGCGGCCAACCCCAACCCCAAGGCGATGTTGGCACTTCTCGACGCCGCCGCAGACGTCATGCACTTCGGGTTCGATCGTTCCGAGTTGACGACGATCGTGTCCGAGTTCACCGAGCGGGTCGAAGCGGCGGTGCGCAACTCCGGCGAGTTCGCAGAATACGTGTCGGAACTGGAGGACGACGAGTCCCCGGAGGCTGCCGAGGGGTCTGCGGCGGCCCGCATCGACCCCGCGCTCACGCACGAGTTGGTCGACGAGATCGAGGATTTCCTGCGCGACCAGGGCTGAGCCTGTATCCACCCGTCCAGGGAGGCGCTGCGGCCGATGGTCCTTGTCCCACAGGGAATGCTGCCCTGAAGCGGTGAGCATTGATGGGTCGTGGCGACCAGGACTCGAATCCGTTGGCGCCTATGGCGAATCGGCCGAAGCGGCCAATCCGAGCGGTGGATGCAGGCTGAGGCCCGGGCCGGGGATCACTTGCGGCGCTTGTGTCGGTTCGCCTTGATGCGCTTGCGGTACTTGTGCTTGCTCATCTTCTTGCGCCGTTTCTTGATCAGTGATCCCATGCAGACCTCGAAGACTTTCGTGAAATCGGAGACGCCGACGGGGTGGCCGAACCACGTCCCATCGGCGCCCATAGGAGGGTGCTGAAACGTACCATGGCCCGCCGGGCACCACGCTGTATCGTGACCGTCGCCACAGTCAGTCGTGCCGAACCGGCGGAATCCTCCTTTTCAGCACGCTCCTAGGTTCGCGGACCGAGGCTCTGTTGGCAAGCCGAACCCCCTGGCCAGGCGACCGCTACACTCGCCGGATGCGGCCCGTGATCGGCATCACCACGCGCCCACGGGTGATCCCCAGCTCGTCCGGTGACGCCGACGCCCACACCCTGCTGCACACCTACAGCGACTCGGTACTGCGCGCCGGCGGGATCCCTGTGCTGCTGGCGCCCGTCCCCGTGCAGGACGTCGCGGCCCTCCTGGAACGCATCGACGGCCTGGTGCTGAGCGGCGGTGGTGACATCGATCCCGCCCGGTACGGGGGATCCGCCGACGACACCATGTACGGCATCGACTTCGATCGAGACGAGTTCGAACTGTCGCTGGTGGCGCCGGCGGCGGCCATGCACCTCCCCGTCCTGGCGATCTGCCGCGGCCAGCAGGTGGTCAACGTGGCTCTGGGCGGCAACCTCATAGAGGACATACCGGGCGAAACCGGGTCGATGGACCACTCCGTGATCGGTCTCCACGTCTTCGACGGCCACCAGAGGGTCACGCTGGAGTCGGGATGCCGCATCGCCGCCGCGGTCGGTCGCACCGAGCTCAAGGTGAACTCGATCCACCATCAAGCCGTGCGCCTCCTGGCGCCGGGACTGCGGGCCGTCGGCTGGGCCGACGACGGTGTCATCGAGGCCATCGAGGCCGAAGACCCCGACTGGCCGCTGCTGGCGGTTCAATGGCACCCGGAGTACCTCAACGAGGCCGACGACGACGCCTCGCTCGCCCTGTTTCGCACCCTCGTCGACGGCGCCACCGCCCACAGGACCCGGTGATCCACAGCCCACAGGGCTACGGTCGTCGCATGCGGGTCGTCTTCGTGTGCACCGGCAACATCTGCCGCTCCCCCATGGCCGAGGGCTTCGCCCGCGCCACCACCGGAGGTGTCGAGTTCGCCAGCGGCGGCACCCACGCTGTCGTCGGCCATGAGGCAACGGCGGCGGCCCAACGGGTCATGGCCGAGGTGGGGATCGACGTCTCCGGACACCGAGCGCGGCTCGTGCACGATGCCCTGGTGCCGCTGCCCGATGCCGTCTACGCCATGACCCTGCGCCAGGTCGACGTCGTGCTCGGGGGCCACCGGGAGTTGGCGGGCCGGGTCGAGCTCCTCGACCCCACAGGGAGCGAGGTCGAGGATCCCTACGGCGCCGACGAATCGGCGTACCGGGCCGTGCGTGACCACATCCGCCGAGCGATCGGCGAACGCGCCGCCGGGTGGCGCTGACCGCACCCTCGGGCCGTCATCGAACGCCCACGGTCGCGACGTCGAGGCACCGCACTTGACCCCCGGCTCCCAGCGCGGCCGCCAGCGCCCCCTGCACCGCATCGCAGGTCGAGGCGGTGGCAAAGGCGAGGGCACTGGGCCCAGCGCCGCTCCACGCCGCGTGGAGCGCTCCGGCGCCGAGTGCCGCCGCCATCAGCTCACCGGTGAGCGGAGAGAGGTGCGCTCTCGGCCTCTCGTGCAACTCGTCACCGCCTGCTGCCGCCAGCAGCGCCCGATCGGCGGTGCGGAGGCCCTCGACGAGGAAGACCACCCGAGCCAGATTGCGGGAAGCGGCCATCAGCTCGACGAACGCCGGAAGCGCACGGCGCGCCTTCTCCGTCGGCAACGTGGCCTCCGGGATGCCCACGACGACGTGGAGGTCGGCATCGACATCGAGCCGACACACCGCGCTACCTGCCACGGCCACGAGGCCGCCGTACACGGCGGCGGCGGAGTTGTCGCCGTGGCCCTCCAACTCGGCGACGATCTCGAACAGGCGCCGGGGGTCGGGCTCCACACCGGTGGCACGAAACGCCG
>Ga0214471_10004786_pt1 | contig 10440 bp, 11 predicted proteins | sample RVTome_5_FD_207665 | JGI IMG/M metagenome (GOLD analysis project Ga0214471, IMG submission 207665) | Soil microbial communities from uranium-contaminated site in the Upper Colorado River Basin, Wyoming, United States - RVT142D155 | ecosystem: Environmental > Terrestrial > Soil > Contaminated >... | reverse complement strand
AGCCGGCGCCGCGCGCGCGGATTCGGCCTTCAAGTCGTACAAATAGGGCGCGATATGCTGTTGCAGCAGGCGCGCGCGGATGCGCATGCTCGGCTGCGTCAACGCGTCACGCGCGTAAACGTCGAGTTGGCCGTGCAGGTCGATGAGGCAATCGAACGTGGGGGGACCGTGGCGGGTATGTCGGCGTAGGGTGCGGGCAATCAGGCCGTGGAGTTCGTCGCCGTCGACCGTCTCCCTAAGCGCATCGAGATAGCGCGCGATGGTCTGCATCACGCGCGAGTCTCCCGAAAGCACTTGACCGATCAAGCTGGGCCGTCCCCCGATTCTTGTTCGTTGCCGCTGGATGAACGCGACAAATGTACCGGCCGAATACCAAAAGCACAATACATTTAGATAAGTTTTTGGATTACAAAACTATCGGTCGATCGGAAAGTTCGTTCCCACCGTCGCGGCGTTGCGGAAAGTGGCGCGCGAGATGATCGCTGACGGCGTCGATGCCGGCGAGCACGCCGGCTTCGAATCGTCCGTCGCGAAACTCGGCTTCCATTTTGCGACAAATGTGCTCCCAGTCCGCGTGTCCGACGCGGCGGTGAATGCCGCGATCGGCGACGATTTCGACGTCGTGATCGGCGAGCAGCAAATAGATCAGTACGCCGTTGTTGTGTTCCGTGTCCCAGACGCGCAGTTGCGAGAAAACATCGAGTGCACGTTCGCGCGCCGACTGACCGCGTAGCAGCGGGAACAGGTGCAGGGCGCTTTCCACGGCGAAGCGGATTTCGCCAGCGTGGGTTCTTTCACTCTCGCGGATCGCCCGCTCGATGTCGTGCAGCGCGCGCGCGCCAAACGCCAGGCGCACACGCCACGGCGGCAGGAATAAGTGCCGTAAAACGCGCATAACATCCATCACCATTTCCCCGACGCGCCGCCTCCTCCGAAGCCACCGCCACCGCCACCGAAGCCTCCGCCGCCACCGCCGCCATAACCGCCGCTCCAGCCGCCGGGACCGCCGTATCCAACGTACCGACCACCGGACCGGCCGGTGGAACCACCTCGGCCGCCGCTGCCGCCAATGACCAGCGCGAACAGAAAAACCAAGATCGTCGCAATTAGCGTGGCGAACAAGGAACCGACGGTAATCCAGGCGATGACGCCGACGATGACGGCAGCCACGCCGGCACCGATCAATCTACCGAAAAGCGCGCCGAGAAAACCGGCGCCTATGACTACCGCGACAAAGGCGACCGGCAGCAGGCTCTGAAGTCCTTCCCATGAAACATCGCGCGCTTGCGGCGGCGGCAGCGGCTCGCCGTCGATCAGTCGGGTCAGGCGCGTGATGCCGGCGTGGATGCCGCCGTAGAAATCGCCTTGCTTGAAGAACGGCACGATAACCTCGGACACGACGCGCTTCGCCGTCGCGTCGGGAATGACCCCTTCGAGGCCGTAGCCGACTTCGATGCGCAGCTCGCGATCGTCCTTGGCGACGATGAGGATCGCGCCGTCATCGACGCCTTTGCGTCCGAGCTTCCACTGATCGGCGACGCGGATTCCATATTGCTCGATCGTTTCCGGTTTTGTCGTCGGGATGACCAAAACCGCGAGCTGCGAACCTTTGCGCGCCTCGAAGTCGGCGAGTTCGCGTTCGAGTGCGGCTGCCTGGGTGGCGCTGAGCGTCTTGGTGAGATCGGTGACGCGTGCGCGCAGTGGCGGAACCGCGACCTCGGCCGTTGCAACGCCGGCGATAACGCTCAGTACCAGCGCGACCGTCGCACCTCGTACGGTCGCGTTAACGGCCCTGGCCCGGTGTTGTGGCGGGCGCCGGCGCGAAATCGACTTTCGGCGGTTTCGCGAGCTCGCGCTCGTTTTCGACCGCGAAGTTCGGTTTGGTTTTGAACCCGAACAGCATGGCCGTGAGATTGCTCGGAAACGAACGCACGGTGACGTTGTATTCCTGCACCGCCTTGATATAGCGGTTGCGCGCGACCGTGATGCGATTCTCCGTGCCTTCGAGCTGTGCCTGGAGATCACGGAAGTTCGCGTCCGACTTTAGTTGTGGATAGTTCTCGGCCACAACGAGCAAACGAGAAAGCGCCGACGTCAATTCGCCCTGCGCGGCGGTGAAGCGCTGAAATGCTTGCGGATCGTTCACCAGTTCCGGCGTCGCTTGGATGCTGCCCACTCTGGCGCGCGCCTCGGTGACGCCGAGCAGCACTTGCTGCTCCTGCGCGGCGAAGCCCTTGACGGTGTTCACGAGATTTGGGATGAGATCGGCGCGACGCTGGTATTGATTGAGTACCTCGGACCAGGCGGCGTTGATTTGTTCGTCGCTGCGCTGCAGCGTGTTATAGCCGCAGCTCGCCAGCAACAGCAGCGACGCCAGCAGCGCTATTCGTCCAATGATTCGCATACCCACCTCCGCACTCGCCCAGCGCGAGCGTGGGAATTATAGGGTCTTGCGCCGCGCGCGGCTATGTCGAGCCGAGCATCTGACACAGCGCGGCCACGAGTTGCGGTTTGCCGAAGACGACGCTTCGCATCGCTACGCCGTCGATCGAGAATTCCCGAACGACGCGAAACGCTCCGCCCGCTTCTTCGGTCGTGATTTGGCACGCCGCGAGATCCCACGACGAATCGTGAAAGTCGACCATCGCGTCGGCCGCGCCGGTCGCAACCAGCGTGTGGCCGTAGCACGAGCGGTAGATGCGATGATTCGGGTACGCGCGCGTAACCTCATCGAAGCAGCGGCCTTCGTCGCGATAACGAATGTAATTGCCGCGTGCGCTGGTGACGAGGCGCACGTCCGCGCCGGTGAAGTCCGGCGGTAAGTCGGCGAGCGTCACTCGCTCATTGTTGCGGTACGTGCCGCGGCCGAACGCGGCGTGGCAGCGCAGCGCGAGCGCGGGATGATCGAGCACACCGACGACGGGCGCGCCGCGATAATAAACGGAGAGAATGCTCCCGAACGTCGGCACGCGATGTACGAAGTCCTCGGTGCCGTCGATCGGATCGAGTATCCATTGGAACTCGGCGTGAGGGCGCGTCGGCGGGAACTCCTCGCCGAGAACGCCGTGGTCGGGATAGTGCGCGGCGATCCGATCGCGAATCGTTCGCTCGACGTCGCGATCCGCGTTTGTGACGAAACTGCCGTCGTTTTTGTGTTCGACCGTGAACCCATTCTTCCACGCGCCCAAAATGATCCGGTTGCCGGCGTCGGCGAATTCCAGCGCGCGCCTGTGTAGTTCGTTTAGCAGCGGTGCAGGCAAATTCTGGCGATCGTCTTTCATGGCACCATTGTATTACTGCTGCGCACGGGTGTTCAGCTGCCGCCCGACTCGCGTGGCGGGCAGCGGCAATTCCGCCTAGACTCAAAAGCACGTCCACCGGTTGCCTCTCCCATGCATCGATTTCTCCCCGCGCTCATGACTGTCCTGCTATCCGCGTGCGCCTCGCCGGCGACGCCCGGTAAACCCGATGCCGCCGGTGTGGATCGCAACGCCGGAGAAACCCGCATCAGCGCACCGAAGAATTCTCTGTTTGCAATGTTACCGGTTAACCCGGATCGTGCGCTCGGAGATCCCAAGGCGAAGCTCGCGATCGTTGAATTCGGCGATTACCAATGCCCGTATTGCCGGGTATTTCACACCGGGACGTTTCGCCAGTTGCGAACCGCCTACATCGACACCGGAAAGGTTCGATACTTCCATAAGGATTTTCCGTTGCGCATGCACGCGCACGCGTTCGGCGCGAGTATCGCGGCCTATTGCGCGGGAGAACAGGGTCGCTTTTGGGAAATGAACGATTTCCTTTACGCGAAACAGGCGCGGCTCGGCGAAGCACTGTATCTGGAGCTGGTCAATGAACTCGAACTCGACGCATCGAGGTTCGACACTTGTCGAAAGTCGCGGCCGGCGCAGTCTGCCGTGCGGCGCGATATGGAGGAGGGGCGAATCATCAGAATTTCCGGAACGCCGACCTTCGTGATCGGACACGTCGATGGCGATCGCGTCGCGGTGGAACGCATGGCGACCGGGGCGCCCGCGTTCGAAACGTTCGCAACCGAGTTAGAGGCGCTGGGTCGCTAAGACCGGCACCGCCGAGGCAATTCAATCGCGAACGGTCGGCTAGGCGACGGTGCGGTTGCGTCCGCCTTGCTTGGCTTGATACAGACGCTTGTCGGCGAACTCGATCAACTGATCGAGGCTTGCCGGCGCGTCGCCGCCGAACGACGCCACGCCGATGCTGGTCGTTACCTGCACGGACCTGCTCGACAGCTCGAACGGATCGCGTTCGACCGCCAGGCGTATGCGCTCCGCCAACAGCGCCGCGCCCGCTCGATCCGTGTTCGGCAACAGCACCGCGAACTCTTCGCCGCCGAGCCGCGCCGGGGTATCGCCCGCGCGGGTGCTGCGCGTCAATGTCCGCGCGATGTTCACCAAGACGCGGTCGCCGGCCGGGTGACCGTAGGTGTCGTTGATTTCCTTGAAATGATCGATGTCGAGCATCACCAGGGCGAGGTCGTGGCGATGGCGCTTCGCCAGCGCGAAATAGCGCCGGCCGATGTCGCCGAAGGCGCGCCGATTCTTCAGCTGCGTCAGCGGATCGGTGCTGGCTTGTTCCCGCAACAGCTCGCGGCTCGCCTCCAATTCGCGCACCGTCATCGCCAAGCGCTGATGCAGGCGTACGCGCGCTTGCAGCTCGAGCGGCTCGAGCGGTTTGCCGACAAAGTCGCTGGCGCCGTTTTCGAAGGCGGCTTCGCGGTCGGCGGTACCGTCGGTCGTGGTCATCACGATAACCGGCAGGTTCTTGAGACGCGTCAATTGGCTCGCGCGAATTCTTGCCAGCAGCTCATGTCCGTTGAGTCGGGGCATTTCGATATCCGTCACCACCAGCTCGATCGTCTGATCGGCATCGGCGCTCAGCATATTCCAGGCATCCAGTCCGTCCGCGGCGCGCACCACCTCGTACTTGTCGCGCAAATGGCGCGATACGATCGCGCAGGAGGTACGGGAGTCCTCGACCAGGAGAATGCACGGCAGTTTGGAAACGCTGAGAGCGGCGGACACGCGGAGCGCGGCACAACTAATTATTGTATGTCGAACAATATAGCCGACTGAGCGGCGTGCGTCAGTCCTCGTCGCGAACCGCCTGTCGGGCCGGCGGTTCGCTTATCGAAACCGCTCTTCGGACATTGCCGCTAGCGCGGATCCGCAGTCGCCACGCTCAGTCCCGCGGCTGGGTCGGCAGCTGGCATTCGAGTTGCCGCAAGCGTTCTTCCAGCTCGCGAATGCGATCGCGATACGCCAGCACGAGCGCCACACCCGCAAGCGACAGATCAAAATCGATTCGCAGTCGCCGCGCCGCGCGCGCGAGATCGATCGCGCTTGCCGGAAAGAACCGCTCGCCACCTTCCTCGCGGCACGGCTGGCACATGCCGAGTTCGATCAGCTCGTCGAATTCGTCGGCGCTCAGGCCGGACGCGGAAACGATTTCGCCGGAGGAGACCACGGCGAATTCGCTTAACAGCAGCTCGCGCGTCGTCATGGTCCGCTAACTCCGATCGAAATGACTGCGCGGGTTGAAGGACGAAATGCGCCCGAGCTCCTCGTACAGCGCGCGCTCGCGGGCGTTGACCTCGCTCGGTGTCACGACCTGAACGACGGCGTACAAATCGCCATGGCCGCCGCCCGGCTTGGGCAGACCCTTGCCGGCCAGCCGCAGCTTCTGTCCCGCGGTCGCGCCGGCCGCGATCTTCAGCCGCACCTTACCGTCGAGCGTCGGCGCTTCGATGCTGGTGCCGAGGGTCGCTTCCCACGGTGTCACCGGCACTTCGAGGTAAAGATCGTGCCCGCTCGGTTGGAACAACGGATGCGGCCGCAGCTTGATGTCGATGTACAGCGCCCCCGCCGGTCCGCCGTTGACGCCGGCCCCGCCCTTGCCGGGTACGCGCAGCTTCTGGCCGTCGGTCGCGCCCTTCGGGATGCGAACGGTAATGGTTTTCGGGGCGCGCCGCGGCATGCCTTCGGCGTCGTACTCCGGAACGTTCAAGTTAAGACTTACTTCGGTGCCGCGCGCCGCTTCTTCGAGCGTGATGTGCACCAGCGCTTCGTAGTCCTGTCCGGGCATGGCAAAGCCGCCGCGTCCGCGCGCGCCGCGCCCGACGCCGAACAAGTCGCCGAAAAGATCGGCGAAATCGACGCCTTCGCCGGTTCCGCCGAAACCACCGCGGTACCCGTGCGTAAACTGCTCGGCCCAGTCTGGCGGCGGTCGAAAGTCTTCGCCCGGCCGGTGCGTGCCGAGCCGATCGTAGGCGGCGCGCTTTTCCTTGTCGCGCAGCACTTCGTACGCTTCGCTCACTTCCTTGAATTTTTCCTCGGCGTTCTTCTCCTTCGAGACGTCCGGGTGATACTTGCGCGCGAGCTTGCGATACGACTTTTTGATGTCGTCTTCGGCGGCGTCGCGCGCGACGCCGAGAATTTGGTAGTAGTCCTTGAACTTCATTGCGTTTTAGCCGAGTGGCGATATTCTAAACCCCCGCTCGCGATTCGCCCAAAAGATACAAGGAACAAGCCGCGCTCGGGTCGGCACGCCGCACCATGAGGTTCCACGACACGTGCATCGCGACCGACGCCGCGAGCGCGGCGAGCGCCACGGATGGAATCATGAAGTCGGCGGGCGGACCATCACACGCGCAGCGCGGTGTAGTACGGCAACCAGCGCAGCAAGAGCGCGGCCGCGATGAGCACGTCGATCCAGGAGATAGCGCGCAGCCGCGAGCGGGCGGCGCTGTCGGCGTCGGTCGCGAATACGCGGGTCATGAGGGCGTCCAGTAACAGTCCCATGAACAGGAGCGGCGCCAATACCGGCAGCAGCACCGATGTCACCAGGCCCCAGCCTTGGTAAATCGCTCTGGCACCGGGTGTCGGTACCGCCGCCAAGAGCACGAGCGCGGCGCACAGCAAGGCCAACCGCAGGGGGCCAAGCTTGGCAACGAAGTCGCGAGTCCGGCCGAGAGCGGTGGGATCCATCTCAGGGGTCATGAAGCGAATGCTAACGGGCGTTCAACTTATTACACCACTATTACGTCATTTCGCGATCACCCGTCAACGTACATTTGCTCCTGCGATTGACACCGCCCACCGGCTCGCATAGCGTTGCCAAACAGTTCACAACGAATGATTCGCATGGCTCTGACCGTCGCCGAGGTCGAGGTGCTGTTCGCGCTGCCGTTTAACGACCTGATCTTTCAAGCCCAGACCGTACACCGGCGCCACTTCGATCCGAACGCGGTGCAGCTTTCGACGCTGCTATCCATAAAGACCGGCGGTTGTCCGGAAGATTGCGGTTACTGCTCGCAGTCGGTTCGGGTGGCGACCGGCGTCGAATCGCAGCCGTTGCTGCCGCTCGGCGACGTCCTCGCGACCGCGCGAGCCGCCAAGGAGCGCGGCGCGACGCGTTTTTGCATGGGCGCCGCCTGGCGCGGACCGAAGGATCGCGACATCGAGGAAGTCGCGCACATCATCCGTGCGGTCAAGGCGCTGGGGCTCGAAACCTGCGCGACGCTCGGCATGCTGCGCGACGGTCAGGCCGAACGGCTGGCCGACGCGGGCCTCGACTACTACAACCACAACATCGACACGTCGCGGGAGCACTACGACCGCATCATTCAAACGCACAGTTTTGACGATCGCCTCGATACGCTCGGGAAGGCGCGCCGCGCCGGCATCAAGCTGTGCTGCGGCGGCATCATGGGCATGGGCGAATCGCGCCGCGACCGAGCTGCCTTTGTCGCCGAGCTGACCGCTCTCGACCCGCCGCCGGAGAGCGTACCGATCAATTTGCTCGTGCGCATACCGGGTACGCCGCTCGGCGACGCGCCGGCGCTGGAACCGCTTGAGTTCGTGCGCACGATTGCGGTTGCGCGCATCGCCATGCCGCCGTCGATGGTGCGGCTCTCGGCCGGCCGCACGCAGATGCCGGATCATTTGCAGGCGCTTTGCTTCCTCGCGGGCGCGAATTCGATCTTTTACGGCGACAAGCTACTGACCACGCCAAACCCCGGCGCGGATTCCGACACGGTACTGTTCGACCGGCTCGGACTGTCGCCCATGCCCCCGTCCGATGCTCCGGCGCGGGCGGCGACCGGTTAAAAACAAAGGGGCCGGTCTTCCGGTCCCCAATAATAAGTACTTCTTTCGCGACTCGCCGCGTTACAGCAGCGGCACGATCATCAGCGCCACGATGTTGATGATCTTGATCATCGGGTTGATCGCGGGGCCGGCCGTGTCCTTGTAGGGATCGCCGACCGTGTCGCCGGTCACCGCCGCCTTGTGCGCGTCCGAGCCCTTGCCGCCGTGGTGGCCGTCTTCGATGTACTTCTTGGCGTTGTCCCACGCGCCGCCGCCGGTGGTCATCGAGATCGCGACGAAGATGCCGGTGACGATCGAACCGAGCAGCATGGCGCCGAGCGCTTCGCGTCCAAGCGTAAAGCCGATGACGATCGGCGCCAACACCGGCAACAGCGAGGGGATGATCATCTCCTTGATCGCCGCGCGCGTGAGCAAGTCGACCGCGCGCGAATAGTCCGGCTTGCCTTTTCCGGTCATGATGCCCTTGATCTGTTTGAACTGCCGGCGAACTTCGACGACGACGCTGCCGGCGGCGCGGCCGACGGCTTCCATCGCGATGGCGCCGAAAAGATAGGGAATCAAGCCGCCGATGAAGAGGCCGATAATGACCTTCGGGTCGGACAGCGAGAACTCGACGACCTTGCCCGCGTGCTTCTCCAGCTCGTGGGTGTAGTCGGCAAAGAGCACCAGCGCCGCGAGACCGGCGGAGCCGATGGCGTAGCCTTTGGTTACGGCCTTAGTCGTGTTGCCGACGGCGTCGAGCGGATCGGTAATGTCGCGGACTTTTTTCGGCAGCCCGGCCATCTCGGCGATGCCGCCGGCGTTGTCGGTGACCGGGCCGTAGGCGTCGAGCGCGACGATGATGCCGGTCATGGACAACATCGAGGTCGCCGCCACGGCGATGCCGTAGATGCCTGCGAACTCGTACGCGCCCCAGATGGACAGGCACACCGCGATCACCGGCAGCGCCGTCGCCTTCATCGAGAGCCCCAGCCCGGCGATGATGTTGGTCGCGTGGCCGGTCACCGAGGCGCTGGCGATGCCGCGCACCGGCTGGTACTCGGTGGCCGTGTAATACTCGGTGATGACAACCATTGCGGCGGTGAGCAAGAGGCCGATGATGGCGGCACCGAACAAGGCATTCGTCGCGTAGGTTCCGTTGCCCGTCATCATCGCGTCGGTGACGAAATAGAACGCGACCGCCGCGAGCACGCCGGCGACGATCAGGCCTCGGTACAGCGCGTTCATGATCTTGCCCTTGCCGCTTGTTCGCACGAAGAAGGTGCCGGCGATGCAGGCGAAGATGGAAACGCCGCCGAGCACCAGCGGGTAGAGCACGGCGTTGCCGAAATTCGGCAGGAGCAGGCTGCCAAGCAGCATCGCCGCGATGATGGTGACGGCGTAGGTTTCGAATAGGTCGGCCGCCATGCCGGCGCAGTCGCCGACGTTGTCGCCGACGTTGTCGGCGATCACCGCGGGGTTGCGCGGATCGTCTTCGGGAATACCGGCTTCGACCTTGCCGACCAAGTCGGCACCGACGTCGGCGCCCTTGGTGAAGATGCCACCGCCGAGGCGCGCGAAGATCGAAATCAGCGAGCCGCCGAAGGCGAGCCCAACGAGGGGGGTCACGAGATTCGCATCGGCGGCGGCGCCCATCCATTTGAGAATCGCGTAGTAACCGGCGACGCCGAGTAGACCGAGCCCGACGACCAGCAAACCCGTGATCGCACCGGCGCGAAACGCCACTTGCAGCGCCGGGTTCAGGCCCGATTTCGCCGCCTCGGTGGTGCGTACGTTCGCGCGCACCGAAACATTCATGCCGATATAACCGGCGAGCCCGGAGAGAACCGCGCCGATGGCAAAGCCGACGGCCGATCTGGCGTCCAAGCCGAAGAAAATCACGACGAACAGAATCGCGCCGACGATCGCGATAGTGGTGTATTGCCGGTTCAAGTAGGCCGAGGCGCCTTCCTGGATGGCGGCTGCGATTTCGCGCATGCGATCGCTGCCGGTCGGCTTCGCGAGCACCCACTGGATCGACAACACGCCGTACACGATGGCGGCGGCGGCGGCGATTAATGCGAAGATCAAACTGTTGGACATGCTTTCCCCCGAGAGATGATGAAGGTGAAGGCGGAACAGGCTCCCGCGTTGTTGTTACCCGTCAGTCGGACGATTTGCCGGGCGGATTTTACACATTAAACGTGGTCTTGAGCTTCTTTTTCACGGCCACGTTCTTGAGCGTGATGTATTTCGGCAGGCCGTTTTGATAGGGCGGATAGTCCTCGCCCAGGATCAGCGGCGCGAGATAGCTGCG
>Ga0214471_10004784_pt1 | contig 10449 bp, 8 predicted proteins | sample RVTome_5_FD_207665 | JGI IMG/M metagenome (GOLD analysis project Ga0214471, IMG submission 207665) | Soil microbial communities from uranium-contaminated site in the Upper Colorado River Basin, Wyoming, United States - RVT142D155 | ecosystem: Environmental > Terrestrial > Soil > Contaminated >... | reverse complement strand
CAGCAGAAGCAGCTCCTCGACTTGATCGGCGTCTACGTCGGCCGAATCCGTGACGGCCACAGCGCCGTCAAGCTGGGCGAGGTGCGCGCCCACATGACCGATACCTACTTCGCCTGGATGGGACCCGAACCGTCTGATCAGAGCGTCTTCTACTACCGCGTCCACAGCCCCGTCATCCTGATCGAGTTCGACCACCAGGGCGGCGTCGCTTTCGACAACAAGGTGCCCAGCCGCAATCACATCCACACGATCGTGCGCACCCCCAACGGCAACGACTACGGCAAGGACCTGCTGCGGCAGCACCACGAGGCGCACACGCACGCCTAGCGACGCGCCACTCTTAGCCGAACGTTTACATCTGAAGCTTCGCCCCACCGCCGGATCGAACTAGACTGCCCGGAGATGAAGCTCACGCTCTGCGGCACCGCTGCCGGGCCGTTCACGGCTCAGCGCGCCAGTTCAGGCTATGTCCTGCAGTCCGACGGTCACACGATCATGCTGGATTGCGGCCCCGGCTCTCTGCGCAACGCGCTGGCAGCCGGCATCGCCCTGCGCGACATCGAGGCGATCGTCCTCAGCCACCTGCATGAGGACCACTGCTTCGACCTCGGCGCCTTCGCGCTGCAGGCGATGTACGGCCGCTTCGAGCGCCTGCCGGTCATCTACGGTCCGCCCGGCGCCCGCGAGATTGTCACTCACGTGATGAAGCTGCACCGCAGCACAGCGACGCTACCGCCGCTGCAAGTCATCGAGCTCGAATCCGGAGACGAGCGCGAGGTCTGCGGCTTCGTCATGTGCTCGGAAGAGACGCCGCACGCGGACGGCCTCCATGCCTTCTCGCGCCGGTTCACGAGCAAGGGGCGGGCACTGGTCTTCAGCGGCGACACCGCGCCCAACCCGGAGCTGATGGGCGTCCTCGCCAGGGACGCTGACGTATTGCTGCACGAGAGCTACAGCAGCGCAGGCCTGGAGCGCTACGCCGCCCTCGGCACGCCCGAGCGCCAGGAACGCATCCTCGCTCGCCTGCCCCAGACGCACAGCGACCTCCGCGGCGTCGCCCGCATCGCCCAGGACGCCGGCGTCAAGCGCCTCATCCTGACCCACATCCTCCCGACCGAGGTCGACGCCGACATGGCCAAAGAGGCATCCGAAATCTACACCGGTGACCTCGTCATCGCCCGCGACGGCATGACGTTCGATATCTGAACCGGTCCAGAGCTCCGCGCCGCGTGCGCCCTGTGACGAGGTTCAGGTGACTTCCCCTGCTCACAATCAGCTTTTCCGCCCGTCCAGGTCCCGGCTTTGCGCAGCCCGCCGGCAGGGGTAGCGGGGGCGCAGCCCATGCGCGGGGGGCTTGGGGGGTGTCCCCCCAATATCTACTAATTAGAGGGCGGAGCGCACAAGGGCGGTAGCCCGCAGGACGCGCAGCCCGCCGGCAGCCCGTCCTCACGCTCAGCCCTTCTCTTTGCCGTCCGAGGCGTAATGCCAGTCGCCGCGCACCAGCCAGGCGTCCGGGTGGTTGGCGTGGATGTCGAACTCACGGCCCCAGAGGCCGTCGCGTGCGTGCCTCTCGCAGAGGCCGATGATGATGTGCGTGCTACGCCAGCGGTCGTAGATTTCGATGCGGAAGCCTTCGCCCTCCGGCACCGCCTCGGCGCAGACGCTGCACTTCGTCCCGCCGGCCGTCTGGCTGCCGAGCCGGATACTGACCTCGTGACGCTGCTCCAGGATCGTGTCCTCCAGGAACCACAGCGCGGCCTCGCGCACGCCCCAGTCGCCCTTCGCGATGAGACGCAGGTCCGTCTCCTCGGCGGCCTTGCGCCCTTCCTTCGCCACGTTATCGTGATACGGGCTCCAGCCCTCCGTCGGGTCCTTCTTGCATTTCGGGCACTGCGCGCCGGTACGCGGCACCTTCAGCTTGTCGTCGTCGATCTTCGCTTTGCAGTGGACGCACTTGAACGCCATAGCGAACCCTAGACGGAGACCGAGGCCTTTTCCGCCAACGACTCCCACGTCTTCATGACGGCCTCGATCTTGTCGGCGTCGGCGCTGCGTCCCGGCTCCGTCGGCACGTAGCGTGACAACGGCGTGCGCAATCCCGGCAGCACCGTCGCCGAAGTCCCGACCCCGTTGACCGGCGGCCGGTAGCGGAACGCCTCGATCGGCAGGTCGATGCACTGGTTCGCCGCCGCGTCGCGGAACAGGTTCATCGTCGGCTCCTGGCCATTCATCACACGCTGCACCTGCTCGATCAGCTGCTTGCGGAACAGGATTACCCCTTTGTCCGACTCCCCGAGCTTCTCAAGGTTGCGCCGCGCGATCGCGCCCTGGTTAACCCAAACCAGGTAGTCCTGCTGGAAGAAGACGCCGAGGTCCTTGAAGTTGCCGTCCGCGTCGTACAGCTCGATGCGGCGCGCCGGCACCGTCTCCTGCTCCGGCGCCTTACTGCCCGGCGCAGCGCGGAACGTGTGCACCGTGAAATGCAGCGTGTGCGTGTCGTCGACCGGCACGCGGAACTGCATCTGGTTCTGCAGCGGGTTGCCGGACAGCAGGATGTTGGGAAACAGCATCGGGTGCCCGATCTTCCATGGGTCGCTGTCCTCCGTCTGACCCTTCGTCATGCGGCGCTTGATGATGCCGTGCTCGAAGACGTCGAAGCCCACTTTGACGTGCTGCGGCTCGTGGCCCAGCTTCGGCTCCTCGTCCTTGAGCAGCGATCGGTAGTAGTCGCCGCCGTACTGGTGCAGCCACTCCGTGTGCACCGGGTCCAGCGTGTTCTCCTGGCACTGCAGCCAGCTGCACGGCAGCTCGACGACGCCGATGTCGCGCACCGAATCCTCTGAGACCAGCGGCGCCCAGCGCGGCAGCAGCGGCGCCGGCGCCGGGCCCATGTAGGCCCAGATCAGTCCCGCCAGCTCCTGCACCGGATAAGCCAGGATGCTGCACTTATCGCGGTAGTTGTCCTCGGGATGCGTCGTGTCCTCGTAAGGCTGCTCGAGGCAGCGGCCCGTCGCGTCGAACTTCCAGCCGTGGTAGACGCAGCGGATGCCGTCCTCCTCCACGATGCCGTAAGACAGGTTGGCGCGCCGGTGCATGCAGTTCGCCGCCACCATGCCCAGCGTGCCCGACCGGTCACGGTAGACCACGAGGTCCTCGCCGAGGATCTTGACCTGCCGGGTGCGGAACCGGCTCCCCGCGAGGTCCGCGGCAGCGGCCACGGGCTGCCAGTAGCGCCGCAGCAGGGCGCCCATCGGCGTACCGGGCCCAACCTCCGTCAACAGCTTGTTGTCTTCGATACTTAGCATCTGCGTACTCCTCGCAGGATATTGAATGCTGCCTTAGGCCCTTTAGCGGGGTCTGGGGTGCCCCCAGCTTTCAAAGCCCCGTTTGTTGTCTTCGATACTTAGCATCTGCGTACTCCTCGCAGGATATTAAACGCTGCCTCAGGCCCTTAGCGGGGTCTGGGGTGTCCCCAGCTTTCAATCGCCATTGCGAGCCAGCCGCTCTGCGGCGGCGCGGCAATCTGGGGGGGGAGCGCCTCGTCGTGTCTTACTGCGGCCCGTCCTGGCTCGTGACGTCAACAGCCACGCACCGTCACTCGCCAAGCTCCGCGTAATAAGCATAAACGCCGTTACGACGCGGCGTCGCAGGCGGCGTCGCCAGCAGCTCCTTGAAGTGCGGCTGCTGGCGCACCGTCCCCAGGTTCGAAAGCTCGTCCAGGTTCGCCTCCGGAATACGGCGATGCTCCGGCCCCGCCGCGGCGAGCGCGTACCAGTTCATCCTCGCCTGCTCCTCCAGGTTGATCATCGCCATCACCGTCTCCTCCAACGTCGACCCCACGGTCGTCGCGCCGTGGCCTTCCAGCAGGACCGCCTTGCTCTCGCCCAGCAGCGACGCCAGCTCCATGCCCTCGGCGTCGGCGATCACCGGCGCGACGTGCGGGTAAACCGGCAGCGGTTTGCGCACCAGCGGGATGCCCTCCTGGCACATCGGCACGATCGTGTGCTGCAGCACGGAGAGCACGGCGACGAACCGCGCGTGCGTGTGGACGATGCATTGCACCTCCGGGTGCGTCTTGTAGATGCAGGAGTGCATCTTCACCTCGAAGGCCGGCGTCATGTCACCCTCGCGCTCCACCGTGAAGCCTTCGAGGTCGCACACCACCATGTCCTCGGCCCGAGCCTTCGCCAGCACGTCGACCAGCGAGCCCCGGTTCTTCATCACGAAGCGGTCCGGCGCCTCCGGCACGCGCATGCTGGCGTGCCCGTGCCCCGCGATCGCCCCCGCGGCGATGCCCACGTTCGCCAGCACCCGATTAGCTTCGGCCACCTGCCGCCGGATCTCGTCGTAACTCACGAGCACCCTACTTCTTGTTGCGAATGCGAACGCCGGCTTCCTTCTCGATCGTCAGGAGCGTCGCCATGGGCCCATTCGCGCCCTGGCCGTCCGCCACGGTGCGAGTGAACACCTGCGACACCGCCGCACCGACCGTCATCGGCACGCCGAGCTCACGCGACACCTCGACGCAGCAGCCCACGTCCTTCGCCGACAGCAGCAGCGAGAACGATGGGTTGGCGACCACGTCCGGCACGTCGAGCCAGCGCGGTACCTCCTGCACCCACTTCGACGCCGAGCTCACGTTCCACATCTCGTAGACCTTCATCGGGTCGTAGCCGGCCTTTACGGCGACAGCCAGCGCCTCCTGGATCAGGACGCGGGAGCCGAGCGAGATCATGTTGTTGGTCAGCTTGATCACGTTGCCCATGCCGACCTCGCCGACGTAGAAGATGTTGGCGCAGAAGTTCGCCAGCAGCGGCTTCACGCGCTCGAACGCCTTCTCATCCCCGCCCACGAAGGTCGACAGCGAAGCCTCTTCAACGCTCGTGACCCCGGAGACCATGCCCGACACCGGCGCCTCGAGGAACGTAATGCCGCGCCCTTCCAGGATGTGCCCCAGGCGCTTCGCCGAAGCCGGCAGGCTGCTCGTCAGGTCCACGTAGATCGTCCCCGGCGCTGCCCCATCGATCAGGCCCTTTTCACCCAGCACGACCTCGTCCACCTCGGACGGACCCGGCAGCGAGCTGATCACCACCTCGTTCCCGGCGGCGCAGTCGGCCGGGCTCTCGGCCCACCTCGCGCCCAGGTCAACCAGGTTCGCCGTCGTCTCCTGCCGCCGGTCGTTAACCGTCAGCTCGTGCCCATCGGCGATGAGCTTGCGCACCATCCCGTTCCCCATGTTGCCGGTACCGATGAAACCTATCTTCATTATTCTTCGTCCTCTCTCCAAAGGGGGTTGTTTCGGGGGTGATGGTAGGCGCCCAGCATGCTGGGCGCCTACCATCACCATGCCCTTAATGCGTCTGCATACGCCCGCTAAACCACCTCAACCAACGCCCCAACGTCCTCCAACTCCTCGAACCCGTGGCACAGCGTCAGCATCTTCTCGACGTCGCGGGCAGACTTGCCCGACTCCAGTGTCAGCGTCCGCACCTTGTGCTCCACGTCCGCCCACCCGATGCCGCGCGGGCCGGAACCTCGTGGCGCGTTCACCGTGCTGCTGTGCTGCGTACCGTCCTGCATCGTGATCGTGACGGTAGCGCCCCAGCCCCATGTGTGCCGCGACGGCTCCGTGTCCGGCTCAACCTCCACGAGGTCCTGCAGCCGGTCGATCGTCGGGTCGAGGATCTTCTCCATCGATGCGTGCTGCCAGGAGAAGTCGCGGTCGGCGACGGCGCTGGCCAGGAAGTAGGCCAGGCTGTGTATCGCGCCCACGAGGTCCTTCGGGTGCTTGTGGCCGACCAGGGCCCGGAAGCGCGGCCCGGCAACCCGGATGCTCGCCACTTTCGCCGGGTCCACATTGCCTTCGATCGCCGCGTTGCAGGCGGCCTCGACGGCGGCCGATAGCGGCGTCGCCCCCGGCCAGATCTTGATCGCCAGGTCCGTGACGATGTCCCACTCAGCCCCCAGGCCTTTCCTCAGCGTCTCGGCCGCGTCTTCTTTGCCGCCGAACACCTCGAGGAACCCGCGCTTCGACTCAAACGTGTCGGGGTTCGCCGCGTAGCCTTTGCTCGCCGAAAGCACCGCGTTCGTCGCCGAGAGCGCCGCGGCCCCGGCGTGGTACTCCCGCGCCCAGCTATTGGTCGAAACCGCTAGCCCGCCCATCGACGTCGCGGCCAGCGACAACGCCTCGGCCGTCTGCTCCACGCTCAGTTCCAACAGCCGCGAGCCTGCTATGACGCCGCCGAACACGGTGATCACGCAGGCGTGTATCCCGCGCTCTCCCAGCCCGGGCGAGATCGCGGCGCCGATGCGGCCCGAAGCCTCGTAGCCCGTCACCATCGCGGCCAGGACGTCACGCCCCGAGGCGCCGGTCTTCTGCGCCACCGCCAGCGACATCGCCGTCAGGATTGTGCCGATGTGGGCGATGTTGCGCAGGTCGGAGTCGTCCGATGCGGCGGCGTCGCTGAGCATCGCGTTGACGCGCACCGCGTTGGGCAACGGCAGCTTCAGCCCGTCAGAGAACCAGGCCGTCGCATCCGGCGCGCCGCCCTGCTCCTGCGCCACCTCGCGCGCGATCTGCGCCGAACGGATCGTCGAGCCCACCGCCGCGCTGGCCAGCGTGCTGACGATGACCTTCTTGGCGTTCTCGATCGTCTCCGGCGGCAGGTCTTCGTATCGCACGCCGAGCAGGAAGCCGGCGAGTTCTCTGGCTACGGTCACGCTTGCCCCTCTTTCGCGCGACAAGCCTAAATCAGGCGACTAGCGAGCGCCATATAAGTCAGCCGTTTACAATCGATTCCGAACCGTTGACAGCTTAACGAGGGCGTCAGTACGCTCGCAAAGCTGGAGGACAGCATGAGAGGCCCCCTCGACGGCATCCGCGTATTCGACCTGACCCTGATCATGGTCGGCCCCTGGTCCACCATGAACCTCGGCGCGCTCGGCGCCGACGTCATCCACATCGAGCGCCCCGGCATCCTCGACTCCTCCCTCGGCGGCGGCATCCCGCCGACGATCAACGGCACGTCGATCGGCCACATCACCTGGAACATGAACAAGCGCCAGCTCTTCCTCGACCTCAAAGCCGAGTTCGACAACGAGACGGCCCGCAAGCTCCTCGCCACCTGCGACGTCTTCGTCGACAACATGCGCCCCGGCGTCGCCGACCGCCTCGGCCTCAGCTACGAAGCCCTCAGCGAGATCAACCCCGGCATCGTCTACTGCACGATCTGCGGCTGGGGCACCACCGGCCCCATGGCCGAGCGCACCGCCGCCGACCCCCAGGTACAGGCCTTCACCGGCTTCGCGACCAACAGCGGTCCGCCCGGCGGCCCCGGCGAGGTCTACCGGCACTTCACCCAGATGGACGCCACCACCGGCAACTACGCCGCGATGGCGATCATGATGGCCCTGCTCGCCCGGGAACGCACCGGCCGCGGCCAGCGCATCGACCTCACGATGCTGCAGGCAGGCACCGCCGCGCAGGCAACGCGCATCGGCGAATACTTCGCCACCGGCGAGCAGCCGCCGATCCTCGGCAGCGCCGTCGCCAACATGACCCCCAGCGAAGCGTTTCTCTGCGAAGCCGGCAGCTACATCGGCGTCCAGGCCGCAACGCAGACGCAGTGGCGCTCGCTCTGCGCCGCCCTCGGCCTCGACGACCTCGCCGCCGACGAGAGCCTGTCGACTATCGCCGGCCGTGTCGCCGCCCGCGAGCGCATCAGCGCCCGCCTCGCGGACGTGTTCAAGACCAAGCCGGCGCGCTGGTGGCAGCTCAAGCTCGGCGAGGCGCAGGTGCCGTGCGCCCGCATCATGACCTTCGAGGAGTTGATCCACCACCCGCAGGTCGCCCAGAACCACTACATCGAAAAGGTCAGCACCCGCCCCTACGGCGACGTCTACGCTGCCGGCCTGCCCTGGACCTTCGGCCGCACCCCGGCCTCCATCCTGCCCACCGAAGCCGCCGGCGCCCACACCGCCGAAATCCTCGACGAGCTGCTGACGGCCGACGAGCCGGTCGCCGTCAAGCCATGAGAGAACGTAACCAGAACCCCGCCCTGAAGGGCACGGCTTCAGGCGCATGCTCTTCCCTCCAGGGCGGGGTAAAGACCACCACCTCCCTTACGCCGCCTTGTTCCTTGTTGCTTGTTGCCTGTTGCCCCGGAGGGCCGCTGTAGTGGGCCCCATCGAAGGCTACCGCGTCATCGAGCTCGCCCAGGGCATCCCCGGCGCCGTCGCCGGCATGCACCTCGGCGACGGCGGCGCCGACGTCATCAAGGTCGAGACGCCGGACGGCGACTACGCCCGCGGCATGCCCCCCTTCTACGACCACGGCGACTCCGGCGTCTTCGTCGCCATCAACCGCAACAAGCGCAGCGTCGTCCTCGACCTCGCCTCCAGCCGCGGCCGCGAGGCGCTCCGAGCCCTGATCGCGAGCGCCGACGTCCTGATCGAAGACGCCGACTTCACCCGAGAGCTCGGCCTCGACACCGCTGACTTGATCTCCGGTGACCGGCTCGTCCACGTCCGCATCAGCGGCTTCGGCCCCAACGGCCCACTGTCCCATCTTCCCGGCTCCGAGATCACCGCCCAGCTCGCCTCCGAGGCCACGCTCTCGCTCGGCTCGCTCGGCGAGCCTCCAGAACGCCTCGGCACCGATGCCGCCGGCACCTACACCGGCATCTACGCCGCGCAGGCAGCGCTCGCCGCGCTCTGGCGCCGTCATCAAGACGGGCAGGGCCAGCGTGTCGACGTCTCGCTATTCGGCAGCATGCTGGAGATGCGCGTCACGCTCTGGGCCGCGCTGTCGAATCCCGACGAGTGGTACGGCTTCCACAACGACAGCTACGTCCGCCCGCCCGAAACCGGCTACCAGTGCAAGGACGGCGCCGTCACCATGGTCGTCGGCCGCATCAACGACGAGCAGTGGGCGGCCTTGATCGCCGAGCTCGGTCTCGACCAGCTCTCACCGGAGGAGCAGCAGACCGCACGCAGGGAGGTCGGTTCCAACTCGCGGCAGGGCCACATCTACAAACCGCTCTGGGAGCGCTTCCTCAAGAACTTCACCGTCGACGAAATTGCGACCATCCTCAACCAGCACGGCGGCAACGCCTACCGCCACAACACCTACCCGGACGTCTTCTCCCACCCCCAGACGATCCATCTCGACATCACGCGGCAGGTTGACGGCCCCAGCGGCCCCGTCACCGTGATGAAGCCGCCCTGGGAGTTCAGCGACACCCCGGTAAGCGTCCGTCTCGCACCCCCCGCGCTCGGCCAGCACACCGACGAGGTCCTCGCCGAGCTGGGCATCGCAACGCCCTAGCCTCCAACACCCATTGCGAGGATCGACAGCGACGCGGCAACCTCGGGCCGACGCCCCAACCGCACCAAACCGCCCATCGCACAAAACCAACCGCCCTCACCTCATGGTGAGCCCGTCGAACCACGCAACGCCGCGTCCCACCTAACCCATTGCGAGGAGCGCCAGCGACGAAGCAACCTCGGGCAGACGCCCCAACCGCACCAAACCGCCCATCGCACCAAACCAACCGCCCTCACCTCATTGTGAGCCCGTCGAACGCCCACGCCCCGTCCCACCTAACCCATTGCGAGGAACGCCAGCGACGCGGCAACCTCGGGCAAACGCCACGCCCGCTACAAACGTCCCGTCGCGCTTTTTCTGCATCCCTCACGTGGTGAGCCTGTCGAACACCCAGCGCCGCGTCCCGCCTAACCCATTGCGAGGAGCGACAGCGACGAAGCAACCTCGGGCAGACGCCCCCAACCGCACCAAACCGCCCATCGCACCAAACCAACCGCCCTCACCTCACGGTGAGCCCGCCGAACCACGCAACGCCGCGTCCCACCTAACCCATTGCGAGGAGCGACAGCGACGAAGCAACCTCGGGCAGACGCCCCAACCGCACCAAACCGCCCATCGCACCAAACCAACCGCCCTCACCTCATTGTGAGCCCGTCGAACACCCACGCCGCGCCCCGTCCGGCGACAACCTCAGGATGGCGCAAGGAACGTTTCCGTTAGACACTAGGCAAGCGATGACCACCCAGCCCGCTCGCGCCAACCCCGCCATCACCGACCTCACCCGCCCCTTCTGGGACGCCGCGAAAGAGGGACGCCTTGCCATCCAGCGCTGCGCCGCTTGCCGCTACTACAACCACCCCCCGAAGGCCGCCTGCGACAACTGCCTCTCCGCCGACCTCGCCTTCGAAGACGTCAGCGGCAATGGCGCCATCTGGTCCTGGACCGTCATGCATCAGAAGAGCGTCGCCGGCTTCGAAGACGCCGTACCCTACCTCACCGCCCTCGTCGAGCTGGACGAGCAGCCGATGCTCCTCCTCGTGACAAACCTCCCCGGCGCCACCCCCGGCGCTTTCAGCATCGGCGACCCCGTCCACGTTATCTTTGAACCGCTTAACCCCCTCTCC
>Ga0214471_10004783_pt1 | contig 10451 bp, 10 predicted proteins | sample RVTome_5_FD_207665 | JGI IMG/M metagenome (GOLD analysis project Ga0214471, IMG submission 207665) | Soil microbial communities from uranium-contaminated site in the Upper Colorado River Basin, Wyoming, United States - RVT142D155 | ecosystem: Environmental > Terrestrial > Soil > Contaminated >... | reverse complement strand
GGCCACGGTCGGGCACCTCCGCACGCGTGGTGGCCGGCGCGAGGTGGACCTGATCGTGCAGCGCGACGACCAGCGGGTGATCGGGGTGGAGGTGAAGCTGGCGCGTACGGTCAGCGACGACGACGTCCGCCACCTGAAGTGGCTTCACGACCAGCTCGGCGACGAGTTGCTGGACGCGGTCGTCGTGAGCACCGGCCCGGAGGCCTACCGGCGCCAGGACGGCATCGCCGTGGTGCCAGCCGCCCTGCTGGGGCCATGAACCCCGTGTGCGTCCGACTGCTGCCCGAGTTGCCCGAGCTGGAGCAGGCGGTTCAGCTCGAGGTGGAGCGCACCGGCATGTCGGCGAGACCGGCCCTCGGCAGCGTGTGGGAAACCGGTATCCCTTCGTGCGTGAAACCGGTATTCTAAGCTGCGGGAAAGCAGGAACGACCGGAGGCCGTCGTGGTACTCGAGTACGCCGCACGTCTCGCCGATGGTGTGCTCGCTCGCCTGGTGGCGGAGGTTCCAGCGGTCCTGATGGTCGGCCCGCGTGCCGTGGGCAAGACCACCACCGCTCGCCGCGTCGCCGCTCACGTCGTACGGCTCGACCGGCCCGCTGAAGCGGCGGCGTTCCGGGCGGATCCGGACGCAGCCCTGCGAGGGCTGCCCGAACCGGTCCTGCTCGACGAGTGGCAGGAGGTCCCGGACGTGCTGGGGGCGGTGAAGAGAGCGGTCGATGACCGACCCACGCCGGGCAGGTTCATCCTGGCCGGGTCCGTGCGGGCGCACGTGGACACGGACGCCTGGCCGGGGACCGGACGCCTCGTACGCGTTCGCCTGCTCCCCCTGTGCGAGCGCGAGCTGGCCGGCCGCGGTGACGGAGCCAGCATGGTCGATGTGCTCTTCGACGGGCCCACCGACCTTCCATCGCGCGTCGGTGCGTCCTCGGAGCTGCCCGACCTCCGCGACTACCTCCACCAGGCGCTCCGAGGCGGGTTCCCGGAGCCCGCCCTTCGGCTGGTCAGCGACGACGTCCGAGCTGCCTGGACCACCAGCTACGTCGACCACCTCGTCACACGTGACGTCGCCAGCGTGGGCGAGACGCGCGACCCGGTGCGCCTCACCAGGTACCTCAACGTGCTGGCCAGCAACACGGCCGGCATCGTCGACGACAAGACGCTGTACGACACTGCGGGGATCGACCGCAAGACGGCGGCCGCCTACGAGCGCCTCTTGAGCGAGCTGTTCGTGCTGGAGACCGCGCCGGCCTGGTGGTCCAACCGTCTCAAGCGACTGACCAAGTCAGGCAAGCGCTACCTGATCGACGGCGGTCTCGCGGCCGGCGTGCTCGGCCTCGGCGTGGACGCCGTGATGGCCGACGGGGACGTGCTGGGCCGGTTCCTCGACACCTTCGTCGCGGCCCAGGTGCGCGCGGAGCTGCTCACCCCCGACCGGGGTCGACTGCACCACCTGCGCCAGGAGCAGGGACGCCGGGAGGTGGATCTGATCGTGGAGCGCGCGGGGCGCCTCGTCGGGATCGAGGTCAAGGCATCGGCCGCCCCCGACGCGGCGGACGCGCGCCACCTGGCGTGGCTGCGCGACGAGGTCGGCGAGCGGTTCCGTGCCGGCGTCGTGCTCCACACCGGTCCGGGCACGTTCGAGCTGGGGGACCGGCTGTGGGCGCTTCCCATCGCTGCGCTGTGGTCGTGAACACGGTCGGCCCGCCGACGAGCCCCGCCGCCGCCGCCGCGGGCTCGCGACTCCCTGGCCCTTCCCAGTCCACCACCACGCGCTCACGAGCATCGTGCGAGTAGCCGCGCGGCAACCGCGTTGCGGCGCGCGGGTCAGGGCGCTCGGCCGAGGCGATGGACCTGACGGTCGGGCACGCCAAGGCCCTGCTGCGGATCATGTACGACCGCTCGACCTAGCCCTGGGCCGGCCGCGTCCAGGGGTCGTCCAGCCGGGTCCAGGGGTCTGCTTCTGACGGCTGGACGGCCCCGTGCCTCGTCCGGTTGGCGTCAGTACTGGCTGACCTCGAAGATCTCGTCGGCGACCAGGCCATGACCCTCCTTGTGGACCCGGCTCACCGTCTCGGCGTCAGGCCCCTCGGCCAGGCAGAAGATCTTCCCCTTCGCGTGGTCGACCCAGGCCTGGGTGTAGTTCACGCCGTAGGCCGTCTGGATCTCGAGATCCTTCTCGTGAGCTGCGACGACGTCGTCGACCGAAAGGCCTGGTCCGAGGGTGTGTACGTCCATGAATAGCGCCATGAGCTGCTCCTGGTTCCTGTCGTTGAGACCTGAAGGTTCGCAGGCCGATGACCGGACGCTGCTGGCGTCGGCCCTCCGGCTGAGCATCCCAAGTGTCCGCGCCGCCGTGCCTCGGCGATAGTTCAGCATCTGAAGTAGGGTGGCATGGACGGGAAGACGTTCGTGAGCGAGTACAGCCAGTTCTGCCCCATCGCCAAGGCCATGGAACTGCTCGACGAGCGCTGGACCATCCTCATCCTCCGCGAGCTGCTGAGCGGAAGCCAACACTTCAACCAGATCCTCAGCGGCAACCCCAAGATGTCGTCCGCGCTGCTCGCCAAGCGGCTCCGCATGCTCGTCAGGTACGAGCTCGTCGACCGGCGCGAGGACGGCAATCGTGTCGTCTACACGCTCACGCCCGCCGGCCTGGAGCTGCGCCCGATCATCGAGGCGATCGGCGTCTGGGGCACGCGCTGGGCCGCCGATCTCGGCGACAACGACCTGGATCCCCAGGTGCTGCTGTGGGACGTCCACTACAACATCGACCACGATGCACTGCCCGTCGGCCGGACCGTCGTGCAGTTCGTGTTCCCCGAGGTCGAACCAGGCCTGCGGGACTGGTGGCTGGTGCTCACCGCAGACGAGGCCGACGTGTGCGACGTCGACCCCGGCTACGACGTCGACGTGACGGTCAACGCCGACCTGCGCGCGCTCACTGCCGTCTGGATGGGCGACCTCGGGTGGCCGGACGTGCTGCGCGACGGCCGTGTCTCCATCGACGGCTCCGAGACGCTGCGACGGGCGTTCCCGACGTGGCTGAAGCTGTCGATGTTCGCGGGCGTCCCGCGAGTCGCTGCACCTGCGTAGCCCCCGGTCCAACGCCAGCGGGCGCGACGGGCCCCGCGTAGCCGCGGGAGACTGCCTCGGGGGGGTCAGCCTCCGACGACGACGCCGACCCCCCAGACGATCATGACGAACCCGCCAGCAACCGAGATCGCCTCACCTCGCCTCAACACCTTCTCCGCCAGGACGAACACCGCGAGGGCGGCGACCCAGAGCAGGTTCATCACCCCGAGCACGAACAGCAGGATCATCAGCGTCCCGCAGCACCCCAAGCACAGCGTCCCGTGATGCAGACCCATCCGCAGAGCGCCCTGCCGGCCGTCCTGCCACGAGGCCATCAAGAACCCGAGGGGTGTTCGGCATGCACCGAGGCTCCGCTTCTTGACCGGGGAGAGCTGAAAGACCCCGGCCGCGATCAGCAGCGGTCCCGCGAGCGCGCTCCGTGTCGCCGCTCCCATGCCGTTGATCAGCGCCAACTGGTGAAGGACCCACTGAAGCCCGGTGGCAGCGCTGGCGAAGGTTGCCCACACCGCGAGGTAGCCGGTGACGAACAGGGCGGCCGAACCGTCCCGCCCGTCGCCGGACCCGCGGTCCATGCGGTCGTACGCAAGCACCATCGGAACGGCGGACGGCAGCATCATTGCCGCCATCATGACCGCCCACATGGTGACCATCAGCACGGTCTCTGCCGCAGACCACGCTGACGTCATGGGCATGGACAGCGCCGACGCCATCGAACCCATCCGCGTCGACAACAGCGCCAGGTACGCCCACGACCCGACGACGACCCACGCCAGGCCGACCGCGACCACCCCCCGAGCACGCCCGATGGCCACAGCCGGCGAGTCGATCATGCCGCGTATTCGAACGGGGAGGAGAAGCCGTTCTTCTCGGCCAGCTCCCAGTGCATCCCGTGATCGTCGTACTCGAGATGCGTGGAACGCGCAACGACCACGCCAAACCCAGGCGCGACTGCCAGCGGGTGACTGGCCACGGTGACGTCGACGTCACCCTGCCCCCCGATCGCGGCAATGGCCACGTCCGCGATCCCAGAGATCGTCATCGAGGTCCGCTTGTCCGCGCTCTCGAACTGGATCGATGCCGGCCCGGCTCCGAGGACCTCTCCGATGTGGCCGGCCAGCCGGGCAGGATGACCTCCGGCCCGTCCCGAGTAGATCGCCGCGAGCGCCTTGCCCTGGGCGTCGTCTGCCCGGTCGTCGAGGTAGAGGGCCGCTTGCCACTCGACCTGCGCCATGTGGCCCGGTGAGTACACCGCCATCGCGACGTTCAAGCCGTCCAGCTTCGTGCCCTCGAACTCGCCCTCGTCGATGTGCCAGCCGATCAAGGCCGTGCAGTCATCCTCCGTGGGAGGGCTCAGAAAGACGCACGGGCACGCAGCCTCGCAGTTGCACGCCTCGAAGTACTGGCCCTTCAGGCTCCAGGTCGGCGTCGGGGTGTTCGCGGTCGACATCAGGATCTCCATCGCTTGACGACCACCACCCTGACACGGGTGGTGGCCACGTGCTAGTTCAGGATCTGCACCGGCGGCGGCGACCTCATGCGCCGAGAAACCACCGGATACGGTGGTTTGTGGGGTGGAGGTGCCCGATGACCTGTGGCACCCACACGTCCGGCCCCGAGAAACCACCGGATACGGTGGTTTGTGGGGTGGAGGTGCCCGGCGACCTGCGGCACCGATGCGTCCGGACCCCAGAAACCACCGGATACGGTGGTTTGTGGGGCACGACTGGGGGGCGACTGGGGTCGGTCAGGCTGGGGGGCCGTGCTCGGCGAGGAAGCTGGCGGTGTCCTGCTCTTCGGGGGGCAGGCTGCTCGGCTGGAACTCGGTGACCAGCCTGGCGATGGCGGCCTGGGCGTCCTCGCGCGTGAGGGTCTCGAGCCGGGCGGTGAGCACGTCCAGGTCGGCCGCCGCGGTGTCCCAGTCGGGCTCGGGGGAGCGGCCGGTCCAGATCTTGGGGTGGACGGTCCGGTCGGCGTTCTCCTCCGACAGCGACAGCTCCTCGAACATCTTCTCGCCGGGGCGCGTGCCGGTGAACTCGATGGCGATGTCGACCTCGGGCTCGAAGCCCGACAGCCGGATCAGGTCGCGGGCCAGGTCGACGATCCTGACCGGCTCGCCCATGTCCAGCACGAAGATCTCGCCACCCTCGGCCAGGCTCGCCGCCTGGATCACGAGCTGGGCGGACTCGGGGATGGTCATGAAGTAGCGGGTCATCCCGGCGTGGGTGACCGTCACCGGACCGCCGTCGGCGATCTGCTGCTTGAACACCGGGACCACCGAGCCGGTGGAGCCCAGCACGTTGCCGAACCGCACGCTGACGAACCGCTTGCCGCTGGCGTGCGCCAGGTGCTGGACGTAGCGCTCGGCGATGCGCTTGGTGGCCCCCATGATCGACGTGGGGTTGACCGCCTTGTCGGTCGAGATCATCACGAAGCGCTCGACCCCGCGGGCCAGCGCCAGGTCCGCCACCGTGCGGGTCCCGAGCACGTTGTTCTTGATCGCCTCGCCCGGGTTGCACTCCATCATCGGCACGTGCTTGTGCGCGGCCGCGTGGAACAGCACCGACGGGCGGTGCTCCAGCAGCAGGTGGTCGATGCGGTCGCGGTCGCACACGTCGGCGATGGCGGGCACCACCTCGACCGTCGGGAAGTCGTCCTGAAGCTCGCGGTGGACCGCCCACAGCGCGTTCTCGGCCTGCTCGACCAGCACGATCTTCCTGGGGTCGAAGCGGGCGAGCTGGCGGCACAGCTCCGAGCCGATCGAGCCGCCCGCGCCGGTGACCATCACGACGTCGTGGGCGACCAGACCCCGGATCCCGGTCGTGTCGAGCTCGACCGGATCCCGGCCCAGCAGGTCCTCGATCGCCACGGGGCGGATGCGCTCGAGGTTGACCTGGCCGCCGACGATCTCGTAGATGCCGGGGATGATCTTGGTCGGCAGCCGGGCGTCCTTGCACGCCGCGGTGATGCGCCGGATCGTGGCTCCGTCGGCGCTGGCGATCGTGATGATCGCCTCGTCGATCCGGCGGCTCTCGCTCAGCGCCTGGATGTCGGCGGTGGTGCCGATGACCGGGATGCCGTGGACCTCGGTCCCCTGCTTGCGCGGGTTGTCGTCGACGAACCCGATCGGGCGGATGCCCAGTTCAGGACGCCCGTCCAGCTCGCGAGCCACCAGGACGCCGGCGCGTCCGGCGCCGATGAGCAGCACGCGGGAGGTCTCGTGGGGGCGGTCGACGTGACGCAGCTCGACGTAGGACGACTGCAGGCGCCGGATCACGCGGACCGCGAGCAGGCCACCGACCGCCAGCGCGCCGTTCATCAGGATGATGGACAGAGGTGTGGCCAGGTAGGCGGCGCGCGGCGAGAGCGACTGCAGGCCCGGGGCCACGATGCGGGCCGCGAGCAGCACCAGGCTCACGACGGCGATCGCGCGCGTGATGTGGATGGATTCGCGCAGCGAGATGTAGCGCCAGGACTGGCGCTCCACCCCGAGGAAGCTCAGGGCCGCGAACTGGGCGAACACCACGTAGGGCAGCAGGACCACGAGCTGACGCTGGCCCGAAGGCGGCAGGTTGAACTCGAACCGCAGGAGGAAGGGCACGACCCACGCCGCGACCAGCACCACGAGGTCGATACCTCCCCGCGCACCCCGCATCCATCTGTTCGCCCTCATGGTCCTCCCGGTGGTGTCCCCGGGCAGGATAGGGCCTCGGCCCAGCCCCACCATCTGACCGGGACGACATCGTTGTGTTTCAAGTTTTTGACGTGATACTTTCATGTTCGGTGCGCTCGTTCAACCGGTCTTGAACCCGGACCCCGAGGTTGCAAGCCGAACGTGTAGGACTTGAGACGTGGATCTGGCTGTGTTCGGGCGCTCGCCCGTCGGTCGGCTTGAGCCGATCGTGGTCACCGACGCGCGCGACGGGGTGGGCTACGAGCACGCGGCGTTCGTCCCCGCACCGCTGCCTCGGTCGCTCGCGCTCGGCACGGACACGATCGCAGCGCTGTTGGACGCACAACTCGCGTTGGGACGGCTCGACGGCGCCGCTACCGAGCTGCCCGACCCGCTGCTGCTCGTACGTCCCATCATCCGTCGGGAAGCCGTCAGTACCTCCGCGCTCGAGGGCACGTACACGGAGCTCGCCGAACTGATGCGCGACGAGGTCGTCGGCGATCCTCGTGATCAGGACGTCCGCGAGGTGCTGAACTACGTGCTGGCAGCCGAGCACGGCCTGGCCCGGCTCGAGGTTCGACCCATCGGAACCAACCTGGTCAACGAGCTCCACGACCTGCTCGTCCGCGGTACCCGGGGCGACTCCGCCGAGCGGGGCAGCGTGCGCAGGCACCAGAACTGGATCGGCTCCAGGGGCAGCCGGGTCATCGACGCGCACTTCGTCCCGCCACCTCCCGGTGATCGCCTGCGCGAGGGCTTGACGGACTGGGAGCGCTACATCCACGACCAGGACGTGCCGCTGCTGGTGCGCTGTGCGCTGGGGCACTACCAGTTCGAAACGCTGCACCCGTACAACGACGGCAACGGGCGGTTGGGGCGGCTGCTGATCGTGCTGCAACTGATCGCGGGTGGTGCGCTGGCTCACCACCTGGTGAGCGTCTCCGGGTACCTCGAAGCTCGTCGTGACGAGTACGTCGCGCAGCTCCAGCACGTGCGCGCCACGGGGGACTTCCAGGCGTGGATCGAGTTCGTCGCGCGTGCCCTGGCCCACAGCGGCGAACAGGCGCTCGTCAGGATCAAGACGCTCCACGATCTGCGTGATCGGATCGTGGAGCAGGTGCGCGACAGCGGGTCGCGCGGGACCACGGTCCAGGTCGCCCACGACGTCGTCGGCTACCCGTACGTCACCATCCCCGCGGTCGCGGCGCGGTACGACCGGACGTACCAGGCGGCGAGCAACGCCGTCCACAAGCTCGTCGAGATCGGGGTGCTGCACGAGGTCCCGGGGACCAGCCAACCGCGGGCCTACGTTGCGATCGAGGTCGTGAGGCTTCTGGACCTGTGACGCGAGCGACGCGCCTCCGAGGTTCAGATCACGTCGCCGAGGTGGTCGACCTGCGTCGCGTCCCCACGGGACCGTTCGTGGTCGGAGGGCCCGAACGCAATCTCGGTCAAACTCGGTCAATCTCGGTCAACCTGGGTCCCGGCCGTCAGTACTGGCCCAGCGAGCCGTCGCGGCGGGCCTTGTCGACGGCGAGCTTGAACAGCCAGAGGCTGAGCGGCAGGGTCACCAGGGCAGAGGCGGCCAGGGCCAGCAGGCGGGTGGTGTCCAGCTCGCCGGTGATCAGGGCGGTGCGCAGGACGTCCACGCCCCAGGTGAACGGCAGGGCGTCGGCGATCCAAGCCAGCCACGTCGGGAACACCTCGGTGGGGAAGTAGACGCCTCCGAGCAGGGCCAGCCCGGCGGTGATCATCCCGATCAGGCCCCCCGCCTGCTTGAACACGATGCCGAAGGCGGCCACGGCCACCCCCAGTGCCCCGAACAACCCGATCAGGGCGAGCAGGGCCAGCCCCGTGACCGCCAGGGCCGCCGGGTCGGTCGTCAGCCTCACGCCCAGCGTCAGCGCCAGCACCACCATCAGCACGCCCGACAGGGCGGCGCGCAGCACGTCGTAGGTCGCGTTGGCCAGGATCACCAGGCGCGGTGAGGTCGGCGTGGCCAGCAGCGCCTCGAGGGTCCCGGTGGTCTGCTCGGTGCGCAGCTTGCTGTTGAACGAGGTCAGCGCCGACTGGACCATCCGGAACACCGCCATCCCGATGACCGCGAACGGTAGGTAGCCGCGCTCGAGGCCCTCGAAGCGCGACAGGTCGGCGCCGTCCACCAGCCGCGCCAGGAAGAAGAACAGGAACAGCGCGAAGAAGGTCGTGAACACGTCCAGGACGAACGGCAGCCGGTAGCTGCGCACCGTCGCCCAGTCGCGCCGCAGGAACGAGGCCACCACCGCCAGTGCCCGGCGCCAGGGGGAGGGCGAAGCAGCCGCGGGGCCTGCGACGGCGGTCACGAGGGTGGGCTCCCGGCGACGGCGGTCACGAGGGTGGGCTCGCGGCGGCGGTCACGAGGGTGTGCTCCCGGCGACGGCGGTCACGTCGAGGGCGGTCACGTCGAGGTGCTCCCGGCGAGGGCCGTCCCGGCGAGAGTGGCGAGGGCGGTCACGAGGGTGGGCTCCCGGCCAGCTCGCCCAGGCCCTCGCGGCCGACGACGTCCAGCAGCGCCGCCTCCAGGCCGGCGGCGTCGGTGCCGCCGGGCAGTCGCGTGGCCACCCGCCCGCCGGCCAGCACGACCACGCGGTCGGCCAGGGCGGCCGCCTCGTGCAGGTCGTGGGTGGCGAACAGCGCCGCGCGCCCGCGGTCGCGGGCCAGCGCGACCACCTGGCGGCGGAAGTCGGCTGCGGCCACCGGGTCCAGCGTGCGCGTGGGCTCGTCCAGCAGCAGCACCGGCGGGTCGGCCAGCAGCGCGCGCGCCAGCCCCAGCCGGGCCTTCATGCCCGACGAGTAGCCGTCGAAGCGGCGATCGGCTGCCTCGGTCAGGCCCAGCAGGTCCAGCAGCTCCGTGGCGCGGTCACGCGCGACCCGGCGGTCCAGGCCGTGCAGGGATGCGAAGAATTCGAGGTTGTGGCGGCCGGTCAGCCGCCAGTAGAACGAGCGCTCGTTGCCGAGCACCAGCCCGACCACGGCCCGAACCTGCTGGGGGCGGGCGACCACGTCCAGGCCGGCGACGGTCGCGCGGCCGGCATCGGGCAGCAGGGTCGTGCCGAGGATCCGCAGCAGCGTGGTCTTGCCCGCCCCGTTGGGGCCCAGCAGTGCCACCAACTCGCCCCGACCGACCTCCAGATCGACGCCGGTCAGCGCCTCGAGCGCCCCGAACCGCTTGGTCAGTCCGGCGACCTCGATGCCTCCGGCTGCTGCTGGCACCTCACCCACGCCCGGAAGGTAGCGGGACCGCCGTTGCCCCGGCTGCCGGTGGGTGCGCCTGTATCCACAGGCGAGCGGGGTCCCAGCCTTGACGGCTGCCCGGCCCCCCGTAGCGTCCGGGTCTGTTGCGACCACTTCTGAGGAGGTGCACCATGTCGGTGCAAGAGCGCGAGCGCGCGGAGCTGTTCGAGTTGCTCGTGCCGACCGTTGGCAAGGAGGCCGCAGTGAGGGTGCTGGATGCGCTCCCACACGCGGGCGAGCCCCTGGCCACGGCCAGCCAGGTGGCGGCGCTCAAGGCCAGGTCCGACCAGCGGTTCGCCGCGGTCGATCAGCGCTTCACGGCCCTGGAGCACCGCATCGACGACCGCATCGGCGCGCTGCGGGACGAGCTGTTGGCCGCGTTCCGGGGCGAGCTCGTGGCGGCCGTCTCGGGTCAG
>Ga0214471_10004782_pt1 | contig 10452 bp, 7 predicted proteins | sample RVTome_5_FD_207665 | JGI IMG/M metagenome (GOLD analysis project Ga0214471, IMG submission 207665) | Soil microbial communities from uranium-contaminated site in the Upper Colorado River Basin, Wyoming, United States - RVT142D155 | ecosystem: Environmental > Terrestrial > Soil > Contaminated >... | reverse complement strand
GATCAGCACGCCCGGCATGATCGGGTGGTCGGGGAAGTGGCCCTGGAAGAAGGGCTCGTTGATCGTGACGTTCTTGAGGCCGACGATTCGGCGGTTGTCCTCGACCGCGATGATCCGGTCCACGAGGAGCATGGGGAAGCGATGAGGCATGGCCCCGAGGATCCGGCTGATGTCCATGGCGTACCCGTTCCTGCGCCCCATCCGCACCAGGGTGCGGGCCAGCGCAACGTTGCCCCGGTGGCTCGGCCGGGTCGCGACGACGTGCCCCCGGACCCGTCCCCCCACCAGCGCGAGGTCCCCCAGGATGTCTCCGGCCTTGTGCCGAAGGAACTCGTCCGGCCACCGCAGGGTGGTGTCGATCACCTCGGTGTCCGACAGCGCCACCGCCGAGGCCGTCGACGCGCCCTTGAGCAGGCCCTGGGCCCGAAGCGTCTCCACCTCGCGAGTGAACCCGAACGTTCGGGCGCGCGCGAGCTCGGTCCGAAACGTCGTCGCCGTGATGTCGAAGCTCCCGCTCTGCCGCCCGATGAGCGGGTGGTCCCATTCGATGATCGTCGTGAGCCGGAGGCCGCGATGGGGAGCGACGACGTAGCTGGCGTCGCCTTCGGTCAGGGTGAAGGGCGCCGTCACCTCGTAGATATCCGGCTCCCCCGCCTGCTCCACGAACCCGGCGGCCTCGAGCAGCTCGAGGTAGGGTGCGAACGAGCCGTCCAGGATCGGCGGCTCCGGTCCGTCCAGCTCGATCTCCAGATCGTCGACCTCAGCCGCGACGACCGCGGCCAGGATGTGCTCCACCGTGTGGATCGTCGAGCCGCCGTGGCCGATGGCCGTCCGTCGCTCGGTCGCCTCGACCTCCTCGACTCGAGCCGCGATCTCGGGTTGCCCCTCGAGATCGGTCCGGCGGAACACTACGCCGCGGCCGGCGGCTCCCGGACGGCAGCGAAGCCGCGTGGTCGCCCCGGTGTGAAGTCCGACTCCGTTGATCTCGACGACCTGGTGGATCGTCCGTCTAGGCATGCGCCTTCCGCTTCCGGGCGAGCTCCTCGAGGTCCTTGAGGAGCGGGGCGAGCCGATACAACACGGCCTGGGACCGCAGGAACTCCCGGTTCGGTCGCGCCGGGAATCCCGAGACCTCGGTGTCCGGTGGAATGTCCCCGGCGATGCCTGCTTGGGCCGCCGCCCGCACTCGATCGCCGACCGACACGTGCCCCGTGACGCCCACCTGCCCGGCCAGGATGACGTCGTCACCGAGCCGGGTACTTCCTGCCACCCCGACCCCCGCCATCAGCAGACAGCGACGGCCTACCCGCACGTTGTGGCCGAGCTGGACCAGATTGTCGATCTTGGTCCCCTCTCCGACCACAGTGTCGTCGATGCTGCCCCGGTCGATGCAACTGTTGGAGCCGATGGCCACGTCGTCCTCGACGACACACCCACCGACGTGCGGGATCTGGGTGTGGCCTCCGCGGCCGGAAATGTAGCCGAAGCCGACGCCCCCGAGGACGGCGCCCGCCTTGATGGTCACCCGGCGTCCCAGCCTGGTACCGGCGCAGCACACCACCAGCGGGCCGATCGTGCAATCGTCTCCCGCCACCACTGCGCCCTCCAGGACTGCGCCGGGCCCAATCGAGACCCGATCCCCGAGCTGGACCCCGGCACCCAGCACCGCGTACGCCCCGATCGTCACCTCGTGGCCCAACCGAACCCCCGTTCCAAGGCGGGCGGTGGGGTGAACGCCGGAGGACCGTGCCGGAGAGGGGTTCAGGTAGGCCAGAACCGCGGTGATGGCCCGGTGGGCATCGGGAACCAGAATGCGGGCACGGACCTCGCCCGGGAGCGCGGCCAATTCCTCGGCAAGCACCACCACGCCGGCCCGAGTAGCCCGGAAGGCCCCGGCGTACCGGCGTGACGTGAGAAACGAGAGGTTGGCGGGCCCGGCCCGCTCCAGCGTCGCCACGGCCTCGACTACCACGTCCCCGGGGCCGATCAGGCGGCCGCCGACCAGGTCGGCGACCGCCTGGGCCGTGAGCGGCCGCCCCCCGGTCATGTCGGGATCAGTTCGTCTGCCGCAGACGCTGGACCACCCTGTCCGTGATGTCCAGCGACTTGTCGTAGGTGATGATCCCCAATCCTTCCGCGCTGAGATCGATGACCATGGCGAAGTTGCCTTCCGCCCGCATGCCCTCGATCACTGCCGTGAGCCGTTGCTGCATCGGCTGCAGCAGCTCCCGCTCCCGCTGGCCGAGCCGGCTTTGGATCGCCGCCATCTGCTGCTGCGCCTGCTGGCCCTTCTGCTCCAGGTCCTTGCGCCGCGCGGCCCGGGTGGAGGCGTTCAGCATCGGCTCCTGCTGCTGGAACTCGGCCACCATCGAGTCGATTCGGGCTTGCAACCGGCTGGCTTCGGTCCGTCCCGTCTCCACCTCCTTGGTGAACGTGGACTCCGCCTGCGCATAGCCGGGCATCCCCTGGAGGACTTGCCGGGCGTTGACGAACGCGAGTCTCATAGGCGACCCGGCGGGCTGCTGGGCAGATGCATCCGAAGCCGCCCCCATAAGGGCTCCCAGCAATACGCCCGTGATCACGCCCCGTACGACGCACCTCATTCGTGGTACCTCCTGCTGATGTCGGCTGACCCGCCGGCGCGGATCAGAAAAAGTTCCCCAGTCGGAAGTGGACCTTCCACCCTGGGTTCGGCCGGCCCAGCAGGTCCACCCGGTCCAGGCCGTAGCCGAGATCGAGGCCCAACGGGCCGAGCGGCGAGATGACCGCCACGCCGGCGCCGAAGCTCCGGAACAACCGGAGCGGATTGTACTGCCGGGCCGTCCGGTAGACGTTCCCGGCGTCCAGAAACACATTGAGATAGAGGGCCTGGCTGAGCCTGGCGCCCGCTTCGACCGTGAAGGCCGCGTAGGACTCGCCGAAGGCGTTCGGCGACGCCTGGGCGCTGCCCGCGTTCGGATCGAAGCCTTCCGGCGTGATCGAGAACTCCTCGTAGCCTCGGAGCGGCACGCCGAATTGCACGCCGCCCATCGTGTACAGCTCGGTGAAGAAGGGTCCGGCGTCGCCCAGCACGAAGCCGGACTTCCCGGTGAGGCCCAGGGTGAGCTGGATGCCGCTCCCGAACTCTCCGCTCCCGCCGAGCGTGCCCAGGGGGGTGTACCAGCGCCCCTCCAGATCCACTTTCCGGTAGTTGCCGGTGCCGCCCAGGAAGCCGCCGTTCAACTCGCCGTTCACGGTGACCGAGTTCCCCGCGATCGGGAACGGCAGACCGACGCGGGTGTCCCGGGCCAACGTGGCGCCAAGGCTGGAGCGGGTGCACGACTCGCAGAAGAATCGCGCCCGGAGGTCCTCCGACCCGCCCGTGTATTTGATCCGCTGATACCCGTAAGAACCGAAGAGCCGCGTGTACCGAGCGCCGAGGAGCGGGAATCCGACCTGCAGGCTGCCGCCGATCCGCCGCTGGCGGCCCAGGTCTCCCACCGTGTAGCGCTGCCGGGAGTTGAACAGATTGATCGTGGTCGAGATCCTGGTCTCCCGGAACGCCGGATCGGTGTAGGACAGGTTGAAGTCGTTGATGTTGCGCCCGAACTGCCACTGCAGCCGGCCCCGCTTCCCCTTGCCGAACAGGTTCGGCTCCTCCAGTCCCAGGAAGCCGCCCACGCCCACTCCCTGTCCGACGGAGGCGCCGAATTGAACGTTTCCGGTTCGCTTCTCCTCGACCCGGAAGATGATGTCCACATCCACACCGTTCTCGGTGGGCTGCACATCGGGCGCCGGAAGCGGCTGCTGGAAGAAGTTGAGGTTGGAAATGTTCTGATAGGAGCGGATCAGTGCGTCCCGATTGAAGGCCTGCCCCGGCAACAGCACGATTTGTTCCCGGATCACCCGCTCGTGGGTCACGTCGTTGCCGACGACGATGATCCGGTTGATGGTGGCTGGGCTTCCTTCGCGGATGACCCATCGGAGGTTCAGATACGGCTTCCCGTCGGGCCCGGTGTGCCGAATCATCTCGGGCTGGACGGTCGCGTAGATGTAGCCCGAGTTGGCGTAGAGAGTCTGGACCCGCTCGGTCGCTTGCTCCCACGCGGCGAGATCGAAGGGTTGGCCCACGGGTTTCCCGCTCCCCGCCTCGACCCGTTCGCCGAAGGGGAAGATGCTGGACAGCTCCTCCGTGGAATACCGTCGGTTGCCGCTCACATCGAAGCTGCCGGTCAGGTACCGCTCGCCCTCGTCCACCTCCAGCCGCAGGATCGCCTTGCCTGGCACCGTGTCTGCGATCAGGGTATCGCGGAGGACCTGGAAGTCGATGTGGCCCCGGCTGCCGTACCACAGGGGGAGCCGCTGCCGCACATCCTGGTCGAGCTTCTCCTCGGAGAACTCCCCCTTCTGAAACCAGAAGAAGCCTTCGGGGCGCGACGCCATGCCGGAAACGACCTGGTCGTCCCGGAAGGCAGTGTTGCCGTCCACGATCACCTGGCTGATCGCCACCCGGCTCCCCTCCTCGATGTCGAACAGGAGTCGGACCGCGCCGGGTCCGATCGGGGTCTCGCGGACCGCGACCCGGGCGGCGTAGAACCCCTTCTTCCGGTACAGGGAATCGATGGCCGCGCGTGCCCGCTCGACGCCCGCGCGGTCGATGGGACGGCCGTCGATGAGAGTCACCTTCCCCCGGACGTCGCCGGGATCCACCTTGTCGGCGCCGCGCACCGCCCAACGAGTGAGGATGGGACGCTCGGTGACGATGATGGCGAGGATGAGCCGGTCGGTGCCCCGCTGCTCGACGACCACGTCGTCGAACTGGCCGGTCTGGAAGAGCGCCTGAATGGCGCGCTGCACGCCCCGGTAGTTGATCGGCTGATTGCGGACCAGGCCGCTGGTCCCGAGGATCTGCTCGGCGGAGACCCGTCGGTTCCCTTCGACAATGATGCTGTCCGCCCGGAGGGTGTCGCGAGCGGGTTGCTGGGCCGAGACCAGTCCTGCCCCGCCCGCCCCCGTCGCCCCCCAAAGCCCCGCGAGGGCCAGCCAGGCCCCCGCCACCTTTACGCTCCGGTGCCAACCCCTGCGCACGCGCTCCGTTCCTCCCCGGGCTCCCGGCCGGCGGGTCAGGCCCGCGTGCTGCTCAGCGCCCGGAACACGAGCTTATCGCCGTCTGGCGATACGTCGACTTCGATCTCGTCACCCCGGCTCACTTCCCCGTTGAGAAGCTTTTCGCTGAGCGGGTCCTCGACGAACCGCTGGATCGAGCGCCGCAGCGGCCGGGCCCCGTAGTTCTCGTCGTAGCCGCGGGTCACCAGGAACTCGAGCGCCCCCGGGGTGAGGTGGATCTCGTCGCCCAATCGCCGCTCCACCTCGTGGAGCATGATGGTGACGATCTGCGCGATGTGCTGGCGATCCAGCGGGTGGAACACGATCACGTCGTCGAGCCGGTTCAGGAACTCCGGATTGAACACCTTCTGCAACTCGTCCCGGATCTTCTCCGCCATTCGGTCGAAGCTCCGCTTCCCCTCGCCGCCGTGGAAGCCCATCGTCTTGCCCTGCATGATGTCGCGGGCGCCGACGTTGGACGTCATGATCACCACGGTGTTCTTGAAGTCGATCATCCGGCCGTAGTTGTCGGTCAGGTGACCCTCGTCGAGCACCTGGAGCAGAATGTTGAAGACGTCCGGATGCGCCTTCTCGATCTCATCCAGGAGGACGACGGAATAGGGACGGCGGCGCACAGCCTTGGTGAGGGCGCCGGAGTCCTCGTAGCCGACGTAGCCGGGAGGGGCGCCGATCAGCCGGGAGACGGAGAACTTTTCCATGTACTCCGACATGTCGACCCGGATGAGCGCCTGGGCGTCGGCGAACAGAAAGCGCGCCAGGGCGCGGGCCAGCTCGGTCTTCCCGACGCCGGTCGGGCCGCAGAATACGAACGAGCCGATCGGCCGGTGCGGGTCCTTGAGGCCGGCGCGGCTCCGACGGATGGCCCGCGACAGCGCCGTAATCGCCTCGTCCTGCCCCACCACCGACTTGTGCAGCTCTTCCTCCATCCGGAGCAGCCGCGTCGTCTCCGCCTCCTGGAGGCGCGTGAGGGGGATGCCGGTCCAGCGGCTGACGATGAACGCCACCGCCTCTTCGTCGATCACCGGCCGCTTGGTCTGCCGCTCCCGTTCCCACTCCTCCTGCCGCAGCCGGATCCGGTTCTGCAGATCACGCTCCGAATCGCGGAGCGAGGCCGCCCGCTCGAAGTTCTGGTCGCGGACCGCGTTCTCCTTGTCCTGGTTCACCCGCTCCAGCTCGCCCTTGAGCTCGGCCACGTCGGTCGGCGGCACCTGGGAGGCGAGTCGCGCCCGGGCGCCCGCCTCGTCCACCACGTCGATCGCCTTGTCGGGTAGGAAGCGGTCGGTGATGTAGCGGTCCGAGAGCTGCGCGGCGGCCCACAAGGAGGGATCCGGGATCGTGACGCGATGGTGGTCCTCGTACTTCTTGCGCAGGCCCTGCAGGATCGCGACGGTTTCCTCGACCGTGGGAGGCTCCACCATCACCGCCTGGAAGCGCCGCTCCAGGGCGCCGTCCTTCTCGATGTACTTCCGGTATTCGTTCAGGGTCGAGGCCCCGATGCACTGCAGCTCGCCCCGCGCCAACGCGGGCTTGAGCATGTTCGATGCGTCGATCGCCCCTTCGGCCGCTCCCGCCCCGACCAGGGTGTGCAGCTCGTCGATGAACAGAACCACGTTCTTGTTCTGGGCGATCTCGTTCATCACCGCCTTCAGGCGCTCCTCGAACTGGCCCCGGTACTTGGTGCCGGCGATCACGGCGGCCATGTCCAGCGACAGCACCCGGTGATCCTTCAGCACGTCCGGACAGTTGCCGTTGGCGATGAGGATGGCGAGGCCCTCGACGATGGCGGTCTTTCCGACGCCCGGCTCGCCGATCAGGACCGGATTGTTCTTCTTTCGGCGGGCCAGGATCTCCATCACCCGCTGGATCTCCTTCTCCCGGCCGATCGTGGGATCGAGCTCATTCTCGCCGGCGAGCTGCGTCAGATCGCGGCAGAAGTGGTCCAGTGCCGGCGTCTTCGACTTCTTCTCCGCTCGCGAAGGCGCCCCCGCGCTCGGGGCCGGAGGAGTGCCGCCGGCCGAGGCCTGGGGGAGGTCGCTCCCCAGCAAGCGCAGGGTCTCGGCCCGGGATTGTTCCAGGGTGACCCCGGCGTCCATCAGGACTTGCGCCGCGATGCCTTTCTCTTCCCGGAGCAGTCCCAGAAGGAGATGCTCGGTGCCCACGTAGCTGTGGTTGAGCTCCCGGGCCTCCGCCATGGCCAGCTCGAGGACCTTCTTGGCGCGAGAGGTGTACGGGAGGTCCGGCCCGGTCACGGTGCCGGCCTTTCCCTTCTTCACCGTCTCCTCGATCTTCTGCTGAATCTCCTCGAGATCTACGTTTAGGTTCTGCAGGACGGCAGCGGCGACGCCTTCGCCTTCCCGGATCAGGCCCAACAGAATGTGCTCCGTGCCGACGTACTCGTGGTGGAGGCGCGCGGCCTCCTCCCGGGCCATCTGAAGCACCTTCCGGACGCGATCGGTGAAGTTGTAGCCGTTCATAGGTCTCTCATGTCTCGCGACTCGATCGTCCCGCCTCCTCTTCCAGTACCGCCCTCACGTAATCCGCCCGGTGGACCGGGAGGTCCTCCTCCGCCACCTCGTCTCCGGCGGTCGCTGACAAGTGTGCCGGCTGCGTGAAGATCAGCAACTTGTTCAACGTATACATCCCGACCTCCGGGATGAGTCCCAGACCCACACCGAGTCGGATGCCGCTCAGGAGGTTCATCGCCTCCTCGAAGGACAGGGTTCTCGCGTACCGCAGCAACCCGTACGCCCGCCAGACCTTGTCCTCGATCACCCCGGGCGCGTCCCGGAGGAGCACCTCGCGCGCCCGCTCCTCGTACCCGACCACCTGACGCACGATCTTTGCCAGATGGTCGAGCAGCTCCACTTCCGACTTCCCCAGCGTCGTTTGATTGGACAGCTGGAAGAAATTCCCCACCACCTCGCTGCCTTCCCCGTACAGGCCCCGAAACGTCAGTCCGACCTGCACCAGGCTCTGCAAAACCTTGTTGATTTCCTTCGTGAGGACGAGGCCGGGGAGGTGGATGAGGATGGAGGCCCGGAGGCCCGTCCCGACGTTGGTCGGACAGCTGGTAAGGTAACCGAATTCAGCGTGAAATGCGAAGGCAAGTCGTTGTCCCAGTTCGGAGTCGAGCTTTCCGACCAACCCCCAGGCCGACTCCAGTGAGAGCCCCGAAGTGAGCGCCTGGAGCCGGAGATGGTCCTCCTCGTTGACCATCAAGCCCAGGCCGTCCTGCAGGAGGACAGCTGTCCCCGATCGGGGAGGCACGTCCGACTCCGGGGCGGCCAGCTCCTTGCTCACCAGATGCCGCTCGTGGAGCAACTGCCGGTCCAGGCGTGGCAGCTCGTGCAGCCGAATGCAATGCGCATGGGCCATGCTCGGGATCTCGGATGCCGCCGAGCGTATCGCGCCCAGCACTTGCTCCCGGTCGGGCTCCACGCTGCGGACCGGGAACGGCCGGCCGGTCAGATTCCGGGCCAGTCGGACCCGGGTGGAGAGCACCAGGTGGCTCTCCGGCCCGCTGGCGTCGAGCCAGCCGATCCCGCCATCGCTCACCAGGCTCAGGTCGATCACGCCAGTTCCTTGAGCCGGTCGCGGAGCTCCGCGGCCAGCTCGAAATTCTCCGACTCCACCGCCAACCGGAGCTGTTCGCGAAGCTCACGGGCCAACTCCTCGGCCGGACGGTCCGGCACGGTACCGGCCCCGGTCTCCCGGCGGCCCAGGTGGGAGGTGGAGCCGTGGTAGCGCCGGAGCAGCACCCGCAACGGGGCCTCGAAGGTGAGCCAGCACTCCGCGCAGCCGAGGCGTCCGGTCTCGCGGAAATCGGCGAACGTGGCGCCGCAGCCGGGGCACCGCCCGGTGGTGACGAGCCCTTCAACGGCAGGCTCCGCCCCCTTCCAGAGCGCCGCCAGGAAGCCGCCCAGAGGGCTCTCGGCCACCGCCGATGGAGTCTGAATCCCCTTTTCGGCGGCGCACTCTTCGCAGAGGCCGACGGTTCGGGCCTCCCCTTCGACGACCTGCGTGAGGTGGATCACCGCCTCCCGATCCCCGCAGTGCTCGCACTTCACGGTGCCATTGCCTCGTCGCCGTGAGGCGAAACCAGGAGTCCATCGTGCAGGGCCAGGACGCGGTCCGCCCGCTCCGCCAGCGCACGGTTATGGGTGACCGTGAGGAGCGCCCGGGCGCCGTTTCGCGCGACTTCGGCCAGCAGGTCGTGCAGCCGTTCGGCGTTGACCGGGTCCAGGTTCCCCGAAGGCTCGTCGGCGAGCACCACGACCGGTTCGGTCGCCAGCGCGCGCGCCACGGCGACTCGCTGCTGCTCTCCGCCCGACAAGTGAGACGGCCGGTGCAGGAGGCGGCCGCTGAGACCGACTCGCGTCAGCAGACCCCCCGCCCGGTCTCGCGCCTCGGCCTCCGAATGCCCGGCGATGAGGAGAGGCAGCATCACGTTCTCGAGCGCCGTGAAGTCCCGCAGCAGGTGATGGAACTGGAACACGAATCCGACCTTCAGGTTCCGGAGCGCCGCCAGCTCGGCCGGTGAACGGCCGCCGAACGATGTCCCCTCCAGGAAGATCTCCCCGCCCGTCGGTTCATCCAACGCCCCGAGCAGATGGAGGAGCGTGCTCTTGCCGGAGCCGCTCGCTCCCACGATCGCCACGAACTCTCCGGGCCGGAGGGCGAAGTCCAACCCGGTGAGCACGTGGATCGGGCTGCCGTCACCTCCGCGGTAGGTCTTACGGAGGCCGCGGGCCTCGAGCACTGGAAGGGGCTGCTGGCTGTTGGCTGTTGGCTGTTCGCTTCCCTCGCGACCACCACCCCCGAGGCCGCCCGTCGAAGACCAGCAGCCAGCAGCCAGCAGCCAGCGACTACTCATGCCGTATCGCCTCCACCGGCACCAGCTGCGCGGCGGTCCGGGAGGGATGAATGGTGGCGGCGACGGCGACCGCGAGGCTCAAGGCCATCACCGCCAGCACGTCCCACAGCTCCACGTGAACCGGCAGCCGATCGATGAAGTAGACCGCCGGATTGATCCGGATGAGGCCGGAGGCATCGATGAGGTACGCGACACCGAGCCCAAGACCGAGCCCGATCACGGTGCCGACCAGACCGATGATCGCCCCCTGGACCACGAACACCCGCCCGATCGCCGGGGCGGTGAGTCCCATCGCGCGAAGGATGCCGATCTCCCGGGTCTTGTCGGTTACCACCATCGTCAGAGTACCGACGATGTTGAATGCCGCCACGACCATGATGAAGAAGATGATTAGACCCATCCCCAGCTTCTCGAGCTGGAGGGCGCTGAACAGGGTCGCGTTCTGGGTCTGCCAGTCGAGGGCACGGTATGGA
>Ga0214471_10004780_pt1 | contig 10452 bp, 13 predicted proteins | sample RVTome_5_FD_207665 | JGI IMG/M metagenome (GOLD analysis project Ga0214471, IMG submission 207665) | Soil microbial communities from uranium-contaminated site in the Upper Colorado River Basin, Wyoming, United States - RVT142D155 | ecosystem: Environmental > Terrestrial > Soil > Contaminated >... | reverse complement strand
CGCATCACGCGTACCCCAGCTGGCGCAGCGTGCGCTCGTCCTCGGACCAGCCGCGCCTGACCTTGATCCACACCTGCAGGAACACCTTGCCGCCGAACATGCGCTCCATGTCCTTGCGCGCCTCGGACGCGATGCGCTTCAGCGTTTCCCCGCCACGGCCGAGCACGATCGGCTTGTGCGCCTCGCGCTCGACCCACACCGTGGCGTCGATGCGCCGCAGGCGGCCTTCCTCGCGAAAGCTGTCCACCATCACCTCGCAGCTGTACGGCAGCTCGTCCGTGAGTGCGCGGAACAGCTTCTCCCGCAGCAACTCGGCGGCGAAGAAGCGCTCGTCGCGATCGGTCAGCTGATCGGCAGGATACAGCGCCGGTCCCTCCGGCAGCAGCGAGCACAGCACGCGCAGCAACTCGGGAATGTTGCGGCCGGTCGTCGCCGATACCGGGACGATGGCCGCAAACGCATGCTCGCGCGCGACGCGCGCGACGAACGGCAGCAGACTGGAAGCCGTACGCACGCGGTCGACCTTGTTGATCACGGCTACCGTCGGGCGGCCTGCCGGTACTCGGCCGAGCGCCGCGCGGTCGGCGGCATCGAAGCGCATTGCTTCCAGCACGAACGCGGCCACGTCCGCATTGCGCGCCGCCTCTCCCGCGCGCCGGTTGAGCGAGCGGTTGAGCAGGTTGCGGTGGCGCGTCTGGAAGCCGGGCGCGTCGACGAACGCCACCTGACAGCCCTCGGCGTTCAGCACGCCGGTCAGCAGATGGCGCGTCGTCTGCGCGCGCGGCGAGACGATGGCGAGCTTCTGGCCCAGCAGGCGGTTGAGCAGGCTCGACTTGCCGGTGTTGGGGCGCCCGACCAGGCCGACGCTGCCGCTGCGGAACGGCGTCATGCGTCGAGCCGGCTGAGCAGCGCCTGGGCCGCCTGCTGCTCGGCCGCGCGCCGCGATGCGCCGCTGCCGCGCGCCTGCAGGTCGAGCCCCTCGACCGAGCATTCCACTTCGAAGACCTGCTCGTGCGCAGCGCCGCGCGTGGCGACCACCTGATAGCGCGGCAGGCCGTGACGCCGCGCCTGCAGCACCTCCTGCAGCCGCGTCTTGGGGTCCTTGGCGGTCGTGTGTTCGTCGGCGGTTGCGAGCGCGCCGCCGAGCGTCGCGAGGACGGCGGCGCGGGCGCTGGCGTAGCCGCCGTCGAGAAACACGGCGCCGAACAGCGCTTCGAGCGCATCGGCAAGAATGGAGGGGCGGTGCGCGCCGCCGCCGGCGCTTTCCCCCTGCCCCATGCGCAGGTGCTCGGCAAGCCCGAGGCCGGCAGCCGCGGCCGCCAGCGCCTCCTTGCGCACCAGGCTGGCGCGCATGCGGGAAAGCTCGCCCTCGCTCAGCTGCGGGAAGCGCGCGAGCAGCGCCTCCGCCACCACGCAGCCGAGCACGCCGTCGCCCAGGAACTCGAGACGCTCATTGTGCGGGGCGCCGAAGCTGCGGTGCGTCAGTGCCTGCTCGAGCAGCTCGCCGTGGCGGAATCGATGGCCGAGGCGTTCCTCGAGGCGTGCGGTGCGTGACAAGGAGCGCGCGCGGCCCCGGCTAGTTGGACGAGGCCACGAAGTCGATGTAGATCCCGATATTGGCGAACAGCGGGATCTCCTTGCGATAGGCGGCGACGATCTGAAAACCGTTGCCCTGCTTGGTGATCTCGAGGTCGGCCGCCTTGACCGCCTGGAAGTCGTCGATCGCCTGGCGGCTGTCGAAGGCGCGGCGCGCCTCGTTCGCCGAGCCGCCGCGGCCCCGCATCTCGTTCGAGATCGACACCACCGCCTTCTTGATGGTGAAGTACTCGATGTAGGACGGCAGCACCCGCATCACCAGCAGCGCCACGAAAACGAGGACGAACGAGCCTATGACGAGCCCCAACAGCGTGATACCCCGTTGCCTAGCGCGCATGGCCGATCTCCTGTCGGGACGAGCCCTCAGCGGAAGGCGCCGAAGCGGCCCAGCTCCCCGAGGTTGAGCCAGATGAAAAACGCCTTGCCGACGATGTTGGCGTCGGGCACGAAACCCCAGACCCGGCTGTCAGCTGAATTGTCACGGTTGTCACCCATAACGAAATAGTGCCCCGGCGGCACCGTGCACGCCAGGCCGGACATATTGTAGTTGCAATTGCCCGCGTGCGGGAACGCGCGCGCCTGCGGCACGAAGGCCGGCGCGTCCTCCTCGATCATCATCTGGTGCTCGGTGCCGTTCAGCGCTTCCAGATAGCGCCGCGAGTACTGCATGCGCTCCCGCGACAGGTAGTCCTCGATCTGGCGCAGCGGCACGGCGCGGCCGTTGATGCTCAGGCGCTTGTTGCGGTACTCGACGCGGTCGCCGGGCACGCCGACGACCCGCTTGATGTAGTCGAGCGACGGATCCTCGGGGTAGCGGAACACCATCACGTCGCCGCGCTGCGGGCTGCCCAAATGCAGCAGCTTGCGGTTGGCCACCGGCAGCCGGATGCCGTAGGTGAACTTGTTGACGAGGATGAAATCGCCCACCAGGAGCGTCGGGATCATCGAACCCGAGGGGATCTTGAACGGCTCGACAAGAAACGAGCGCAGCAGGAAGACGATAAGGATCACGGGAAAGAAGCTCACCGAGTACTCCACCCACCACGGCTGCTTGGCGAGCGCTGCGCGACGCCTGCGCAGCCACGCCGCCTCCAGCGCCCACACCGCGCCGGTCACGAGCAAGAGCAGCAGCAGGAACAGAGCGAAGCTCATGCCTAGTCGACGTCCCGCTGCAGCACCGCCAGGAACGCCTCCTGCGGGATCTCCACCGAGCCCACCTGCTTCATGCGCTTCTTGCCTGCCTTCTGCTTCTCGAGGAGCTTCCTCTTGCGCGTCACGTCGCCGCCGTAGCACTTGGCGAGCACGTTCTTGCGCAGCGCCTTGACGTTTTCGCGCGCGATGACGTTGGCGCCGATCGCCGCCTGGATGGCGACGTCGAACATCTGCCGGGGAATGAGGCCGCGCAGCCGCGCCGCCAGCTCGCGGCCGCGGCGCTGTGCAACGTCGCGATGCACCATGCTGGAGAGCGCGTCCACGCGCTCGCCGTTCACCAGCACGTCCAGCCGCACCACGTCGGCGGCACGGTATTCCTTGAAGTCGTAGTCCATCGAGCCGAAGCCGCGCGTGAGCGACTTCAGGCGGTCGAAGAAGTCCAGCACCACTTCGTTCAGCGGCAGGTCGCAGGACAGGACGACGTGACGAGCCGCGTAGTGCAGGTTGGTCTGCACGCCGCGCTTTTCGGTGCACAGCGTCATTACCGGGCCGACGTATTCCTGCGGCACGAAGATCGTGGTGGCGATGACCGGCTCGCGGATCTCCTCGATCTGGCCGGGATCGGGCAGCTTGGCCGGGTTGGAGACCTGTGCCACCGTGCCGTCGCGCAGCAGCACCTCGTACACCACCGATGGGGCGGTGGTGACCAGCTGCATGCCGTACTCGCGCTCCAGCCGCTCCTGCACGATGTCCATGTGCAGGAGCCCGAGGAAGCCGCAGCGGAAGCCGAAGCCGAGCGCCTGCGAGATCTCGGGCTCGTAGTGAAACGAAGCGTCGTTGAGGTGGAGTTTGCCCAGGGCCTCGCGCAGTGCCTCGTACTGATTGGACTCGACCGGGTACAGCCCGGCGAATACCTGCGGCTTGATCTCCTTGAACCCGGGCAGGGGCTGCGGCGCGCTCTTGTCGGCATGCGTGATGGTGTCACCGACTTTCGCGTCGCGCAGGTCCTTCACCCCCGCGATCACGAATCCCACCTCGCCCACCGCAAGCGCCTCGCGCGGCTGCGACTTGGGCGTGAACACGCCCACCTGCTCGCACAGGTGCTGCGCGCCGGTGCTCATCAGCAGGAGCTTTTCCTTGGGCCGCAGGACGCCCTGCATCATGCGCACCAGCATCACCACGCCGACGTAGTTGTCGAACCAGGAATCGATCACCAGCGCCTGCAGCCGCGCCGCCGGGTCTCCCTTCGGCGGCGGCACGCGCGCGATGACCGCCTCGAGGATCTCGTCCACCCCCTCGCCGGTCTTGGCGCTGGCGCGGAGCGCATCCTTCGCCTCGATGCCGATGACGTCCTCGATCTCCCGGATGGCATTCTCGGGGTCGGCCGAGGGCAGGTCGATCTTGTTCAGCACCGGGATCACCTCCACGCCCTGCTCGATCGCCGTGTAGCAGTTGGCCACCGTCTGCGCCTCGACGCCCTGCGACGCGTCGACCACCAGGATCGCGCCCTCGCAGGCGGCGAGCGAGCGGCTCACCTCGTAGGAAAAATCGACGTGCCCCGGCGTATCGATGAGGTTGAGAAGGTAGCGCTCGCCGTCGCGCGCCGCGTATTCCAGCGCTGCGGTCTGTGCCTTGATGGTGATGCCGCGCTCGCGCTCCAGCGCCATCGAGTCGAGCACCTGGTCGGCCATCTCGCGCTCGGCCAGCCCGCCGCAGCGCTGGATGATGCGGTCGGCGAGCGTCGACTTGCCGTGGTCGATGTGCGCGATGATAGAGAAGTTGCGGATGCGGCCTTGCGGCGTCATGAAAAAAAGGGTGCCGGCGGCACCCTTCCCTGTCTGCAGCGGGCGCTATTCTAGCGCAAGCCGCGCGCGCAGGGCCTGCGCGTCGAGCCGCGCGTGACAGATCTCGCGGCCCTCCGCGTCGGTGAGCACCGGCACTTTTCGCCCGTAGCGCCCGGCCAGCGCCGGGTCGGCATCCACGTCGAACTTCACGAACCCGACCCCCAGGCCGCGCAGGGCGTCCGCCATCTCCTCGCAGAGCAGGCAGTCGGCGCGCGAGTAGAGGCGCAGAATCGGCTCAGCCCTTGTCGCCGAGCCCGGCGACGGAGATGAAGGCGGTGCTCTCGCCGCGGCGCACCTGGAACGTGATCACGGCGCGCTTGTCCAGGCCCGCAAGAAGCTTGTTCAATTGCTCGGTGCTCTTCAGATCCGTGTGCTGACCGTTGTGCACCATCTTCAGCAGAATGTCGCCGCGGCGCAGTTCCGCGCGCGCGTCGGCGCGCACCTCGGCGACCACGAGGCCGTGGGAGAGCTTGAGCTCCCGCTTCTGCTCGGCGCTCAGCTCGCTCACCACCACCCCGAGGCGGTTCGCGGCCAGCGCTGCGGGCTTCGGCTCCCGCGGCGCCTCCCGCGCCGCGACCCGCTCCTCGAGCAGCTCGCCCACAGTGATGCTGAGCATGCGCGGCGCGCCCTTGCGCCAGACTTCCATCGGCACGCGGGTTCCCGGACGCGTGCCGCCGACAAGGCGCGGCAGATCGGCGGAGGACTCGACTTCCTTGCCGTCGAAGCGCGTGATGATGTCGGTCGCCTCGACCCCCGCCTTGTCCGCGGGGCTGCCCTTCTCGACGGAATTGACCAGCGCGCCGCGCGCGCGCTGCAGGCCGAAGGACACCGCGAGGTCCTTCGTCACCTCCTGGATCACGACGCCGATGCGGCCGCGGGATACCCGGCCCTTCTCGCGCAGCTGGTTCTGGATGTCGAGCGCCACGTCGATCGGAATGGCGAACGACAGCCCCATGAAGCCCCCGGTACGGCTGTAGATCTGCGAGTTCACACCCACCACCTCGCCCTTCATGTTGAACAGCGGCCCCCCGGAATTGCCCGGATTGATGGCCACGTCGGTCTGGATGAAGGGCACGAAGTTCTCCTGCGGCAGCGAGCGGCCCTTGGCGCTGACGATGCCTGCGGTCACCGTGTTCTCGAAGCCGAACGGCGAGCCGATCGCCACCACCCATTCCCCCACCTTGAGGCGCGTGGGATCGCCCATGCGCACCGCAGGAAGGTTGCTGGCCTCGATCTTGATCAGCGCGACATCGGTGCGCTTGTCGGCGCCCACCACCTTGGCCTTGTACTCGCGCTTGTCGGTGAGGCGCACGTCGATCTCGTCTGCCGCCTCGACGACGTGCGCGTTGGTGAGAATGTAGCCGTCGGCGCTGATGATGAACCCCGAGCCGAGCGATCGGCTCTCGGGCCGCAGCCCCGGCGCGGGCTGCCGCGGAATGAAGCGCCGGAAGAATTCCAGCATCTCCTCGTCTTCGATGTTCGGCATTTGCGGCGTGCTCGCGCGTCGCGGCGCCTGCGTGGTGCTGATGTTGACCACGGCAGCGCCATGCTCCTCGACGAGTCGCGTGAAGTCGGGCAATTCCCGCACCTGCGCGACGGCGCATGCGGTGAACGTGCCGAACGCCAGCGCGGCGGCGGCTCTGATCAGGAACATGGAGAATCCTCTCGGGCGGTAGGCGGCGACTGCTATTGCGGGTGGTATTCGACCGTGTTGCCGATGCGTTGCACGCTCGCGGCCGGCGCTTCGCCCACCACGGTGACCAGGTGGTTCGCCACCTCCCGCGTATAGACGTTCACCGCTCCCATGCTGGAAATGCCGATGCGCGCGGCCTCGGCGCGGCCGGGCATCGGTTCGATGAACACGGATACGGCGGCGAGGCCGTCCGAGTACACCATCTGCGCCACCGGCTGGGCGTCGCGCAGCATGCGCCGGATCTCCACGATCTTGCGGAAGCCGGGCAGCTCGGCGCCTACGCTCCATCCCGATTGCGACAGATTGGCCGGCGCCACGCCGGCCTGCTCCACGTGCCAGCCCTGGGCGGCGCGCGGCGGCCGCAGGCGCTCGCGCGCCACGCTGCCGATCTCCAGGTGCGTGAAGGTGAATTGCTCCATGGTGTGCCCGTCGCGATCGAAGGTCTGCGCCTTGAGCAGCATGCCGCTGCTGGCGTCGGCCCACAACCGGTAGCCGTAACGCAGGTCGTCCTTGGGGGTCAGCACGATGACCTGGCACTTGAAGCCGGCGATGCGCCGCCTCTCCCCCATGGTGATCACGTAGTAGTCCGTCAGCCCGCCCACCTGCTCGGGCAGCAGCGCCGGAAACGCGCGCGGGTCGCTGCGGCGATCGACTTTCACCGTGCGGCTCTCAGGCAGATAGCAGCGGATCTCGTCTCGCGTGCGCAGGATTTCGCGCGGCGCGCCGTCCAGCACTTCCAGCTTCTCGGTGCCGCCGGCGGCGTCCGCCAGGCGCGTGATGCGTGAAGTCTCGGTGCGATCGCCCTGCTGATAGACGAAGGTACCGGTATACGAGAGTTTCTCCGTCGCCTGGTAGATCTTGCGCAGCCAGTCGAGCGCCTCGGGCGTGGTCTGCGCCTGCGCCCACCCGGCGACCGTGAAAAGCAACAGGGCGCCGAGGGTGCGGCTCACGGTTTACCCGGGATCGATTCGGCGGCTACCGAGCGCACGAAAGGCGCCATGCCCTGCAGCGAATTGCGCGATGAGAGCGCCTGATGCGCGATCAGATAGTCGCGCGTCGCCGCGGTCATCGGCAGGCGCACGGGTGCCGGGGGCGCGGCGCGCGCCGCTACTTGCGCCGGCTGCGGCGCCTTGGCGACCGGCACCAGCAGGGGCCCGGTACTCTGCTGCGGGGAAAATGCCATCCAGCCGACGAGCGCCACCGCCGCCACGCTCGCCGCCAGCGCGGAAGGCACGAACCAGCGCGCACGCTGCGGCCGCGCCACATCCGCCGGCAGCGGGCCTATCAGGGTCGGCTCGTCGGCGAGGCGGGCAGAGACGCGACGCAGGCAGTCGTTCGCCAGCATGGCGCGTCCCTGCAGGGCGTCGCTGATCAAATGGTAGGTGCGCCAGGTCTCGAACGCGTCGGCGTCCTGGCCCAGCGCCGACATCGGCTCGCTCAGCTCGTGCGCGTCGAGCTCGCCGTCCATCAAGGCTGAAATCTTGGCTTTCATAGCGCTACCACCTCTGGTCCTTGCGCGTGTCGAGCAGGGGCCGCAGCCGTTCCGCAATCGCCTCGCGCGCCCTGAATATCCGCGAGCGCACCGTACCGATCGGACAATCCATGATGCGCGCGATGTCCTCGTAGCTCATGCCCTCGATCTCGCGCAGCTGGATCGCAGTGCGCAGCTCCTCGGGCAGCTCTTCAATCGTCGCATTCACCGTCTGTGCAATCTCCGCGGACAACAGCAAGCTTTCCGGCGTGTTGATGTCCCGCAACTGCTCGCCATCCTCGAAACCCTCGGCGTCCTCCGCCTCCACCTCCGTGGAGGTCGGCGCTCGCCGCCCCAGCGCCATCAGATAATTCTTGGCGGTGTTGATGCCAATACGGTACAGCCACGTATAGAACGCGCTGTCGCCGCGAAACCCCGGAAGCGCCCGGTACGCCTTGATGAACGCCTCTTGCGTCACATCCTCCACTTCGGCCGGATCGCGGATGAACCGTGCCAGCAGGCGGCCGAGCTTGCGCTGGTACTTTTCCACCAGCAACTCGAACGCGCGCTTGTCGCCGCGTTGCGCGCGCAGCACCAATTGGCGGTCGACCTCGCGCTCAGACACCGCCGCACCCGCCGCTCGCTGCCGCTCCGGCCCGGGCAGCATACCCGCACCGCCCCCGGATGCAACGCCTACTTGCCAGAGACACGGCGTGCAGGAAATAGTTCGCCCGCATCCGGCGCGCCTTCAAGCCGCCCGCGGCGGCCGCGCCGCGTCCGGCACCCTGCCCCACAGCGCCCATAGCCTCAAGCAGCGGAACTCGGCGCTCGGGAGCATGTCGCGCACCACGACGAGACTGCGTCGCGATACGCCCGCCAGGGGCAGCGCCACCCACCAGGGGCCGATATGGCGCCGCCGCCCCACGCGCGCCGCAAGGCGCCGGCCGTCGGCCAGCTCGAGCGTCGCGGCACCGTCGTCCGCGAGCTCCAGCGCCCGCACCGAGCCGCGCGCACGCAGCAGCGCCCGGTCCCACGCGGCGGCGGCGCCCAGGGCCAGCAATAGAAGCGCAACGGCCGACCCCGCATAGCCAGGCCATACCGCCACCAGACACGCCGCGCCGGCCCCGTGCACCAGCGCGAGCGCCCCCGCCAGTGCACGCGACGCGCGCAGTTCCAGTCGCAGAGACGCCATGCGGCTCAGACGCGCGCGAACACCAGCGTGCCGTTGGTGCCGCCAAAACCGAAGTTGTTCTTGACCGCGTTCCGGATCTCCAGGTCCCGGGCCGTGTTGGCGCAGTAGTCCAGGTCGCACTCCGGGTCCTGGTTGAAGATATTGATGGTAGGCGGCGAAATCTGCTTGTGCACGGCGAGGACGGTGAACACCGACTCGATGCCGCCCGCCCCGCCGAGCAAGTGACCCGTCATCGACTTGGTGGAGTTGACGACGAGCTTGCGCGCATGCGCGCCGAACGCCATCTTCACCGCCTCGGTTTCGTTCTTGTCTCCCAGCGGCGTGGAGGTGCCGTGGGCATTGAGGTATTGCACCTGGTCGGCGGCAATGCGGGCGTTGGCGAGCGCCGATTGCATGCAGCGCTTGGGCCCGTCCAGATTCGGGGCCGTCATGTGGAACGCGTCGCCGCTCATGCCGAAGCCGGTCAGCTCGCAATAGATCCGGGCGCCACGCGCGCGGGCATGCTCGTATTCCTCCAGCACCAGGGCGCCGGCGCCCTCGCCGAGCACGAAGCCGTCGCGGTCCCGGTCCCAGGGACGGCTGGCCGTCGCCGGATCGTCGTTGCGCGTCGACAGCGCCCGCGCGGCGGCGAACCCTCCGACTCCGAGCGGCGAGATCGTCGCCTCGGCGCCGCCGGCCACCATCACGTCGGCGTCACCGTACTCGATCAGCCGCCCCGCCTGGCCCACGGCGTGCAGGCCCGTGGTGCACGCCGTCACCACCGCCAGGTTGGGGCCCTTCATGCCGTACAGGATCGACATGTGCCCCGAGATCATGTTGATGATCGAGGCCGGAACGAAAAATGGCGAGATGCGCCGCGGGCCGCGTTGCGTCAGCTCGGCATGCGTTTCCTCGATCCGCGGCAGCCCGCCGATCCCGGAGCCCATGTTCACGCCGATGCGCTCGGCGTTGGCTTCGCTCACCTGCAGGCCGCAGTCCTTCCAGGCCTGGATCGCCGCCGCCAGCCCGTAATGGATGAACGCGTCCATGTGGCGCGCTTCCTTCGGCGACAGGTACGCCGAGACGTCGAAGCCCTTGACCTCGCCCGCGATGCGGCAGGCGAAGGACGTCGCGTCAAAGCGCGTGATGGGGCCGATTCCCGGCTTGCCCGCAACCAGGTTCTGCCAGGCTTCCTCTACGGCGTTGCCGACCGGGCAGACGATACCGAGCCCGGTGACGGCGACTCTGCGGCGTGACACTTAGAGTGCGCGGCGCTACGACTTGGAATGCGACTTCACGTAGTCGATGGCCTGCTGCACCGTGGTGATCTTTTCCGCTTCCTCATCGGGAATCTCGGTCTCGAACTCTTCCTCCAAGGCCATCACCAGCTCCACGGTATCGAGGGAGTCCGCGCCCAGGTCATCGACGAACGACGACTCGTTCTTGATCTCAGACTCGTTCACCCCGAGCTGCTCGGCGATGATCTTCCTGACGCGTTGTTCGACGTTCTCCATGTTCTGCTCCT
>Ga0214471_10004779_pt1 | contig 10453 bp, 9 predicted proteins | sample RVTome_5_FD_207665 | JGI IMG/M metagenome (GOLD analysis project Ga0214471, IMG submission 207665) | Soil microbial communities from uranium-contaminated site in the Upper Colorado River Basin, Wyoming, United States - RVT142D155 | ecosystem: Environmental > Terrestrial > Soil > Contaminated >... | reverse complement strand
GCCAAAACGGGAGGCCCAGCGCCTCCCGCAGGTTCCTGACCCTCCCGGCGTGGTCGGTATGGCTCACTGGTGGTAACGGCTCCGAGTTGCTGACCGGGAGGACCACGAAATGGGGTCCTGGCTCGGTGAGGAGACGGGGCAGCTCCGTCTCGAAATCGTCGAGATTCTCGATGGTCTCGACCTTGGACACGCCCGAGCCTCTGGCCACCGCGGCGAAGTCGATTCCAGGGGCAAGCGGCTGCCCACCCGTCATCTCGTAGCTCCGGTTCTCGAGCAGAAGGACTAGGAGGTTGGGCGGCCCGTGGCAGCCCAGGGTCACCAAGGAGCCGAGGTTCATCAGCAGACCACCGTCACCTTTGAGAACGATGGTCTTGCGCTCCGGCCGGGCCAGTGCGAGACCCAATCCGAAGTCCGAAGCATGTCCCATGCCAAACGCCAGAAAGTCGAAATCGAGTGGGTGTTGGGAGACGAGGGGCCACTGCAGGGTGGCGGTCATGGTCATGATCACGATCTCGTCATCACGTTGCGCTGCGAGCGACCGGAACAGATCCATCCTTTCGATCGTCATGGGATGAACGCGCCCCCGAACAGCACCGCTGCCGGCTTCGAGGTCGCAGCGGCGACATGGGCCATCTCGGTGAGAACTGGAAGCTCGTCGTCGGACATCAGCCGCCAGTGCGGTATCTCCCATGCGTCGAGCAACGGCTCGGTGAACGGATAGGCGGAGTCCATTGGGAATCTGGCGGCCATGGCACCGGCGTAACCACGCCAGCCGACTAGAAGCAGGAGCGGGATGCTGGGCCCGATCCCACACCCCCGCAACGCGTCACCCGCCTCCATGAGACCCGTGTTCTGCAGGATCACAAATGGCTTGCAACCACCGACCCAGAGCCCGGCGGCGATGGCCAGGCCTTCCCCTTCCCGGGTCGGCGTGATCACCTCGAACTGAGGGTCGTTGGTCAGCGCTTCGAAGAGATGACGACTCTCACCATCGGGGATGGTCACGACGTGGGTGATCCCGAGTTCCCTCAGGATCCGGACCGTTTTGGCGGAGCTGACCCCGCTCATTCGAGACCGATCTCCACTCCGAGACGCTGGCCCCAACTCTCCAGTTGGGACTTCATAGCCGGGGAGACTCCGATCCCTTCCCTGCGGTTGGACGCCTCGGCCATCGCCTCGGGCTCGCCATGGATGAAGATCCGATCGTGTCCCGGCGCTTTCGAGCTTCCCCGGATCAGGTCGAAGGTGGTGGCCATCTCGGCCTGAAACTCCGCCAGGGTGCGGAAGCCTTCGATGTCGAGCGCACCCATCAGATGGCCCATCGCCGGCGGGCCGCTCCCGTCAGCCCCGGCGATGCGGGCCTCGAACCTGGTGCCGGTCAGGGCGCCGCAGAGCAATTCGACCATGAGCCCGAGGCCATATCCCTTGTGGCCACCGCCATCGGTGCCCTCTCCGCCGAGCGGAAGCAGCGGGGAATCGAAGGAGAGGACGCCATTCGAATCCAGCTCGGGTGCGGAAGCCGACGCCAGCCAGCCGGGAGGAAGGCCACGTCCTTCCCGAAGCGCGGTCTCCACCTTCCCCACTGCCACCGCCGAGGTGGCCATGTCGAGATAGAAGTCGGTCTCACCTGCCGATCCGGGCATGGTCACCGCCAGTGGGTTGGTCCCCAGAACCGAGTCGGTTCCAAAGGTGGGCGCCACTCGCCTCCCGCTGTTCGACATGCTGATCCCGAGCATTCCGGCCCGCATCGCCTTCTCCGCCCAGAAGCCGGCATAGCCGAAATGACTGCTGTCCTTGACCGCGACGAACCCCGAGCCGCTACCGGTCGCCATCCTCATCGCCTCCGTCATGGCTCGCTCGGCGGCCACTATCCCGATGCCATTGCCCGCGTCGAGGACGCCGGTGGTAGCGCTCCGTTGCTCGAACGGCATCTCGGGAGCGGTGGCGATGACACCGCTCTCCAGCCTCACCAGAAAGTAGGGGATCCGGGCGAGGCCGTGACTTCGGATCCCTCTCAGGTCGGCGCTAACCAGTACTTCGGCCACCAGATCCGCATCGGTCGGAGGGACTCCGACGGCGTTGAAGAGGTCACTCGCCAGACGTCTTGCCAGCTCAGCGGAGATCCGAATCGAGTCCTCGGGCAGTTGAGTGGTCTCGACCATGGGATCGCCATCGATCATATATGATGCAGGATCGCCCCTGTCGAACTGGACACTGATGGAGCCCTCGACCGATATCCACGTCGAGATCCCCTTGCCGACGACCCCCTCCCGTCGGCGGGTGGTGTGGGCTCGGGTCATAATCCTGACCGCGGTGGCAATGGCGGTACTGGTGTTTGTCGTCACCACGGCCCCCAGGAGCCAGTCGACCGAGTGGACGAGTCATCGCGGCCCCTCAGGCGCGGTCAATCTCGACAGTCTCGTTGCCTTTGATGACGGATTCGCGGTGCTGTCGGGGATGACTGGCGAAGGGGTCGTGCTCTGGTCGTCCATCGACGGAAGCGTCTGGGAACGAAACACGCTGGAGGGGACCCCGTCACAGCTCTCCGCCCTTGGAGGCACTTTGATCGCTTATGACAGTCTCAGTGGCCGGATGATCGAGCGGGTGAATGATGAGTGGGTCGAAGGTGACCCGTTCGCCTTTCCCGACAACGTTCGGTCCCGGCAGGGCTCGGGGCGTCCCAGTGTGATCGGCGACGGTGACGCCTTTCTGTCGGTGGCCCTCGCCGGTCATGTCTGGCTCTCCGAGGATGGATCCGTCTTTGAAGAGGTCGTCTCCGAGCCGATGTGGGGACCAGGGGTCGAGCAACCGTTCGACTCAAGATGCCGGCCCCGATCCCGGACCTCACCGGACATCCCACCGATCGTGGCCACCGAGTCCGGGTATCTGGCGATGACATCGAGCAACACCGCCGAGCCTTTTGGGGTCTCTCCGGTGTGTGAGCCCACGATCTGGCATTCGGTGGACGGGCGGGCCTGGTCCCAATCCGACGCCCGTCTGGAGAGTCGTGCATTCGTCTACGACCTCGCCTGGAGGGAGGGTCGGTTTGTCGCCGTCGGCGGACTCGGTCTGGGAGACCCGGCAGCCTGGACCTCGGCCGACGGGCTGGAATGGGAGCCATTGCTGCCCGGCGAGTCGTGGGGAGGAGTCGATCTGGTCAGCGTCGACGCCGGGCGGGGGGGCTGGATCGTCGTGGGGAAGGTCAGCGAAGGCTCGGGTTATGCCGGGTGGACCTCTCCCGACGGGGTGTGCTGGGACGCTCTGCCTTGGTTTGTCGAGGGTGGGGAGGCCGTGATCGCGGCGAGTCACATCATGGTGGCGGACCGAGCCAAATTTCCCGAGCTGTGGGTGGGAACTCTGCTCGCGACCGTTGGGTCGTGTCGATGACGGCGATCAGGACCGGGGCGCATCTCCTGATCGAATCGCTGCTCGAGGAGGGGGTGGAGGTCGTGTTCGGGATTCCGGGCGTGGGCACCCTCCCGGTCTACGACGCCTTCTTGGACCATACCGAGCTGCGTCATATCGAGGTCCGACATGAGCAGGCGGCGGTGTTCATGGCCGACGGCTACTCCCGGGCCTCGACCGGGATCGGGGTGGCGTTCACCTCGAACGGGCCGGGAGCCCTCAACACGGTCACTGCCATGGCCACGGCCTACAACGACAGCGTCCCGCTGCTTCATTTGGTCAGTGAGAACCCTGCCGAAGTCCGACGCAAAGGTAAGGGCCACTTCCACGACATCTCCGATCAATTCGGGGTCTTTCGATCCGTGACCGGCTTCACCTCGTCGGTGAGTCTTGCCGACGAGATCCCGACCGCGATCAACTCGGCGTTCTTCGCCCTCCGCAACCGGAGGCCACGGCCGGCACTGGTGGAGATCGCCAATGAGGCGTTCAACATGAGCGCGGCAGCCGTGACGTTGCCGGCTGCCGAGTCTCGGTCTCCGGTGATCGATCCGAAATCCTTGGAGCAGGCCACCGAGATCATCGCCTCCGCCAGCCGTCCCTTGATCTGGGCCGGCGGGGGAGTGGCCACACTTGAGGCGTCACGTGCCCTGGTGGCCTTGGTGGAGCGTCTCGGGGCACCGGTGATCACCACCCAGAAGGGAAAAGGGGCGATGAGGGCCGATCATCCGTTGCATCTGGGGAACTGGGCCAACGAGCAACCGGTTCGCGACCTGATCTCCAGTTGCGATGTGCTGGTCGCAGTCGGCACCCGCTTCTCCTATTTCCCAACTGGAGGCTGGTCGCTGCGGCTGCCCGACCGGATCGTCCAGATCGACATCGATCCCGCCGAGATCGGGCGGAACTACCGGGTCGAAGCGGGCGTTGTCGGCGATGCGGGGCAGGTGCTGACCAAGATCGAGGCCGGCTTGACCCGGCTGGGTCACGATCCCTTGCCTTGGCGTGACGATGAGGTGGCCAAAGTAATCGGCCGCATCAACGAAGCCGTGGGCAGTCCGATCGAGATTCAGGTCCTGGATCAGATGCGGGCAGCCCTGCCCGATGACAGCCTGGTCTTCAACGATCCGACGACGATTGCCTTCTGGGCGCGGTCGCACTGGAGAACCGACCGCCCTCGCACCTGGTTCGTGCCTTCCGGTTTCGGGACGCTCGGGTACGCGTTGCCGGCTGCCATCGGGGCCAAGCTGGCCCGCCCCGACACCCTGTCTGTCGCGGTGATCGGCGACGCCGGGATCATGTTCACAATCCAGGACCTGATGACCGCGGTTCAGGAGCAAATCGGTGTGATCGTCCTCGTCTTCAACGACGAGGGGTACGGCGTGGAGCGACGCCATCAGGACCACCTCTACGGCCGGCGAAGCGGGGTCGACATCCGGCCCCCGGACTTCGTGGCGCTTGCCGAGTCTTTTGGTGCCAGGGGACTCCGGGTCGACGACCACGCTCTCGTCGGCGAGACGATCGCTTCGGTTCTCGGCGCCGCCGGGCCGACCTTGATCGAGGTCCCCAATTGCTTCAACCATCCCGGATATGGGTCTTTCGGCAACTACGACAAAGGAAATGGACCTTGAAGACAATCGATCTGCACGCTCATGCGATCGTGCCGACGGCCCTTGCCGAGATGGCCTCAAGCCATCCCGAGCATGGCCCCAGCCTCGTCGTCGACGAGGGTTTGCGCTACCTCTCCTACCCGGGACGTGAGCGGCTGGGCCCGCTTCCGGCGGCGATTTTCGACCCCGACCTCCGGCTCGCTGACATGGATACCCAGAGGGTGGACGTGCAAGTGATTGCGATTCCCCCTCCCAACTTCCACTACCACGTCCCCGAGGAGGTAGGCCACGACTTCGCCGTGATCCAGAACGACGCCTTGATGGACCTGAGCGACTCGCAACCCGAGCGATTCCACATCTTCGCCACCCTGCCCCTGCAGGACCTGGATAGCTCGATGAAGGAGATCGCGAGGGTGGCCGAGCACCCACGAGTCCGTGGGGTCCAGCTCGGGACCAACATCAATGGTGTCGAGTTGGACAATCCCAAGTACGACCGGATCTGGGGTGAGCTCGAGATGCGCGACCTGCCGGTGTGGTTTCACCCCGATCAGCGCTCCATCGCCGGCCCTGAGCGGCTGCGCTCCTACTACCTGCAGAACCTGATCGGGATACCGCTGGATTCGACCATCGCCGCCGCCAAACTCATCTTCGGCGGGGTGCTGGATCGGCATCCCGAGCTCCGATTCGGCTTCACCCATGGGGGAGGGTTCGCTCCGTATCAGATCGGTCGTTGGGAGCATGGTTGGAATGTCCGGCCCGAGCCGCGGAAGTTTTTGGCCGTGCACGGGCCCCGTCATTACTTCGGGCGGCTGTATTTCGACTCGCTCACCCATGACCCCATTTCCCTCGAGATGCTGGGACGGAGGATGGGCTGGGATCACGTGGTGCTGGGAAGTGACTATCCCTTCGACATGGCGTCGACCGACCCGGTCGGCGGTGTGGAGGCGGTGGAGATGAGCGATGCGGAACGGGGAATGGTCTTCGGGGGCAGCGCCGCCAGATTCCTGCGACCCGAGGGAGGTTTGCCATGAGGACGGCTCGACTGGGCAATCTCGAGGTCTCGGTCGTGGGTCTGGGATGCAACAACTTCGGAAGGGCACTCGACGCCGAGCGGTCGGCCGCAGTGGTCCGCGCCGCCGTTGATTCCGGGATGACTCATTTCGACACCGCCAGCAACTACGGGGAGGGCCAGTCGGAGTCGTTTCTCGGGGCCGCCCTGGGCAAGCATCGCGAGGACGTGGTGATAGCCACCAAGGTCGGGGTGGCGATTCCAGGTTGGGAAGGCAGTGGCGGGGCTAGCCCCGACTATGTGCGTCAGGTTCTGGAGCGAAGTCTCTCCGAGTTGGGCACCGACTACGTCGACATGTACATGATCCACTTCCCCGATCGGGAGACCCCGATCGAGGACACCCTCGGGGTGCTTCACGAGTTGGTGGGGGAAGGCAAGGTGCGGGCCATCGGGTGCTCCAACTTCGACCCGTCACAGCTCACCGAAGCGCTCGAGGTTTCCGAGACGAAGGGCTGGGAGGGGTTCGTCTGCGACCAGGTGCAATACAGCATGATCCACCGCGAGCCGGAGACCAACGGCCTGGCCCAGCTCTGCGTGGAGCGCGGGATCTCCCTTCTGCCCTACTACCCCCTGGCCAACGGGCTGCTGACCGGTAAGACCCGACGTGGCGGCGAGCCCCAGGGCCGGTTGAAGATGGATCGGTACCAGGAGTTCCTCACCGACGAGAACTTCGACCTCGTGGAACGGGTCGAGGCCTACGCCCGGCAGCGTGAGCTCACCATGGCTCAGGTTGCCCTGGGATGGCTTCTGGCCCAAGAGGCGGTCCCGGCGGTCACTGCCGGAGCCACCACTCCCAAGCAGGTGGCGAGCAATGCCCTGGCTGCCGGGTGGGAGCCGTCGCCGGAGGATCTGGTCGAGCTCGAGACTGTGGTCAGCGGCTGAGGCCGAACCAAGGCCTTCCCGGTCACGATGCAGCCACCGGGGCGTGGATTGCATTCAGCACCACCCGCCGTGGATGGATCCGACAAACGACCCGGGTCTCCAGCGCTTGCTGCTCGACGGGATACACGTAACCGTAGAAGCGAGGATGGTTGGTGTAGCGGCGGGTCAGCTCGTCGAGGTGCTCCAGGGCGCCACCCGTGATGAGCTCGGCGTCGCCGCGGATCTCCATGAAGCGGACCGTGTCACCTGGGTCGACGACGAGGAGGCTGACCTTGGCGTCTCTGAGTAGGTTGCGCCCCTTCCGGCGCTCCAAGGTCGTGTTTATCCTGGCGCACTCTCCGGCATGGTCGACCCAGACCACGCTCGATGCCGGCTGGCCATCGAGCCCCATCGTCGTCAAGACGCCACAGATCGGACGCGTCAATAGGTCGAGGTGAGTGGGCGGAATCGTCGTGATGCTCAGCTGGCACCCACCGGCGAATACCAATCACGAGCCACAACCGTGGTGGGCAGGATCCTGCACAGCACGGGGACCTCGGTCTCGGCGAATCGGGCCGGGATCATGTCTCCGAAGTAGCGAACCTCTCGTCGCGCATATTTCGAAGAGAGGGCATCGAGATGCTCGAGAGCGCCTTCTTCGAGCATCTCCACCACCTGGCCCCGAATCTCGAGATAGCGAAGGGGCCGACGCGGGTCATAACAAAGCACCGTGACGAGCGAGTTGCGGCGCATATTCCGTTCCTTCCGGAAACCGCGCATGGTGTTGACCCGCACACAAGCCCCATCGAAGTCACACCACACCACCGAGGTCTGCGGGTAACCGTCGGGCATGACCGTGGTCAAGGCGGCAACCGGGGGGTATTCGACGAGATCGCGATGCGACTCCGGTATGGAATCCACTCTGAGATCTTGCAAGGTCGCGGCCATCGGGTTCTAGGGCCAATTGTCCTTCCGTTCCGGTCAACGGTCACCCCGTGCGTAGTGATCCTGGACTTGTCTTCGACTTCCCAGCCATTGCCATCTCCAAAGACGACCTCGTGCCCGTCCCTGAATTGATCGTCTCCGACGTTCGCGGTCACCCTCTCATCTGAGAAGCCAGTCGAGGGCTACCCACTCGCCACCGTCCCACACCAGCGGGTTGATCTCGACTTCTGTATACCCCGAGCCGACCAGGCCCCGGCTCACCAGACTCACGATCGAAGCCAGTTCGCTGACATCTGCAGTGGGGTTGCCTCGGTATCCGTCGAGGACGGTTCGGCCCCGAAAACGGGCGATCATGGCCAGTGCCCCTTCCTCGTCGACCGGTGCCGGGGCGAACACCACGTCATCAAGCAACTCGGTGAGCACCCCTCCCAGCCCCACCGACACCAACGGCCCAAACACCGGGTCGATGACGGCGCCGACGATCATCTCCAATCCGGGTCGGAACCGCTCTACCCGGGCACCCTTTACGGTCAGCTCTGCTGCTCGTGCGGCCGCAACCACCTGATCGAAGGCGATCCTCACTTCCTCATCACCATTCAGATCCAGCGCAACGCCCCCGATCTCGGTCTTGTGGGCCAGACCAGGCGAGCTGACCTTGAGCACCACCGGATACCCCAGACCCTGGGCGATGGCGACGGCAGCGTCGGCATCGGTGGCCAGGTCTCCCTCGACCAGCGGCAGCCCCCAGTCCTCGAAGGACGCCACCAGCGGACCGGGTGAGGCTGCGGGTTGTCGTGATGCCAGTCGCCCCAACCCGGCCAAAGCCCTGATCGCCGCCCTCGGCTCCTCAGTGACCGCCGCTTCGGCGGTTAGCAGCTCTCGCAAACCGTCACGAGCCTGATCCCCGGCCATCCAAAGATGAAACAGGGGCACTGGCGGCTCGAGGGCGACGAGACCGCTCACTCGTTCCTCGGTGTGGGCCGGGGGATGGGCGGTGGACACCGCCAGCACGATGTCGTACTCACCCGATCCGGCGAAAGCTTCCACGACCTCGGCGAACCGTCCCGGGCCGCCGATGATCCCCCCCATGTCCAACGGGTTGTTGGCCGCTCCATGGTCGAGTAGAGGGTCGAGACGGCCTCGGAGTTCGGGGCCCGGTTGCGGCAGGCTGAGTCGATGTCGCTCTGCCAGATCGGCGAGGTGGATGGCAATCCCACCGGAGTGGGTCACGATGGCGGTTCGATCACCGGTGGGCATCGGAGAATGGGCCAGCATTTCCGCCACCTCATAGGCCTCACCGGGTGTCTCCGCGATCACCACGCCGAGAGAGTCGAGGACACCGTTCAGCACCCGGTCCGGAAGGGCCATGGCGCCGGTGTGGGTGGTCATCAAGGTCTTCCCATGGCGCCCGGTCCCGATCCGGCAGGCCACCACCGGTTTGCCTCGTTCCAATGAGGAGCGAACCGACTCGATGAACACCGGGCCGTCCCGCACCGTTTCGATCAGGGCCAGCACCACCCGAACCTCATCGAGTTGGGACACCGCGTCGATCGCCTCGCCCAACCGGATGTCGACCTCGTTCCCGGTGGAGACCGAGATCGCCAGACCCCCGCCGCGGGCGGTGGCCAGGTTGTGCAGATAGCTCCCGGTGCCCCCGCTTTGGGTGACCACCCCGATGCGGCCCGATCGGATCTGGTCGGCGGGCCGGTCGAGACAGGTGAGAAAGCTGGCGGCCACACCCTTCGTGGGGCGGATGATCCCGCCACTGTTGGGCCCCAGCACCCTGACCCCCGCCGACCGGGCACGGTCGGCCAGTTCCTGTTCCAAGGCCTGTCCGTCGGGCCCGGACTCGCCGAAACCACCGGCAAACACCACCAAGCCGCCCGCCCCCTTCGAGTCGGCCACCACGTCGACCACCGCCGCCGCCGGGATGGCGCACACCACCAGATCGGGCGGCTCCGGCAACGCCGCCAACGACCCGAACATCTCGAGATCGTTGACTTCCGGCAGCCCCGGGTTGACCCCGTAGACCATCCCCGCGAAGCCGAGCCTCCGCAGGTGCCCGAGCACCCGTCCCCCGTGTTTCGACTGGTCCTCAGAGAGCCCGACGATGGCGATGCTGGCCGGATCGAGGAGACGACCCAGGTCGCTCATCGCAGTTGAGGCATCACCTCGGAGGCGAACAGCTCGAGACTGTCGCCCTCCCCCATGTCGTAGAAGTAGAGGATCATGTCGGTGCAGCCCTCCTCGATGAACTCGCCCATCTCCTCCACTGCCTGGGGCAGGGTCACGGCAAAGTGCTCCTCGGCGAACTCCTCGGGGGTGCAGGAGCGGCGGCCGGCCGCGATCTCCAGCTTTCTTTGCAGGTCGGAGTCATCGCGGCCGATCAACGACATCTGATGTTCGGTGCGCCCGATCTCCTCGAACGGTCGCCCTACCGCTGCGCAATGCCCTGCCAGCACCTGGGACTTGTGACGGAAGACCTCGATGCCGTCTCCGAAGTTGGCGAAGTCGCCGTACTGAGCAACGATCCGGAGGGTCCGCTGCTCTCCGCCTCCGGCGACCCAAA
>Ga0214471_10004778_pt1 | contig 10453 bp, 11 predicted proteins | sample RVTome_5_FD_207665 | JGI IMG/M metagenome (GOLD analysis project Ga0214471, IMG submission 207665) | Soil microbial communities from uranium-contaminated site in the Upper Colorado River Basin, Wyoming, United States - RVT142D155 | ecosystem: Environmental > Terrestrial > Soil > Contaminated >... | reverse complement strand
GACGGCGATCGCCGCGACGAGTCGCATCGCCCGCCGGGAGGGCCGCGGGACTGCGCGTCGGGTGACGGACCCGGCGGCGACGGGCTCGGCCGCGTTGGCGTCGGCCCCCCGCGTCGCCCGGTGCCCCGCGGACTTCGGACGGAGGACGACGGCCAGCAGCACGAGCGCGGCCGCGGCACCGACGAGCGGTGATGCCTCCGCCGCCAGCGTGACGCTCGCGAATGGTAACGAGGCGGCGACGTCGACGACCCGGACCATCGCCGACAGGGCGAGCCAGCCGGGCAGTGCGACGAGCGCGCCGATCACGACCGGCAGGCCGATCCCGACCGCCGCGCCGGCGAGCAGGGCGACGCCCCCTCCGGCCATCGCCGGAACGACGAGCGGCACGACGGCGAGGTTGACGAGCGGCGAGACGATCGAGAGCCGGCCGAACGTGGCGAGGACGATCGGGAGCGTGGCCGCCTGCGCCGCGCTCGACACGGCGAGGCTCTCGACAAGCCACCCGGGAAGACGCCCGCCGCCGACGCGCCGGAGCCACGCATCGATCGGCGACGCCCAGGCGAGCAACCCACCGGTCGCGACCGCCGAGAGCTGGAACCCCGCGTCCCGCACGAGGCCCGGGTCGGCCGCGAGGAGCGCCACGACGGCCCAGGCCAGTGCGGTTGCCGCCTGCCCGCGCCGCCCGGATTCGCGTGCCAGGAGCACGACCGTGGCCATCGCACCGGCCCGGACGACGGACGGAGACGCGCCGGCGAACGCGACGTAGACGGCGATCGCGCCGAGGATGAGGACGCTCCGCCGCCGCCGAGCCAGCCGTCCGGCCAGGGCACCGACGCTCGCGGCGACGATCGCGATGTTCCAGCCGGAGATCGCCACGACGTGGCTCACGCCGGCCGTCGTGAACGCCGCCGCGACCTCCCGGTCGACCCGATCCCGAAGGCCGATGAGGATCCCTGCCGCGAGCCCCGCCTCCGGCTCCGGCACGACCCGAACGAGCGCGCTGCCCGCCGCCCGTCGGAGCGCCTCGATCGCGCGGCCGGGACCGGTCTCCTCGCCGACGACCTCGGCCGTTCGCGAGCGCAGCGTTGCCGACACCCCGATCCGGCGCAGGTAGTCGCCGTATCCGCCGTCCGGGAGCGGTTGCAGCGATCCGCTGACGGCGACCCCATGGCCGGGCTCGACGAGCGGGTAGCGCGGCAGCGTCAGCGCGACGCGGGGGCCATCCGGCTCGATGCTCCCGATCGCCGATTGCATGCCCTCGCGCGGCGACCCCACGCTCTCGACCGCGACCGTCCACGGCCCCGACCCGTCCGGGATTGCCGGCTCGACCGACGGAGGAGCCCAGCCGAGAGCGACCCGCGCGAGGATGATCAGCGCACCGACCGACACGCCGGCCAGCATCCTTGCCGAACGCGGCCCGGCGACCCCGGCGACGACGAGCGCGCCCGCCGCCGCGGCCAGCAGCCCGACGACAGCCGGTGGCGGCGGTCCGCCCGACACGAGCAGCGCTGCCGCGACGGCACCCGCGGCCGGCCAGACGGCGCGCGGCACGTCAGCGCACCGCGATGAGGTCGCGGATCTTCTCGAACGTCGCTGCGCCGACGATCTTGCGCGTTCGCAGGTCGTCGACGGTCGCAAACGGCTGCTCCTCGCGGGCCGCGATGATTTTGCCGGCGGTCACCGGGCCGATGCCGGGCAGGGTCTCCAGCTCCGACGCGGTGGCGCGGTTCAGGTCGACGAGGCCGGGCTCGACCGGTCCGCTCCCCGCTTCGGATGATGTCGACGGGGCCGGTTCATCCCGCGACGGCACGAGGATCCGTGCCCCGTCCTCGAGGCGAGCGGCGAGGTTGAGTTCGGCCCGGGCCCGGTCGGCGTCCACGCGTGGGCCGTAGCCGCCAGCGGCCGCGAGCGCATCGGCCACCCGGGCTCCGGCCGCGAGTCGAACGAGGCCCGGCCGGACGACCGCCCCCTCGACCTCGACGACGATCTCGCCGACCGGTTGTTCGGCTCCGGGCTCGGCGGATGCCCCGGCGCCGGTCGCGACCTCGATCGAGGGGTCCGTTTCGTCGGAGGCAACGAGGAACGCCGCCACGGCGAGGACGGCGGCTCCCGCGACCGCAGCGATCGTCGCGACCGTGCGCCGGCGTTCGCCACGCTCGTGGCCGGGTTCCGACGGGCTGCTGCGGGGCGCGCCGTCGAGCGCGCGCCAGGGCGTCGATTCGTCCATCCGCACGAACTCCGCGGCGGGCAGGTCGCAGGGTTGCCGAGCGATCGCCGCCCGTCGAGCGGGCACACGAACGCCCCGCTGCGTTGGGGGCACGTCCGACGCGGCGGGGCGTCGATCGGGACCCTACACCACGCCGCTTAGCTGCGACTTAGCTGCGAGCTCGCGGAGAGGCCGCCGGGCGGTCGCGGAGCCCGCGATCCGCGGCCGTGACGACCGCGGCGACGGCGAGCCCGGCGAGCGTGGCGAGGAGCGCCGCCTCGAAGCCGTAGGCGCCGACGATCGGGGCGCCGCCGATGCTGCCGATCGAGAGCGCGCCTGCGAGCGCGGCCGAGAACAGCGAGAAGGCACTGCCGCGGTCCGCGTCGTCGCTCCTCCGCGACAGCTCGACGAGGATCGGGGTCATGACCAGGCCGGCTCCGCCGCCGCTGAGCAGCCCGGCCGCGACGAGCAGCGGAGTCGACGGCGGGAGGGTGAGAAGACCCACGGCCAGCGCCGTGACCACGAGGCCGCCGGCGACGAGGACGATCGGACGGGTCCGATCGGCCAGCCAGCCGGTCGGCACGCGGGCGGCGAGGATGGCGATCCCGTCGGCCGCGAAGAACAGGCCGATGTCTGCGCCGGCAGCCTCCGCCCGCTGGGGCAGGTAGGCGACGATGACGCCCCAGTGGGCGACGTAGAGCAGGATGATCGCGATGAGCGGCGTCCACGCCGGCCGGAACGCGAAGCCGAAACGGCGGGCGGCCGCGGGCCGGACGGAGCCACCTCGCGGGCGGGCGCCGTCCCCGTCGCCGGCCGGGCGCAGGCGGAGCGGGACGATCCGCAGGAGCACGATCCCTGCGACGACCATTCCGGCCACCGCGGCCGCGACGCCGTGGAGCGACGCCGCACCGAGGATCGCGAGCGAGACCGGCGGCAGCGCGACGAGGGTCAGGTTGTGCGCGCTCGACACGAACGCGAGCCCGAAACCCTGGCGGCCGGGCTCGACGAGCCGGGGCACGAGCGACAGGGCGGCCGGCAGTGTCCCGGCGATGCCGATCCCCTGGAACAGGCGGGCCACGACGAACGGGAGATCCGGCCCGCCTGGCTCCACCCCGGGCAGCAGGAGGATCGCGCAGCCGGCGAGGTACGCGAGGCCGCCGACGGTGAACACGCGGATCGCCCCGAGGCGGTCGAGTACGATCCCGGCGACGAACGCCGCCGGCACCTGGACGAGTGCCGCGGTTCCGACGATGAGCCCGATCTGCGGGTCCGGCACGCCGGCCCGGGCGAGCGCGACCGGCAGCGCGGCGGTGAACCCATGGAAGCCCGCCTGGACGGCGAACAGCGCGACGGCGAGCCGGATCACCCCGGTGGATGGGCGGGCAGCCGCTCCCAGTCGACCCAGCGCGACCCGTTCCACCAGCGGTGCCGGATCGACCCGTCGAGGCCGCGGGCGAACACGTCGAGCCGGTCCGCGCCCCACGACGAGGCGGCTGGGGCGGCCGAACCGTCGAGCTCGCCGCCGAGCGACTCCCAGGCGTGCCACGCCTCGCCGTCCCAGTAGCGGTCCCACAGCTCGCCGTCCCGCATGACGGCGAAGACCTCCATCTCCTCATCGCCCCAGGCCGTCACGGCCGGCGCCGACGCGAGCGTTCCGCCGAGCGATTCCGGGTCGGCCCACGCCCCGTCCCGGAATGCCTGGTGGATGAGCACACCGTCGAAGTCGACCCAGAACAGGTCGATTCGCCCCGGACCGCGCGAAACCGCCGCCACGTCGTGCATCGATACCGAGGGTACCGGACGGCGGGCGGCGGATGTGCGCCGGTCTGGGGTCGAGAAGTTTGGCGGGATGGGCCTCAGGCGCCGGAGGGCTGGCCGAGCCGGACGGCGACCTCGGCCGCCCCGCGGCTCACGGCGGAGGCGCCGCGCGCGAGCGCCCGACGGAGCGGCCCGACGGGCGGGTCGGCGTGCGCGTGTGCGGAGCTGCGGGCCAGTGCGGCGCGCCGGATCTCCTCCGCCTCGCGGACGCGGTCGCGGGCGAGCTCGAGAGCGAAGTAACCGAGGTGGAGTGGCTGCACGATGTGGGTCTCCGGGCAGGAAGTGGACGAATCAGGCGGCGATCCGACGGCGCCAGTCATCGCCGATCGGCTCGCGCGAGTCGACGCCCCAGCGGAGCGCGGCGAGATCGAACGCGACGAGACCGGCGACGGCCGCACCGACGATAGCGACGAGGGCAATGAGTGCGTCCATGGGAACCTCCGATCGCGGGGCCTTGACGTAACCTGTGGCATCTGCTTTAGTGGTTACGAGCACTGTACCGAATCGCTGCTAACCTGTCAACCCCTTTATAGTGGTTACCATGCCGACTTCCGATCACGCGCACGCGGTCGATCTGGACGACACGTTCGACTTCATCAACACGCTCGAGTTCTCCGGGGATGCATCAACGGACGAGATCGAGACGCCGGAGGCCGCCCGGGCCTGGCTGCTCGAGCGCGGCCTCGTCCATCCGGAGTCGGTCCCGCCCGAAGCCGCCGGCCCGGCGCTCGTCGAGCGGCTCCGGACCGCCCGCACCGCCCTGCGCGAGGTGGCCGATGCGGTGTTCGCGCAGCGGGCCCCCACCCGGGCGGCGCTCGTCGAGGTCAATCGGACGCTCCGGTCGCGCGAGATCGTCCAGCTCGAGCCGGCGGCCGACGGGGTGAGCGTCGGTCATCGCCACGAGGGGGACCCGATCGACGATGCGCTCGCATGCCTCTCCGAGCCACTCGTCGCCGAGATCGCCGGCGGTCGCCCGGAGCGACTCCGCGTGTGCGCCAACGACGCGTGTCGCTGGGTCTTCTTCGATGCCTCGCCGACCGGTCGGCGTCGCTGGTGCAGCATGGCCAGCTGCGGCAACCGGGCCAAGGCGGCGCGCCATCGGGCGCGCCTGCGCGCGACCGGCTAGCTACAGCCGCTCGTTCGCGCTCGGCGATTCAGGCGCGTTCGACGAGCGCCCGAACTTCGGTCGCGAGACGGGTCATCGACTCCTCGTCGTGCGGCGCCGGGAAGCCGGCGACGACGTGGCGGTACCCGAGCTCCACGCGTGCGGCGATCCGCTCGGCGACGTCCTCCGGCGTGCCGACCGGCTGGTCCTTCCAGTAGTCGGCCCGCCCGTTGCGATCGAACATCGCGCGGAAGGCGCGCTCCGCGTCCGCCCGCGAATCGCGAATGATCACCGTTCCCATGCCGACCGTCCGCTCGATCTCCGCCGGGTCGCGGCCGACGCTCTCGCAGTGCTCGAGCAGGATCGCTTCTTTGCGCCGGATGTTGTCGACCGAGCCGCCGACGTTGTTCGCGTCCGCGTAGCGCGCCACGAGCTTGAGCGTCACCCGCTCGCCGCCACCACCGACGAGGATCGGCAACCGTTCCTGGAGAGGCGGCGGGTCGTTCCGGACGTCGCGCGCCGCGTAGCGCGGGCCGGCCGCCGACGGGCGATCCCCGCGCAGCATCCCGCGCATGACCGGGAGTGCCTCGGCCAGCCAGCGAAGCCGCTCCGGCGGCCCACTCCCGAACGGGATGCCGTAGGCGAGATGCTCCTCCTCGAACCACGCGGCGCCGATGCCGAGGATCGCCCGACCGCCGGAAATATGGTCGAGGGTCGTGACCAGCTTCGTCGTCAGGGCCGGCTCGCGGAATGGGTTCGCGCCGACCATGAGCCCGAGACGGACCCGCTCGGTCGCCATCGCCCAGCCGGTCAGGACGAGGTAGCCCTCGAGGATCGGCCCGTCCGACGAGCCGACGATGGGGTAGAGGTGGTCCCACGTCCACAGGCTGTCGAAACCGAGCCGGTCGGCGCGCCGGCCGGCCTCCAGGAGCGACGGCCAGTCCGTGTACTGGTTCCAGCACAGGGCGCCGAGGCGGATCGTGGGCACAGGCAGGTCTCCTCCAGTGCGTCCACAACGGCGTTAGCCGACGCGCCGGTCCCGCCGCAGGAAATCGAGGTAGACGCCGGCACCGACGACAGCGGCGAACACCCAGACGAGGATGTTACCGGAGCCGAAGAGCCATTCGGCCACCAGCGAGACCGCGAGCCACGCGATGACGAAGGCACCGACCGCGAGCCCGACGCGGCGAACGATCGTGACCATGTCTGCACCTCGCGTCCGAGAGCTATTGGCCGATGCGAGATCCGCGCGAGCACCTCGAGGGCCGCTCGACCCGTCGCCGTCGGCGACCCGATCCGCGCCGAGGACTGACGCTCGTCAGTCGCGCAGCCGGAACGGCGGGTAATCGCTCGTGAGCAGCAGGACGTACGCGGTGACCCGCATCGTCCAGCGGAGCCAGCCGCCGATGATCGTGTAGCCCCAGTCCGCCATCCGCCCGTTGGCGAGCACAGGGATCCACGACACGAGCAGGGTCAGCCCCACGCCGATGCCGAGGAACCAGAGGACGATGTAGTGCGGGATCGCGAGGATCGCTCGCAGCCAGATGCCGAACAGCGGGATGCCCCACAACGGATTGATCCGGGCGGTCTCGTCGTACTCGACCGTGACCGGATGATCGCCTTTCACCCAGAACGGCGGGTAGCGGTCCGTGAGCAGGGCCCAGTACGCGGTTACCCGGGTGCTGTAGCGGTACAGGCCGCCGACGAGGTCGTAGCCCCACTGCGGGTAGCGGCCCTGGAGCAGGACGGGGATCCAGACCACGAGCTGGAGCAGTCCGACGAGCACGCCGAGGACCGAGATGACGAGGAAGTGGGGCAGGAGGATGAGCGCCCGGACGACGTGCCCGACGATCGGGATCCCCCACAGTCGGTTGATCTGTTCCGTCTCGTCGAACTCGACCCGGACCGGGTATCCCGGCGGCGGCAGCGCGCCGACAGCTTCCATGGCGTCCTCCCTCGAACCTCGCGCCGTGCGGCGCGGACCCCACTGTACGCTGCCGGGCACCCCGGCCCGTGCCCGGACGGTCGCCTGTCAGCGCCGGAGGGGGAGACGGGCGACCACCTCGCCGTCGTCGATCTCACCGGTGGGCTCGAACCCGAGGCCGCGATAGAACCCCTCGGGCCCGCCCTCGCCGGGAACCCAGCTCACCCGCAATTCCGTGGCGCCGGGCCTCGTCCGCACGTAGTCGAGGACGAGCTCAAACGCTCGCCGCCCGTAGCCCTTGCGCTGCCGGCCCGCATCGAGCATGAGCCGCCACAGGTAGTACTCCGACTTGGCGGCGTCGTCGTCGAGCATGACGAACCCCACCGGCTCGTCCTCGGCGTAGATCGCCCGGAACCACGCCGTCGGGTGGAACAAAGCCTCGGCGAAGGAGATCGCGTTCGGGGCGACGAACTGCTCCTGCTCCGGCGCGACGCGAAGGCGGCAGATCTGCCGGACCGTGTCGGCCGTCACCTCGCGCAGGCTGACGTCGGTCATCGGACGACGATGTTGACGAGCCTGCCGCCTCCTGCGTGGATGATCCGATCCGGTGCACGCCCCGCGAGTGCGGCGCGGACCTTGTCGCGCTCGAGCACGATCGTCTCGAGCTCCGCCTGGCCGATTCCGGTCGGCACGACGACCTTGTCGCGCAGCTTGCCGTTGACCTGGACCGGGACCTCGCGGGTCGCCTCCGCTGCCGCGGCCTCGTCGACCGACGGCCAGCGGTGCGCGTGGATCGACGACCACGGCTTCCCCGGCGGCGGCCCCAGCCGCTCCCACAGTTCCTCGGTGATGTGCGGCGCCGCCGGCGCGAGCATGAGCAGGAGCAGGCGGACGGCCTCGTTCCACTCCGCGCCGCCGGCGATCGGCGTGCCGCGGTAGCGGAACATGGCGTTCGTCAATTCCATCAGCCGGGCGACCATCGTGTTGAAGTGGAATCGCTCGTAGTCGTCGGTCACGGCGCGCAGCGTCCGGTGCGCCGCAGCCCGGATTTGGGCGCGTGCGGCTGCGTCGTCCTCGCCGGCCGGGAGCGTGCCGGATTCGGCGTCGCCGGGCTCGCGACCGTGCGGGTCGAGGGTGATCGTCCAGACCCGATTGAGGAAGCGGTGGACGCCGCCGATCCCGCTGCCGCTCCACGGACCGCCCTGGTCCCACGGCCCCATGAACATGAGGAACAGCCGGACCGTGTCGGCACCGTAGCGCCGGACGAGCTCGTCGGGGTCCTGGACGTTGCCGCGGGACTTCGACATCCGCTCGCCGTCGGCCCCGAGGATCTGGCCCTGGTTGAAGACGCGTTTCCACGGCTCGTTCTGCTGGACGAGTCCGAGGTCGCGCATCATCTTCGTGAACTCGCGCGCGTACAGCAGGTGCATGACGGCGTGCTCGGCACCGCCGGTGTACTGCTCGACGGGCGTCCACGACTCGACCATGTCGTCGTCGATCGGGCCGTCCGGCTTGTGCGGCGACAGGTAGCGATACCAGTACCAGGACGAGTCGATGAACGTGTCCATCGTGTCGGTCTCGCGTCTGGCGGGGCCGTCGCACGACGGGCAGGCAACGTTGAGGAACGCCTCGTCGCGGGTCAGCGGGTTCACGCCGCTGCCGGCGTAGTCGACCGTGTCGGGCAGGAGGACCGGCAGATCCTCTTCGGGCACCGGGACGATGCCGCAACGCTCGCAATGGATGACCGGGATCGGGGTGCCCCAGTAGCGCTGACGGCTGATGAGCCAGTCGCGCAGGCGATACGTGACCGCCGCCTTCGCCCGGCCGTCGCGGGCCAGCCAGTCGACGATCCGCCGGCCACCCTCGTCGGCCGACAGCCCGCTGAACTCGCCGCTGTTGACGAGGACCTCGCCGGCCGAATGGGCGACGTAGGCGGAGTCGAGCGGCTCGTCAACGGACCCGGGTGCCGCGACGACGCGCCGGATCGGGAGCCCGAACTTCTCCGCGAACGCGTAGTCGCGTTCGTCGTGGGCGGGCACGGCCATGATCGCGCCGGTGCCGTAGCCGGCCAGCACGTAATCGGCCACGAAGATCGGGATCCGCTCGCCGTTGACCGGGTTGATCGCGTCGGCGCCGATCGGCACGCCGGTCTTCTCGCGCTCTGTCGACAGGCGCTCGATCTCGGTCTCGGTCTCGGCCTTGGCGACGTAGGCCTCGACCTCTGCCCGTCGGTCGGGAGCGGTCAGGCGCTCGACGAGCGGATGCTCCGGGGCGAGGACCATGAACGTTGCGCCGAACAGCGTGTCCGGCCGGGTCGTGAACACCCGGATCTCCTCGCCGCCGGGATGATGGTCACCCGGCGCGGTGGCGAACACGATCTCGCCGCCCTCGGATCGGCCGATCCAGTTCGTCTGCTGGATCCGGACCGGATCCGGGAACTCGATCCCGCTGAAGTCGAGCAATTCGTCGGCGTACTTCGTGACGCGCAGGTACCACTGCTCGAGGTCCCGCTTCTCGACCTTCGCGCCGCACCGCCAGCAGTGCCGATCCGCTCCCTCGACCTGCTCGCGGGCGAGCGTCCCGTCGTTCGGGCACCAGTCGACGGCCGACTTCGCCCGGTAGGCCAGACCGGCCTTCAGGAACTGGAGGAAGAACCACTGGTTCCAGCGGTAGTAGTCGGGGTCGCAGGTGACGACCTCGGCATCCCAGTCAAACGTCGCGCCCATCGTCCGGAGCTGGCGGCGCATGTTGTCGATGTTCGACATCGTCCACTCGCGCGGGTTGATCCCGCGGGCGATGGCGGCGTTCTCGGCGGGTAATCCGAACGCGTCGAAGCCGATCGGCAGGAAGACGTTGTCGCCGTGCATCCGCCGGTAGCGGGCGATCGCGTCGGTCGGCGTCTTGATGTACCAGTGGCCGATGTGGATGTCGCCCGACGGGTACGGGTACATCGTCAGCAGGTAGTAGCGCCGCCGCGACCCACTCGTGAGGTCCGTCGAATGCAGGCGCAGCTCGTCCCATCGAGCCTGCCAGCGGGGCTCGATCTCGGTCGGGTCGTAGCGCTCGGTGCGCGCGCGGTCGGACGTGGCGGTCATGGTCTCGGGATGCTAGCGCGACGAGCGCAGCGGCGCACACCGGGCGATCGGTGACGTGCGGCGGAACCGGTCAGGAAGGCCGCGCCTCGATCGGCCCCGACAGGAGCAGTCGGTCGACGGCCTGCGCGCGGGATCGGACTCCGAGCTTCTCGTACGCGTGCTCGAGGTGCTTGCCGACGGTGCCCGCGGACGAGCCGAGGCGGGCGGCGATCTCCTCGTGGGAGTAGCCGCGCATCGCCCAGACGAGAGTCTCCGCCTCCCGGGCGGTGATCGACACGCCCGCCGCGGCCCGCCGTCCCGCCTCG
>Ga0214471_10004776_pt1 | contig 10454 bp, 7 predicted proteins | sample RVTome_5_FD_207665 | JGI IMG/M metagenome (GOLD analysis project Ga0214471, IMG submission 207665) | Soil microbial communities from uranium-contaminated site in the Upper Colorado River Basin, Wyoming, United States - RVT142D155 | ecosystem: Environmental > Terrestrial > Soil > Contaminated >... | reverse complement strand
CGGGCAGGCCATCGCCTTCATGGACATTCAGCCGGTGAACCCGGGTCACCTCCTGGTGGTGCCTCGCGAGCACTACGAGTCGCTGTTGGATATCCCGGTTGACCTCGCGCGCCACCTGTTCGACGTGACGCTTCGTCTCGGGCCGATCGTCCGGCGGCTGGCGGGTGCGGAGGGCATGAACGTGATCGTGAACAGCGGCACGGCCGCCGGCCAGGACGTGTTCCATTATCACGTGCACGTGATCCCGCGGCTCCCCGGCGACGGCTTCGAGGTGACGCTGCCCTTCGGCGCCGCCGACCCGCCCGACCGGACGCAGTTGGACGCCATGGCGGCCCGGATCATCGGCCAGCTGCGCGACCCGGCGCGGGCGACGGGCGGCACTGCAAGAGTGAGGAGTGAAGAGAGTGAGGAGTGAAGAGAGTGAGGAGTGAGGAGTGAGGAGTGAGGACTTCACTCTTCACTCTTCACTCTTACTGCTCACTCCTCACTGCTCACTCTTCACTCCTCACGAAGAGTGATCTCTGCGACGAGTCGGGCACTCGTAGTACAAGGAAGGGTCGATTGTCGCGGGTCAAAGCCAACCGCATAGCTGCAAGAACTCTCCGACCTCGGTCCGGTCTTGCGCGCCGGCCGCCTAACACGTATTCGTAAGGCGGAGCCGGTTCGGTCCGGCTCAGGTTCGCCCGGAGGCCGATGCACGTCAGGCGACGATCATCCTCGGGAACGGCCCCTCGCCGCGTGCGCGGCGACCGCGCGCCCACCCCCGCGCCTCTCCCGGTCGCCGGCCATCCCACGCGAGACACCCCGCTCCGGGCATTCCGACCCGGCGCGGGGTGTCGCCGTTTCCGGCGAGGTGAAATGGCTCGACGCGGTCAGTTCCGGGTCCTTTGCCACCGCAGCAGTCACCCACGACGGGGTGAACGGCGCCGAGGCCGCACGCTATTCGCCCGGGACTTCAAGCGCGCGCTCAAACGCGCGACGATGCGGGATTGCGGCCGCCGCTGCGTGTACTGCGGCTGCCCCCTCGATCCCAGCGTCGCCACGCTGGACCACGTCTACCCCGTGGCGCGCGGTGGCGCGCACGTGCCCGGTAACCTCGTCGCGGCTTGTGGCCCCTGCAATCGGCTCAAGGGCGACATGCTGCCCCATGAGTTTTTCGGCCGCTATCCCTGGGCAGGAGCGAACTTCGTACGATATGCGAGAGCGGTACACCGGGCGCTCAAACGGGGTGCGCGCCGGGCGGTGAGTCTCGCGCTGGCTGCCTGAAGGGGTCCAGAACAACCGGGTAACCTGTCACCGGTCAACCTGGCTCGCCGCTACCGGCGGCCAACGTTATGTGATCGCAACCGCTTCGCGCTCCGAGACCCTGCCGGACTCCCAGGCGATCATCGCGCGCTTGCGTTCCGTTCCCCACCGGTAGCTGCCTGACGCACCGGTCGTTCGGATCACCCGGTGACAGGGAATGAGGAACGCGACCGGATTCCGTCCAATGGCCGTACCCACTGCCCGAACGGCCCCGGGTGACCCCACGGACCGCGCGATGTCTTCATAGGTCGTCACGGCTCCAGCAGGGATCTGCAACAGCGCGCGCCAGACCTTGACCTGGAAATTGGTTCCCCGTACCAGCAGGCCCAGCGGGACGAGGCCCTCCGGGTCACGAACCTCGAGCGCATGAAAGACACGGTGCGCGACCGGGGCGGTCTCCCGGGGCCGCTCCACGATGTCTGCGCCGGGCCACCACGACGCCAGCTCTTCCAATGCCCCCGTGCGCGACCCGTGGACGAAACTCAGGCCGCAGATGCCGCGATCGGTCAGAGCCAGCAGACAATCACCGAACGGCGTCTCGTGAAAGCCGAACGCGATCCGGAGCCCCGCACCCTCGCGACGGAATTCGCCAGGCGTCACCGCCTCCAGCGAAACGAACAGGTCGTGCAGGCGCCCTCCACTCGTGAGCCCGGCGTCCCACGTGGCGTCCAGCACGTTGCGCGATGCGCGGAGCCGCTCCTTGGCGTACTCCAGCGAGAGGACTTGTGAGAATCGCTTCGGGCTGATGCCCGCCCAACGCATGAACAGCCGTTGGAAATGGAACGGGCTCATATCCATGTGACGCGCCACGTCGTCCAGGCTGGGTCGGCGCGGCGTGGACTGGTCCAGGTATCGGATCGCGCGCTCGATCCTGTGATAGTCGGCGGTGTTCCGGTCGCTTCGAGGGCTGCTCATGACATTCGTCCTCCGTGCGGGGAGATCTACGACGCGCTCCCCCCAGGGCCAACCCGATTCTTGCGCCGGTCCACCGTCGCTCCGCCCTGCGTCTACTAACAACATAGTTGACAACCGGAGCCCGGACAGGTAGACGTTACTACTAGAAATCTAGCAGATCGCCGCGAAGGTCGCGGGATCGCCAACCCGTCGCGGATCGAGGTGCGCCCATGGCTGAAGTCTCCTTTACTGATCGCGAGCTGGACGTCATGTCGGTGCTCTGGGAACTCGGTCCCTCGACCGTCGCCGAAGTCCGTGGGCGGCTCGACGATCCCCTGGCCTATACCACCGTACTCACCGTCCTGAGGACGCTCGAGTCGAAGGGCTACGTCGGCCACGCGGAGGAAGGAAAGGCACATCGCTACCGAGCCCTCGTCGCCCGGGAGCGCGCCGGCCAGACTGCACTTGGCCAGGTGCTGGACAAGATTTTCGGCGGCTCGCGCGAGATGCTGCTGGCCAACCTGGTCCGGGAACGGGGCATCGACGCCGCCGAACTGCGACGGTTGCGCAAGGTCCTGGATGCCCGCATGGGCGGCAAGGAGGACAAATGACCCTCGTCATGGTCTACGTCATCCTCATCTCCGCCGCGCTCGCGGCATCCGCGGCCGTGGTGGAGAGGCTGGTCCGCGCGCGTAGCGTCGCGAGCCGGTGGATCTGGGTACTCGCGCTGGCGCTCGTCGCGCCGGTGACGATTCTCGTCATGCTCCTGCCGAGGACGAAGGAGGCTGCACCAGACATCGCGACGCTTGCAGTCTCCGATTCGATTGCCGCGTCGGCGCCGATCCGGGCGCCCGGGCCGTCGCTGCCTTCGGTGCTCGAGGCGACCGACGTCGCGCTCGCCACCGCATGGGTCGCGGCAACCGCGCTGCTCCTCCTCGCCCTTGGCGTCGGGCAGTGGCGAGTGGCCCGCACGCGCCGCATCGCGCGCCGCGGTGAAGTGCTCGGTTACTCCGTGCTGCTGACCGAGGACCTGGGGCCGGCGGTGGCTGGTGTCGCATCACCCGTCGTCCTTGTGCCGCGATGGGTCGAGGCGCTGGACGACGCGTCCCAACGGTTGCTTCTGGCGCACGAACTGGAGCACGCGCGTTGGCGCGACACGACGCTCCTGCTGGGCGGTGCGGTGATGACTGCCCTGCTGCCGTGGAACCCGGTCGTGTGGTGGCTCACGTGGCGCCTGCGTGTCGCCGTGGAGCTGGACTGTGACCGTCGTGTGCTGGCGGCCAACCCTGGAGTCCGCCGTTACGTGGACCTGCTGTTGCTGGCAGCCGGGAAGCCCAGGTTCTCGGCACGACTGCTGGCGGCCCACTTTGGTGAGCATGCCTCGGATCTCGAACGGAGGATTGAAGCCATGACCGATAGTCGATTGAAGTGGCGTCCCACGCTGTTGACGGCGATGGCGGCGGGGCTGCTCATCGCGGTGGCGTGCGAGACGCCGCGTCCGGATCCGATCGCGCCGTTGCAGTCGGACAGGTCGGCCAGCGCGACCGACGCCAGTGTGCTGCTCCAGCATCAGGTGGAGATCCCGGTCAGGCTGGTGGCGGGATCGGCGTACCCGCGGTACCCGGAGATCCTCCGCCAGGCGGGCGTAGAAGGCGAGGTTCTGGTGAACTTCCTGGTCGACGAGACCGGCACGGCGGACACCTCGTCGCTCGAAGTGCTCCGGTCAACCCACGACCTCTTCGCCGTGGCCGTGAGGAAGGCGCTGCCGGGCATGAGGTTCGAACCGGCCGAGGCCGGCGGACGGAAGGTGAGCCAGATGGTCGAGCAACCGTTCACGTTCACCCTCGAGCGAGGGGAGAAGAACGTGGAGCGCGAGGTTACCCCCGATCGTCTCGCCCTGGCTGAAGTCACGGTAACCGGAGTTCCGAAGGAGTTGGCGTTCAGTGTTCGGCGCTACGAGCCGGGCCAGCCCGAGCCGAACGTTCTCATTGTCGATCTCAAGGGAAAGGAACTGCGGCGGTACGTTCCCAGGTCGGGCGATGAGACCAGGCGCCATTCTCTAGATGACGTCAAGCCGGACGATATCGCCGCCATCGAGGTCTACAAAGGGAACACGTGTCCGCCCGCTCGCGGTGTGCCGTGTCCTCTGATCGTGGTGATCGTGAAGGAGGGTCGAGAGGGAGGCTACCGCGCGAAGTAACCCACGCGACGGTCACCCGACGGGGGGAGCGCGTCGACTCGGCGCTCACTCGCCACGCTCAACCCCGCGCCCACGGTCAATAGTCGACCGGTCTCAGGTACGATTCCCCGATCGCCGTGTGAGTGAGGAGTGCCACCGTGGGAAGCTTCCGTTTCCAGTGGGTGCGCTCCAGGCGGCCGCGCACCAGCTCGACCTCGTACTCGGCGAACCCGCGCGCCACGAGATCGTCCGTGGTGAAACCCCAGAGCAGCCAGTTGAGGATCGTGTCCGCGCGCGCGTAGGTGATGCCGAAATCCCCCTCGTCGGTCTGTCCGGCCACCAGGTCCGCCGTGGCCGGCTTGCTCACGATTTCATCCGGCACGCAGAGGTGCCGCGCCAGCGCCCAGACCTGGGTCTTGAACAGATCGCCGAGGGGATTGAGCGGCGGAGAGTCGTCCGCGTGCCAGGTGAAGTAGCCGAACAGGCGCTCGGACTTGTTCCCGGTGCCTAACGGTACGCCGCCCAGCGACGCCGACAGATCGAACAGCGCGATCATCCGGAGTCGGGCGATCACGTTGCCGCGGCGCGTGCCGTCGGCGGTCGGCTCCTGCGTCAGGTAACCCTCGGCGGCTGCGGTGAGGTCGATGGTGCGCGAGGGAATCCCCAGCTGGTCGATGACGAGTTGCGCGTGGACCAGGCTCTCCGGGCTCGACGTGCGATAGGGCAGCCGGACGCCGAGGACATTGTCCGGGCCGATCGCCCGGGCGGCCAGAGCGGCGACGACGGCGGAATCGACGCCGCCGGAGAGCCCCACGATGGCCTTGGCGAATCCGCGCCGCCCCATCTCGTCGCGCAGGAAGCGGATGAGCCACTCCTCCACCATGATCGGGTCGACGTCCAGAGACGGTGGACCACCGTGGGCGTCACTCGCGACGTGCTGCGCCGGAAGGATTGTGCTCGCGTTGGAATGGTGATGGTCCTGCCTGCCATTGACGCGATATTCGGATTCGGGGGGGGCCCCCCGGGTGCTGCGCTGTGCCTCGGCCGGATCGAACGTCAGCGCGTAGGGACGCCGATCCTCCACGGCGTCCATCGTCCGCCGAAGGTGCGGCAGCGCCGTCCTGAGATCGGAGAGCAACGGCATGTCGGTCCGGGCTCGCCCGATATCACCCAGGTCAATCGTGAGTGACACCATGGCTTCGTCGAACGCGGGCGCCCGGACCCGCACGTCGCCCCGGGGCCCCACGACGCACGATCCGCCGGCGAACACCTTGCCGCCCTCGCTGCCCGCCAGGTTGGCCAGCGAAACGAACACCCCGTGCTCGTCCGCCATGTCCCGCACCAGCCGCTCCCACCGTGCCGCACTGCCCGGGCCCGGCACGCTGTCAATCGACTGCAGACCGCGCGCCGGCGCAGCGGAGCAGAGGAAGACCACCTGCGCATCGTCCAGCGCCGCAACCATCCCGGTCACGCTGTGCCAGGCGTCCTCGCAGATGAGCATCGCCGCTCGCCCCCACGGCGTATCGAATGCCCGCAGGTCATGCCCGCGTTCCACGAAGCGCTCTTCATCAAAGAGCCCGTACGTCGGCAGGAAGTTCTTGCGATGGACGTGCAGTACCCTGGCGGCCCCGTCGCCCAGGCGGACATACGCCGCGCTGTTGTACAGCGTGTCACGCCACTTCTCGTAGAATCCTGCCACCACGTCGAGCGGACGCCGGGCTCGATCATCCGGACCATCGGCATAGGCCTGGTCCAGGTCGCGCGCCAGGGAGCCCGCCGTCACCGCCACATCCCGGACGCCCCCCTCTACGAAATAGCCGCTGAGCACGGTCTCCGGAAAATGGAGTACGTTCGGGTGCGGCGAGAGCATGCGGACCTGAGCGAAGATCTCCCGCAAGCGCGTCAGGTTGCCCTGGTAGTCACCCTTGTGGGGGTGCAGTTGGGCGATGGCGACGTTGACGGTGCGGGGCATCGGCCAGAACCTGTACGCGGTGCATACCTGCGGCAACTCCCAGCACGCCTGTCGAGGTAGCCGCTGGCGCCAGACGTGGCCTTTGTCACGGCAGGTTGGCGCGGAACGTCCAGCTTCCCCGGTGTACCGCCTTCAAGCCATCGCCATCGCCCCCTCCAACGCAGTGTCCTCGCGCTTTCTGACCGTCCGCCTGACCGCCCTGGGTGTCCTCTGGCTCGCCTCCGGTCAGGACACCCATGCTCAGGAACAGCGAGAGGAGGCCTGGCGGATCATCCGCCCGCCGCAATCGTCGATGGTTCTCGCGCGCGATGGTTCGTTCATCGGTGAGGTGGGAACGGAGTACCGGACCAGCGTGCCGCTCGCCAGCCTCCCGCCGTTCGTGCCGCAGGCGTTCATCGCCATCGAGGACCAGCGTTTCTACCAGCACGACGGCGTGGATCTGGTTGGTATAGCCGGCGCGCTACGCGATGCCGTACGGGGTAATCCACGCGGCGCGAGCACCATCACGCAACAGCTCGTCGGCAATATGCACCCGACCATTGTCGACCGTTCGGATGTCAGCCTCGGTCGGAAACTCCGCGAGCAAGCCGCGGCGCGGGAGATGGAGCGGCGCTACACCAAGGCCGAGATACTCGAAGCGTATCTCAATCAGATTCCCTTCGGACATGGCTGGTTCGGCATCGAGTCCGCGGCACGACACTATTTCGGAAAAGCGGCCGCTCAGCTGACGCTGCCTGAGGCGGCTACCCTCGCCGCTGTGATCAACGGGCCCGCGATCTACGATCCAGTCGGGCATCCGGACAGGGCTCAGGAGCGGCGCGACCTGGTCCTGTCGCTCATGGCCGGCCAGGGGTTCATCACCGACGAAGAGGCCACGGCGGCACGAGTAGAGCCGGTCACCGTCGTTCCCGACGCCGGGTTCAGTGCCCGGTCGCCTTACTTCGTCGATGTCGCGCGTATTCAGGCGGAACGCGCCGGTATTCCGGTAAGGGACGGCGGCTACCGCATTCACACGACGCTGGATCCTCGCATACAGCGCGCCGCCACCCGGGCGCTGGTGGAGGGGCTCGAGGAGATCGAGGCCGCTCCGGGATATGCTCATCCGAAATGGAGCGAACGCCGCGCGTCAGCAGCACGCGGCGGGGCTGGTCGAGGCCGCCGGCCGCGGCTCGACGCCTATCTCCAGGGCGCTGTCGTCGCGCTCGATCCCTTCACTGGTGATGTCCGCGCGCTGGTGGGAGGTCGGGATCACGCGGTAGCACCCTTTAATCGCGCGGTAGACGCCATGCGGCAGCCGGGGTCGGCGTTCAAGGCGTTTGTCTACGCGGCCGCCCTGGCGGACAGCGTCGCGCCGTCCACGCTGGTGGCGGACACCGCGCTGGCCATCCCCATGGACAATGGCTCGACGTATCGACCGCGCAACGCGGACGGCGATTTCCTCGGTCCAATCACGTTGCGAGGAGCCCTGGCCCGATCGAGGAACCCGGTCGCGGTTCAATTGGCGTTGCGCCTGGGCATGGACTCCATTGCGGCGCTGGCCCATCGCATGGGAATCGACGCGGCGATCGCCCCGTACCCGTCCAGCGCGATCGGCGCCTCCGTCGTCCAGCCGCTGGACCTGGTCGCGGCGTACGCGGCGATCGCGAACCTGGGCGCCCACGTCGACCCTCGCTTCATCACACGCATAGAGGACGAACGCGGTCAGACCGTCTGGCTGAACCCGATGGCGACGCCCTACACGGTTCTCGATCCGGGTGTGGCGTTCATCGTGCGGGACATGATGCGCGATGTCGTCGCCCGCGGCACGGCGATGTCGGTGCGCCGTTTCGTTCCCGACTCGATTCCGGTGGCGGGAAAGACCGGGACGACGAACGGGAACACCGACGTCTGGTTCGTGGGCATGACCCCGGACCTCGTTGCCGGAGTGTGGCTCGGCTTCGATCGGCCACGGAGCATCACGCCCGGAGCCGCCGGCGGCGCGCTGGCCGCGCCGATCTGGGCCCGGACCGTCGCACTCGCGGGCATGACTGGAGGTGGCATCCCCTGGGAGCCACCCGCCGGCGTCATTCACGCCGAACTCGTACGGGAAACCGGTCAGCTCGCGGACGAGATGACGCCCGCAGAATCGCGGTACACAGAGTACTTTCTGGCAGGCACAGAGCCGCTGCCGCTGCGGCTCGATTCCTGGGGAGTGCTGCGTGGGCGCAGGTCGGCGATTCGTTAGGTCCGCCTTCGCGGCGGTGGTCCCCTTGTCGTCGGCACTCGTCATGACGGATTGCCGTGATGGGCCGACGTCGAGCCGCGCGGCCTTCGTCGTCGAAGCATCACTGTCGCTGCCGCCGACGGCGACGGTGGGCGGCACGCTGGCCCAGCCGCCGACGTTCGTCGTGAGAGATGCGTCCGGTCAGGCTCTGGCCAACGCACCAGTGACGGTAGCCGTGACGGGCGGGAATGGCACACTGCGTGATCCCCCCTCGCGCACCGGTACGGGCCCGACGCCAGTCGGCGACTGGACCCTCGACACCCTGGCAGGAGTGAACGTCCTCACCATCCTTGCCGGTTCGGCGCCAGCAGTAACGATCGAGATCCTCGGGATTCCGGACGCGCCGGCCACGATTCGGGTGAACGGCGCCGGCCAGCAGGGGTTTGCCGGTGAGTTCCTGGATGAGCCACTCAGCGTGGACGTTGTCGATCGCTACGGCAATTCGATTCCCGACGTGCAGGTCGACCTGGCGATCGTGGAGGGTGGCGGGGACGTTGCTCCGGCGTCCGTGAGGACACAGGGTTCGGCGGGAGGCGCGGACATCGCATGGCGGCTGGGCCGGCGTGGGGGCGCACAGCGGATCATCGCGAGCGGCGCCGGGTTATCGGCGACCATCGGAGCCCAGATTCGATCCGATTTCCTGCCGATCGTCCGATTTCACGGCACGATTCCGTCCGCCGAGGTGCAGGGTGCCTTCGCACTTGCCGCGGAGCGTGTCCACGCCATCGTGACGGGCGACGTGTCCGACGTGCCGGTGTTCAATTTCGACATGTCGCGCTGTGGGCTTACGGGTCCGATCCTCAGCGAAGTGGTGGACGACCTCGTCATTTACGCGGTGGTGACCCCCATGGACGGCGTGGGGAAGGTGTTGGCATCGGCCGGGCCATGTGTCGTGAGGACGCAGAGTCGACTTCCAGTGGTCGGCGTCATGCGATTCGACTCGGACGACATCGCGGGATTGTCCGCCAGCGGCAGTCTCCCGGAAGTGATCCTTCATGAGATGCTGCACATCCTCGGGCTTGGCCCTGGGTGGCATTCCCGGGGGCAACTGACAGGATCCGGCACGTCAGACCCCCGCTTCACCGGACCGCAGACGGGCCTGCACTGCATCGCGGCTGGTGGTGCCGCATTCTGTTCCGACAGGACGGTGCCACTCGAGAATCTCGGCGGCTCCGGTACCGCGGAAGTGCACTGGCGCGAGGCGGTCTTTGACGGCGAGCTGATGACGGGCTTTGTGGAAACGGTGGGGGACATGCCACTGTCCGCCATGTCGGTGGCTTCTCTGGAGGACCTGGGCTTTACCGTGAACCTGTTTGCCTCCGATCCCTACAGGGTGCCGGAAGCGTCGCATGTGGCGCCGCGACTGTCGCCGTTGCTGGCCCCACCCTGGGAGTCCATTCTGACGCCACTGTTCGAAGTCACGGCCACGGGTTGGGTGAGGCCACTGCCACGGGTGAAGCCGGAGAAGGGAGAACTGGAGCATTGAGGCTGCCTGCGATCTCCCATCTCCTTCTCGCACCTACTTCAACGTTCCGGCGATCCGCTGCACCTCGCCCATGACCCGTAGCAGGTTGCCGCTCCACAGCTTGGCGATCTCTGCTTCCGTATAGCCGCGCTTCACGAGCTCCAGCGTCACGTTGAAGGTCTCGGTGGCGTCGCTCCAGCCCTCCACGCCGCCGCCGCCATCGAAGTCGGAGCTGATGCCGACGTGGTCAATGCCAATGAGCTTCACGGCGTAATCGATATGGTTGACGAAGTCGGCGACCGTCGCGCGGGCCGGGGCCGGGTACATCCGATCAATCTCTCCCAGTCGCTGGTTGAACTCGGCGCGCCGACCGGCC
>Ga0214471_10004775_pt1 | contig 10456 bp, 8 predicted proteins | sample RVTome_5_FD_207665 | JGI IMG/M metagenome (GOLD analysis project Ga0214471, IMG submission 207665) | Soil microbial communities from uranium-contaminated site in the Upper Colorado River Basin, Wyoming, United States - RVT142D155 | ecosystem: Environmental > Terrestrial > Soil > Contaminated >... | reverse complement strand
ATCGTCGTTGCGATGCCGCCGGTCCCAGCGCCCTCTCCCGTGATCGCACCAGCGGTGGTCGCCGCGCCGGTGGGCGTCGCGCCAGTACCCGCGACGGTAATCGTCGCCGCGGTAGCGCCAAGCGGGCACGTCGTAGCGCCGGACGGAGTCGTAGCGGAAGTGTGCGTGGCCGCGCGGGTAGTAGCCGTGGCAGTGGCCGCACCAGTACGGCGCCGGAGCGTACGGGTCACCGTACCAGAGCTCGAAGCGCGCTCCCGACGGCGCGAAGAGGACGTCGTCGCAATAGACGTAGGGCCGGTAGACGACCGCGCCGTCGACCCGCACCGGGAAACGGTAGCTCGCGTGATGGTGGCGGTGCGGCGCGTAGTACGTGCGCCCGCCGAAGAAGGCGGCGAGGTGGGCGCGGTGCCGCGCGTGGATGCGCTCCGGCACGTGGCCGAGCTCGCGCAGCACGTCGTGCACGTGGGCGTGCACGTCGAGCCGGAGACCGAGCAGGCCGTCGTGCTCGGCCGCGGCGGGTGCCGCGGCGGCGAGCGCGGCGACGGCGAGGCAGCTGACGAGGGGCGCGGCGCGGTCGGTCATGGCCGGTTCTCCTTCGCCGATGGGCGTGTAGCGAGACTCGTGCCAGGGGTCCGCAGCGTGCGCCGCGCGCCGCCTGCCGGACTAGAGTTCACCGATCGTGCCGCACACCCAGGATCCCGCCGCCGGCCGCGTGGCGACGCGGCTGCTCGTTTTCGCCGCGACCGTCCTCCTCGTCGCGCTCGCGATCGTCGTGGGCTCGCTCGGCATCGCGGCGATCGCGGGCGGCGCCGTGCACGAATCGGAGGCGCGCTCGCTCGCGGGCGTCGTGCTCTTTCCCGGCCACGCCTTGCGCGAGCTGCCGCACCTCGTGCTCCTCGCCCTCCTCTGGCTCGGCGCGGCCGGCGCGCCGCGCGACGGCCGCGAGCTCGGCCGGCGGCTCGCCGCACTCGGCGTGCTCACCGCCGCGTGCGGCGCCGCGCTCTTCGCCGCCGCCGCGGCGGAATCGGGCGCCGCGTTGGCGTGGCAGGACCTCGCGCAGTCGCGCGCGGCGCGCGATCTCGCCGGACCAGGGGTCCACTTCCGCTTCCACCTGCTGAGCGATCTCGCGCTGGGCGGGCTCCTCTTCGCCGTCGGGCGCACGGTGGGGCCGGCGGACGGCGGGCGCGAGCGGCGGGTGCGCCTCGGCGCGGTGGCGGTCGCCGGCGGCCTCTTCGCCGCGGCGCTCGCGGCCTGGGGTATCGAGTCGGTCGCGACGCCACGCTTCGTCGGGCACGCGGGGCGGGAGATCCTGACGTTCGCTCTGCTTGCGCTCCCGGTTCTCTGGGCGCTCGCGCTGCGCGGACACGGGACGTCGCTCGCGCTGCGCCGGGCGCTCGGCGAGCGGGACGTGCGGCTGGCGCTCGCCGTCGCCGCGCTCGGCGCCGGCGGCCTCGGCTGGCACGCGCTCGGCGTCGACCTGCTGGCGGCGTCGTCGGCGCCGTCGCGGTCGCTCGCGCTCAACCTCGCGGCGCACCAGTTCGAGCATCTCTTCGACGTCGCTTTCCTCGCCGCGGCGGGGCGGATCGCTTCCGGCGGTCGGCGCGTCGCGGTCGGCGCCGTCGCGGAGGGCACGTGACGAGCGCTGCGGCCGCGGTGCTCGCCGGCCGCGTCGCCCTCGTCACCGGCGCGACGAACGGCATCGGTGCGGCGCTGGCGCAGCGGCTCGCGCGCGAGGGGGCACGTGTCCTCGCCGGCTGTCGCTCGCCGGCGCGCTTCGAGACGCTGCGGCGCGCGGTCGCGGCCGCCGAGGGCGCTGCGGTCGCGGCGCGCCTCGTGCCGGCGCTCGCCGATCTCGAAGTCGCCGCCGCCGTCGAGGCGCTGTCGGCGCGGCTGCTCAGCGAGGGGATCCGCCTCGATGTCCTGTTCCTGAACGCCGGCATCCACGACGTGCGACATCAGCTCACCGCCGACGGCACGGAGCGCACCTACGCCGCGAACTACCTCGGCCACTTCCGGCTGCTCCACCGGCTCGCCCTCGGCGGGGCGCTCGCGCCAGATGCCCGCGTCGTCGCGACGCAGTCGGAGTCGGTGCACGCCAATCCGTTCTCGCGCGCCGATCTCGACGTGCTCGCCCGGCCGGCGGCGACGCCGCTCCGACGCCTGATCTGGCGCGCGGTCGCCAGTCCGAACACCAAGGTGCTGCTCGCGCTCGCGGCGCTCGAGTACGGCCGGCGGGTGGAAGGCAGCGCGCTCGCCGGTGCGCGCTTCGTCGCCGCCAGCCCGGGCCCGGTGCGCACCGGCAACGTGGATCAGCCGGGCCTGGCAATGAAGCTCGTCCGCCTCCTCGGTCCGCTCGTCCTCGGTCCGGCGGAGGGCGCCGCCGAGCTCCTCCTCTGGGTGGCGACGGCGCCGGAGGCGGGCCGGGCGAGCGGCCTCGTCTTCGACCGCAAGCGCCGCCTCGTCCGCCTGCGTCGCACCGCCCGCGACCCCGCGCTCGCCCGCCGCGCCTGGGATGCCACCGAGCGCGCTCTCGCCCTGCCGCCCTTCGCGCCGGCGCGCGTACGCTGAACGGCGGGATACGCTCGAAGTGAGCGACGTCGGCGACGGGAATCGATGCGGCGCCAGGAGGTGGAGATGCGGTCGGTGAGCGACGGCGGAGGAGAGCTCGGTCGGCGCCGCAGGCGTCGCGTCGCGGCGGCTGCCGTGGCGTGGCTCGCGAGCGCGGCGTCGGCGCAGGAGGAGGTCTCCTTTCCCACCGCGGACGGCGGCGTCGTGCACGCCGACGCCTACGGGGCGGGCGAGCGCGGCGTGGTGCTCGCCCATGGCGGGCGGTTCGACAAAGCGAGCTGGGCGCCGCAGGCGAGGGCGCTGGCGGCGGCGGGACTGCGCGTCGTGGCGATCGATTTCCGCGGCTACGGCGAATCGCGCGGCGGCGCGACGTTGCCCGAGAGCGACGACGGCCTCCGCTTCGACGTGCTCGCGGCGGTGCGCTGGCTGCGCGGCGGCGGAGCGAAGTCGGTCGCGGTCGTCGGCGGCAGCATGGGCGGCGGCGCGGCGGCCGAGGCGGCGATCGAAGCGCCGGGGGCGATCGACCGCTTGGTCCTCCTCGCCCACTCGGCCGTCGCGCAGCCCGAGAAGATCGGCGGCCGCAAGCTCTTCGTCACCTGCCGCGCCGACCTCACGTTCGAAGGCAAGCCCCGCCTCGCCCGCATCCGCGACCAGTTCGAGCGCGCCTCTGAGCCCAAGCAGCTCGTCGTCCTCGAGTGCGCCGAGCACGCGCAGTACCTCTTCGCGACCCCGCTCGGCGAGAGCCTTCTCGCCACCCTCCGCGACTTCCTGCTCGCGGAGTGACGCGCCGGACGCCGCCTCACTCCTCCGCGAACACGTACTCGTGCTGCGCGTCGCGCAGGGTGAGGGTGCGGCGGGAGGCGGTGGTGACGACGAACTCGAAGCCGACGAGGCCCGGCGCGATGGTGAGAAACGAGACGGTGCCGTCGGGGTTCGCGCGCGAGGCGACCTCGCTCGACCACTCGCCGAAGTCGAAGACCGTCGCTTCGCCCTCTCGGCGCACGGCGATCTCGCCCAGCGCGGCGTTGCGATAGCGCGGGGCGAGCGCGCTGCCGGCGGCGGCGTCGGCGGGGACGGTGAGGAGCTGGCGCTCGGTGGCGAGCTGGGCGAAGAAGGTCTCGGCCGCGGAGGCGACCCGCGCGTCCGCCTCGGGGTTGCCGGCGAAGAGCACCTCGAGCAGCTTGCGGCGGAACTGGGTGCGCAGGACCCAGCCGGGGTCGCCATTGGTCAGCACGACGGCGCCGACACCGTGGTCGGGCAGCCACATCATGTCGCTGTGGTAGCCGATCAGGTCGCCGCCGTGGTGGACCACCGGCACCTCGTAGCTGGTATCCACCATCAGGCCCATGCCGTAGGTCGAGTCGCCGCCGATCGCGACCTGGGCGGCGCGGCGGGCGAGGAGCGGCTCGCGCGCGATGTAGCGCTCGCCGCCTGGCAGCAGCCCCGCGTCGAGCTCCATCTGCACGTAGCGCAGCATGTCGAGGACGTTGCTCCAAGCGGCGCCGGCGGGGCGGAGCGGCGCGACCGAGAAGTTGACCGCCATCACCGCGACCGAGGGTGTGCCGTCGATGTCGGGCGCGAAGGCGCCGGCGTGATTGCCCGCGAGAGCGCGCGCGTTGTCGAAGGTCGTCGCGCCCATGCCGAGCGGAGCGAAGACCTGCTCCTGCATGGCGCGGTCGTACGCCGCGCCGAGCTCGAGCCCGGGATGGAGCACGTGGCCGGCGAGAAAGCCGGCGGCGGCCGCCATCGGGTTCGAGTACTGGAAGAGCTCGCCGAAGCCGCTGGTCGGTTGCATCGTCGCGAGCGTGGCGAGCGCCCCGTCCGGCGTCAGCTCGCCGAACTCGAACAGCCACTCGAAGTCCTGGCGCGGCAGGCCGGTGCAGGCGCAGATCAGGTGCTCGATTCGCACCTGCCGCGTGGTGTCGGCGTCGCCGAGGCGGAACTGCGGCAGCGCCGCGGTGGCGGGCGTCTCCCAAGTCAGTTTGCCCTGCTCGACCAGCTTGGCGAGAAGCAGCGTGGTGAGCGCCTTGGTGTTCGAGGCGACCATGAAGAGCGTCTCGGCCTCGACCGGCGCCGGATCGCCGAGCGAGCGCAAACCGAAGCCGCCGACGAAGACCACCTCGCCGCTTTGGACGATGCCGAGCGCGACGCCGGGAATGCGCAGCTGCTGTCGGCCGGTCTCGACGAAGCGGCCGAGCTCCGCGATCCGCTCCGCGGTCAGCGGCAGCGCTTGCTTGCCGGCGAAGCTCTCGCGCGCGTGGCCCTTGGGAAAAAGACGGTCGAAGACGACGCCCACCTGCGCGCCGCGCTTCTCGCCCACCGGCTGCGACACGTCGTAGATCACCACCGTCCAGCCGCCGGCGCCGAAGCGCGCGAAGGCGAGCACGTCGCGGCGCTCGTTGGGCGAGGTCTGGTACTCGTAGTCGCGCTGCCGGCTCCAGCCGTCGCGGTCGGGGCGGTCGGTCGCCAGCTTGAGCGGCCAGCCGGCGTCGGGCTCGTACGCCGCCCAGGCGGCGGCGACTGCCGCCTCGGCGTCCTCTGCCGTGACGTCGACGAGCGCGATCCACGAGTCCCCTTCCGGCGCGGCGAGGATCGTCGCCGCGTCGCGCCGCTCGACGCTCCACCCGGCCGGGGCGACGAACGGGTTGCCGCGCGCGGTGGCCATCGCGGTGTCGGCGGCGAGCGGAGCGGGGGCGGCGTCGGCGGCGAAGAGGGGGAGCGAGACGAGGACGGCGGCGAGCAGGAGCGGGGCGAGCGGACGGCGACGCATGGCGACGACGATACCGCGCGACACGGCGGTTGACAGCGGTTCGGCCGGTCGTCAACGTCGCCGGCGGAGGGCGAGATGTCCGACTGGATCGAGACGGCGCCGGCCGCGAACACGGGTGACGGCGAGGAGGAGCGGCTCTACGACGAGCTCTGCGCCTGGACGCTCGGCCTCCTCGACGCCGCGTTCGCGCACCAGCACGCGGTCGACGCCTGGGCGGTGCAGCGCGCCGACGAGCGGACGAAGCCGATCGCCGTCGGCTTCGGCCTCGTCGGCCTCTACCTCCACCTCGAGCGCGGGCTGACCGGCCGCGAGGTGCAGCGCATGCACATGCTCCTCGCCCGGCGGCGGCAGGAGTGGCCGCGCTTCGTCCTGCCGCGCGAGCGCGGTGCGATGACCGCCAGCGACGTGATGGCCGCCCGGCCCGGTCCCGAAAGGCTGCGAGCCCTCGACGCCTGGTGCGCCGCGGTGTGGGCGGCGTGCGCCGCGAGCCGCCCCGCCGTCGTCGAGCTCCTCGCCCGGCACGGGATCGGCTGAGCGCGGCTCGCGGCGCTCGCCTCAACGCGCCAGCTGGCGCAGCTCCTCGGAAGCGCGCCGGCTCGCCAGCACCTCGTCGCCACCGGCGAGCGTGATGAGCAGGCGCCGGTCGTCGTAGCGGCGCATCTGCTGCACGTGGTCGAGATTGACGATGTGCGAGCGGTGGACCTGGCGGAAGCTCTCGGGGTCGAGCCGCGCGAGCAGCTCGGCGAGGCTGACCTGGAGGAGAAAGCGCCCGGCGCCGCAGTGCACCTGCGAGTAGTCGCCGGCGGCCTGGATGCGGCGAATCGTGTCGACCGGGATCGGCACGATGCGCCCACCGGTGCGGGCGAAGAGCCGGCGGAGGGGGGCGCGCGCGAGTGCGTGCCGGGTGCGCTCCACCGCGTCGGCGGGCGCGGGAAGCGCCATCTGGGCGCGCACGCGCTCGAGCGTGCGGGCGAAACGCTCGGCGCCGAACGGCTTGAGCAGGTAGTCGAGGGCGCCGAGCTCGAAGGCGGCGACGGCGAAGCGGTCGTGGGCGGTGGTGAAGACGAGCGCCGGCCGGTGGCGGATGCGCTCGACCACCTCGAGGCCGGAGAGCTCGGGCAGGCGCACGTCGAGCAGCAGGAGGTCGGGCTCGAGCTGATCGACCAGGCGCACCGCCTCGAGCCCGTCGCTCGCCTCGCCGGCGACGGAGACCCGGTCGGCGGCGCCGAGGTAGGCGCGCAGCGTCCGCCGCGCCTGCGGCTCGTCCTCGGCGATGACCACGCGCACGCTCACGCCGGCTCCGCGAGCGCGTCGCGGTCGAGCGGGAGGTCGATCGTCGCGCGCAGGCCACCGCCTTCGGCTGACGCGAGCGTGAGACGCGCGTCGCCGGCGTAGAGCAGCGCCAGCCTTTCGCGCAGCGTGCGCAGGCCGAGGCCGCCCGGCGGCGGGACCGGCGGCAGACCCGGTCCGTCGTCGCTCACCTCGAGCTCCAGCCGCGCGCCGCGCCGCCGCGCCGCGACGGCGACAGTGCCGCCGGTGCGGCGCGGCGCGACGGCGTGCACGACCGCGTTCTCGACCAGCGGTTGGAGGACGAACGGCGGCACCAGCGCATCCATGGTCCGCGGATCGGACTCCAGTCGCAATCGCAGGCGCCCTTCGAACCGCAAGCTCTCGATGTCGAGGTAGCTGCGCACGAACGCCCATTCGTCGGCGAGAGTCACCTGGTCCAGCGCCTCGCGATGCATGCGCAGGCCGTAGTGGAGAACCTCGCCGAGGCGCTCGAGCGCGCGCTCGGCCGCCGCCGGATCGCGCGACACGAGGCCGAGAGCGGTGTGCAGCGTGTTGAGCAGGAAGTGCGGATTGAGCTGGCTGCGCAGCACCGCCAGCTCGGCCCGCGCCCGCAGCGCGTCGGCTCGACCCGCGCGCGCCTCCTCGGCGCGCAACCGGGCGGCGTGCCGCCAGGCATAGGCACCGCCGGCGATGGCGAGGTAGAAGAGGCCGCCGACGACGGCCTGCCAGGCGACGTTCAGCCGCTCGAAGGGGAGTGCGGCGCTGCCCGTGACGAGCCTCCATTCGAGGGTGCGCAAGCCGAGCATGGCTCCCGTGCCCACGGCAGTGAAGGCGAGGGTCAGGAGGAGGTGGAAGAGGAAGAAGCCGGCGCCGCGCCCTTCGTGCCAGGGCAGGTGCCGCGGTACGGCGAGCACGGCGAGCCCGAGGATGGCGTACGGAAGGAGCGTCAGCAGAGCGGCGCGCGCGGCGGTCGCCGGCGGCATGGCCGTGGCGTAGAGCGCGCCATAGACGATGGCGAGCGGCAGCCAGGCGGCGGCGTAGTGGACGAGGGGCGGACGGCGCTGCACGACGGGGATGCTACGCCGTCGCGCGCGCTCCGCCCGCGGCCGGGCGAGACGTCGGGCCGTTCGCCCGTTCGCCCCGCCCGCTCACCGAGCCGGTGTTGCCCAGCCCGCGGCGGCGGCCGATACTCGTGCGCGAGTGGATCCCAGGTGACCGTTTTCGCCCTCGCCCTCGCCGTCGCGGCGCCGCTCGCCGCCGGGCTGCCGGCGGCCGATCCGAGTGCGCGAGGGCTGGCCGAGATCGTGCGCGAGGTGCGTCGTGCCGACTACCGCGGTGTGCGCGCGGAGCTGGCGCAGCTCGCCGCCGAGCTCGAGCCCGCCGGAGACACCGCGCTCGCCGCCCCGCGCCTCTACTGGCGCGGCTTCGCCCTCTGGCGTCGGGCGCTGAACGGCTTCAACGAGACACCGACGCCCGGCGACCTGCGGCGCGACCTTGAGACGGCGGTGCAGAGCTTTCGGCTCGCCCTCGCCGCGGATCCCGACTGGATCGAGCCCCGAATCGGCATGATCGGCTGCTGGTCGAGCCTCCTCTTTCTCGCCCAGGAAGACGCCGCGCGGCGCGAGGCGATCCTCGCGGAATACGTTCCCGCGGCGGGCGTGGTGCGCGAGCGGGCGGCGGACAACCCGCGCGCGCTGTGGCTGATCGGCGGCACGCAGCTCGGGGCGCCGCCGCCCTACGGCGGCGACGCGGCGCGCGCCGCCGCCACCTACCGGCGCGGCGTCGAGGCGTCGATCGACGAGGCGCGGGGGACGGCGGCGGGGGTGCCGCCGTGGGAGCCGCGCTGGGGCGGCGCCGAGAATCTGATGGGCCTCGCCTACCTGCACTCGCACAGCGCGCTCGCCGACCGCGAGCTCGCGCTCGCCTACGCGCACGGCGCGCTCGTCGCCGCCCCCGAGTGGCGCTACGTGCGCGAGATCCTCCTGCCGCAGGTCCTGGCGCTGCCGCGGTCCGTGGCGGGCGACTGAAGGCGACGACGCGGGCCGCTCGCGGATCCTGCGTCGCCGCTCAGGCGAGCTCGACGCGGTTGCGGCCGCCCTGCTTCGCGCGATAGAGCGCCTCGTCGGCGCGGCGGGCGAGCTCGTCGATCGAGCCCTCGCTGTCGCGGCGGGCCGCGACGCCGACGCTGACCGTCACTCGCAGCTCCGGCGCGACGTCCGAGACGTCGAGCCCGGCGACGGCGGCGCGCAGGCGCTCGGCGATCTCGGCTGCGGCGGCGAGCGGCGTGCCGGGGAGCAGGGCGAGGAACTCCTCGCCGCCGGTGCGACCGACCGTGTCGCCGTCGCGCAGCGCGCCGCGGGCGGCGCGCGCCACGAGCGCGAGCACCTGGTCGCCGGCTTCGTGGCCGTGGGTGTCGTTGACGCGCTTGAAGTGGTCGATGTCGAAGGCGGCCAGCGCCAGCGCGCCGTCGCCGGCGCGTGCGCCGGCGAGCGCCTCGCCGGCGCGGGCGAGGAAGGCGCGGCGGTTGGGCAGGCCGGTGAGCTCGTCGGTCATCGCCAGCACGTGCAGGCGGCGGGCGCGGCGCAGCTGGCGCACGGCGAGCGCGGCGGCGATCGCGAGCAGCACGCCGACGAGCGCGATCACCGCTCGCTGCAACGTGCGGATGCGCGCCGCGTCGCCGAGCGCCCGGCCGCGCAGCTCGTTCTCGCGCGCCAGGGCCCGGTTCTCGGCCTCCTTCTTCTCGCTGTCGAACTGGACGCGGAGGCGCGAGACCTGCTCGTCGCGGGTGGCCTCGGCCAGGCGCCGCTCGAGCTCGGTCTGCGCGCTCCGCGCGCGGAAGGCAGCGGCGAATTCGCCGCGCGCGGCGAGCGCCTCGGCGCGCTCCTCCTCGACCCGGACGAGGTAGCGGTCGTTGTCGCCCGCGCGGAAGCGCGTCCCCGCGGCGTCCAAGTCGGCGAGGGCGCCGGCGAGGTCGCCGATGGCGCGCCGGGCGACGCCGCGGGTCAACCGCGCGCGGGCGAGCGACTCCTCGTCGCCGCTCGCGGCGAAGCGGTGGACCACGCGGTCGAGCCGAGGAAGCGCCTCGGCGGCCCGTCCCAACTTGACGAGCAGGGCGCAGGCGGCGCGCTCGTCCACCGCGACCTCGTCGAGATCGCCGCGCTCGCGGTCGAGCGCCGCCGCACGCTCGAACTCGGCGAGCGCGGCTCCGAGATCGCCCTGGCGCTCGAAGGTGCTGCCGAGATTGAAATGGGCCGTCGCCTGCTCGCGGCGGTCGCCGCTCGCCTCGTGGCGCGCCGCGATCTGGCGGTAGTACTCGATCGCGCGGTCGTAGGCAGCGACTCGCGGATCGGCATAGAGGTTCGCTATGGCGTTGAGCACGTAGCGCTGGCGCGAATCGCGGCCGAGCTCGTTCTCGAGCTGGTAGGCGCGGTCGAGGTCGGCGAGGGCGGCGGTGAAGTCACCGCGGTAGTAGGCGAGCTCGCCGCGCAGGGCGAGCGCCGAAGCGAGGAGCTTGGCGTCGCCGAGCCGCTCGCCGGCGGCGACGGCGCTCTCGTAGTCGGCGCGGGCGAGGTCGACCTCTCCGCGCTGTTCGCGGGCGTAGCCGCGGCAGAGGCCGAGCTCGGCGCGGGCGACGGCGGCGGAGCCGGCGCCGGCCGGCGTCTCGCCGGCGAGCGTCTCGGCGACGAGGCGGAGCGCGGCGTCGGGATCTTCGACCGCCGTCGTCCAGCAGCGCTCGAGCACGCCCTCGAGGCCGGACGGCGGCGCGGCGGGCGGCGCCGGCGCCGCGCCGGCGGCGGCGAGCCCCAGGGCGGCAAAGAAAGGAGCGAC
>Ga0214471_10004774_pt1 | contig 10458 bp, 7 predicted proteins | sample RVTome_5_FD_207665 | JGI IMG/M metagenome (GOLD analysis project Ga0214471, IMG submission 207665) | Soil microbial communities from uranium-contaminated site in the Upper Colorado River Basin, Wyoming, United States - RVT142D155 | ecosystem: Environmental > Terrestrial > Soil > Contaminated >... | reverse complement strand
TAGCTGACCGGCTGCACCTGCGGCACGCCGCAGAACTCGTGATAATCGATGAGGTCCGTGATCGTCGGATGATCGCCGCACACCGGACACTCCGGATCCCGCCGGATCTTGACCTGCCGGAACTCGAGCGTCAGCGCGTCGAAGAAGAGCAGGCGATTGACCAGCGGGTCTCCCGTGCCCAGGAGGAGCTTGATCGCCTCCAGTGCCTGCAGGCTCCCGATGATGCCGCACAGGACCCCCAGGACACCCGCCTCCGAGCAGCTCGGCACGAGCCCCGGCGGGGGCGGGGCAGGATAGAGGCAGCGGTAGCAGCCCTTTCCGGGGACAAAGACCGTCACCTGCCCCTCGAAGCGGAAGATGCTGCCATCCACCATCGGCTTCTTCAGGAAGTAACAGGCGTCATTCAGCAGGTATCGCGTCGGAAAGTTGTCGCACCCGTTCACGATGACGTCATAGCCGCCGATGATCTCCCTGACGTTCTCCGACGAGAGCTGGGCCTCGTACGGTTCGACCTTCACTCCCGGGTTGATGTCCCCGATCGTGTCGACCGCCGACAGGACCTTGGGCCGACCCACGTCGTGCGTATGGTGGAGGATCTGCCGCTGGAGGTTGCTGAGGTCCACCCGATCGAAATCGACGATCCCGAGCCGGCCGACCCCCGCGGCGGCCAGGTACAGCGCCGCCGGACAGCCGAGGCCTCCGGCGCCGACCAGGAGGGCGCTGCTGTTCAGGAGCTTGCGCTGTCCTTTCCCGCCGACCTCCGGGAGGATGATGTGGCGGCTGTACCGCTTGATCTGCTCCTCGGTGAACGGGATCGCCCCGCCGGCGATGGCCGGGATCAGCGCCACCTCGTCGCCGTCCGTGAGGGCGGTCTCTTTGCCCTTGAGGTTCTCCACGGCGACCTCATTCACGTAGATGTTGACATGGCGATGGATCTCTCCGTGCGCATCCAGGACGCGCTCGCGGATCCCCGGAAACTGGGCGTCGAGGGCATCGATGAGATGCGCGACGGTCCCCCCCTCGATCTCGACCGTGGCCTGGTTGCCGGTCAGGGCGCGAAACGGCGTCGGGATGTAAACCTTGGCCCCCATGCCCCTGCTCCTTTCCTGACGACTAATACGGCACGCTGAGGTACCGCTCGCCCGTATCGGGCAGGACCGTCACGACGACCTTGCCCCTCTCCAGTTCGCGGGCCACCGTAACGGCGGCGAAGACGTTGGCTCCGGCCGAAACCCCGACCAGGAGTCCCTCCTCCCGCGTCAAGCGAGCGGTCATTTTATACGCATCTTCATCGCTGACCGCGATGATCTGATCCAGAACGGCCATGTTGAGGACCCCGGGAATGAAGCTGGCGCCGATCCCCTGGATCGCGTGGGGCCGGGCCTTGCCGCCCTGCAGGACCGGCGACTTGGCCGGCTCCACCGCGATCACCTTGATCCCGGGGATTCGCGCCTTGAGGACTTCCCCCACTCCCGTGATCGTCCCTCCGGTCCCCACCCCGGCGACAAAGGCGTCGATCCGCTCGCCCATCACGTCGAGGATCTCCTGGGCCGTCGCCCGGCGGTGCACCTCCGGATTCGCCGGGTTGACGAACTGCTGCGGCATGAAGTAGTCCGGGTTCTCGCGGCACAGCTCTTCGGCGGCGAAGACGGCCCCGGTCATCCCCTCGATGGCAGGCGTCAGGATCACCTCGGCGCCGAACCGCTGCAGCAGCGTCCGGCGCTCGAGGCTCATGTCGTCGGGCATCGTCAGGATCAGGCGATACCCCTTGACCGCCGAGACCATGGCCAGCCCGATCCCGGTGTTGCCGGACGTCGGCTCGACGATGGTCGCCCCGGGCCTCAGCCGGCCTTGCCCTTCCGCCTCTTCGATCATCGACCAGGCGATGCGATCCTTCACGCTCCCGGCCGGATTCAAGGACTCCATCTTGCCCACGACGGTGGCGCCGTTACGGGGAGAGACCTTGGCGAGCTCCACCATCGGGGTGTTCCCGATGAGGTCCAGCACACTCTTCGCCAGGCGAGGCGTTCGCGCTGTCATATTCCGCTCACCGCTCACCAACCACCCCAGGGGGTAGTGGCTGGTTGCTGGTGACTAGTGGCTGGTGCCCTTCACCAACCACCAATCACTAATCACCAAACACCACTTCTCCCTGCCGGTCGCCGTCTTAAATGTGGTAGCTCATGCTCTTCGATGCGACCTTGAGCTGCGCGCGCCGACAGATCTCCTCGAAGGTGATCCCATCGAGGATGGCGGCCACCGCATCCCGGACGTCGGCCCACACGGTCTGGAACCCGCACCGATGCTCCACGGGGCACTTCTCCCGGCTCGAGGGATCGACGCAGAAGAGGGGGGCCGGGCTGCCCTCCATCAGGCGGACAATTTCGCCGAGCGTGATCTGGTGAGGGGGCTTGGCCAACGCATATCCCCCCCCCACGCCCCGCTTGCTCTCCAGGTATCCCGCACGCTTGAGGATCAGGAGGAGCTGCTCCAGGTACCTGACCGGGATTTCCTGGCGCTGGGCGATCTCTTGGATCAGCATGGGACCCTTGTTGTAATGCAGGGAGAGTTCCTGCATCGCCCGGGTCGCGTAATCTCCTTTGGTTGATATCTTCATGGTGCCGAATCCGCCCCTATCTCGATATTGTCAATCAATTTACTGGTCTATTATCAAATACCTGAATACCCTGTCAAGATCTTTCTTTTTCCCGCCTAATCCTTCCCAGTCGCATCGGTTCAATGCCGATCCGGACCAATATTATGAATAACTGAATACATCACCTTGTTTTTTAGATATTTAAATAATACCCTATGATATCATACTTTAACTTAATGGAGGCTGCCCTTCCCTCTCCTTTCCCTGCCAAGCATGCTCTTGCAGCCCCCAGGGACCTCGCTGGCATCGTCCACGGAGAGTACCCGCCTGGGCCAGGGCAGATCGCCGGGAAAATCCCTTGCCCGGGCAAGTCCCGCTCTGTTAGATTCAGGCCGAAGGAGAGCGCGTGATCAGGAGAAACATGCTCCGGATCGGGGTCCTGGCATCCGGCCGGGGGTCCAACCTGCAAGCCATCATCGACGCCGCGGAGGCGGGCAAGCTCGACGCCGCCGTGGTCGTCGTCCTCAGCGACACCGCCGAGGCCTACGCCCTCGAACGGGCCGGCCGTCATCGCATCGCCTCCGCTGTCCTGGACCCTCAGGCCCATCCAACCCGCGAGGCCTTTGACGCCGCCCTGATCGCCGCCCTCACCGCGCACAACGTGGAGCTCGTCTGTCTGGCCGGGTACATGCGGGTCCTGACGTCCCGGTTTATCGGGCACTTTCGTCATCGGATCATGAACATCCACCCCGCCCTGCTGCCTTCGTTTCCCGGTCTGCACGGCCAGCAGCAGGCGCTCCACCATGGCGTGAAGTTTTCCGGCTGCACGGTCCATTTCGCCGACGAGGGAGTCGACACCGGCCCCATCATTATCCAGGCCGTGGTCCCGGTTTTCGACGACGATACCGAGGAGAGTCTTGCCGCCCGGATCTTGAAGTTCGAACACCAGATCTATCCCCGGGCGATCCAGCTTTATGCCGAAGGCCGGCTGAAGGTCGTCGGCCGCCGCGTCCTCTGTCAGGGCGCCGAGGTCGAACGGCCCTCGAGAGAGCCCTGGGGCTACATCCACCCCTAGAGACGAGCACGGCGCGAGCCGGCGAGGTCCAACCGGGACAACCAGCACGGGACGGGCAGCGGATGCAGAAAGGACGCCTCCGGATCCGGCGAGCTCTCCTCAGCGTGTCGGACAAGGCGGGGCTGGTCGAGTTCGCCGCCGGCTTGTCCACGCACGGCGCCGAGCTCATCTCGACCGGGAAGACGGCCGCGCACCTGCGCAGTGCGGGCATCAGCGTCACCGACGTCGCCGCCGTGACGGGTTCACCGGAGCTGCTTCACGGACGGGTGAAGACGCTCCACCCGGCGATCCACGCCGCCATCCTTGCCCGACGCGGCGATCCGGACCACGAGCGAGAGCTCGAGCGGCACGGCATCGCCCTCATCGACCTCGTGGCGGTGAACCTCTACCCCTTCGAAGCCACGATCGGGACCGCGCCGGTGGAGCTCGACCGGGCCACCGAGCAGATCGACGTCGGCGGCCCCACGCTGGTCCGCTCGGCGGCAAAGAACTTCGAAGGGGTCGCGATCGTCACCGACCCCGCGCAGTACGCCGAGATCCTGGAAGAGCTCCGCCGCGACGGCGGCCTGTCGCTCGAGACGCGCCTGCGGCTGGCCCAGGCGGCCTTTCGACTCACGGCGCGGTACGAGGGAGCGATCGCGAGCTTTCTCAGCGCCGTGAGCTGCCGCGGCGCCGCCCTCGAGCCCGAGTGGCCGCAACTGTTCCCGCCCTTTCTCGCCCTGGGACTCGAGCGCGTGCAGCTGCTCCGGTACGGGGAAAATCCGCACCAGCGGGGGGCGCTCTACCGTGACGCGGGGGGTCGAGGTCCCTGGCTGGCGCATGCCCGTAAGTTGCAGGGGAAGGACCTCTCGTACACCAATCTGCTGGACCTCGACGCCGCGCTTCATCTCAGCCTGGAGTTCACCACCCCTGCGGCCTGCATCATCAAGCACACCACCCCGTGCGGCGTCGCCCTCGCGGACACCCTGCTCGAGGCGTACCGGCGCGCCTATCGGACCGACCCGACCTCGGCCTACGGAGGGGTGGTCGGGCTCAACCGGGCCGTCGACGAGATGACGGCGAAAGAAATCGTCTCGACCTTCGTTGAAGCGGTCATCGCGCCCGAGTACACCGAGGCTGCCCGAGAGGTGCTCCGGCCGCGCACCAACCTCCGGCTCATGCAGCTTCCGGCGGCGGCGTGGCCGCCTTCACCGGATCCGCGGGAGGTCCGGGGGGTCTCCGGCGGCCTCCTGGTCCAAGAGCGGGACCGCATCGACACGGACCCCTCCACCCTCAAGGTCGTGAGCAAGCGGGAGCCGACGCCGGCGGAATGGGAGGCCCTGGCCTTCGCGTTCAAGGTCGTCAAGCATGTCAAATCGAACGCCGTCGTGTTCACGACCGCCACGGCCACGGTGGGCATTGGGGCCGGCCAGATGAGCCGCGTGGATGCCTGCCGGACGGCCATCGTGAAGGCGCACGCTCCGCTCATCGGCACGGTCGTCGCCTCGGACGCCTTCTTCCCTTTCCGCGACGGCATCGATGTCGTGGCCGAGGCGGGGGCGACCGCCATCATCCAGCCGGGCGGCTCGGTGCGCGACGCCGAGGCCGTACAGGCCGCCGACGAGCACGGAATGGCCATGGTCTTTACCGGCATTCGTCACTTCCGCCACTAGGACTCGATGACCGTTGACTTTTGACTGTGGATTGTGAACCACAAGCCGGTGGTCGGCCGTCGGTGAGGAGGGAGGGTGCCTATGAAAATCCTGGTGGTCGGACAGGGAGGCAGGGAACACGCCCTGCTCTGGAAGCTGGCCCAGAGTCCTCGCAAACCTCTCCTCTACGCCGCCCCGGGTAACGCCGGGATGGCGCAGATCGCCACCTGCATTCATATTCCAGTGACCGACATCGCCAGTCTCGGGGAGTTTGCCCTCGAGGAAAGGATCGATCTGACCCTGGTGGGCCCGGAGGCGCCCCTGGTGCTCGGCATCGTGGATGAATTCGAGGCACGCGGCCTCAGGATCTTTGGGGCGCGCCGCGACGCGGCGATCATCGAAGGGAGCAAGAGCTTCACCAAACACCTGATGCGGAAATACCGCATCCCCACGGCCGCCTACGAGGTCTTCGATGATCCCCGCCCGGCCAGGGCCTATGTGGAAAAGGTCGGGGCTCCCATCGTGGTCAAGGCGGACGGGCTGGCTGCGGGGAAGGGGGTCATGGTCTGCGCCACGGTGGGGGCCGCCCACGAGGCGATCGGCCGGATCATGGAGGAGCGGCTCTTCGGCGACGCGGGCGCGCAGGTGGTCATCGAAGAGTGCCTCACGGGTGAGGAGGCGTCCTTCCTCGCCTTTACCGACGGGAAGACGGTCCTGCCGATGGCCTCCTCCCAGGACCACAAGCCGATCTTCGACAACGACCAGGGGCCGAACACGGGCGGGATGGGCGCCTACTCTCCCGCTCCCGTCGTGACCGAAGAGGTGGACAGAAAGATCATGGATCGGATCATGCTCCCGACCGTTCGAGGCATGGCGGCGGAGGGACGACCGTACAAGGGGGTGCTCTACGCCGGACTGATGATCAAGGATGGAGAACCCAAGGTCCTGGAGTTCAACGCCCGGTTCGGCGATCCCGAGGCGCAGCCCCTCCTGGTCCGCATGACGTCGGATCTCGTTCCGATTCTCGAGGCGGTGATCGCGGAGCGTCTGCACGAGCACACCATCGCGTGGCGGCCCGAGCCGGCGGTCTGTGTCGTCATGGCGTCCGGCGGCTACCCCAGCGCCTACGAGAAAGGCAAGGTGATCTCGGGATTGGATGAGGCGGCCAATGTCCCCGGCGTGGTGATCTTTCATGCCGGCACGACGCTGAAGAACGGCAAGATCGTCACGGACGGCGGTCGGGTGATCAACGTCACCGGCATCGGCACGGACGTCCGCGAGGCCATTACGACCGCCTATCAGGGCGTCAAGAAGATCTACTGGGAGGGGGTCCACTACCGGACCGACATCGGCAAGAAGGCGCTCGACCGCCTCCGGGGCGGTTCATAGTTCGGAGTTCACAGCAGTGTAATTCCGATGTATTATTAATTATCAAGGCACCCAACGAGGGAATGCCCTCACGGAGCATGCCGATGACGAGCTGTGCGGCCCGACAACCTTTAGCCCTGAACCCTGAACCATGAACCCGAAACCGAAGAGGCCCGTGGTGGGGATCGTAATGGGAAGCGACACGGATTTCCCTGTCATGGAGGAAGCCTCCAAGACGCTGCAGCACTTCGGCATTCCCCATGAGGTCCGGGTAATTTCGTGTCATCGCGCCCCGGGGCAGGTGATCAAGTATTCCCGGACCGCACACAAGCGCGGGCTCAAGGTGATCATTGCGGGGGCGGGCGGGGCCGCGCATCTGGCCGGGATCATCGCGGCGGAAACCACGTTGCCCGTGATCGGGGTCCCCATCGAGTCGAGCCCCCTGCTCGGTATTGACGCGCTCCTCTCCACGGCGCAGATGCCCGGGGGGGTTCCGGTCGCCACCATGGCCGTGGGCAGAGCGGGCGCGCGCAACGCCGCGATCTTTTCGGCGCAGATCCTCAGCATTCACGACGGAGATATCGGCCACAAGCTCACGCAATTCAAGGCATCGCTGGAGCGGGAGGTCGTCGCGAAGGACCGCGCCATCGCCGCCAGGATGAAGCGATCCACGCGCCCGCCCGGAGGTCACGGATGACGGACCCGAAGGAAACCGTTCGGCTCACGACGCTGTCGCACGGCGCGGGGTGAGCCTGCAAGATCAGTCCGACGGACCTGGCTCAGGTGCTGAGTCAGCTGCCCACGTTCTCCGATCCGCGACTCCTCGTCGGGCCGGAGACGTCCGATGACGCCGCCGTGTATCAGCTCACCGACGACCTGGCCGTCGTCCAGTCGGTGGACTTCATCACTCCCGTCGTCGACGATCCCTACACCTGCGGGGCGGTGGCCGCCGCCAACTCGCTCAGCGACATCTACGCCATGGGGGCGCGGCCGATCTTCGCCCTGAACCTCGTCGGCTTTCCCACCGCGAAGCTGCCCCTCCGCGTCCTGAGCCTGATCCTCCAGGGGGGCGCCGATAAGGTCCGGGAGGCCGGCGCCGCCATCGTCGGGGGCCACAGCATCGACGACCCCGAGCCGAAGTACGGACTGGTGGTCACCGGCCTCGTCCATCCGCAGAAGGTCGTTACGAACGCCCGCGCCCAAGTCGGCGACGACCTGGTGCTCACCAAACCCCTCGGGCTTGGGATCATCACGACCGGAATCAAGCTCGAACGGGTTTCCGCTGAGGCCGTCGATCGCGCGGTCCGCGTGATGACGACCTTGAATAAGAGCGCGGCTGAGGCGATGGTCGAGGTTGGGGTCCATGCCTGTACGGACGTCACCGGCTTTGGCCTCCTGGGCCACCTCCACGAGATGACGTCGGGCAGCGGTGTCGCCGCCCGCATCTCGCTGCAGGCGGTCCCGGTCCTGCCGGAGGCCTGGGCGCTCGTCAAAGAGGGAATCTGTCCGGGCGGGACCAAGCGGAACCACCAGGCCCTCGAGGGAAAGGTCACCTGGGCCCCGGGGATCACCGAAGAGGCTCAACTCGTCCTCTGCGACGCCCAGACGTCCGGTGGCCTCCTCATCGCGGTCTCCAAAGACAAGAGCCCGACGCTCATCGCAGCTCTGCAGGCGGCGCAGACGCTTGCCGCCGCCCGGATCGGCGAAATCATCGCCGACGGCGGTCGCATCGACGTCATCCCCTGACGTCCCCGCGTGCGGGTTCCGGCGTGCCGGCCCGCATCGCGCCCGTCGCCTGGAGACCCCTTTTCCCGCCCTCACGCATCCGAATGCGCTGCGTTGACAATCCCTAATCGACCCGTACACTCCCGACCCAGGCTTGACAGCAGCCTCGGGCGGGGACTACCCTCCGGCTACGCCAATGGTGCCGCCACCACCGCCTTCCATCCTCTCGCTCGCCGAGGTCACCGCCCTCGATCCCGTTGGGGGAAAGGCCCGCGGTCTTGCGAAACTTCTCGCGTCGGGCTTCCCCGTCCCGGAGGGATTCGTGGCGCTGCCCGAAGCCCAGGCGGCCGAGATCGTGGCGGCCTACCGCCGCCTGGGAGCGGAGCGGGTGGCGGTGCGCTCCTCGGCGGACGTGGAAGATGCCGCGCTCCTCTCGTACGCCGGGCAGTTTGCCACCTTTCTCGACGTGGGCGACGAGGCAACGCTGCTTCACGCCGTCGCGGCCTGTCGCGCGTCGGCGGAGGGCGACCGCTCCAGGAATTACCGGGTGGGGGCGCGCATCGCGGCCACCTACAGGATGTGCGTCATCGTCCAGCGCATGCTGGACCCCGCATATGCCGGGGTCGTCTTCGTCGAGCCCGGGGGCCCGACCGTCCTCGAGGGAGTCGCAGGCCTCGGCGACCGGCTCGTCTCGGGGCGGAGCGCGCCCTCGCCGCTCCCCGATGATGTGCGCGGCCGGGTCGAGCGAATGGCCCGCGAGGCGGCGGAGCGCCTGGGCGGCGCGCAGGACATCGAGTGGGCGTTTGAAGGCGGTCGGGTGTGGTTCCTCCAGGCGCGCCCCATCACCGCCCCCCTCCCCGCACCCCTCCCCCGCCGGGTCCGCCTCTGGACGGCTGCCAACTTTCAGGAAGCGATCCCCCGGCCGCTGACCCCCCTTTCGGAGGAGCTGACACGGGAAAATATCAATCGCATCTTCAGTCACTTCTTTGCGGCGAACGGCCTGCCCGAGCCCGACGGGCCGGTCGAACGGCTGATGAGGGGGCGGTTCTATATGAGCCTGAGCGCCGTCGCGTCGTCGGTCTCGGCCATACCGGGCACCGGGGTCGAGAATATGCTCCGCATGTTCGGAGAGCGACCGGAACTCGCGCCCCATGTCCTGTACCGCCGCGCCTCGAGACTCGGCTTCCTCGCCCGCCTCCCGGCAGTCCTCGCCCGCTTCGCGAGCTGGGCATGCCTCGCGCGACGGCGCATCCAAAAGGCCCGCGAGATCGCCCGGGCGCTCGACGCGGACGTGCGACGGGCAATTGCGACCGACGCGGGCGAGGCCGCGCTGCTGGCGCTGTGCGGATCCATGACGGCGCGGATCGAGCCGGCGGTCGAAACGGTGGCCGTCTCCGCCAGTCAGGCCAGCACCTTTCTCGACCTCCTGATGAGGACGGCCAGACGCCTGGCCCCGGACGTGCCGAGCTCCGAGGTGGCCGCCATGGCTGCGACCGGTACGATGGAGAGCCTGGAGCCGTCCCGCCGGCTGGCGTCCATCGCCACGTGGATCCGTGAGAATCCGGATCGGGATGATCGTGCTCCGGAATTGCACCGGCTCCTCGCCGACTTCATGGAGGCGTGCGGGTTCCGGTGCGAGAACGAGGCAGAGCTCGCCAATCCGCGCTGGCACGAACGCCCCGAGGAGGTCCTGCGCCTCGCGCGGCAGCTTGCTGCGCTGCCGGTGAACTCCGCCGCGGCCCAACGGGTGAGCGCCGTCCCGGCGACGGGGGATCGCCCCCTCGACACCCGCCGGGCGGCTTCCCGAATCCTCGCGCTCCTCGCGCAACCCGCCGGGGCCTGGCAACGACGGCGCGAGGAGGCCCGGGCTGTGCTCGTCCGCTATTCCGGCAGCCTGCGCTGTTTGCTCCTGGAGGTCGGCAGCCGGTTCGCCGCTCACGAGACTCTCGATCGGGCGGCAGACATCTTCTATCTCCGGCGAAGGGAGATCGAAGACCTCCTCGCCGGCCCCACCGTGACCGCCGATCGCACGAGGATGCGCTCCCTCGTCAGCAGCCGACAGG
>Ga0214471_10004773_pt1 | contig 10459 bp, 8 predicted proteins | sample RVTome_5_FD_207665 | JGI IMG/M metagenome (GOLD analysis project Ga0214471, IMG submission 207665) | Soil microbial communities from uranium-contaminated site in the Upper Colorado River Basin, Wyoming, United States - RVT142D155 | ecosystem: Environmental > Terrestrial > Soil > Contaminated >... | reverse complement strand
CGCCCCCGAGAACTCGAACAGCGGCTCGAGTAGCTGAGAGCCCTTGATGCTGGCGACATCGAGCGTCGTCCTGTCGTGGGGAGCGATCTCGAGGAAGTAGTCGAAGGACCGGCGGGTGACGGCGAGGGTCGGGTCTTTGGGCGCCATGTCGATCGCCTTGTGGGCGGCCACCTCCTTGCTGCGGGCCGGGCATATGTCGACGCAGACGCCGCAGCCCGTGCAGTCGTCGGGAGCCACTTGGATCGTCATCGCCATGCCTGCGAAGTCCTTGGACTTCCACAGCTTCGACTGGAACCCGTCGGGGGCGTCCTCTATCGCCGACGGGTCGTATACCTTCATGCGGATCGCAGCATGGGGGCAGACGAGGGCGCACCGCCCGCAATCGATGCAGATCTCGGGATCCCACATCGGGATCTCGGTTGCGATCGAGCGCTTCTCGAAGCGAGACGTCGCCGTCGGGAAGGTCCCGTCGACCGGGAAGGCGCTGACCGGGAGGTCGTCGCCGCGACCGGCGAGGATGACTCCCGTGACCTTGGCGACGAAGTCCGGGACGTCCTCCGGCACGGCGGCACGGATGTGCAGCGCGGTCGTCGCCTCTGCGGGCACGGGAACCTCTTGCATGGCGTCGATCGCTGCGTCGACCGCTGCGAAGTTGCGTTCGAGCACGACGTCGCCGAATCGCCCGTATGCCTTCTCGATGGACGCCTTGATCGCGCCGGTCGCCTCCGATCCCGGGACGAGGTCGGTGAGGGCGAAGAAGCAGGTCTGCAGGACCGTGTTGACACGCTTGCCGAGCCCTGCCGTGGTGGCGACCTCGTCTGCATCGATGACGAAGAAGCGAAGCTTCTTGTCGACGATGTGGTGTTGGGTCTCCCGAGGGATCCTGCTCCAGACGGCGGAGGCCTCGAACGGGGAGTTCAGGAGGAACGTGGCGCCCGGGGCGGCGTGCTCGAGCACGTCGATCTTCTCGAGGATGCCGAAGTTGTGGCACGCCACGAAGTCCGCCTCGTCGACGAGGTACGTCGACGTGATCGGACGAGGCGAGAACCGCAGGTGAGAAACGGTCATCGCCCCGGATTTCTTCGAGTCGTACACGAAGTAGCCCTGGGCGTGCCCGCCCCCGCGGGCGCCGACGATCTTGGCCGTGCTCTTGTTGGCGCCGACCGTGCCGTCGCTGCCGAGCCCGAAGAACAGTCCCCGGAAGACGTCATCGGGCTCGCGCCACTCGGCCGTGACCGGAAGCGACCGTTTGGTGACGTCGTCCGTGATGCCGACGGTGGCGTGGCGGATCGGCGCAGGCTTGGCCAGCTCTTCGAGGACCGTGAGGGCGTGTGCCGGGGTGAACTCCTTCGAGGAGAGGCCGTAGCGAACCCCGATCGCCTCGACGTCTCGTCGGCCGTGCTCTGAGAGCGCCGCGACCACGTCGAGGTAGAGCGGATCACCGACCGCGCCCGGCTCTTTGGTTCGGTCGAGCACGGCGATCGAGCGGGCCGTCTCCGGCAAGGCGGCGAGGAAGGCGTCGCCCGCGAATGGCCGGTAGAGCCTCACGACGATGACGCCGACCTTCTCGCCCCGGGAGGTGAGATGGTCGACGGCTTCGGTCGCCGCTCCGGCGGCGCTCCCCATCACGACGAGCACCCTCTCGGCGTCGCCGACGCCGTGGTAGTCGAACAAGCGGTAGCGACGCCCCGTGTGCTCGGCCAGCCGGTCCATCACCGAAGCCACGATCGCCGGAGTCGCGTCCGTGAACGAGTTGGCTGCTTCGCGGCTCTGGAAGAAGACATCGGGGTTCTGGGCCGTGCCGCGCAGCACGGGGCGGTTCGGGTCGAGCGATCGCATGCGGTGAGCGGAGACGAGCCGGTCGTCGACCATCGCCCGGATCACGTCCTCCCGGATGGCGTCGATCGTGGCCACCTCGTGCGACGTGCGGAACCCGTCGAAGAAGTGGAGGAACGGGATCCGACTCTCCAGCGTCGCGACGTGGGAGACGAGGGCGAGGTCCTGGGCTTCCTGTACCGAGCTCGAGCAGAGCAGGGCCATCCCGGTCTGGCGGGCGGCCATGACGTCGCTGTGATCTCCGAAGATGCTGAGGGCATGCGTCGCGATGGTGCGGGCCGCCACGTGGACGACGGCCGGGGTCAGCTCGCCTGCGATCTTGTAGAGGTTCGGCAGCATGAGGAGAAGGCCCTGCGACGCCGTGAAGGTGGAGCCGAGCGCTCCCGTCTGGATGGCGCCGTGGAGCGCCCCGGCGGCACCCGCCTCGGACTGCATCTCGACGACCTCGGGGACGGCGCCCCAGATGTTCGTTTTCCCTTGATGGGCCCACGCATCGGCGAGCTCTCCCATGGCGGATGCCGGGGTGATCGGGTAGATCGCCATGACCTCGCTGAGAGCGAAGGCGATGCGCGCCGCTGCTTCGTTGCCGTCGACGACGATCTGATCTCGGGGTGTCGTTGCTGCCGCCACGGCCACCATCGTTCTGGATGGGCGCAGAACCGGCCAGGGCCGAAAGCCCCCCGGTTCACGACCTACCCTCGTGCCGGCAGGCGATCCGGACGACCCGCCACTATCACCGGGCGGCGCGGTCGGCCTCGCTCGGGATCAATAGTCGCGGTAGTAGTCGCCGATCGGGTCGCCGGCCTCGTCGGCCGCCTCGTCGGCCGCCTCCCCGGATGCGCCCACGACGTACCAGACGCCGCTGACGCCCTGGCCTTTCGTGTCCCCGGGAGCGCTGTCGGCGCCGTAGTAGTACAGCGGCCATCCGTTGTACGTGACCTGGGTGCCGCCATCGCTCCGCTCCGACGCACCGAGTAGAGAGGCGTCGACGCCGTCGCCTGCGGTCGCCTCACCGAGCATCGGAGGCCAGGTGGCAGCGCAGCTGTCGATGCACGTGCTGTCGCCCGCATCGTCCGGCACGAACAGGTACAGGGTGTAACCGTCTCCGTCGACGAGGTGGTCGCCCAGGTCTCCCGAAGCCAGCGCGACCTCGGGGCCGGCGGCAACCGTCGTGGCTGGCGCCGAGGTGGTCGGCGCTGCCGTCGGCGCATCCGTCGTCTGAGCGCCTCCTACGTCGCTCGCAACGTCACCCGACGGCGTCTCCCCACACGCCGCCGCCACGACGGCGATTCCCACGACGATGACGGCGAGGTTCCGTTTCATCACCCGTTCTCTCCTCGTTGAGCTCGAGGAACGATACGTCCCGCCCGCCCGATCGGTTCGGCCGGGCCTGTCAATAGGGTGCCTCGACGTCTCCCATCTCGACGTAGACGCTCTTGAGCTGGGTGTAGTGCTCGATGGCGGCCGCCGAGTTCTCCCTGCCGATGCCGGATTGCTTGTAACCGCCGAACGGCATCTCGATCGGCGTGACGTTGTAGGTGTTGATCCAGATCGTGCCCGCTTCCAGGTTCGCCGCCACCCGGTGGGCGCGCTGGACGTCCTTCGTGAAGATGCCTGCCGCCAGGCCGTATGGAGTTCCATTCGCCCTCGCCACGACCTCGTCCTCACCGTTGAACGTGAGCACCGCCATCACCGGCCCGAAGATCTCCTCACGCACGATGGTCATGTCGTCCGTGCAGCCGTCGAAGACGGTCGGCTCCACGAAGTAGCCGTCGGCGCACTCCGGCCCGTCCGGCACGCCGCCTCCTGTCACGAGGCGTGCCCCTGCGTCGATTCCCGCCTGGATGTAGCCGAGCACCTTGTCGCGATGCTCGGCAGATATGAGTGCCCCGACGTGCGTCTCGAGGTTCATCGGGTCGCCGATCCGCATCTTCGCCGTCCGGATCCTGAGACGCTCGACGAACTCGTCGTGGACCGCCTCGTCGACGAAAACCCTGGTCCCGTTCGAGCAGATCTCGCCCTGCGTGTAGAAGTTGGCGAGGAGGGCGGCAGAGACGGCGTTGTCGAGATCGGCGTCTGCGAACACGATGAGAGGCGACTTGCCTCCCAGCTCGAGGGTCACGTGCTTGAGCGTCTCGGCGGCGCTCGCCATCACCTTGCGCCCGGTCGTCACCTCGCCCGTCAGCGAGACCTTGGCGATTCCGGGGTGAGCCGTCAGGAGCGCCCCGGTCGAGCCGTCTCCCTGGACGACGTTGAACACCCCGTCCGGGACGCCCGACTCCGTGTAGATCTCGGCGAGCCGGAGGGCGGTGAGCGGCGTCAGCTCGGCCGGTTTGAAGATCATCGAGTTGCCGCACGCAAGCGCCGGGCCCGACTTCCAGCAAGCGATCTGGATGGGGTAGTTCCACGCTCCAATCCCTGCGCAGACGCCGAGCGGCTCTCGCCGGGTATACGCGAACGAGGACCCGAGGTCGTAGTGGTCGCCGTGGATGGATGCGGCCAGGCCGGCGAAGTACTCGACGGCGTCTGCTCCGGAGGAAACGTCGACGGCGAGTGCCTCCTGAAGCGGCTTGCCGGTGTCGAGCACCTCGAGCCTGGCGAGCTCGTCGTTGCGCTCTCGCAGCAGCGCCACCGCCCTGTTGAGGACCCTGCCGCGTTGGGCGCCGCTCATGGCGGACCACTCCTCGAAGCCGGATCGGGCGGACGTGACCGCCGCATCGACTTCGCTCCTGCCCGCCTGCTGGACGCTGCATATCGGCTGTCCGGTGGCCGGGTTGACCGCCTCGAAGCGCACGGCGTCGGGTGCGTCGTGGTACCGGCCTCCGATGTACGACTTCGCTTCTGGGAGCTGCAACAGTCACCTCACTGCTGGGTCGAGGGCGGCCCGGCGTCACCGCAGCCGAGGCTACCCGCGCCGGCGCCCGCGCCGACGCCGCCTTGGATGCCCGGGGACGGATCGGGGCGTCGGATTTAGGATCACCATCCTGGACGTGCGTCCCGGCATCGCATATGTGCGACGCGGGGACGCAAGAACGGGAGAGAGGGTGTCGCATGGCGGTCGGTCTGGGAGTCATCGGGGTCGGATGGTGGGGAAGGACGCTCGCCAACGCGGTCAACGCGACCGGCGAGGCCAGGGTGGTCGCCGGCTACTCGAGGTCTCCGGACGCCAGAGACGCCTTCGCGGCCGAGTTCGGTTGCGCGGCGCCGGGGTCGCTCGACGAGCTCCTTGCCGATGACGACGTCGAGGGTGTCCTCATCGCAACGTCGCACTCCAGCCACCGGCCGCTCGTCGAGGCGGCCGCCGCGGCAGGCAAAGCGATCTTCGTCGAGAAGCCGCTCACCCTGCACCTCGACGACGCCAGAGCAGCCGTCGCCGCCGCCGAGCAGGCCGGCGTGCCGCTCCAGGTGGGCCACCAGCGCAGGCGGATGCCCGGCAACCGGGCGATCAAGAGGATGATCGACGCCGGCGACCTCGGGACGATCCAAGCCGCCGAGAGCCACCAGTCGGTGCCGAACGCCCTCAGCCACGCCCCGGACGCTTGGCGGCGAGATCGAGAGGAGAGCCCTCTCGGAGGCATGACGTCGCTCGGCGTCCACAAGATCGACACGCTCCACTACCTCGTAGGGCCGATGAAGCGGGTGTTCACGATGTCGAAAAACACCATGACGGACCCCGAGATCGACGAGGCGACCGTGGTCGCCATCGAGTTCGAGAACGGAGCCGTCGGCACGCTGGTGACCTCGTTCGTCATACCGGTGAACTCGTGCCTGAGCATCTACGGGATCGGCGGCAGCGCCCACACCGAGATGGACGCCAAGCAGCTGTTCACCCAGTCCCCCGAGACCGGCCCGCAGCGCACCGAGGTACCGCTCGGCCAGGTCGACCCCATCCACGACCAGCTCGTCGAGTTCGCCGCCGTCGTGCGCCGCGAGAAGCCGCCCGAAGTGGGCGGCCGGGAGGGCATGGCAGTCGTATCCGTGCTCGAGGCCATGGTGCGCAGCAGCGAGTCCAACCTGCCGGTCGACGTGTCCTACTGATCCACCGCCGAGTTGCGATCAGGGGCGGATGAGTACCTTCATCGAGCTCGGATCGTCGACCGCCTCGAATGCGGCGGCACCTTCGTCCAGCGAGAAGCGGTGGGTCACGAGGCGAGCGAGGTCGAGCGTCCCGTCTGCCGCGAGCGCCACGGCCCGGGCGTAGTCCGTCGCGATCGCCGCTCTCGGGTTGTGGATCGTCAGCTCCTTGAAATAGAGCTGGTAGTACGGCAACCCGGCGCCCCCACCCGTGAGCGTCCCGAACACGACCACCTGGCCGCCGACCCTCGTCAGGTCGATGACCCGGCCGAGGGTCTCCTCGGTCCCGGCCGCCTCGATCCCGTAGTCGACCCCGGCGCCGCCGGTGATCTCGGCGACGACCTCTGCGGCGCTCTCCGGAGGACACACGGCCGCCGCCCCCGCCTCCGCCGCCAGGTCGCGCTTCCACTCCGCTCGGGTGACGCCGATCACCGTCGCTCCGGAGGCGACGAGGAGCCGGACGAGAAGCTGTCCGGCGACGCCGAGCCCGACGACGACGGCCGAATCGCCCGGGAAGATCGAAACGGTCCGCAGCGCGTGGATCGTCGTCCCGCACACCTGGAGCAGCCCGGTCGCATCGTCGGCGATCGAGTCGGGCACTGCGATGAGGCGCTCCTCGGGAGCGGTCATCAGCTCGGCGAACGCCCCGTCGGCGTCCCGGCCCATGAGACCGCCGACGAGACACAGGTTGGGCCGTCCCTGGCGGCACAGGGCGCATCGACCACAGGCCACGGCGGGATCGACGAGGACACGATCGCCTACCGCGAAAGCGTCACTCGGCCCCGGGACGACGACCCTCCCGATGGCTTCGTGACCCATGATCCTCGGGTAGACCGACTTGATCTTGCCGGCGAGGATCTTCACGTCCGTGCCGCATATGCCTGCCGTCTCGAGCCGGATGAGGGCGCCACCTGACGGGGCCGGCTCGGGCGTGTCCCGGACCTCCAGCACACCCGGCTCGATGACTTGAATGGACCGCATCGACGAAACCCACTCTCGACCGACGTATCTTTGCGCACCCGGACGTGTGGACCGTCCCAGCCGGGAATCCTGCACTATCGGTTGTATCATATGTCGGAGCAGTCGAGCACGAAGGGAAGATGACGATGGACCCCGGCATCGCCGGTGTCTTGGGTGGCGCAGTGCGCCCGAGGCCGACCGCCTACTCGTTCGTCTTCGAGACCCTCCGCCAGGGGATCCTCGACGGTGCGATCACGGGTGGGACCCGCCTGGTACAGGCGGAGATCGCCGAGATGCTCGACGTGAGCACGACTCCCGTGCGCGAAGCTCTGCGCGACCTCGCCTCGGAGGGCCTCATCAGGCTCGATCCGCATCGCGGCGCCGTCGTCCACGAGCTGACGCGGGACGAGCTCCTCGAGATGTACGAGATCAGGCGCGTCCTCGAGCCCGAGGCGCTGCGGAGAGCCGTCGATCACATCGATGAGGCAGGCATCGAGGCTGCGCTCTCCATCCACGAGAAGATGCTCGCCGATCCTGAGTCGGACGGCTTCAGCGACTTGAATCGGGCGTTCCATCTCTCGATCTACGACTCGGCAGGCTCGCCGCGGCTGGCTGCCATCCTCCGTGGCCTGTTCGACACCTCGGCGATGTATGTCCGGGCGACGATGCGCCAACAGCCGGACCTCAGGAAGATGGCCATCGGCGACCACGCCGCCATCATCGACGCCCTGCGGGCCAGGGACACCGAGGGGGCGATCACCGTCATCGAGCGCCACATGCGGATTCCCCACGAAGTGTTCGCCCGGGATCAGCGCGAGTGAACGGGTTCGGGAACCGAGGTTCCGTGGGTTCTGGCAGTCGGCGGGGCAGATGAGCGCCGGAGCGGTCACGGTCGACATCCATTGTCACCTGGCGACTCCTGCGGCCGCCGCCGCGGTCGAGGACCACAAGCGTCCCCGGTACGAGCCGTACGACTACTTCATGGGTGCCGATTCGAAGGAGCACAACCGGGAGATGTTCCCGACGATCATCGAGGCGCTCCGCAACCCGGCCGCCCGGATCGAGCACATGGACCGCATGGGCATCGACGTGCAGGGCTTGGCGACGTTCGTCTCGGAGTACGGGTATTGGGCACCGGCCAAGGTCGGCGCCGAGTCTGCCCGCCTGCAGAACGAGCGACTGGCGGCCGCGGTGGCGGACTTCCCCGACCGTTTCGTGGCGCTGGGGGCGACCGTGCCGCTCCAGGATGTCGACATGGCGATCGCCGAGATGGACCGGGCCGTCGACGACCTGGGGTTCAAGGGCCTCCAGATAGGTGGCACGATCCACGGCCACAACCTCGACGAGCCAAGGTTCCGGCCCTTCTGGCAAGCCGTTGCCGCCAAGGGCGTTCCCGTGATCCTGCACCCGAACGGTTACGAGGAGAGCCACCGCCTCGGTGAGTACTTCCTCGTCAACTGCGTCGGCAACCCTCTCGAGACGATGGTTGCGGCGAGTCGGCTGATCTTCTCGGGGCTCTTCGAAGAGTTGCCCGACCTCCGGCTCGTGCTCCTCCACGGTGGCGGGTACCTGCCGTTCTACAGCTCGCGGTCCGACCACACGTGGGAGGTGCGGCCCGAGACCAGGGTTGCGATCCCGGACCATCCGCCGAGCCACTACATGAGGCGGCTGTACTACGACACGATGGTGTTCCAGCCGATCTATCTGCGTCACCTCGTCGAGATCGTCGGCGCCGATCGCGTCATGGCGGGGACCGACTTTCCGTTCGACATGGGCGAAACCGATCCGCTCGGGCTGGTCGACGCCACCGACGGCCTCGACGAGGACGAGCGAGCCGCCATCAAGGGGGGCAACGCCCTGCGGGTGTTCTCGTTGTGAGCGCGCCGAAGCTCGATCCCGGCCTCGGGTTGTCCCCCGTCGACTTCGACGAGATCGGACCGCCCATCGGGCAGCGCTTCCCGGACGTCGTCCTGCCCGACCAGACGGGGCGCGCCGTCGACCTGCACGCCGACCGCGCCGGACGCCCGGCGCTCGTGGTCGTCCACCGCAGCGCAGATTGGTGACCATGGTGCAAGATGCAGCTGGTCGAGTTGCAAGAGACGGCGGCGAGCAGCAGTGACCTCGCCGTCTACGCAATCTCGTACGACCCGGTCGATGTGCTCGCCGACTTCGGGGCCCGGCACGGCATCTCGTATCGGCTGCTCTCCGACGTCGGGAGCATCGCAATGAGCGCACTGGGGGTGCTGAACCGCAGTATCGCCGCCGATCAGGCGTACTGGGGATGGGCGTACGAGGACAAGCACCACGGCCTGCCGTACCCCGGGTCGTTCGTGTTGGACCCGTCAGGCATCGTGGTCGACAAACGCTTCGAGCGATCGCACAGGAACCGTCGCACGAGCCGATCGGTCGTGGAGGACCTCGGCCTCGTGGCAGCCGGCGACGGCGCCGAGGTGAGCGCTACCGCGGCGGCGGACGGAATCACTGCCGCCGCCTACCACGCAACCGCATCCGTCTTCCCGAACCAAGTGAGCACCGTCAGGGTCGACGTGGCGCTGGATCCAGGCGTGCACGTGTTCGTCCCGCCGACGAGCGGCGGGTACACGCTGCTGGAGGCTTCCATCGAGGCGCCGGACGGCGTCTTCTGGGACGAGCCGGATCCTCCGTCGGGGGAGCCCTTCCTCATCGACGGCATCGACGATGAGCTTCAAGTGGTCGAGGGGCGGGCAGCGCTCGAGATCCCATTCCACGTTCACGAGAAGACGGGCGAAACCGTCCGCTTCACGATCGTGGTGAGATACCAGGCGTGCTCCGCCACGATCTGTCTCCCACCGGGCGAGATCCGGCTCGAGCTGTCTCTCGTCGTCAGGCCGAAGATGTGACCACGATCCGGGCGGGCGGCTACGCGCCCCGCGACAGCACACACACGCGGGCGCTCGAGCACATCGCCCGGCGGCTCGATGCCGCCGTCGACGGAGCGGTCGCGGTCGAGATCGTGCCCAACATCATGGACCTGGGACGCCAGAGCTCCGACCTCCTCGACATGGTCGAAGGCGGTGAGCTGACGCTGTGCTATTTCTCGACGAGCTACCTCGGAGAGCGGGTACCCGAGCTGAACGCCCTCGAGGTTCCGTTCCTGTTCGACACCCTCGACGAGGCACACTCGGCCATGGATGGGTCTTTCGGGGCGGCCCTGACGGCGGCAACGGAGCGCCGCACCGGTCTCGAGGTGCTCGGCTACTGGGACAACGGCTTCCGCCATCTCACGAACGCCCGCCATCCCGTCCATGTGCCGGAGGACGTGGCCGGCCTGCGGGTGCGCCTCCAGCCGAACCGGGTCCACGAGGCGATGGTCGAAGCGTGGGGAGGCATCCCGGTCGCCGTCGAGCTGAGCCGCGGGATCGAGCTGCTGATGGCCGGCGAGGTCGACGCCCAGGAGAACCCGCTGGCGAACACCACCGCATACGGGGTGGACGCCATCCATCCCCACGTGACCATGACGGCCCACCTCTTCGGGGCTCGCGGCGTCTACGCAAATCCGAGATCGCTCGAGGCGCTGCCTGCCGAGGTCGCCGATGAGCTGCGGATCGCC
>Ga0214471_10004772_pt1 | contig 10460 bp, 5 predicted proteins | sample RVTome_5_FD_207665 | JGI IMG/M metagenome (GOLD analysis project Ga0214471, IMG submission 207665) | Soil microbial communities from uranium-contaminated site in the Upper Colorado River Basin, Wyoming, United States - RVT142D155 | ecosystem: Environmental > Terrestrial > Soil > Contaminated >... | reverse complement strand
CTCGATGCCTGTCAGTCACACAGGATTTCGACGCTGCCGGTGCGCGACCCTCTGTGGGATCCACGGGATCCACCCTCTGCCGTTCGGCGGACGGGGGATGTCGAAGGCGTCGGTGAGGCCAGCGTAGGTGGTCTGCGAGTCCGCAACGTAGGGCACGCCGGGCCCCCGCGATGGTGGGACGCCCTGGTCACCCTGGAAGGCGAACTCGCGCGCAACGCTGAAGGTCTGGCCGAGATCGGCTTGCGCTCGTCCCGCCCGGGCGCGCATGGCAAGATGTGGAGCAGATGGCCGCTGCCGTTCACGTCGCGGTCGTCTGGAGCCGACCCGGGGGATGTGGTGCCTGTCGAGGGGAGCACGGCGACATCGCTGCCGCACGGGACCGTGACGCTCGTGCTCGGTGATGTCGAGGGATCGGTCGGCCTGTGGGAGCGCGCCGAAGAGGCGATGCGCGCGGCACGGCGCCGGCTCGATCGCATCGTCGTGGATGCGGCGGGCCGACACGGTGGCGCCATTCCGCTGGAGCAAGGGGAGGGCGACAGCTTCGTGGTCGCGTTCGAGCGCGCCTCGGACGCAGCGGCCTTCGCTGTCGACACGCAGTGCGCCCTCGTGTCCGAGCCGTGGCCGGATGGCGCTGACATCCGCGTCCGCGTCGGGGTCCACACCGGCGAGATCGACCTGAGGGAGGGTCGCTTCTACGAGGGCGCGACGATCAACCGGTGTGCGCGCCTGCGGGACCTCGGGCACGGCGGCCAGGTCCTGCTCTCCCAGGCCACCCGCGACATCGTCGGCGATCGGCTTCCCGACGGAACGCAGTTGGACGACCTGGGCGAGCACGCGCTGCGTGGCTTCGACCGCCCCGAGCACGTCCACGCCATCCGTCACCCGGACTTGCCGGAACCTGGGCTCCCGCTGCGTGACGCTGACCCCCAGCCCGCGGCGGCACACGTCACGGTCCCGCTGACGACGCTCATCGGTCGGGAGACGGAGCGCGAGCAGGTCCGCGAACTGTTGAGCCGGTACCGCATGGTGACGCTCACCGGAGCGGGCGGGTCGGGCAAGACGCGGCTCGCCTCCGAGGTGGCCCGCGACGTCGCGGACAGCTTCGAGCACGGCGTGTGCTGGGTCGATCTGGCGCCGCTGGCCGAGCCGGCACTGCTCGGTAGCACCGTGGCGACCGCCCTCGGCGTACGCGAGTCAGCGTCGCGCGAGGTGCTGGAGGTCATCGTCCGCGAGGTCGGCGGCGACGACCGGCTCCTGGTCCTCGACAACTGCGAGCACCTCGTCGACGCCTGTGCGGACCTCACGAGCGGGTTGCTGGCCGGCTGTCCCCGGTTGGTCGTGCTCGCGACCAGCCGGGAGCCGCTCGGGGTCATCGGTGAGGCCACCTACCGCGTGCCGTCGCTGTCGGTGCCTCCGGACGCCGACCAGACCATCTCGTCGGTGGCCGCCTCGGAGGCGGCGCAGCTCTTCCTCGACCGAGCGTCACTGGTGCAGCTCGGCGGCGCGTACATCGATGCGGACGCGGCCGCGATCGCCGCGATCTGCCGCAGGCTTGACGGCATCCCGCTGGCGATCGAGCTCGCTGCTGCGCGGACCCGCCTGATGACGCCCGTCCAGATCCTCGAGGGACTCGCGGACCGCTTCCATCTCCTGACTGGCGGTTCACGCACGGCGATGCCGCGCCAGCGCACGCTCGAGGCGTCGGTCGACTGGAGCTACCACCTCCTCGCCCCGCCCGAACGCACGCTGCTCGCACGCCTGTCGGTGTTCGCGGGCAGCTTCGACCTCGAGGAAGTCACCGTCGTCTGCGCCGGTGACCCGATCGACCCGCCGGACGTGCTCGACATGCTGTCGCTGCTCGTCGACCGCTCCCTGGTCCAGGTGGAGCACTCGAGCGGGCGTGCGCGCTATCGCCTACTCGAGACGCTGCGGGTGTACGCCCGTCAGAAGCTCACCGATGTGGGCGAGGCAGCGACGGTCCGCGATCGTCACCTCGGTCACTACGTCCGCCTGGCCGAGGCAGCAGGCGACCACCTCCGAAGCCACGAGGCCGCGACGTGGCTGGCTCGGCTCGACGACGAACTGCCGAACCTGCGGGCTGCGATGGACTGGGCACTGACGTCGCGCCAGCCCGACCAGCAGCTTCGCATCAGCGGATCGCTGCTCGTGTACTGGATCCTGCGCAGCATCTACGCGGAGATCCGGCTGCGGATGCTCGCCGCTCTGGAGGCTGCGACGGGCGACGACGCGGTTCGCGCCCGGGCACTGTCCGCGGCGGCCCTCGTGAGCGTGATGGCGGGGGAGAACCGCCTGGCCCAGGCCCTCGCGCGCGAGGGTGTGGACATCAGCCGGAGGCTCGGCGACGAGCGGTCCCTCCAGGCGTGTCTGCTGTACCTGGGATGGGCGAGCCTCTTCGTCGGCGAGTCCGGACTCGACCACCTCGACGAGGCACTGGCCATCGCCGACGACCTCGACGACCCGCTCCTCCGACGCCTCGCCTGGTTCTACGGGGCCGTCGCCCGGGCGGAGCTGTCGAGCCTCGACGCCGCCGATCCCTGGTTCGACCGGACGCTGACCGCCGCCACCGAGGCCGGCGACGCGTACGCAGTCGGCGTGGGGTGCTTCTTCCGGGGGGCGGCCAGCTTCGAGCACGGGCGTCTGGTGGAAGCTGCCGAGCTGCTCGACCGCGCGGTCGACGTCAACGCGAGCATCGGGAACGAGAGTTTCGTCGTGTTCGCCGCGAGTGCGCGGGCGTACGTCGCTGCCCTCCGCGGGGACGTCGAGAGCGCCACGAGGCAGGTGGACGAGATCCGGGACGTCGCGCACCGCATCGGCAGCCAGGCGGGGCTGTTCGCGGAGGCGATGGAGGGTGGTGTCCTGTTGATGCGTGGCGAGCTGGCGGCGGCGGTTGTCCTGCTGGCTGACACGGCGGACCGCATGCGGGCCGCGGGGAACCTCGCCGCGGCTGCCATCTGCCTGTGGCTCGAGGCGGAAGCAGCGGCCTTGTGCGGCGATGTCTCGACCGCTCGGTCGGCGGTCGAGCAGTCGCAGGAGATGAGCGATCGAGGCGGGTTCCGCTGGTCCGAGGCCAACTCGCGGCGGGTCGCCGGGCGACTGGCTCTGCTCGAGGGCGACGTCGCGCGAGCGGCCGAGCTGCTCCACGACGCGCTGGACGTCTTCGTCGACCGTCGCGACCCGCTCGGGACCGTATGGGTGCTCGAGGCGCTGGCGGAAGTCACGTTGGCGAGCCAGGACCACGAACGAGGCGTCCGGCTCCTGGCGGCGGCCGACGCGGAGTCCGGGCGGAGGGACTTCGCCCGACCCGGCCCCTACGAGGATGTGCTCGCGCGGGTGCTCGACCAGGCCCGCTCCGCACTGGGGGACGAGGGCTTCCGAGCCGCTTGGGAGGACGGCGGGCGCGTGTCCCTGGAAGCGGCCGTCGCCTACGCGCGGCGTGGCATCTCATCCAGGTCCACCGAACAGGACCACTCGGCCGGGTGAGGTAGCGAGCCCCTGGGGGTGCCATGGTGGATCCCATGGTGATCCAACCAGGACGGGGTCATGCGACGCGTCAACGATCCGATGGCGCAGCGACTGCGGGATCTACCGACCGCGGTGCGGTGCAAGTGCGAGCGCCAGCGGCAACGAGCGGAATTGAAGAGTTGGGTGCGCGGTCGTGTACCCAGCGCTTCAGGCTCGGTCGCCTGCGCGAAGGCGGTCATCAGGGGCTGCTTCCTCGGACGGCGCTCCGAACGACAGGTCCGCCCTGTCGGCGAAGGTCGTGCCCGCGTACCAGCCTTCGCGGTCGCTCGCGGTCGGTGCGACCGAGCTCAGCTCGGGGAACGTCGCCTCGGCGGCTGCGCGGGTCGCGTCCTCGCGGGCGGCCAGGATCGGCACGAGCGCGTGCGACGTGTCTGCGGCCGCGACCGTCGCGTCCACCGTGGCTTGCAGCCGGTGGCCGATCCGGACCGCGAACGCGACCAGGAACGAGCGGCGGAAGCGCGTCGTGCGGCTGCGTCCGCTGTGATCGCGCCTGGGGCCCTCGCGCTGCAGCGCCGCCGTTGCCTGCACCAGCAACGAGGTGAACAGCTCGTCGACGGCATCGAGCTCGTCGTCGAAGCCGAACGCCGTCGCGAACCCGAGGTCCTTCGACCACACCGCGCGGCAGCCGTTCGCCTCGGCGATGCTGTGCAGCAGCAGCACCTTCGCCTCGGCGTAGGGGTCCTCGATCCCGATGCGGCGGCCGCCCGGTTCCTCCTCGGCGGCGCGGTCGCTCGACGCGAGCAGGGCACGGTCGATGCGGTGGCGCGCCATCAGCTCCTGCGCCTTGGCCGTGAACGCCTCGGCCTCGGCCTCGAAGGTGGTCGCCTCGGCCTTGGCGAGCAGGGCGCGCACCTTCGCGAGCACGTTCGCTGGCAGCGAGCCCCTCGGCCCCTCGGCCTGCCGGTCCCACGCATCCGGAGGGTCCACCAGCCGTGGGAGGACAGGCAGGCCACCGAGCAGCCCCGACAGCCGCACTGCCACGCCGATGACATCGGACCACTGGCCTCCGAGCTGGAGCAGGTAGGGCCGGCGCTGGTCCCAGTCGCGGGTCGCCTCGACCTCGTCGAGCTGAGCCATCCAGCGGGGTGCGACCCGTGCGCCCAGGTCGGCGTACTGGGTGGCCTGCTGCGCCATCACCCACCGGGCCAGCACCGCCTCGCGCGATCCGAGGTGGCGTGTCACGACACGATGCAGGTCGGCGGGCTGCCACCCGTGCTGCCAGAGACGGGCGACGTGCTGCTCCAGGACGTCGGCCACGGCCAACGCCACCACGGGCGGAGGGTCGTCGGTCAGCGAGGCGATGATCCGGCGCACGGCGTCCTGGTTGCCGCCTCGTTGCGCGGCGGCCGCGGCGACGAAGCGTTCGGCGGGCGGGCGCGGAGGCGGCCAGCTCGGACCTCGGGCAGCGCCCCTGGTGGCGCCAGCCGCGGCGCCAGCGGCGGCCCCTGTGGTGGTGCCCGCGGTGCCGCCCGTGGTTGTGCCCGTGGTTGTGCCCGTGGTGGTGCGCGCAGGGCCGGGTCGCGGCTGTCGCCGGGCCCGGGCCCGCGCCTTGGCGGCGCGGCGTTGACGGTTGTTCTTCCCCATGCGGCGACCCTACCGAGGCAACGTGCCGCCCCGACGAAACCGTTCCGCCCCACTGTGGACAACCGCCGCCCCCGGCGTCGCAGGCGAGCGGCGGCTGGCGACGTTGAAGCGTTGGGTGCGCTGTCGTGTACCCAACTCTTCAGTCCCGGTCACCTCCGACGCTCCCACGACCACGGCGCGGTCGAGCGGTGGGCCGCCGACGGAGCCGCTCAGCTCCCGTAGGCGGTGCTCGACGTGCGCCGGAAGGTCCGGTCGAGGATCACGTTGACCAGGGCCGGCACACCCTCTGCCACGGCGGCGTGGCCGCGCTCGATCGCCGGCCGCAGATCCTCGACCCGCTCGACCCGCTCGCCGTGGCCGCCCAGCGCCTCGACGACCTGTTCGTAGCGGGTCTCCTGGGACAGGTCCTGGGCGACCATCCCCTCGGCGCCGTAGGCCCGCTCGTGGAACGCCTTCATCTCGCCCCACGCACCGTCGTTGCCGATGATCCCGAGGAACGGCAGCCCGTTGCGGACCGCGGAGTCGTACTCGAACCCGTTGAACCCGAACGACCCGTCGCCGAACACCACCGTGACCTGGCGATCGGGCCGCAGGAGCCGCGCCGCCAGGGCGAACGGCGCCCCGACACCCAGGCAGCCGAACGGTCCCGGATCCATCCAGTGGCCGGGCACGTCCGTGCGCACGAAGCCGGCGGTCAGGGCGACGATGTCCCCGCCGTCCCCGATCACGACCCCGTCAGGGTCCAGGGCCGCGGCGACCTCGCGGGCGAAGCGCAGCGGGTGGATCGGCGACGCATCGCTGGAGGCCGCCTCGTCGCGGGCCGCGGTCCGGCCCGCCTCCTCCTCGCGCAACGTCGTGAGCCAGCTCGTGGGAGCCGTCTGCCCGAACGTGCCGGCGTGCTCCACCAGCGCGTCGAGGAAGCGGCCGATGTCGGAGACCGCACCCAGGGCGACCGACCGGTTGTGGCCGATGCGGTCGGGCTGGGGGTCCACGTGCACGACGCGGACGTCGTCGGCGTAGCCCTCGCCCTGACCGAACCCGAGCCGGAAGTCGAAGTCGATGCCCAGCGCGATGATCAGGTCGGCGTGGCGCAGGGCGTGCCTGCGCGTCAGCGCGAACAGGTTGGGATGGTCGGACGGCACGATCCCGCGCGACATCCCGTTGACGTACAAGGGTGCGCCTGCGGTCTCGACGAACGTGTGCAGCGGGTCCCAGGCGCGCGCCCAGTACGTGCCCGATCCCGACAGCACGACCGGGCGCGAGGCCTCGGCCAGGAGCTTGGCGGTCTGGACGACGACGTCGGGATCGGGTCCGGCCAGGTGCGTGAAGCGGTTGCGGTCCGGGATGACGTAGGCGTTCTCGTCGGCGCCGCCCATCAGCACGTCCATCGGCAGGTCGATCAGGACCGGCCCCATCCGCGGCGTCAGGGCGTGCCGGACGGCGACGTCGAACACCTCGCGCAGGCGCCGCGACTCGCCGACGGTGCCGGCCCACTTGGTGACGGGACGCAGCAACTCCACCTGCGGGGCGTCCTGGAGCGCCCCCATGCCTTCGAGCCCGAGCGGGTTGCGCCCCGCGAGCAGGACCATGGGGGAGTTGGCGTAGTACGCGTTGGCGGCGCCGGTGATGGCGTCGGTGAGGCCGGGACCCGCGGTCACGGCGGCCACGCCGGGACGCAACGTGAGGCGTGCGTAGGCGTCGGCCGCGTGGGCCGCCGCCTGCTCGTGGCGCACGTCCACCACCCGGATGCCCTCGTCCACGCAGCCGTCGTACAGCGCCGAGATGTGGCCGCCCGTCAACGTGAAGACGGTGTCGACGCCCTCGGCCCGTAGCTGGCGGGCCAACGCCTGGCCACCGTGCATCCAGGTCCCACCCGTCATGCCGTGCTCCGTGTCACGTCAGTCGCCCGGGACGCGAACGCGGCCACGCCTGAACCTGCGTCGGTCCCCGCACCGATCATTCCACATCGGCGGCCCTCGGGCACATCGGCCGGCCATCGGGAGCCTGCACCCGGTGCGGGGCGCGTTCGATGTGCATCAGTCCATCAGTCCATCTCGGCCGCGAGGATCTCGAACAGGATCGGGTGCTGGGGATGTCGTAGCAGCTCCTGGCGGGCCCGCAGCTCGGTCAGCGTCCACCAGCGCAGCGACACGTGGGTGTCGTTCTCGACATCCTCGACGACCGGCCGTCGCGGTCGAAGCGGGTCGACACGGACGTGGAAGATGCGCTGGTGCTGGATGACGGGGTAGCCGATGTGCGATCCGTTCAGCGTGTGCTCGAGCACCATCGGACCCACGTCGACCTCGTCGATCCCGGTCTCCTCGAGGACCTCGCGGCGTAGCGCTGCGACGTCGTCCTCGCCGGGCTCGATGCCGCCGCCCGGCATCACGAGGAACCTCCCCCGCTCGGGCTTGGCCGGATCCTCGACCTCGAGCAGCAGGGCGCGGCCGCGGCCGTCGGTGATCAGGCCACGGACGGCCCGGCGTTCCAGGGGCACGAGCCCGTCGTCGCTGGACAGCATCAGCGCGACCGCGTGGGGGACGTTCACGACGACGTGGTCGGGCTGGCCGTCGGCGGTGGGCCAGTCGCGTCCGAGCGCGAGCCACGCCGTCGTCAGCCCGACGCCGGCGCCGCCGAGGATGTCGGCCTCCGGGTTGTCGCCGACCATCCACCCGCCAGCCAGTGGGCGACCGGCGCGTTCCGCGGCGATCTCGAACAGCTTCGGGTCGGGCTTGCGCGCCCCCTCGACCTCGGACACGACCGCCGTGTCCACGAGTTCGTCGAGCCCCGCTGCCCGGATCTTGTCGAGCTGGTTGGGGGAGCCGTTGGTCACGATGCCGATCCGCCACTCGGCTCGACGGAGCACCCGCAGAGCCTCGCGCACCAACCGGCTGATCCGGTGTCGGGAGGTCAGGTCGGCGTAGAAGCGGCTGACCGTCGCGCCGACGTCGAGGTCCAGCCCGAAGCGGCGGTTGATCGCTCGGATCATGACGTGCTTGTCGCCATAGCCGTCGGCATCCAGCTCGGCCAGAAACCCGACGGCCTGGTCCGGCAGCCCGTGGGTCGCGGCGAAGTCCACGGCCCAGCCGCGGAAGAACGCGTCCCGGTCGGTCAGGGTGCGGTCCAGGTCGAACAGTGCGAGGCGGTTCACCACGGCGACCACCCTACTCACGGGCCCGGCATGTGCTCGCGGCCCGTACCTGGCAGACTGGGGCGCCAACCAGCCGGTTGGCATCCGACGGAGCAGGGGTGCGCGATGCTGACGGCGGTCGTGGGTCTGAACTGGGGCGACGAGGGCAAGGGCAAGGTGGTCGATCGCCTGGCCGCCGGCGCCGATCTGGTGGTGCGGTTCCAGGGCGGCAACAACGCCGGCCACACCATCGTGACCGACCAGGGCACGTTCAAGCTGCACCTGGTCCCGTCGGGGGTGTTCCAGCCGCAGACCACCAACCTGCTGGGCCCGGGTTGCGTGGTCAACCTCGAGGCGTTCGCCGGCGAGCTGGACGAGCTCGAGCGGGCCGGGGTGGACACGTCACGGGTGCTGGTGTCCGAGCGTGCCGCGGTCGTGTTCGATTTCCACCGCTGGTTCGACATCGCCGAGGAGGAACGGCTGGGGGCCCGCCAGTACGGCTCGACCCGCCGCGGCATCGCCCCGGCGTACGGCGACCGGGCGATGAAGAAGACCCTGCTGGTCGGCGAGCTGTTCGATGACAAGCACCTGGCTGAGCGGCTGGAGCTGATCGCCGGCTGGGCCGACCTGCGCGCCCGCACGCTGTACGACGGCCCCGGCGTGCTGGTCGACGAGGTCCACGAGTGGATCCGTGAGTTCCGCGAGCCGTTGCGGGGCCGTGTCGTCGACACCGGCCGGCTGCTCCGGGAGGCCGCCCGCGAGGACCGCCAGGTACTGTTCGAGGCGCAGCTCGGTGCCATGCGCGACCTGATCTACGGCATCTACCCCTACACGACCTCCAGCAACTGCCTGGCCGCCTACGCGTCACTCGGTGGTGGCGCACCCGAGCTCCAGCTCGATCAGGTGGTCGGCGTCGTCAAGGCCTACGCGAGCTGTGTCGGGGCCGGGCCGTTCGTCACCGAGTTCGGCCCCGAGGTCGCTGACCCGTTGCGCGAGCGGTGGGGCGAGTTCGGCGCGGCCACGGGCCGACCCCGCCGGCTGGGTCACTTCGATGCGTTCGCCACGCGGTACGGCGCCACCATCCAGGGTGCGACGGCGCTGGCGTTGACCAACCTCGATCAACTGTCCGGCACCGGGCCGTTGCAGGTCTGCGTCGGCTACCGGATCGACGGCCGGGATCTGGACACCTTCCCGGTCGGGGACCTGCACCGGGTGGAGCCGGTCTACGAGCAGGCCGGGGGCTGGGACGACGACCTCACCGGCATCCGCCGTTACGAGGATCTGCCCGCTCCTGCGCGGGGCTACGTCGAGGCGGTCGAGCACCACGTCGGCGTGCCGGTGGACCTGGTCTCGGTCGGCCCCCACCGGGACCAGACCGTCGTGCGCTGACCCGGCCAACCACGTCAGCCCGCCGGCCGCGGACACCTTGACCGGAGCGGCCCGTTGCGAGGCCAGGGGGGACGCCGCACGGCACGTGCGTGTGCGATCCTGGCGTGCAACCGCGGACGGGGGCGCGACGTCCCACACGCCGACCGACCAGGAGGTCGCGATGCGGAGCACCGTGCTCACCGCCGTGCTCGTCGTGCTCGCGGTGGGCGCAAGCGGGTGCGACCGGCTGCGCGGTCTGCCCGACGGGCAACCGCGGGCGTGCACCCTGATCGGGTGCGAGAACGCTCTGACGTTCCAGCTCACCGACGTGGATCTGCGGGCCGGCGTCACGTACGACGTGGAGGTGTGCGTCGACGACTCCTGCACACGCGCGGACGTCGTCGTGCCACCTGCGGGGGACGGCGCGCCCGTCGGTGCGCGCGTGGGCCAGCTCTACGTCGATCCCGAGTCGGATCAGATCCAGCGGCTCGGGCAGCTCGGGCTCGAGGGCGACCTGTCGGGGGTCCACGAGGTGTCGCTGGAGGTCCGCGACGAAGCCGGTGAGCTCCTTGTCGCGACCCGCGGCGAGACCGGCTTCGAGCGCAGCGAGCCCAACGGCGAGGGCTGCCCGCCGGTCTGCTGGGCCGCCACCGTCGAGGTCTGATTCCCGTCGAGGTCCCGACGCCGGGGGACGCACGCCACCTAGCCCCAATACCGTTAAGTTAGAACCACATCTGTGTTATTCTTCCGGTTGACGACCGGGAGGACGTATGCCGCGGGCGGGGTGGGTGAAGCCGCAGACGGATCAGCGGCTGTCGGATCATGTGGCGTTGGG
>Ga0214471_10004771_pt1 | contig 10462 bp, 9 predicted proteins | sample RVTome_5_FD_207665 | JGI IMG/M metagenome (GOLD analysis project Ga0214471, IMG submission 207665) | Soil microbial communities from uranium-contaminated site in the Upper Colorado River Basin, Wyoming, United States - RVT142D155 | ecosystem: Environmental > Terrestrial > Soil > Contaminated >... | reverse complement strand
CGGAAGTAGGCGATGGTCTCCTTCAGCCCGTCCTCGAGCGCGATCCTCGGCGCCCAGCCGAGCTTGTCCTTGGCCAGCGCGATGTCGGGCTGGCGCTGCATGGGGTCGTCCTCGGGCGCGGGCAGGTGCTTCAGCCTCGACCTCCCGCCCACCAGCCGCAGCACCATTTCGGCAAGCGCAAGCATCGTGAACTCGCCCGGATTGCCGATGTTCACCGGTCCGGTGAAGCCGCGCTCGCTCGCCATCATGCGCACCAGGGCGTCGATCAGGTCGTCGACGTAGCAGAAGCTGCGCGTTTGCGTGCCCTTGCCGTAAATGGTGAGGTCTTCGCCGCGCAGCGCCTGGACGATGAAATTCGACACCACGCGCCCGTCGTTCGGGTGCATGCGCGGCCCGTAGGTGTTGAAGATGCGCACCACCTTGATGTCGAGCTGGTGCTGGCGGTAGTAATCGAAGAACAGCGTCTCCGCGCAGCGCTTGCCTTCGTCGTAGCAGGAGCGCGGCCCGATCGGGTTGACGCGGCCCCAGTAGCCCTCCGGCTGCGGGTGCACCTCGGGGTCGCCGTAGACCTCGGAAGTGGACGCCTGCAGGATCCTGGCGCGCGTGCGCTTCGCCAGGCCGAGCATGTTGATCGCGCCGTGCACGCTGGTCTTGGTGGTCTGCACCGGGTCGCGCTGGTAGTGGATGGGCGAGGCGGGGCACGCCAGGTTGTAGATCTGCTCCACTTCCACGTACAGCGGGAAGGTGACGTCGTGGCGCAGCAGCTCGAACTCGGGTCTTCCGAGCAGGGGCTTGATGTTCGCCTTGCCGCCCGTGTAGAAGTTGTCCAGGCAGATGACGTCGTGCCCTTCGCCCACGAGCCGCTCGCACAGGTGCGAGCCGAGAAAGCCGGCGCCACCGGTGACCAGGATCTTGTGCATCGGCGGCGCCTCTGCCGCGCGCTCAGAAGCGGTACGAGAACGTGACGCCGATGCCGTCGCTTTTCGCGCTGCCGCCGCCGCCCTCCGGTTCGTACTTCACGTTGGTGTAGCGCGCGCCGAAGGCCATGTTCGGCGTGACCAGGTAGTCCGCCTGCAGGACGAAGCCGAGCGCATCGTCGAACTTGGCGTTCAGCCCGCCCACCACGCCGCTGCCGTCGAGCTCCGGATTGAGGTGGTAGGTCAGTCCGCCGCCGAGCCGCCATTGCGGCAAGCGGTAGAACACCAGCATTTCCACCGGCATCATGGTCCAGTCGACATCGCCGTTGCTCGCCGTCACCGAATTGAACTTGTATGCGACGCTCAGCTCCACCTCGACATTCTTCGCGTCGTTCAGGATCGACATGCCGCCGCCGAAGTAGAAACCTTCGTTCGCCTTGATGGATTCCGTTTCACCGTCGACGAAAATGACCGTCACCAGCGTATCGCCGCCGAAATCGAAGCCCGCCTTGACGAACGGCCTGACGTCGGCGGCCTGAGCCGCCGCACCTGCCAAAAGGGCTGCGAGCGCGGCGCCGGCGCGCAGCGTCCGCCCGAATACATCGACTTTCATATCGCGACCTCCCTTTCGTGATGTTGATTACGCCGCGGCCGTCGGCACACGGCGCAGATCATCGTAGCATGGGGATCCACCGCCGGGCGGGTACACTGGGCGCATGCTGCGGCACGCCCTCTGCGTCGCCCCCATGATGGACTGGACCGACCGGCACTGCCGCTACTTCCTGCGCCAGGTGTCGGCGCGCGTTTTCCTCTACACGGAGATGATCACCACCGGCGCGCTCCTGCACGGCGACGTCGAGCGCCATCTCGCCTTCAGCGCCGAAGAGCATCCCGTAGCGGCGCAGCTCGGGGGCAGCGAGCCTGGGGATCTCGCGCAATGCGCGCGGCTGGTGGAACAGTACGGCTATGACGAAATCAACCTCAATTGCGGCTGTCCCAGCGAGCGAGTGCAGAAGGGGGCTTTCGGCGCTTGTCTGATGGCCGAACCCGATCTGGTGGCGGACTGCATTATCGCGATGCGTGAAAATGCATCGATCCCGGTGACGATAAAGCACCGCACCGGGATCGATCGGATAGAGGACTACGAGTTCCTCGCCCGATTCGTCGACGTCGTTTCGCGAGAGGGGTGTTCGACGTTTATCGTGCACGCCCGCAATGCCGTGCTGAAGGGCCTCTCCCCCAAAGAGAACCGCGAGATCCCGCCGCTCAAGCACCATTATGTATACCGGCTGAAGCAGGACTTCCCGCACCTCGAGATCGTCGTCAACGGCGGCATCGCGACCCGGGGCCAGATCAATGCCCACCTGAACCATGTGGACGGCGCGATGCTGGGGCGCGCCGCCTATCACGACAGCTGGATGCTGGCCGACCCCGGGAAAACGCGCGCCGAAGTGGTGCATGCGATGGCGGAATATGCTTCCGGCCTGCCCAGCCTGCGCTACGTCGCCCGCCCCATGCTCGGCCTGTACCACGGCCATCCGCGCGCGCGCCAGTGGCGGCGCATGCTCTCGGACCCCGCCCGGCTTTCGCTGAACGATCCGCGGCTGCTGCTCGACGCGCTCGACGCAGTAGAATCCGCATCCAAGGAGACTCCCCATGAGCGCCGTCCTCAAGCCGAAGAATTCCAAGCCGGTCCGTGAGCGCGTCGGCCGCGACGAGTGGCAGATGCGCGTCGATCTCGCCGCCTGCTACCAGCTGGCGGCGATCTTCAAGTGGACCGACCTGATCTACACGCACTTCTCGGCGCGCGTGCCCGGCGCCGAGGATTTCCTCATCAATCCGTACGGGCTGATGTTCGACGAGATCACGGCCTCGAACCTGGTGCGCATCGACGCGCGCGGCAAGGTGATCGACGATCCGCTCGAGCTCGGCTACAACGAGGCCGGCTTCGTGATCCACGGCTGCGTGCACCAGGCGCGGCCCGAGGTGAGCTGCGTGATCCACACGCACACGCGCGCAGGCGTCGCCGTGTCGGCGATGAAGTGCGGGCTGCTGCCGATCAGCCAGCACGCGATGCGCGTGCAGCGCCAGTGCACATACCACGACTACGAGGGCATCGCCCTGGACATGGGAGAGCGCGAGCGGATGGCGCACGACCTCGGCAAGACCTCCAAGGTCATGATCCTGCGCAACCACGGCCTGCTCACGCTGGGCGAGACGGTGCGCGAGGCCTTCGAGCTGATGTACTACCTCGACTGCGCCTGCCAGATCCAGATCGACGCCATGGCCGGCGGCCTCGCGAACGTGATCGAGATGTCCGCGGGCGCGGCCGACACCGCCACCGAGCAGTTCGAGCGCGACGAGCGGCCCTCGACGCACAAGGACTGGCCGGCGCTGCTGCGGCTGCTCGAGCGCCGCGGCATCGACTACGTCGGCTGAGGCGCGCGCTCCGGCAGCCGCAGCACCGTGAGGATGGAGAGCACCAGGACCGCCACCACGGCATAGAACACCGCCGCCGGCTGGCCGCGATCGAGCAGCCAGCCGAACACCACCGGCGTCAGCATCGAGCCGACGTCCAGGCCCGAGTACACGAAGCCGTACACCTTGCCGGTCGCCCCGACCGGCGTCGCGCCGCGCACGATGAGGTCGCGCGACGGGTTGGTGAGCCCGCCGGCAAAACCCGCCGCGCCGAGCAGCAGCGGCAGCAGCGCGCCCGGCAGCCAGGCGCCGGCGAGCACGCAGATGAGCGTCGCGCTCGCCGCCATGCCGCTCACGGCGACGAGGTCGTGGCGCGTCGCGCGCACGGCGACGAAGCCGCCGCAGAAGATGCCCGCCGCGCCGCCCACCAGGTAGGCGGTGAGCGCGGCCGAGGCGAGCGCCACGTTCACGCCGTAGAGCGAGATCATGGCGGCGATGCCGAAGGTCTGGAGGGCGATGAAGGCGACGCCCAGCATGACGAAGTAGCCGAACACCATCAGCACCGGCAGCTGCGCGAGCACGCGCACGTCGGCGCCGAGCCCGGCACCGGCGCGGCGCGCATCCGCGGGCTCCACGTGCAGCGCGTCGCGCTGCGATACGAGCAGGAGCACCACCGCCGCGCCGATCGCCGCCGCGCCGAGCAGCGCGCCGCGCCAGCCGAAGGCCGAGGCCATGGCGATGCCGTAGGCTGGCGCCGCCGCGTAGCCGAGGTAGCCGGCGATGCCGTGCCAGCTGAAGGCGTAGCCGAGCCGGTGCACGGTGACGCGCGCGTTCAGGATGGAGAAATCCACCGGGTGAAACACGCTGTTGCCCAGGCCGCCCACCACGGCGGCGGCGACCAGCATGGAGAAGTTCTGCGCCAGGCCCGCGATCAGCGCGCCCGCAACCGCGAGCACGAGCCCCGCGAACAGCACGCGCCACGCCCCGAAGCGGTCCACGCCGAATCCGGCGAGCGTCTGGCAGACGCCCGACACCGTGTAGTACAGCGCCACGGTGGCGCCGAGCGCCGTGTAGCTGACGCCGAGATCGTCCTTGATCAGCGGGAACAGCACCGCGGTGGCGATCTGAAAGAAGTGCGACAGGCCGTGCGCGAGCGCCACCAACCCGATTACCTTCACGTCCCGGCGCAAGGCGTCAGTGGCCATGCTCGGCGATGAACTTCGTCAGGGCATCGAGCGTGGCGCGCGGCTGGTCGCGGAACGGCGCGTGGCCGCACGCCGGCAGCTGCACCAGCTCGCATGGGCCGCGCACGCCGCGCTCGATCGCCTCCAGCTGCGCCATGGTGCCGTACTCGTCGTCCGCGCCCTGGATCGCCAGCACCGGGCAGGAGATCGCCGGCAGGGACGCCTCGATGTTCCATTTCAGGAACTCCGGGTCGAGCCATACGTCGGCCCAGAGGTGGAACGTCTTGCGCGGATCGCGATGGTACTTGCCCAGGCGTTGCGCGAGGTCGCTCGAGTCGAACGCCGCGCTCGCCTTGCGGATGCTCGCCACGCAGATCGGCTCGACGAACACGTGCGGCGCCATCACCGCGAGCGCGCGCACCGCGTGGCCCGCGCCGGCGTGGATCAGCGCGATCGAGGCGCCGTCCGAGTGCCCTACCAGCAGCGGGCGCTCGAGGGCGAGTTTCTCGAGCAGCGCGGGCAGCGCCTCGAGCGCCTCGCGGTGCATGAAGTCGACGCCCGCACGCGGCTCGGCGAGCACGTCGGACTGCCCGTAGCCGTAGCGGCTGTAGAGCAGCGCGCGCCAGCCCGTGGCCTGCACGACCTGCAGCGGAAAGTCGCGCCATTGCCGGATCGAGCCGAGCCCCTCGTGCAGGAAGACCAGCGTAGGCTTGCCCGGCGCGGCGGCGCCGAGCCATTCGTACTCGAGCGAATGGCCGGCGCAGGTGACGAAGGGCATCGGCGCGATTTATAGCATGCAGGCGATAATCGCCGTCTATGCGTTTCACCGCCTGGGCCGTGCTGCTGGCCACGCTCGTCCTGTGGTCGGGGAACTGGATCGTGGCGCGCGCGGTGCGCGACGACATCTCGCCGGGCGTGGCGACCGCCGGGCGGCTGCTGATCGTGGCGCTGGTGCTGGCGCCTTTCGTGTGGCGCGGCCTCGCCGCGAAGCTGCCCCGGCTCTCGCGCCGCGACTGGCAGGTGCTGTGGCTGCTCGGCTTCGCGGGCGGCGGCATCCACCTCGCGCTGCAGTGGCTCGGGCTGCACTTCACGACCGCGACCAGCGCCACGCTGTACCTTTCCACCGCGCCGATCTTCATCCTGCTGCTTGCCGCGCCGGTGCTGGGCGAAGCGATCGGCGCGCGCCAGTGGCTCGGCGTCGCGGTGTCGTTCTGCGGCGTGGCGCTGATCGGCACGCGCGGCGAGGTCACGCGCCTGAGCTTCAACATCGGCGACTTCTGCGCGCTGCTGTCGATGGTGTTCTGGGGGAGCTACACGGTGTTCCTGCGCCTGCGGCGCGACGCGCTCGAGGTGCTGGAGTTCATCGCCGTGGTGTGCGCGCTGGGGCTGGTGATCATGGCGCCGTGGGTCGTGGCGGAATACTTCATCGGCATGCGGATGGCGTTGAACGCCGCGGGCGCCGCGGCGGTGCTCTATTCGGCGCTGGGCTCGCTGCTCCTCGCCTACGCGGGCTGGAGCTACGTGGTGACGCGCCTCGGCGCCGCGCGCGCGGGTGTCACCATGCACCTCATGCCGGCGATTTCCGTGGGGCTCGCGGCGCTGTTCCTCGGCGAGCGGCCGTACTGGTTCCATTTCGCCGGCGTGGCGCTGATCCTCGCGGGCGTGACGCTCGCCTCGGCGCGCCTGCGGCCCGCCGCATGAAGCCCGTCTCCTTCGACGCCGCCCTGCGCGCGCGGCTGGCGACCAACCTGTCGCGCCTCGCGCCGGCGCCGGCCCCGGCGCACGACCTGAAGCGCGCCGCGGTGTGCGTCCTGGTCATCGACGACGGCCGCGGCGAGGCGGCGCTCGTGCTCACCCGGCGCGCCGAGCACCTGAGCGCGCATTCGGGCCAGTACGCGCTGCCCGGCGGACGCATCGACGGCGGCGAGTCGGCGCTCGAGGGCGCGCGGCGCGAAGCGCGCGAGGAGATCGGCCTCGAGCTCGCGCCGCAGTCCTTCCTCGGCGCACTCGACGACTACCCGACGCGCTCGGGCTACCTGATCACGCCGCTCGTCGCCTGGGTGGCGCACGGCGCGCGCCTCTCACCCAATTCCGCCGAGGTGGCGAAGGTGTACCGCGTGCCGCTCGCCGAGCTCGGCCGGCCCGGCTCGCCGCAGTTCGTGTCGATACCCGAGAGCGACCGGCCGGTGATCCGGTACCCGCTGTTGGGAACTCTCATACACGCGCCGACTGCCGCGGTGCTCTACCAGTTCATGGAAGTCGCCGTCCTCGGGCGAGCGACGCGCGTCGCACATCTCGAGCAGCCGGTATGGGCCTGGCGGTAGGGTGGCCAACGGCCCACCCTACAACTCGAGCGGCCGCCAGTAACCGGTGAGCTCGAGATAGCCGCGGCCAACCTCGCTGCCGGCGTGCAGCGCGCGCACCGCGCCCTCCCAGTAGATGGTGCCGGTGCTGCGGCGCGCATCGAGCTCCTGGTCGTCCATCAGCGGCGTGAGGTCGAATTGCTCGCCGCCCACCGCGACGCGCATCGCCACCGGGTACTCGACGCCGGTGCGCGGCGAGCGCCAGCTGCGCAGCGGCGTGAAGGACGTGCCCTCGGGGGCGTAATACACCCCGCCCTGCCGGTCGCGGATGCGAAACGCCATCAGCGCGCGCCCGTCGTCGAGATTGAGACCGCACCAGTCCCAGCCCGCGGCCTCGGGCGCGAGGTACTGGCTCGACCACTCGTGATCCAGCCACGCGACGCCGCGCACCTTGTCGCCGTCCAGGGTGCCGCTCACCGCCATCTGCGGCCGGCTGTAGTAGTAGCTCGCCTCTTCGGGCCGGGGTCCCTTGCGGCTGAAGCCTTCTTCGCCCTGCAGCAGCGGCGCGGCGGACGCCTCGAGCGCGAGCTCGAGGGTGAATTCGCGCGCCGCGATCTTCGCGCGGTAGGCGCCGCGCTCGAGCGCGAAGCGCCAGTCGTCGATCCAGGTCTCGGTGCTGCGCGTGGCGGCGCCGGCAAGGCCGAACGCGGTGCGCGCGGCGCGCTCGTCGTGGCGCAGCCGGCCGTGGCCCGGATCGGCGAGCGCCGCGTGCGCGAGCAGGATCTGGCGCGGCGCGAACTTGCTCGGGTTCTTCGCTTCCCAGGGCGTGCGCGCGCGAAAGAACGTCACCTGGAAGCCGAGCCGCTCGCCGCCGCGCTCGAGCCAGCCCGTGGCGTACCACCATTCGGTGCGGTACTCGGGATGCGCGCCGTGGTCGCGCGGGAAGCGCAGGCGCACGCCGGGCGTCACCACCGGATACTCAACCTCTGTGGGCTGGGCCTTCGACCCGGCGTGCGCGAGCAGCAGCGGCAGCCCGAGCAGAAAACTGCGCCTTCTCACCAGTCCTCCTTCACCGCGCGCACCGGTGCCATGCCCATCGCCTCGCGACCCGAGAGCCACGCGGTGAGCATGGCGAGCGCGAGCAGCACCGTCGTGAGGACGGCAAGGAAAGTCCAAGGCGGATGCAGGTCCATGCTCCAGCCGAAGGACTGCGGGTTCACGACGTACACCAGCACCAGGCTGATCGCCGCGCCGAGCACGAGTCCCGCCGCCGCGCCGGCGAGCGCGAGCAGCGCGCCTTCGGTCGCCAGCATGGTGCCGATCTCGCGGCGCGTCATGCCGAGATGGCGCAGCACGCCGAACTCGCGCCGGCGCGCCAGCACCAGGGCGCCGAGGCTGGAAGACAGCCCGAACAGTCCCACCAGCACCGCCACCGCCTCCAGCGCGTAGGTCACGGCGAAGCTGCGGTCGAAGATCGCGAGCGACACTGCGCGGATCTCGCCGGGCGTGCCGAAGTCGAGCTGCTCGCCCCCGGGCAGCGCGCGCAGCGCACGCACGGCCGCCTCCACGTCGACGCCCGGCTTGAGCCAGAGCGCGGCGTCGTTGGCGCGTGCGTCGCCGGTCAGCTTCCTGTAGGTCGAGCGCTCGATCACGATGGCGCCGTGCTGGCGCGCGTAGTCGCGCCAGACGCCGGCGACGATGAACTCGCGCTCGCGCCCGCCGAGCGGCAGCGCGAGGCGCCCGCCCGGCGCCGCGCCGTAGCGCTCGGCCACGGCCTCGCTCACCCAGGCGGGCGGTGGATCGCCGTCGCGCAGCGCGTAGCGCGTGCCGACGAGCGGCAGGCTCGCCGCCAGCCCGCCCGCGGGCACGTCGCGCGCGAGCAGGGCGATCGCCGGGCGTGCCGGATCGAGGGTCACGCGCGCGCTGCGCAGGAAATCGGCGCGCGCCACCTGCGGCAGGCGGCGCACCCGTTGCTCGAAGCGCGGCTCGACAAACGCCGTTTCGCCCGCGTGCGTGGTGCGCACATACAGCTCCGCCGGCAGCAGCGCGGTGAGCCACTGGTCCACCGAGCCGCGGAAAGAGGCCACCATGATCGCCATCGCCACCATCAGCGAGAAGCTCGCCACGATGGCGGCGAGGCTCACCATCGCCTGGCCCGGCGCGCCGCGCAACTGCGCGGCGGCGAGCGCCAGCGCCGGCCGGCGCACCACCGGCAGCGAGCGCCACAGCTGCTGCGAGAACGCGGGCATGAGGAGGATGCCGCCGACCAGCAGGCAGCCTACGGCGGCGTAGCCGGCGAGCGGAATGCCGTCGACGGCCGGCGCGAACGCGAGCAGCGCGCCGGCGGCGAGCAGCGCGAGCGCGGGGCGCAGCGAAGGCGCGCGCGCGAGCATGCGCTGCTCGTCGCCCGCCTTGAGCGCCTGCGCCGGCGCCGCGCGCGCGGCGTCCGCCGCCGGCAGCGCGGCGCCGGCGAGCGCCACCGCGACGCCGGCGCCGAAATAGCCGAGCCCCGCCGCGGGCGCGAAGCCGATCTCGGGCGCGAGGCCGTGGAACATCCCGGCGCCGAAGTCGCCGCCCGAGGCGCGCACGGCGGCGACCGCGAAACCGTAGCCGAGCGCGAGCCCGAGCGCCGCGCCGAGCGCCCCGACCAGCGCCGCTTCGAGCAGCACGAGTCGGGCAAGCGCACCGCGCGTCAGCCCGAGGACCCTGAGCAGCGCGTGCTCGCCGCGCCGGCGCGCCACCTCCAGCGCCTGCGCCGAGAACACGAGGAACCCCCCGGTGACCAGCGCCACCAGCGCCAGCACGTTGAGGTTGACGCGGTAGGCGCGCGAGAGCGCCGCGCCGCTCTCGGCAGTCGTCTCCACGCGCGTCACGTGCACGCCCGCGGGCGCCAGCGCGGCGGCGCGTGCGCGCACCGCCTCGAGATCCGCGCCGGGCGCGAGCCGCAGGCCGATGCGGTTGAGCTCGCCCACGCGCTCCAGGCGCCACTGCACGGTGGCGATGTCGGCGAGCGCGGCGACGCCGTGCAGCGTCGATTCCGGCAGCGTGCCGATCACCTCGAGCTCCACGGTCGCCAGGCCGACGACGAGCGCGAGGCGGGCGCCGGTGCCCAGGCGCAGGCGCTCCGCCGCGGCATGGGACAGCAGGACCGTGTCCGGCTTCATGACCTGCGCGCGCAGCTGCGGCTGGTGCGCGAACAGGGCGGGCTGCAGCTGCGCGGCGCGCAGCGGATCGATGCCGAGGACGCGGATCGAGCCGCCGCCCGGCAGCCCGGCGTCCAGCTCGAGCGCGGGGCTCGCCGCCGCCACCCCGGGCAGGCGCGCAAGCCTGGGATAGAGCGCCTCGGCAAAGCCGCCGCGGCCGCCGCGCACCTCCAGGTCGGCCTCGCCGGCGATGGCGCGCACCCCGGCCGCGAGTTCCTCGACCGCGGCACGGTTGACCAGATGCACGCCGAAGCCGAGCGCCACGCCCAGGGCCACGCCCGCCACGGAGAGCAGCGTGCGCGCGCGGCGTGGCGCAAAGCGTGCGTTGAGGGCGAGGAAGAGGCGGATGCGGCGAGTATAGCGGCTAGAATGGGCCCACCATGGCCGCGCAGGCGACGGAGCTCGCGTCTGAATGGCGGCGCGAGATCATCACGCGC
>Ga0214471_10004770_pt1 | contig 10463 bp, 6 predicted proteins | sample RVTome_5_FD_207665 | JGI IMG/M metagenome (GOLD analysis project Ga0214471, IMG submission 207665) | Soil microbial communities from uranium-contaminated site in the Upper Colorado River Basin, Wyoming, United States - RVT142D155 | ecosystem: Environmental > Terrestrial > Soil > Contaminated >... | reverse complement strand
CTGGAACGGCTGGCGCCGCGCGATAGCGCGCACGCGCTCCAGGTTCGAGAACAGGAGCTCCGGCCGCTTGTAGGCGGTCATACGGCGCGCAAAACCGAGGATCGGCAGCTTGGGATCGAGGCTCACTCCGCACGATTTCTGGACGCGCCCGATCAGGCGCGACTTGGCGGCCTCGTGCGCGGCCCATACCTCCGCGTCGGAAAACTGGTCGGCGCGAGTGAGCAAGTGGGGCTCGTAGCGCCACCCCGGCGTGTAGCGGTCGTAGAGGACGGCGAAGTCCGTCGAGGTCCACGTCGCGGGATGCACGCCGTTGGTGATCGCGCGCACCCCGTATCCGGGGAACATCTGGCGCGACACCTCCGCGTGCCGCCGCGCCACGCCATTCACGTATTCGCTCAGGTTGAGCGCGAGCCGCGTCATGTTGAGCCGCTCGTCACCGGCCAGGCGCTTCAGTTCCTCGAGCCCGATCAGGTCGCCGATCACCTCGCGCACCAGGGCCCAGTCGAACTGATCGTGGCCGGTTTCCACCGGCGTGTGCGTGGTGAAATTGCACATCGCCTGCACCCCGCTCACCTCGAAGCCCGGCTCTTCGGTCCGGCGCCGGCTCGATTCGCGGAACCCCCGCAGGAGCTCGACCGCGAGGAGCGCCGAGTGTCCCTCGTTCATGTGATAGCCGCGGACCCGTACGTTGAGCGCCTGCAGCATGCGCACGCCGCCCACGCCCAGGACCGTTTCCTGGATCAGGCGGTAACGCCGGTCCCCGCCGTACAGGTAATGGGTGATCTCGCGGTCCTGCGCCGCGTTCTCCGGAAGGTCGGTGTCGAGCAGGATGACCGGCAAGCGTCGCTCGAGGTGGCTCTCGAGCATGTACAGCCACGCGCGAACCCAGACCTCGCGGCCTTCGATCGTCACGGCGACCTTGGCCTGCAACGGCCGGCAGCGCTGGGCAGGCTCCCAGTCGTCCGGGTGCTCGATCTGCCGGCCTTCTGCGTCGATTTCCTGCCGGAAATACCCCTTGCGGCTGGCGAGCGTGACGCCGATCAGGGGAATCTGGAGATCCGCGGCGGAGCGGAGCGTGTCGCCCGCGAGGACGCCGAGCCCGCCGGTGTAAGTCGGTATGTCGGCCGCGAGCGCGATCTCCATCGAAAAATAGGCGATGCGCGGCCGGTTGACGAACGGCGCGATCACGAGTCCGGCTCCGTCACGCCGCATAGCTTACCAGCATCGGCCGCGCAGTACCAGGAGAGGACGGCATGCTGAAGGGTGACGGATGAGGGATGTAGGATGAGGGATGAGGATGCACCACCGTTCCCAAGGCAAGATCGTCGGTGGGCGGACCGGCAAGTAGAATGGCGGCCTGCATGGAACGCCGTCACTCCATGCCGTTCGGCGCGCAAGTTCTCGGGCAGGGGCGCAGCCGGTTTCGCCTTTGGGCACCTTCCGCGAAGGAGGTTGCCCTCGTGCTCGCCGCGCCCGATCGCGTGAGTCCGATGACGGCGGTGGGCGACGGGTGGTGGGAGCGCGTCGAGACGGCGCCGGCGGGCACGCGCTATCGCTACCGGATCAACGGGGCGCTCGAGGTGGCGGACCCCGCGTCGCGCTTCAATCCGGCGGACGCGCATGGGCCGAGCGAGGTGGTCGATCCCGCCGCCTATGAATGGAACGATGGCGACTGGCGTGGCCGGCCATGGGAGCAAGTGGTGCTCTATGAGCTGCACGTCGGCGCGTTCTCTCCCGAGGGCACGTTCGCGGGCGTCGAAGCGCGCCTCGATTACCTCACGCTGCTCGGCGTGACGGCGATCGAGTTGATGCCGGTGGCCGAGTTTCCCGGCAGACGCGGCTGGGGCTATGACGGCGTGCTGCCATTCGCGCCGGATGCCGCCTACGGCCGGCCCGAGGACCTCAAGCGTACGATCGCGGCGGCACACGCGCGCGGACTCATGGTATTCCTCGACGTGGTCTACAACCACTTCGGCCCGGAGGGCAATACCCTTTCCGCCTACGCTCCGCAGTTTTTCACCGAACGGCACCCTACGCCCTGGGGCGCGGCCATCAACTTCGACGGTCCCGACGCACGACCGGTGCGCGATTTTTTCATACACAACGCGCTCTACTGGCTCGAGGAATATCACATCGACGGGCTGCGTCTCGACGCGGTGCACGCGATCCGCGACGGGACGCGAGCCGACATCCTCACCGAGCTCGCCGAGGCGGTACGCGCGGGCCCGGGCCGCACGCGCCACGTCCATCTCGTGCTGGAAAACGACAGAAACCAGGCGCGCTATCTGGAGCGCGCGCCGGACGGGACGGCGCGCTGGTACGACGCGCAATGGAACGACGACCTGCACCACGCGTCGCACGTCCTCCTCACCGGCGAGTCCGACGGCTACTACGCCGATTTCAGCGATGATCCGACGCGACTGCTGGGCCGGTGCCTCGCGGAGGGCTACGCGTACCAGGGCGAAGTCTCGCGCACCCGCGGGCACCAGGCACGCGGGGAGCCCAGCGCGAGCCTGCCGCCCGGCGCATTCATCTCCTTCCTGCAGACCCACGACCAGGTCGGCAATCGCGCTTTCGGCGAGCGCCTGGTGGCACTTGCCGACGAGGCCGCGCTGCGCGCCGCTATCGTGGCGTGGCTCCTTGCACCCATGCCACCGCTGCTGTTCATGGGGGAGGAGTTCGGCGCGGCGACGCCGTTCCTGTATTTCTGCGACTTTGCCGGGGAGCTGGCGGTCGCCGTTCGCGAAGGCCGGCGGCGCGAGTTCGGCCAGTTCGCGCGGTTTACCGATCCCGCAGCGCGGGCGGTGATCCCGGATCCGAATGATCCCGGCACGTTCCAGCGCAGCCGGCTCGACTGGAACTCCATCGGGCAGCCGCGGCACGCGCGCTGGCTTGCGCTTTATCGCCGGCTGCTCGCCGTGCGCCACGAGCGCCTCGCGCCGCGGCTTCCTGGAATGCGGGGTCATGCGGGCCGGTTCCGGGTGCTCGCCCACGGGGCGCTCGCCGTCGGGTGGCGCCTCGGCGACGGAAGCCGGCTCGAGCTCCGGCTCAACCTGACCTCCCGCGAAGTCGCGCTCGGTGCGCGGCCGGCCGGCGCGCTGCTCGATTGCGAGCCCCGCGCGGCGGAAGCCGCGCTCGCGGCCGGGAGGCTGCCGGGGTTCGCCGCGGCCTGCTATCTTGAGGCCGGACCCGCGTGATATGGACAGGTCAGCTCTCGACCGGCTGTGCGCGCTCGAAGGCATCGCGCCCGAGTACGCCGACATCTGGGGCAGGAATCACCGCGCCTCGGAAGGGGCGCGCATCGCCCTGCTGCAGGCAATGGGCATCGTCGCGGACGCTGCGGGAGTGGAAGGCGCGCTCAAGCCGCGCGAGGACCGCCCATGGCGGCGCGGGCTGCCCTCCGTTTCGGTGCAACGCGAGGACGTGGCGCCCTATCGCTGGGAGATTTGCTGCGACGAGCGCCGTCGCGGTGAGGCGTACCACTGGCGCCTCGCGCTCGAATCGGGGGAAACGCGCTCCGGCGAATTCCGTCCCGCCGATTTGCCGCAGCTCGCGGCGCACGCGATCGACGGCACGCGCCATCTCAAGGTCGCGTTCGAATGGCGGGAGCACCTGCCGCTCGGTTATCACCGCTTCACCTTGCAGCCGCCCGATGGCGCCGCCCCCGCTGTCCTCACCCTGATCATCGTGCCGCGGCGGTGCTACACGCCGCCCGCCCTGGACGGCACAGGTCGTGTCTGGGGCCCCGCGCTGCAGCTCTATGCCCTGCGCAGCGCGCGCAACTGGGGCATCGGCGACTTCACCGACCTCCACAACGCGATCGAGATTGCGGGCCGCGCCGGCGCCGGCATCGTCGGCGTGAGCCCGTTGCACGCGCTCTTTCCGCACAACCCGGACCGTATCAGCCCGTACAGCCCTTCGAGCCGCGTCTATATGAACGCGCTCTACGTGGATGTCGAAGCGGTCCCGGAGTTCGCGGAGTGCGAAACGGCGCGCGCGGCGGTGGCCTCACCCGAGTTCCAGGCGCGGCTGCGCGCGCTGCGCGCGGCGGAGCGCGTGGACTACCGCGGCGTGGCTGACGCCAAGCTGTGGGCGCTGCGCGCCGTTTTTGACCATTTCCACAGCCGCCACCTGCTGCCGCACTCGGCGCGGGGTGAGGCGTTCCGTGCTTACCAGCGCTCGGGCGGCAAGCCGCTCGCGCGCTTCGCGCTCTTTCAGGCGCTGCAGGAGGATTTCCATGCGCGCGACGAGACCATGTGGGGCTGGCCGGTGTGGCCCGAGCCGTACCGCGATCCGGCGTCGCCGCAGGTGCGGGCGTTCGTCGAGGCCAACCGTCAGCGGGTCGAGTTCCACATCTGGCTGCAGTGGCTCGCCGAGGAGCAGCTCGGTGCGTGCAGCCGCCGCTCCCGGGAGCTCGGGCTCGGCGTCGGCGTGTACCAGGATCTTGCGATTTCCGTGGACCGTGCGGGTGCCGAGGCCTGGGACTGGCGGAGCGTGTATGCGGAGCAGGCGAGCATCGGCTCGCCTCCCGACGATTTCAACCTGAATGGCCAGAACTGGGGCCTGCCGCCGCCGATCCCCGAGGCGCTGTCCGAAACCGCTTACGCGCCGTTCGTGGCGACACTGCGCGCCAACATGCGCCACGCCGGCGCGCTGCGGATCGACCACGTGATGGGTCTCATGCGGCTCTACTGGATTCCTCCCGGCGGCAGTCCGGCCGAGGGCACTTATGTCCACTATCCGTTCCAGGACCTGATCGGGGTGCTCGCGCTGGAGAGCGTGCGAAATCGCTGCCTCGTGATCGGCGAGGACCTGGGCACCGTGCCCGACGCGGTGCGCGCGGCGCTCGCGCCGCTCGGAGTGCTGTCCTGCCGGCTGCTGCTGTTCGAAAAGGAACCCGACGGCAGCTTCAAGGCGCCGGGAGCCTATCCTGCGCGAGCGCTCGCCGCGGCGAGCACGCACGACCTGCCCACGCTCAAAGGCTACTGGATCGGGCATGACCTGGAGCTGCGCGCGAGGCTCGGACACTTTCCATCGGATGAACAGCGGGAGCGGCAGGTGGTGGAGCGCGCGCGGGATCGCGCGCGCCTGCTGGTGGCGCTGCAGCGCGAGAGCCTGCTGCCGGCCGGCGCAACGGTCCATCCGGTTGCGGCGCCGGAGATGACGCCGGAACTCGCGCGTGCGCTTCACGTCTACCTCGCGCGCAGCCCGGCGCAGGTCATGATGGTCCAGATGGAGGACGTGCTCGGCCAGCTCGAGCAGGTCAACCTCCCCTCGACCGGCGTGGAGTACCCCAATTGGAGCCGCAAGCTGCCGCTCAATCTCGAGGAGTGGTCCGCGGACGCGCGCGTGACGGCGCTCGCGGAGGCATTGCGGCGGGAGCGCGGCGTGGGGGCGCGGCCGCGCGCGCGGGGAACTTTTCGATCCAGACGGGCACAAAAAAAGAAGGAGAAATCAAGGCGGTAGTTCGAACGCCGCGTTGCCGGGCGTACGCACCTGCGGGCGCGGCCCCCGCGCTGCGAAATGATGAATAATGATCCGAGGAGGGCGTGGGAGCCATGTCGCTGAGAACCCCTGAGACGTTCAATGTGCGCGGCCCGTACGCGGCCGCTGCGGCAGCTTCATGCGCGCGCTGAGCCCGCGCATTGACCCGGAGGAATTCTTCGCGCGCGTGGTGCGCGCGCCCATGCGCGTGCTGATACTCGACTACGACGGGACGCTTGCACCGTTCCAAGTGCGCCCGGAGCGGGCGGTGCCGTACCCCGGCGTGGAGGAGTTGCTCGACGACATCATGGCGGCCGAGCGCAGTCGCGTCGTTATCGTGACCGGCCGGACGGTGGGTGATCTCGTGCCGCTGCTCAACCTGCGGCGCCGTCCCGAGTTGTGGGGCGCACACGGCTGGGAGCGGCTGCTGCCGGACGGGCGCGGGGCGCGAGCGGAGCTGGATCAGGACGTGCGCAGGCGGCTTAACGAGGGGGAGCGCCGGGCGCGCGAGCTCGCGCGCGCCGGAGCGCGCGTCGAGACCAAGCCCGCGAGCGTCGCGCTGCACTGGCGGGGCACCTCGGCGCTCGCCGCCGCCAGGATCCGCGACGCGTTGCCGCAGCTCTGGGAGCCGCTGCTCGGCGCGGGCGAGCTCGAGCTGCTGGAGTTCGACGGCGGGCTGGAACTGCGGGCGCGTGGCTGCAGCAAGCAGCATGCCGTCGAGGCGGTGCTGGCGGAAATGCCGGGCGATGCGGCGGTCGCGTACCTCGGGGACGACTTCACCGACGAGGACGCGTTTCTCGCCGTGAAGCCGCGCGGGCTCGCGGTGCTGGTGCGTCCCGAATTCCGCGAGACCGCGGCCGATGTCTGGATCCGGCCGCCGCGCGAGCTGATCGCCTTTCTTCGACGCTGGCTAGACGCGTGCAGGAGGCAGCGATGAAGGGGTGGGTTCAGCTCATGCAGGCGAACGAGCCGGCAGACTTCCTGGCCGCCTTCGCCATTACCCTGGCGGTCTGGATCGCGCTGGCACTGGCCAAGCGCTACGGTGGGCGCTTCCTCGCGCGCATCGCACGGCGTACCGAGGCGCGCTGGGGCGATCTCCTCGCCGGGACGGTGCGGGCGACCAGCCTCATCCTGCTCACGCCGGTTGCGCTCTACGCCGGATTCTCGCTGCTCGACGCGCCGGCGCGGCTCTCGCGCTTCATCGAGCTCGCCGCGGTGCTGGCGCTCCTGGCGCAGGCCGGGCTGTGGGCGAATCGCCTGATCGCGCTCTGGATGGAGCAGAAGGTGGAGGTCAGCCGCGAGCGCGGAGCGGAAGGCGCCACCGCCTTGAGCCTGCTGACGTTCGCGGCGCGGGTGGCGCTCTGGTCCATGGTGGTGCTCGCGGCGCTCGGCCAGCTCGATTTCGACATTACGGCGCTGGTGGCGGGCCTCGGCATCGGCGGCATTGCGGTGGCGCTCGCCGTGCAGAACATCCTGGGCGATCTCTTCGCGTCGCTGTCGATCGTGCTCGACAAGCCGTTCGCGGTCGGCGATTTCATCGTGGTCGACGGCCTGCGCGGCGTGGTCGAGCGCGTCGGCATCAAGACCACGCGCGTGCGCAGCCTCGACGGCGAGCTGCTGGTCATCCCGAACAGCGACCTGATGAAGAGCCGCATCCACAATTACCGGCAGATGGCGGAGCGGCGCGTCCTGTTCACGGTCGGGGTCACCTATCAGACGCCCCCGGAGACGGTGAAGGCGATTCCGCAGTGGCTGCGCGAGGCGGTGGCGGCCGGACCGCGGACGCGGTTCGATCGCGCGCACTTCAAGGAGTACGGCGATTCCGCGCTGGTGTTCGAAATCGTCTATTACGTGCTCGATCGCGACTACAATCTCTACATGGACGTGCACCAGGCGATCAACCTTGCCATCCTAGAGCGCTTCGCGCGCGAGGGTGTCGAATTCGCCTACCCGACGCGCACCTTGCACGTGCAGATGGCCCCGGCCGTGGTGGCGCAATGACGGAGGACCGGTGAAGGGACGGCGCGAACGTCTGGTCGTCGTGTCGAACCGCCTGCCGTTCTCGTTCCGGCGCACGGCGGACGGGCACTGGAAGGCGGAGCCGAGCGGCGGGGGCCTGGTAACCGCGCTGCTCCCGGTGCTGCGCCACCGCGGCGGCATGTGGATCGGCTGGCCCGGCGTGGCGGAGGCGGCGGACGGCCTCGAGCGGGAGCTCGCCGCGGTCGGGGAAGGGGCGGGCTACGCGCTGAAGGAGGTGCCGCTCACGCCGGAAGAGGTGCGCAATTTCTACGAGGGGTTCTCGAACGAGATCATCTGGCCGCTGTTCCACGACATGCAGCTCCTGTGCAACTTCGATCCCGCGTACTGGCGCACCTACCGTGAGGTCAACCGCAAGTTCGCGCGCGTCGTGCATGCCGAGTGCGGCGCCGGCGACTTCGTGTGGGTGCACGACTATCACCTCATGGGCGTCGCCTCGGAGCTGCGCCGCCTGAAGAGCGAGGCGCGCATCGGCTTCTTCCTGCACATTCCGTTCCCGTCCCCGGACATGTTTCTGAAGCTCCCGTGGCGGCTGGAGATCATCGAGTCGCTGCTGCGCTACGATCTCGTCGGCTTCCAGACCATGCGCGACCGGCGCAATTTCGTGCAGTGCGTGCGGGAGCTCCTGCAGGACGTCGAGATCGAAGGCCGGGGCCAGGTGCTGCAGGCGGCGGTGTCCGGCCGCAAGGTGCGCATCGGCAACTTCCCGATCAGCATCGATTTCAACGCCTTCATGCGCCAGGCCGCGTCGAGCGAGGTCGCCGCCCGTGCCAAGGAGCTGCACCGGCTGCTGCCCAACCGCAAGCTGCTGCTCGGTATCGACCGCCTCGATTACACCAAGGGCATTCCGCTGCGGCTGCAGGCTTTCAGCAATGTGCTCGAGCGCTACCCCGACCTGCGCGAGCGCATCTCCCTCATCCAGGTGGTGGTCCCGAGCCGGGAGGACATCGACGAGTACCAGGAGTTGAAGACCGAGATCGAGCGGCTGGTGGGCAAGATCAACGGTGGTTTCGTGCACCCGGGCGGGTGGGTCCCGGTGTGGTACGTCTACCGCAGCCTGTCGCGGCTCGATCTCCTCGCGTATTACCGGGCGGCGGACATCGGGCTCATCACGCCGCTCAAGGACGGCATGAACCTCGTGGCGAAGGAATACTGCGCCTGCAGCATCGAGGAGGACTGCGCGCTGATCCTGTCGGAGTTCGCCGGCGCCGCGGCGCAGCTTGCGAACAACGCGCTGCTGGTCAACCCGTTCGACATCGAGGGCGTCGCGGACGCGATCCACCGCGCCTACCACATGGACGCGGGCGAGCGCCAGGCGCGCATGCGCCGGATGCGCCGCTCGATCCGCGAGAACGACGTGTTCTGGTGGGTGGACTCGTTCCTGCGCGCCGCCATTGCACGCGATCTCAGCGCGTTTCCGCAGCCGGAGCATGTCGTCCCCGACGAGATGATGGACCACACGCCGCTGGTCCTGTGAGAGCGGGGCGACGCCCGGCGCGTTCCGCGTCATGACCACCTTTCTGCCGCCATACCCGTTTCCTTCCAACCCGGTCCTGCTGTTCGGGCTGCTGCTGCTGGCCGGTGTGGCCGGCGGCGAGCTGGTCAAGCGCTCGCTCAACCTCCCCCGCATCGTCGGCTACGTGCTGATCGGGCTGCTGCTCGGCGCGAGCGGGTTCAACCTGCTCGACGCGGGGCTGGTCGGCGAGTCGTGGATCTTCGTCGAGATCGCGCTCGGCCTGGTGTTGTTCGAGCTCGGGCGCAGGCTCCATTTCAAGTGGCTGCGCAACGACCCCTGGCTGCTCGCGACGGGACTGCTGGAGAGCGCGCTGGCGTTCGGTTTCCTCTACCTGACGCTGGCCTATTTCGGCGTCCAGCCGATCTACGCGGCGGTGGCGGCGGCGATCGGCGTCTCGACCTCGCCGGCCGTCGTGCTGCTGGTGGCGCAGGAGCTGAAAGCGGAAGGGCAGGTGACCGAGCGCGCGCTCAATCTCACGGCGCTGAACAGCGTGGTTGCGTTCGTGCTGACGACGATGCTGCTGTCGTGGATCCACCATGAATACCAGGCGGGCTGGGCGACGGTCGCCCTGCACCCCCTGTATCTCCTCGGCGGCTCGCTCGCGCTCGGCGGCGCGGCGAGCGTCGCGGCCATCGCCCTGTCGCGCTGGCTGGGGCAGCGCGCCGAGCGCCAGTTCGCGCTGCTGCTCGCGTTGATCGTGCTCACCATCGGCGCGGCGCGCATGCTGGAGCTGTCGGTGCTGCTGGCGCTGCTCGCCCTGGGGGTGTTCTCGCGCAATCTCGATACGCGCCACGACGTGATGACGGTGGATCTCTCCGGCATCGGCCAGATCTTCTACGTGGTGCTGTTCGTGGTGAGCGGGGCCCGGCTGCACGTGGTGGAGCTGATGATGGGGGGCGGGCTCGCGATCGCGTACGTGACCGCGCGCTTCGCCGGCAAGCTGATCGGCGTCATGAGCCTCGCCCATTTGAGCGGCGTGCGCCCGGGCGCCGCGCTGATGCTGGGGGTCGCGCTCATGCCGATGTCGGGCCTGGCGCTGGCGATGGTGCACGGGACGGCGGATCTCTACCCCGAGTTCGGCGCCCGGCTTTCCGCGATCGTGCTCTCGGCGGTGTTGATCCTCGAGCTCATCGGCCCGGTGGCGGTGCAGTACGCGCTCAAGCGCGCCGGCGAGGCGAGGGACGCGGCATGAGCGGCGGAGCAGGGGCCCCATACCCTCATCCCCGCCCTTCTCCCAAGCGGAGAAGGGAGGCTCGACCCTTCCTCTCTCCACTCGGGAGAGAGGGAAGGAGTGAGGGATTGGGGATGCGACCCGCGAAGGCCGCAGGGCCGCCGACGTGGTGTCGTTGGAATTGCCGTGACGGCGACGGAGGCGGCGCATGAGCGGCGGCGGCATGAACCGGGACGAGCTTGCGTTCACGCCCTC
>Ga0214471_10004769_pt1 | contig 10463 bp, 10 predicted proteins | sample RVTome_5_FD_207665 | JGI IMG/M metagenome (GOLD analysis project Ga0214471, IMG submission 207665) | Soil microbial communities from uranium-contaminated site in the Upper Colorado River Basin, Wyoming, United States - RVT142D155 | ecosystem: Environmental > Terrestrial > Soil > Contaminated >... | reverse complement strand
CGATGAGCAGGCGCTGGTCGCGCTGGGCGGCGGCCAGGCGCAGGCCGACCAGCTCGGAGATGCGCAGGCCGCTGGCGTAGAGCACCTCGACCAGGGCGGCGAGGCGCAGGGCCTCCGGCCCCTCGTGCCTGTGGGCGGCGTCCAGCAGCAGGCCGACCTCGGCCTCGCTGAGGATCTTCGGCAGCGGGCGGCCCTGGCGCGGGCTATCGACGCCGAGGGTGGGGTCGTCGCCGCGCAGCCCCTCGGTCAGCAGGAAGCGGTAGAACTGGCGCAGCGCCGACAGCCGGCGCGCGGCGGTGCGCGGCGCCATGCCGGCCTGGGCGAGGCGGCCGAGGAACCCGCGGATGTCGTCGACCCCGGCGGTGTCGAGACTACCGCCGCGCCCGGCGAGGAAGCCGGCGAAGGCGGTGAGGTCGCGGCGATAGGCCTCCAGCGTGTTGGCGGCTGCGCCGCGCTCGGCCGCCAGCATTTCGAGGAAGGCTTCGAGGCGCAGGTCGCTCGGGCCGGCCGGCATCGGCGGCCTGCTAGAGGCCGGCCGCGAGGGCCGCCTCGATGGCCAGGGCGCGGGCGTCGGCGCCGAACCCGACCGCGCTCAATGCCGAGACCGCGTAGCCGAGCGCCAGGGGGTGGCTGCCGGACGGCGCCGCCGAGCCCAGCGCCGTGACGGCCAGCAAGACGCTCTCGCCGCGCCGGCCGGCCGCGGCGGCATCGCCCAGCGCGAGCAGGAGCGGCAGCCGCTCGAGGCTCTGCGCGCCGCCGCCGTCGTCCACCGCGAGCCGGGCCAGATCCTCCGCCTGGCCGAGGGCGCGCGACAGCACGAAGGGCAGCAGGCGCTGTGGGCCAGCCGCCCCATCGACCGCCAGCGGCTCCGGCCCGCCGGCCAGACGCTGCAGCGGGCGCAGCGCGTCGTAGGCCTGCTGGGACTCCGGGTCGTTCTGGGCGTCGAGGCGTAGCACCGACAGCCAGGCGCCGGCGCGCTCGAACTGGCCGGCGCGGTAGAGCGTGCGGACTGCCAGCGGCGCGAACCAGGCGAGCTCCGGCGTCGGCGCGAGATCCTCCAGCAGCGGCACCACGGCGCGCGCCATGGCGGCGCTGCGGCCGTCGGCCTCGGCCGAGAGGAAGGCGGCACGCAGGATCTCCGCCCGGGTGGCGGCGAGGCTCTCGCGGTTGGCGGCGCGGTACAGCAGGGCGCGGCCGCGCACGCCGCCACCCTCGCCCCCACCCTCGCCCGGGGCCGCCCGCTCCGCCCCGGCCAGCGCGTCGGCGAGCTCCGCCTCGGTGAACTCGAAGGCATCGTAGGCGCCGGCGAGGCGCTCGCCCGGCAGCGCGCCGATCTCCACCAGGCGCTCGACGGCGCCGGTATGCACTGCGGGGTCGCTCCCGGCCAGCGCCGCGATACCGTGCAGCAGCGGCGGGCCGGCGCTCGCCACCACCTCGGGCGGCAGCGCGCCGCCGGTCTTGCGCAGCATCGCGAGGGTGAGCGGCGTCAGGTCCGCGCCGACAAGCGCGCGGGGATTGCCGGCGGGGGCAGTGCCGCCGACGAAGCCATTGGCGACCTCGAAGAAGGCGGGATCGCTGTCCGGCGCCTGCTCGCGCAGCAGATCGAGCCCGAGCATCGCCTGGTCGGTCTGGCCGTCGGCGAACTGGCAGAACACCTGGGCCTTGGCCCAATAGAGCGCCTGCGGATAGCGGGCGAGCCCGGCCGGCACCAGGGCGCAGGCCTCGGCGTCGCGCCCGGCCAGCAGCAGGCCGTCGACGCGCGCCTCGGCCAGCCAGGGATCCTCGACCCGCTGCGGCACCAGCCCGAGCAGACGGTTGAGGCCGGCGATCTCCCCCAGCGCGTAGAGCCGTTCGGCGCGCAGGCGCAGGAAGTCGCTCGCCTGGGCGGCGGCGGCGGCATCGGCCATGGTCGGGGCGGCGCCTTGCGGTTGGGCGGGGGCCGGCGCCCTGGCGCTCGACAGCAGCAGGCGCGCGGCGAGGCCGCGCAGCGTCGGCGAGGCGAGGTCGCCAGGCAGTTCGCGCAGCAGCGCCTCGACGGTCGCGCGGTCACTGCCGGCCCAGGCGTCGCCACCGAGGCCCCCGTTGGCGGCATCGAGGATGCCGAGCGATTCCGGATCGAGCTCGCCCAGCCGGTTCACCTCAACGTCACCCGCAGCGCCTGGCGTGCCGTCCGGGGCGCGCTCGCCGGCCGGCGCGCCGGCCGAAGCACCAGGGCGCACCGTCGGCGGGAACAGCGGGATCGGGCCGGCATCCTGCTGCCCTGCCGCCCCGCCGCCGGTCCCCTGGGCCTGCAGCCCGGGGGCGGCCGCCAGCGCGGTGCCGCCGGCCAGCAGCAGCGCAGCGGCGAGCCGCCGGGGCGTGCGCAGCAGCGACGCGGCGCTCGTACTCGATTTCAGAGTTCCACGCCATGCGGCGCGGAGCCTGAAATCGGGTACAAACCCTTTGAACGTTGTACCCATTTCGCGGCTCCTGAGCCGGCAAGGCCGGCTCAGAAACTCGCCAAAGTGGGTACTAGCGCGGGAAGCGATCATCGGGCAGCACCTTCTCGACCGGTGCCGAGGGCGGCGGAATGTCCCAGGTCAGCAAGAAGAAGCCGCCGGAGACGATCAGACCGGCGAGGACGACGAGCACGACGAGTGTGGTTTTTTTCATCAAAACTATCGCTTGCGGCGGAAAACGGCGTGAGCCGGCGCCGCAGCACTGCCATGCGCTGCCGCCCCGAAAGCGGCACAAGGCCTGGCAATACTGTCTTCTTGCGCCGTCAAGATGATTGTATGGTAAGGTCCGAATCTGGCGTGAATACGGCAGTTTACCTAGGGTCTTTCAACGTTGCAACGATCACCGGGCGAGCGTTAGTGGTTGATACACGGCAAGCGCCGGCGGACGCCGGGGAACCGCCCCTGGCGGTGCCGCGGACCATTGCTTTCGTCGGGCTGATGGGCGCGGGCAAGTCGTGCATCGGGCGCCTGCTCGCCGGCGCGCTCGGCCTGCCCTTCGTCGACGCCGACAAGGAGATCGAGGCGGCCGCCGGCTGCTCCGTCGAGGACATCTTCGCCGCCCACGGCGAGGCCGCCTTCCGCGACGGCGAACGACGCGTGATCGCCCGCCTGCTGACCCAGCCCACGATGGTGCTGGCAACCGGCGGCGGCGCCTTCATGGACCCGGAGACCCGCAGGCTGATCCACGAGCGGGCCACCTCCGTCTGGCTGCGCGCCGACGCCGACCTGCTGGTGCGCCGCACCGCCAGGCGCAACAACCGGCCGCTGCTGAAGCGCGGTGAGCCGCGCGAGGTCCTCAGCCGGCTGATCGACGAGCGCTATCCGGTCTACGCCGAGGCCGACGTGGTGGTGGATTCCGTCGACGGGCCGCCGGAGATGACGCTCGCCCGCGTGATGCACGGCCTGCGCCGCTTCTACGCGGGCGGGGAAGCGGCCGACCGCGTGCGGAGCGCCGCCCAATGACCGCCCCGCAGAGCCTGCGCGTCGCGCTCGCAGAGCGCAGCTACGACATCCTCATCGGCACCACCGTGCTGGCCGAGGCCGGCAGGCTGATGCGCCCGGTGCTGAAGGGCGACCGCGTCGTCGTCATCACCGACAGCAATGTCGCCGGGCTGCACCTGGCGCGGCTGCAGCGCGCGCTCGACGATGCCGGCCTGCGCCACGACAGCATCGTCGTGCCGCCCGGCGATGGCTCCAAGAGCCTCGACCAGCTCGGCCGGCTGGTCGGCCAGCTGCTCGACCGCAAGGTGGAGCGCTCGACCACCCTCGTCGCGCTCGGCGGCGGCGTGATCGGCGACCTCGCCGGCTTTGCTGCCGCGATCACCCTGCGCGGCCTCGACTTCGTGCAGATCCCGACCAGCCTGCTGGCCCAGGTCGACAGCTCGGTGGGCGGCAAGACCGGCATCAACGCGCCGCAGGGCAAGAACCTCATCGGCGCCTTCCACCAGCCGCGCCTGGTGCTGGCGGATATCTCGATCCTCACCACCCTGCCGCGGCGCGAAATGCTGGCCGGCTATGCCGAGGTGGTGAAGTACGGCCTGATCCGCGACCCCGGCTTCTTCCACTGGCTGGAGGCGCACGGCGCCGATCTCGTCGAGGGCGATCGCGCGGCGCTCGAGCACGCCGTGCTGGAGAGCTGCCGCGCCAAGGCCGCGGTGGTTGCCGCCGACGAGCGCGAAAATGGCCTGCGCGCGCTGCTCAACCTGGGCCACACCTTCGGCCATGCCCTCGAGGCGGAAACCGGCTACGGCGACGAGCTGCTGCACGGTGAGGCCGTCGCCGTCGGCATGGTGATGGCCTTCGACCTCTCGGTGCAGCGCGGTCACTGCGCGCCCGAGGCCGCCGACCGGCTGCGCCGCCATCTCGCCGCCGTCGGCCTGCCGACCGGCTTTGCCGACCTCGCGCCGCGCCACTGGGACGTCGAGCGCCTGATCGGCCACATGAGCCGCGACAAGAAGGTCGCCGGCGGACGCATCACCTTCGTGCTGACGCGCGGCATCGGCGAGGCCTACCTCGATGCCGCCGTGGAGCTCGACGAGGTTCGCGCGCTGCTGACCGGCGCGCTCAATGACGCCGACCAGCTGGCGCGGGAAAACGACAGCATCGCCATCATCGGCCGCGCCACGCTGGGCAGCTGAGCGCGGCGATTCCCCCTGCGCCCCGGATGGCCGGCGGCGCCTCGATGCTTTTTCAGCAACTTGCATAGAAGACCATGGACATCGACATAGCCCTCACCCTCGGCGCCATCCTGGCGTTGCTGGTGTTCTCCGCCTTCTTCTCGGGCTCCGAGACGGCGATGACCGCCGCTTCGCGCCCGCGCATGCATACCCTGGCGCAGGACGGCAACCGCCGCGCCGCGCTGGTGAACCACCTCTGGCACGAGCGCGAGCACCTGATCGGCGCGCTGCTGCTGGGCAACAACCTGGTGAACATCCTCGCCTCGGCGCTGGCCACCAGCGCCCTCATCGCGGTGTTCGGCGACACCGGCGTGGTCTACGCCACGCTGGCGATGACCGTGGCGGTGCTGATCTTCTCGGAGGTGCTGCCGAAGACCTATGCGCTGCAGAACGCCGATCGCGCGGCGCTCGCCGTGGCGCCGGCGCTGCGCCTCGTTGTGGCGGTGCTGAAGCCGTTCTCGCTGGTCATCCAGGTGGTGGTGCGCTGGACGCTCTCTCTGTTCGGCGTCGAGGTGCGCCAGGCGCTGACTGCCGAGGCCACCGAGGAGCAGCTGCGCGGCGCCATCGAGCTGCACCAGGGCGAGGGCGAGGAGGAGCGCCACGAGCGCGCCATGCTGCGCTCGATCCTCGATCTCGGCGACGTCTGGGTGGAGGAGATCATGATCCACCGCAAGGACGTGCTGGCGATCGACGTCGACCAGCCGCCGGCGAAGATCGTCGAGGAGGTGCTGGCGAGCCCCTTCACCCGCCTGCCGCTGTGGCAGGAGGACCCCGACAACATCGTCGGCGTGCTGCACGCCAAGGCGCTGCTGCGCGCCGTGCAGGCGGCCGGCGGGCGGGACCTCGACAAGCTGGACGTGCGCGCCATCGCCTCGGCGCCCTGGTTCATCCCCGACACCACCGATCTGCTGTCGCAGCTGCAGGCCTTCCGCCGGCGCCACGAGCACTTCGCCATCGTGGTCGACGAGTACGGCGAGATGCTGGGCATCGTCACGCTGGAGGACATCCTGGAGGAGATCGTCGGCGACATCTCCGACGAGCACGACGTCGACATCCAGGGCGTCCAGCTGCAGCGCGACGGCTCGCTGATCGTCGACGGCAAGGTCACCCTGCGCGACCTCAACCGCCGCTTCGAGTGGCGCCTGCCGGACGAGGAGGCCTCCACCATCGCCGGCCTCATCCTGCACGAGACGCGCTGCATCCCCGACGTCGGCCAGGTCTTCACCTTCCACGGCTTCAAATTCGAGATCCTGGGCAGGAAGCGCAACCAGATCACCTCGATCCGCATCTGCGCCACCGACGATGCCGAGACGGGCGGCGCCGACCGCCGGCTCGGCGCCTCGCACGGCTGAGCCGCCCCGCGCAGGGGGCGGCCCTCGACCACACGCGCAGGTAGTTTCAGCCGAGCCTGCGTCCGGCTTGACCCCGATTCCGAAGCCCTGCACAATTGGTCGCAACAAGAGACCACTAGAGTCTCCCTGCCATGCGCAACGCGTCGCCGGCGATCCCTGGGGTTGGGCCCCGGGAGAGCCCTGCGAGCGGGAGGAAATTCATGCACCGAAAGGTTGTGCCCGACATCGTCCATCAGCAGAGGATCGAGCTGCTGCCCCTGAGCACCACGGTCCGCGCCGCCGCCCGCAACATGGCCGAGCGCCACATCGGCGCGATCCTGGTCGGCCAGGGGCGCCGGCTGCAGGGCATCTTCACCGAGCGCGACGTCCTCACCCGGGTGGTTGCCCGCGGGCTCGACCCCGACACCACCACCCTGGACCAGGTGATGACGCGGGACCCCGACACCGTCGGCCCCGACGACCTCGCCCTCGATGTGCTGGAGCGCCTGCGCGCCTCCGGCTACCGCCACCTGCCGGTGGTGGAGGACGACAAGGTGATCGGCATCGTGTCGATCCGCGACCTCTACGCCGCGGCCAAGCGGGAGCTGGAGGAGGACCTTCAGCAGCGCGAAGCCTTCATCTTCGACACCGGCTACGGCACCGGCTGACGAAGCCCTGCGCCTACCGGATTCACGCATCTCTGCCGGCCCTCCTGGAATCACACCTGTCCTCCGGGAGATGCTCGCCTTCGCCATGCCAAGGCTGTCGTCCCGGCACTCGTTGCCGGGACCCATTGCCCACTCCGCCGCACTTGCGGCTGGCGATGATGCAAGCCTCATGGGACATCGCCACGCGCTAACGCCAATGGGCCCCGGGGACAAGCCCTACTGGATTCACACATCGTCCGCCGTGGTCGCACGAACGGCCCTACAACCCCCACTGTCACCCTCGGGCTTGACCCGAGGGCCCATGGTTGGGCCTGGCGCCCGGCCTCCGCCATGGATCCCGGTTCGCGCTCGCTGACGCTCGCTTGACCGGGATGACGACCGAAGGGACGAAAGAGATGTGTGAATGCCGTAGGGACAAGCCCCGGGGCGACAGCGGTGTGTGCAAGGGCCTTGCAAGGCCTTGACGCAAAGCCGGGAGCCCCTCCTCCGGGGCCTTCTGTTGACCGGAGGGCGCGGCGTCCTATAGTCGCGGGCCCAGCCAGACAACCCCGCGCGGACCCTTGCCATGCCTCTGTCGCCCCCCGTCGAGCGAAGCTGCCTGCATAACCGGACCTACGACTTCCAGGGCTACCAGCGGGCCGACGGCCTGTGGGACATCGAGGGCCGCATCGTCGACACCAAGACCTATCCCTTCGCCAACCAGGACCGCGACGAGATCGCGCCCGGCGAGGCGCTGCACGACATGTCGATCCGCTTGACCATCGACGAGGACTTCAGGGTGCACGACATCGAGGCGGTGACCGACTACAGCCCCTTCACCCTCTGCCCCGACGTCACGCCGAACTTCAAGCGCATGATCGGCGCCGAAATCAAGGCCGGCTGGCGCCAGCAGGTGCGCCGCGAGGTCGGCGGCGTCGAGGGCTGCACCCACCTGGTCGACCTGCTCATCGCCATGGCCACCGTTGCCTTCCAGACGCTCTACCCGGTGCGCGCGGCCAAGGCCGCCCAGCGCCAGCCGGGCGAGCGGCCGGCCCTGCTGGAGACCTGCCACGCCTTCGCCACCGACAGCCCGATCGTGAAGCGCTCCTGGCCGGAGTTCTACACCGGCAAGGAGTGAGGCGGATCCAGGCGCGAGGCCGCAAAAAGCGCTTTCGCTCACACGCCCACCGGGTAAGCTGAAATGACTATGCGCGTGAACGGACAGCGGGGGATCGGTGAAGCGTTACTTCAAGGCCAGGGCACTGGCGGCGGCGGCGGCCTTGGCGGTCGCACCGCAGGCGGCCGCGGCGGCCTGCCCGTCGGCAGCGAACCTCGCCAAGGGCTTCGTCATCGAGAGCGGCGCCGCGGCGAGCGAGGTGCGCCACATCGGCGCCCACTTCGTGCAGGCCAAGACTCGCTACTCCGATGGGGTGATGCAGACCGACCTCTACCACGACGGCCTCTTCGCCATCAGCCGGTCGTCGGCGCGCGGCGCCAGCATGATGTACCAGGCCAACCTGGACGACTGGGCGCTGGAGATGAAGCCGGGCGCCAAGGCCAGCGTCAGCTACATCCCGCTGGTCGATTCCGGGCCGCTGGCGCCGACCACCGTCGAGCTCGAAGTGAAGGGCCGTGAGGACTTCATGCTGGGCGACTGCCGCTACGAGGTCTACGTGATCTCCGAAACCCGCCTCAGCGGCGAGCGCAGCCGGCAGTACGACCAGCTCTACGCGCCACTGCTGAAGTTCGTCATCGCCCGGCGCTATCCGGACGGCGAGACCAAGTCGTACCGCAGCATCGCGGCGCTGGACTGAGACGCCGCCGGGAAGCGCGACGCCCCGGGAACTAGCCCACCCGGCGGTCCTCCTCGGGGGTGAGCGTCTTCAGCTGCAGGGCATGCACCCCGCCGGCCAGCTCGGCGGCGAGGATCTCGTAGACCCGGCGCTGGCGGGCGACCCGGCTCTGGCCGGCGAAGGCGGCGGAGACGACCTCCACGCGGAAATGCGTCTGGCCGCCTTCACGGTAGCCGGCATGGCCCTTGTGCTTTTCCGAATCATCAACGATCTTAAGGCGTTGCGGCGCGAGGGCCTGGGTCAGCTTGTGCTCCATGGTCTCTGCAACGGCCAAGATCCGGCTCCTTCGTCGACGCGTTTCACTAGCTTCCGCCCAGAAGGTGTGCCGCCCGCGGCACGCTGTCAACGCCTGCTCCCGCACCCGAGGATTCGCTGCCCGCGATGCCCGACAAGCCCGCTTCCGGTGGCGCCTTCAGCCCCGCCATCGCCCGCCTCCTGCTGGTCGCCGTGGTCATCCTCTGGGGCGCCAACTGGCCGGTCATGAAGCTCGGCGTCGAGGCCATGCCGCCGGTGTGGTTCGCCACCGCGCGCATGGTGCTGGGGGCCTTGAGCCTCTTTGCCCTGCTCGCCGCGCTGGGGCGCCTCTCGCTGCCGACGCGGCGCGACCTGCCGGTGGTGCTCACCGTCGGCGCGCTGCAGATGGGCGCCTTCCTGGCGCTGGTGAACCTCGCCCTGCTGCACGTCGGCGCCGGCCGCTCGGCGGTGCTCGCCTACACCACGCCGCTGTGGGTGACGCCGGCCGCCATCGCGCTGCTCGGCGAGCGGCCAACCGCCTTCAAGCTGAGCGGCCTGGCGCTCGGCTTTGCCGGCGTCGCGGTGCTGTTCAACCCACTGGGCTTCGACTGGTCGGACCCGCAGGTGCTCATCGGCAATGCCCTGCTGCTGGCGGCGGCGCTCGCCTGGTCGGTCGCCATCCTGCACGTGCGCGCCCACCAGTGGGACTCCTCGCCGTTGCAGCTGGCGCCCTGGCAGATGGTGCTGGCGGTGCCGCCGTTGGCGCTGCTGTCGGGACTGACCGAGGACTGGGCCAGCATCCGCTGGGACGGCGCCACCGCGCTGGTGCTGGCCTACAACGGGCCGCTGGCCACCGCCTTTTGCTTCTGGGCCGTGGTCAGCGTCACCCGCGCCCTGCCGGCGATCACCACCTCGCTGAGCCTGCTGGCGGTGCCGGTCACCGGCGTCGCCGCCTCGGCGCTGTTCCTCGGCGAGCCGCTGACGCCGACGCTGCTGGCGGGGCTCGTCCTCATCCTCGGCGGCACCGTGCTGGTGAACCTCGGCGATCTGCGCCGCGACCGCGCCGCGCGGCCGGCGAAAGGCGACTAGGCTCTCCGGCGCTCCCGCCGTCCTTTGCGCGGCCCCTCACTTGCCTGTCGGGCCTGGCATCCCACATAATCGGCGGATGTCCGGCTCTCCCCACAACCCCTTCGAAGACGGCCGCCCGCGCGGCGCGGCGGCGCCGGACGCGGCCGTGCGCCGCTGCGACAGCCCCGGCTGCGCCGCCGAGGGCGTGCACCGGGCGCCGCGCTCGCGCGACGCGCTCACCAGCTACTACTGGTTCTGCCTGGAGCACGTGCGCGCGTACAACCTCGCCTGGGACTATTTCAAGGGCATGGACGAGCAGGCGATCGAGCAGAGCCGCCGGCGCGATGCCGTCTGGCAGCGCCCGAGCTGGCCCCTGAACGGCGGGAAGGCGAACGGCGGGGCGAATGGCGGGAAGGCCGACGGTCACCGCCACAACGCCACCGGCAGGCCGTTCCGCGACGCCTTCGGCTTCTTCGCCGAGGAGGCCGCGGAACAGCAGCAGCGGGCCGGACGTTTTCCACCCAACTCCCGCCAGGCCAAGGCGCTCAGGATCCTCGAGCTGGCGCCCACCGCCGGCCTCGCCGAGGTGAAGGCGCGCTACAAGGCGCTGGTCAAGCAGCTCCACCCGGACGTCACCGGGGGCGACGGCAGGGCC
>Ga0214471_10004768_pt1 | contig 10464 bp, 8 predicted proteins | sample RVTome_5_FD_207665 | JGI IMG/M metagenome (GOLD analysis project Ga0214471, IMG submission 207665) | Soil microbial communities from uranium-contaminated site in the Upper Colorado River Basin, Wyoming, United States - RVT142D155 | ecosystem: Environmental > Terrestrial > Soil > Contaminated >... | reverse complement strand
TCGCCGCGGCATAGATCGAGGGCATCGTGCTCAGCGTGCCGCTGTAGAGGGCGCCCGAGGAGCCACCGCTGTAACCCGTGCAATTGGCCTGGACGTTGGCGGTGGAGCCGACGGCCTGGGCATCGACGGTCATGTCCAACTGGGCGGCCAGGGCGGCGCTGTTGGTGCCGGTGATGGTTCCCCGGTAGAGCTTGAGGGTGCCGGCCAGGCTACCGGCGGACTCGACGGTGATGCACCTGGCTCCCGTGTCGCCGGGCTTCAGGTTGGTCATGCTGAAGAGGGCCGCCGTGCTGCCGGAGAAGGTCGTCCCGCCGCCGTTGTTGGCGAGGGCGAGGTTTCCGGTCGCCCAGGCGTCACCGGTGTTGTCCGTGGTGGCGCTGAACGCGGCGTTGCTGGCCTGCAGGATCATGAGGGCCGCCAGCAGGAGGGCTGCCAGGGGAGTGGCCGCCCGCAGGGCCCGCCGCCTCCGGTCCGATGTTTCCGTGGCGTATGCCATCTCGTTCCTTTGGTCGATTTCCATATATGAGAAGTCGACCAAACCCGGGTTCCGGTTGATAATCGTTGTCGAGGCTCACCGGGTGACTAGTCACCAATCGGCCCGGCTGGTAGCGTGCGTGATGACCCTGGAGCCCGTGTGGAGACTGCCGCGCGGCCAGCAAGCCGAGGTCCGGCGCCGGCCGTTCGGACGGCAGATTCAGGCGGCGTGCGCCGTCAAGAACGCGGCTGCGCCTTCGATCGTCAGGAACAGGGACACATCGCGCTGGGGGATGTCGATCCCGGTTGCCTCGTGGATGCCGAGCATCCAGCTGAGGTAGTCCATCGAATCCAGGTCGAGCTGCTCCGTGAGGTCGACCGAGTGATCGACCGTCGCCGGATCGACCTCGGGTGCGATCTCGGACAGCACGTCGAGGATGATGCGCTTGGCATCGTCGGAGGTCATAGGTTCTGAGGCTCCTGTAGGAGTTGGACGAGGGCATCGAGGAAGAGACCGCCGCGGTGGCCGTCGGTGACCCTGTGATCTGCGGCGAGGCTGGCATGGACAACCGGATGGACGCCGATCATGCCGTCGACGACAACCGCTTGGTCGGCGATCTTGCCGAACCCGACGATGGCCACCTGGGGTGGGATGATCACCGGGAACGTTGTCTCGACCCCGCGGTCGCCGAGGTTGGTGACCGTGATCGTCGGGTCGGACATCTCCGAGCTGCGGATGCGCCAGGTGCGGGCGCGACCGACGAGGTCGCGCAACGCCTCCATCAGCTCGTCGAGGTCGAGCCGGTCGGCGTGGTGGATTGCGGGAGCCACCAGGCCGCCGCCGCGCAGCGAGACCGCCACACCGAGGTGGATGTCGGCGCTCGGGTGGTGGGCATCGTCGCTCCAGTGGCCGTTGAGCTCGGGCACCTCGCGCAGGGCGAGAGCGGTTGCCTTCAGCAGCAAAACAGCCGGCAGCAGTCGTCGCGTGATCGGGCGCCCGCCGTTCTCGTCCTCGAGCCATTGCATCGCCCGCCCCAGGTCGACGTGAGTGGCCAGGTAGTAGTGGGGGATCTCACGCTTGGAACGCGCCATCGACCGGGCGATGGCTGCTCGCATCGCCGCCATCTTGTCCGTGGCCGGCGCCTCCTGGGGAGCGGGTGGTGACTTCACCACGACGGGCGGCACCTCATGGCCGACGGGACGCGACTTCGGTGGGGGCGCCGCCCTGACGCCGGCGGCCGGCGCCGTCAGCTCGGCGCTGGTGATGATCCCGTCGTTGCGAACGGGGAGTATCGAGTCGAGGTCGATCCCCCGCTCCCGGGCGACTCGGCGGGCCATGGGCGTCGCCCGCGGCCGGCCGGCTTCGGCTTGGCTCCTGGCGGCGATGATGTCCGCCCGGCGCACGACGCCGTCGTCTCCGGTGGCGAGGACATGGTCCAGGTCGACACCCAACTGGTGGGCCAGGTGGCGGACGGGAGGAGTGACACGCGGAGGCCCCGACGGCCCCCGGTGGCGGACGATCGTCTGCTCGTCGCCCGGCCAGACCGGCGCCGCCGCAACCAATGCCTCCGGCCTTGCAGCGGCAGCAGGCCCGGATGGAGTGTCCTCCTCGGCGGTGCCCTCATCGAGTGTCCTCAGCCGGGCGAGAGGAAAGCCGACGGGTAGCCGTGTGGGACCAGGGGTCACCAGCAAATCCTCGACGACGCCGTCTTCCCAGCACTCGACCTCGATGATCCCCTTGTCGGATTCGACCTCGGCCACGACTTGCCCGCGGCGCACCGTGTCACCGGGCGACACCAGCCATGCCACGAGCATTCCCTCGTCCATGTCGGCGCCCAACGACGGCAGGCGGAATTCGATCATGCCCCGAGGACCTCATGTGCGGCGCGGACGATCCTCGGGATCTGGGGGAGAGCGGCCTCTTCCATGTGCCGGGCGTACGGGATGGGGACCTCTTCGGTGCACACCCGCGCCACAGGGGCGTCCAGTTCCCACAGCCCGCCTTCGACGATGCGTGCGATCACCTCGCTCGATATCCCGCCGCTGCGCCACCCCTCGTCGACCACGACCACCCTGTGGGTCCGCCGGACCGAGGCGAGGATGGCATCGGTGTCGAGTGGGCGAAGCACCCTCAGATCGAGCACCTCGGCGGAGATCCCCTCCTCGTGGAGCGCGTCCGCGGCCGCAAGCACCTTGGGAAGGCTCCCTCCATGGGTGATCACCGAGATGTCGGTTCCCGATCGGCGCACTCGTGCCCTCTGGAGGTCAACCGGGCCCGCACCGGCCGGGATCTCGCCCCGCGTGTTGTAGAGGCCGGCATGTTCGAAGATGATCACCGGGTCGGGGTCCTCGAGAGCCGTCGCCAACATCCAGCGGGCATCCTCGACGGTGGCGGGAACGGCGACCTTGAGCCCCGGCACGTGCGCATACCAACCCTCGAGCGAGTGCGAGTGCTGTGCCCCGAGTTGGCGACCGGCACCGGTCGCCATGCGGACGACCAGGGGGACGTTGAACTGGCCACCCGACATGTGCAGGTACAGGGCTGCGGTGTTGACGATCTGGTCGAGGGCCAGCAAGGAGAAGTTGACCGTCATCACCTCGACAATCGGCCGCATGCCGCCGAGAGCGGCACCGATACCGGCACCGACGAAGGCCGACTCCGACAGCGGGGTGTCGCGGACGCGTTCGGGACCGAACTCCTCGAGCAGACCCTTGGACACGGCGTAGCAGCCGCCGTAGCTTCCGACGTCCTCGCCCATCAGGAACACCCGGTCGTCGCGGAGCATCGCGTCACGGATCGCCTCGCGCATCGCGTCGCGATACGAGATCGTGGTCGTCGCGACTGCGTTCTCGAGGATGGTCATCCTGTCACCGCCTCGGTGTGGACAAACCGTGTCAGGTCCTCGACCGCTTCCCAGGTCCCGGCCTCGGCGAACGAGACCGCCTCGTCGACCTCGGCCTTCACCTCCTTCTCCATCGCCTGCCATTCGGCCTCATCGAGGTGCCCTTCGTCACTCAGCTTCTTTCGGTACGTGACCAGGGGGTCGCGGAGCTTCCACGTCGCGACCTCCGCCTTGTCCCGGTACAACTCCGGATCGAACATGGAGTGGGCACGGAACCGGTAGGTCTCGAACTCGAGGAAGTGTGGTCCGCCGCCGCCTCGCACCGCCGTGGCGGCCGAATGGGCGGCGGCTTCGACCGCCTCCACGTCCATCCCGTCCACCGACCAGGCAGGCATTCCGTATGCCGCGGCCTTGAGCGTGAGATGGGTCTCGGACTCCGACCGGTAGAGAGCGGTGCCCATCGCGTAGCCGTTGTTCTCGCAGCAGAAGAGGACGGGCAGGTGCCACAGGGTCGCAAGGTTGAGCGCCTCGTGGAACTCGCCTTCGGCGACCGCGCCCTCGCCGAAGAACACTGCAGTGACACGTTGCACCCCGCGCATGCGGTCGGCCAGAGCAAGGCCGACGCCGAGTGGGAGCCCTCCGCCGACGATGGCGTTGCCCCCGTAGAAGCGCTTCGCGGCATCGAAGAGATGCATGGATCCGCCCCTGCCCCGGCTGCAGCCTTCCACCTTCCCGTACATCTCGGCCATGATCGAGCCGGGGTCGAGTCCCCGGGCCAGAGCGTGGCCATGCTCCCGGTAGGTGGCAACCACGGCGTCATCCGGCGTGAGCGACTCGAGGGCGCCCACGGCGACCGCCTCTTCGCCGATGTAGAGATGCAGGAAGCCGCGGATCTTCTCGGCCTGGTACAGCTCGGCGCACCGTTCCTCGAAGCGCCGGATCCGCAGCATCCGCGCCAGCAGGTGTTGGCGGTGTTCCTTGTCGCTCATCGTTTCTCCTCCGACTGCTCCAAGGTCGATATGTCCCCGGTGGGCAGGCCCAGCTCCCACGCTTTGAGAAGGCGGCGCATGATCTTTCCCGACCGGGTATGTGGCAGGTTCGGCTCGTAGGCGATCTCCCGAGGCGCCACCGCCGCACCGAGACGGGTACGGGTCCAGGCCATGAGCTCCTTCTCGAGCTGTTCGCTCCATTCGTGGCCGGGATTGAGTGAGACGAAGGCCTTCACGACCTCGCCGGCCATGTCGTCGGGTTTGCCGATCACCCCGGCCTCGGCGACGGCAGGGTGCTCTATGAGCGCCGACTCGACCTCGAAGGGACCGATGAGGTGACCGGCGGTCTTGATGACGTCGTCGGCGCGGCCGACGAACCAGAAGTACCCGTCGGCGTCGCGTTCGGCCAGGTCGCCGGCGTGGTACCAGCCCCCGGTGAAACACCTCGCGTAGGCGTCGTCCATGCCCAGATAACCGCGGAACATCGAGGGCCAGCCGGGTCGGAGTGCCAGCTCACCTTCGATCAGCGGCTCGGTCTCCTCGACGGCGGAGCCATCGTCGGCGAGGCGGACCTTGCCGTGCTCGTCGCGTCGCAAGATGGTGGCCTCGACGCCGGGCAGCGGCAGTCCCATGGACCCCGGACGGACCTCGACGGACGGGTAGTTGGCGATCATGATCCCCCCCGTCTCGGTCTGCCACCAGTTGTCGTGGATGGGCATGGCGAACGCCTCGAGACCCCACAGCACGCCTTCGGGGTTGAGGGGTTCACCGACGCTGGCGACGAACCGCAGCGAGGAGAGGTCGTACTCCTTGGCAACGCCGGCGCCCACCTTCATCAACATACGGATGGCGGTCGGAGCGGTGTACCAGACGGTCACCCGCTCACGTTCGATGGTCCCGTACCAGCGGTCGGCGTCGAAGTCGCCTTCGTCGACGATGCTGGTGACCCCGTGCAGCAGGGGAGCGATGATCCCGTACGAGGTTCCCGTCACCCATCCGGGGTCTGCCGTGCACCAGAACACGTCGTCGGGGTGCAGGTCGAGCGCGTAGAGGGCAGACACGTAGTGATGGCGCATCGCGCCGTGAACGTGAACGGCGCCCTTCGGTGTCCCGGTGGTTCCGGAGGTGAAGTGCAGCAGGGCCGGGTCCTCGGCGCTCATCGCCTCGGCCGGCGCCATCGGGTCTCCGTCGGCGAGCAGGTCGAAGAGGGACAGTGTTGCGGGAATGTCCTCGTCGGCGCCCGTCGGGATGATGATGACGTGCTCGAGATCGGGGAGGCGGTCGCGGATCGCAGCCACTTTGCGCCGGTAGAGCGCACTGGTGGTCACGAGGACCTTGCCCGCCCCCAGCGCCATCCGAGTCTGGATGGGCTCCGGTCCGAACGCCGAGAACAGGGGAGCTACGACACTGCCGTTCTTCAGCGCTCCGAGCACCGCGACGTACAACTCGGGGATCCTGTTCGACAGTACGAAGACCGTGTCCCCGATCCCCACCCCCAGGTCGCGCAGCGCCGACGCGAACCGCGATGTCTGCTCGCCGAGGTCGGCGTAGGTCAGGTCCCTCCGCTCGCCCTTGCGTCCCATCCATCGGATGGCGACCTTGCCTGCCGCGTCACCGTGGGCGTGCCTGTCGACCGCTTCGTGTGCGATGTTCCAACCGCCGGCGGGCGGCCCTTCCAGCCACGCGGAGGCCGCCGCCCAGTCGAATGAGGCACGAACGTGCGCGTAGTCGGTGAGGTTCGGCTCAACCGCGAATGGCCCGGCCTTTTCGATCGGTGGGTAGTGCATGTGTTCACCTCTCGTGAGCCGTCTCTGAGATCAACGCTTGGCACGATCCGCAATCGGGCGATAGTGGCAAAAGGCCCGACTTGGTTTCGGCTGCCGTAACGGCACTGCCGCCGATCCCAGCCGTGTGGATCGGCGGCAGTCGCCGCGCCGGAGTCGCTCGGGGATCAGGCGGCCGGGACGAGATCCCGCTCGGGCTCGGCTTCGACCGGCTCGGCGCCCAGCCCGGGCGGTGCCACACGCTCGCTCGTGACCTCCGGCAGCCATTGGAGCCAGGCAGGCAGATACCAGTTGCGGGTGCCGAGGAGCTTCATCGTGGCGGGAACCAGCACAGATCGCACGATCGTGGCGTCGAGCGCAACGGCGATCGCCAACCCGAAACCCATCTGCTGGAGCGCCACCAGCGAGCCGGCCGCAAAACCCGCGAAGACCGCCACCATGATGGCCGCCGCCCCCGTGATCAGGGCACCCGTGGTGCGCACCCCGTAGGCGACGGATTCGGCGTTGTCGCCGGTGCGGTCGAAGTGCTCGCGGATCCTACTGAGCAGGAACACGTGGTAGTCCATCGAGAGCCCGAAGAGGACGGCGAACATGAACAGCGGGAGACCGGCCTCGACGGCCTCGACCTGCCCGAAGCCCAGTCGGCCCGCCATGTCCTTGAAGACCTCGGGCCCGACCCCCTCCTGGAAGAAGAGGACGACGAGCCCGAAGGCCGCACCCACCGACAGCAGGTTCATCGCGATCGCCTTCGCAGGGATGACCAGCGAGCGGAACGCCACGGTCAGGAGCAGGAAGGACAAACCGAGAACGAACAGGAACACGATGGGGGTGTAGCGCGCCGTCTGGGCGAGGTAGTCGACGTTGTATGCCGTGTCACCTCCGACGAGCACGTCCACGGAACCCTCGTCGAAGAGCCGCGGCACCACCTCGTCGCGCAGTGCCCGGACGGCATCTATCGCACCGTTGCCGGCGATGTCTCCCGACAGAGGCACCGACACCAGCGCCAGGTCGCCGGCTTGGTTCACCTCGGCGAGGGACGGGCCGAATGACCGATCGGCTGCCAAGGCCGACTGCAGGTCCGCGATCGAGGCGGCGACCGACGGGGTGATGTCTCCGTCGACGACGATCTCCACGGGTGAGCCGAGCCCTCCGGAGAACTCGCTCTCCAGGATGAGGAATGCCTGCTTCGACTCCACCTCGCCGGGCAACGTGCTCACGCCCGAGAATCCCTCGTTGATGCTGAAGTAGGGGAGGGCGGCCATGAGCAGGATGCCGGCGGACAGGACGAGGCTGGCGACGGGTCGGCGCATGACCGTACCGGCCACCCGATCCCAGAAGCGGCTCGGACCCCGGCCGGCACCTCTCTTCCTGGCCCGGATCCGCAATGCGTCGACCTTGTCGCCCATCAGCGCCAGCACCGCCGGCAGCAGGGTCAACGAGGCGGCGACCGCGATGATCACGACGAGGATCGCCCCCAGACCGATGCTGCGGTAGATGGTGTTCGGCAACAACAGCATGCCGGTGAGAGCTACCACCACCGTCAGGCCGGAGAACACGACTGCTCGGCTGGCTGTGGCCCCGGTGCGGGTGATCGCCTCGATGTTTCCGAGACCGGTGGCACGCTCCTCGCGGTACCGAGAGACGATGAACAGCGAATAGTCGATGCCGACCGCTAGACCGATCATCGTGATGATGTTGGCGATGAAGAACGGCAGATCGAAGGCGAGGCCGAACACGGCGGCAGCCCCAAGTGCGATGGCAATGGCCAGCACTGCGAGCACGATGGGGATCACGGCGGCCACGGCGGCGCCGAACACGAACAGCAGCACGACGAGCGCCACCACCAAGCCGATGGTCTCACCCTGCGCCAGGCCCTCTTCGGCGAGGCGGATGAAGTCGTTCTCCAACGTTGCCGGACCCGCAACGGCTGCCTCGAAGCCGTCCGGTGCTTCGACGCCCGCCACGGTGTCGACCAGCACCGCGGCATGTTCGCCGACTTCCGTGTGGTCGGCTCCTGCCATCGCCACGGGCAGCAGCGTCGATCGGCCGGTCTCGGAGATCGGGCCCTCGCCCGTGAGGTAGCTGCCGACGTGTTGGACGATCCCCGGGCCGAGCGCCGCGATGCTCGTCTGCAGTTCGCCGACGTAGGCCCGGTACTGCGGATCGGTGACGGTCGACTCGGCGGTCACCACGACGAACTCCGTGTCCACCTCGGTGCCGCGCAGGCGCTGGTCCAGCAGTGCGGCGGCACGCTTGGATTCGGGCTCGTTGGTGAAGTCGGTGTCGGTCGTCAGGGCGTCGCCCAGGAACTGTGACGACAGAACGCCCGCCGTGAGGAGCGCAACGACCCAGACGACCAGCGTCCGCCACGGATGGCGTGCTGTCCTACGGGCCAGCATTTCGGTGGACAGATTCACGGTGCCTTCTCCCTCGCCGGACGTACGTCGTATTCGTACGTTGTAAGTAGTACGGCGTAAGGTAACCGTACGACGTAAGGTATGTCAAGCGGGAATCTTCGGGACCCGTGGGAATGCCGGCGACCGGGCGCCGTCGGGCTCAGCCTGTATCCACCGATCCAGGGAGGCGTTTCGTCTCACCAGATTGCCTTGTCCGCAACGGATCCTGGCCCTGAAGCGCAAGCACCGATCGGTGCCGGTAGGCGTTGGCCCCGATTGCCTGGGGACCATGGCGAATCGGCCGAAGCGCCAATCCGAGCGGTGGATGCAGGCTCAGGAGGTCTGGCGGAGCCGCTCGAGGCCGTCGAGGATCAGATCGAGCCCGAACTCGAATTCGACCTGGTCGTCGCACCAGCCCAGGGTCGAGTCGGGATCGTCGTGGCTGACCTCCATCAGCATCTCGACGATGTGCGGGATCTTGTCGGCCATCTGCTCCAGCATGGCGGTGGCCTGCTCGTCACCGGCGTCCGCGGTGTCCGGTTCGAACAACTCCTGTGTGAATCCCAGGGCGCGGCTGCCCAGAGCGTGCATCGCGTGATGGGCCATGTCGTACGAGAATCCTCCCGCTCGAAACAGCCCGAGCACCTCGTCGAAATACTTCGCGGCCTCCAGGCTCATGGCGGTTCGCGTCTCGATGACTCCGGCGGCCCAGGGGTGGCGAAGCAGCACTTGGCGGGCGGACAGGATCCTCTGACGCATGGCCGTCTTCCAGTCCACTCCGTCGGGCGGCCCCTCGATGGTGCCCACCACCTCATGGATCTCGCCGAGGATGGCCTCGGCGATGCCGTCGAGCACCTCGTCCTTGTTGGCCACGTGGTAATACAGCGACATCGCTTCGACCCCGAGCGCGTGGGCGAGGTTCCGCATGGTGAGGGCGTCGATCCCACCTCCATCGGCAAGCTCGACGGCCGCACTCAGCACCCGTGTCTTGGTCAACGGGACCCGGGCCTCGGTTCTCGGATCGGCGTGTGCAGCCATCTGACGTCCATCTCTTCCCGGGCATTCTACCGTACGAGGTAAGTCGGACCCGTTCTAACGAGCCCGGCGCGAAGAAGGCACCGACCCAGGAGGACCGTCATGCGGAGGCTCATCTACTCGATGTCAGTGTCGATCGACGGCTTCATCTCCGGGCCCGGCGGCGAGATCGACTGGTCGGCGCCGGATGCCGAGCTGCATCGGTTCCACAACGAGCAGACCCGCGAGTTGGGCGCGCACCTCCTCGGCCGGCGCCTCTACGAGGAGATGCTGGTGTGGGAAGCGACCGATGACACACGATGGGCCGCGGACTACGAGCTCGAGTTCGCCCGCATTTGGAGAAGCCTGCCGAAGGTCGTGTTCTCGACCACCCTGGAGCACGTCGAGGGCAATGCCAGGCTGGTCAGGGACGGCATTGCCGAGGTGGTCGCCGAGCTGAAGGAACAGCCGGGAAAGGACCTTGGCGTCGGCGGCGCCGGCCTGGCCTCCACTCTCACCAAGCTGGGCCTGATCGACGAGTACCGGCTCTTCCTCCATCCGGTCGTGTTGGGCGCCGGCACGCCGTACTTGCCGGCGCTCGACGAGCGGATCAACCTGGAGCTGATCGAGGCGCAGACGTTCGCCCCACGCGTCGTCTACCTGCGCTACTTGCGCGTCTGAGCCTGTATCCATCGGTCCAGGGAGGTGCTTCGGCCGATGGCCCATGTCCCGCCGGGAATGCTGCCTTGAAGTGACGAGCACTGAACGGTCCAAGCGACCTCGACCCGAATCAGTTGGCGCCTATGGCGAATCGGCCGAAGCGCCAATCCGAGCGGTGGATGCAGGCTGAGGCGGTGATCGGCGCCGAGGCTCGCCGACGCGGCCCGCGTTCTGGTTCGGTCGGGACCCAGCAGGATGTGACGATTGCCTCTGACCCTGCTCGCCGTCCGGGCGCACACTGGGG
>Ga0214471_10004767_pt1 | contig 10465 bp, 8 predicted proteins | sample RVTome_5_FD_207665 | JGI IMG/M metagenome (GOLD analysis project Ga0214471, IMG submission 207665) | Soil microbial communities from uranium-contaminated site in the Upper Colorado River Basin, Wyoming, United States - RVT142D155 | ecosystem: Environmental > Terrestrial > Soil > Contaminated >... | reverse complement strand
CTGCGGCGCGCGGTGCTGGTGGGCCACAGCCTGGGAGCGCTGGCGGCGATCGAGTACGCCGCCGGCCACCCGGAGCGGGTCGCCGCCTTGCTGCTCGTCGACCCCAGCGGCGACCAGACCCGCATGCCGCCGGCCGATCGAAGCGCCTGGCTCGCGGCGGTGCGCGACGACCCCCGGGGCGAGTGCGACTTCAACTTCCGCCACTTCCTGGGCGAAGCGCGCCCCGAGGTGGCGAAGGCCGTGCTCGAGTCCCTCGAGGCGACGCCCGCGGCGGCCCTCGTCGCGGCGCTCGAGGGCTCCGCGGCGTACGCCGCGGCGGCGGCGATGGAGCGCTACCCGGGACCGGCGGCGAGCGTCGTCAGCGAGCTCAACGACCTGCCGATCAGCCTCCATCGGCTGCGTCCGGAGCTGCCGGCGCGGCGCCTGCGCGGCGTCAGTCACTGGCTGATGATGGATCGTCCGTCCGAGGTGCTCGAAGCCCTGTGGGACCTGCTCGAGAGAATCTAGCCGGCTGTCGAATCGGAGCCTCTCCGATCGACTAGAAGACGAGCCACGAACGGCTCTGAACAACACAAGGAGATCCCACCATGCCGAGCACCATCCGCCTACATCGAGTCCTGAAGTCCACCCCAGAGCGCGCCTACCGCGCCTTCCTCGAGCCCGACGCCATGGTCAAGTGGCTGCCGCCGAACGGCTTCACCGGCAAGGTCCACGAGATGGACGCCCGCGTCGGCGGCACCTACAAGATGTCGTTCACCAACTTCAGCACCGGCACGACTCACTCTTTCGGTGGCGAATACCTCGAGCTGGTACCCCACGAACGGCTCCGCTACGTCGACCGCTTCGACGACCCGAACCTGCCCGGCGACATGCAGGTGACCGTCACGCTGCGGGAGGTGTCGTGCGGGACCGAGCTGAACGTCGTCCAGGAGGGGGTTCCCGACGTCATTCCGGCCGAAGCGTGCTATCTCGGCTGGCAGGAGTCGCTGATCCTACTGGCGAAACTGGTCGAGGCGGAGATCCCGGACGAGGGCTGAGGCCGGACGGACGCGGCCCAGGGTTCACACCCTGGGCTACCGCATGCCGCCCTCCGGGCTCCGGAGCCCCGCAGGGGCGGTATCGGGTAGCCCAGGGTGTCAACCCTGGGTAAGACGGCCTCCCAGGTACGCCACTTCCCGCTCCCGACGTGCGCCGCGACGGCCGGGTCCTTGACGCGTCCCTCTTGCGATCCCGGAGGGTGCTGCAACGGTTCGAGCCCGTCGAGCACCAGCAGCGTGCGCGCTCCGCGAACGAGACGCGCCAGCTCCACACCCTTCTCCCATGCCGACTTGATCGGCTCGCCGTCGTAGCCGAGCCAGCCGAGCGCGAATTCGACGAACGCGTCGCCCGACGCCCCGGTCGCGTCCGTGCCCTGGGAGTAGAACGACCAGCCGAGCACCCGCTCGGCGCCGCGCCAGCCGTCGGCGGCGAGACGGTCGAGCCAGCGGTTGACGAGCGACGACTTGCCGACGCCGCCGAAGGCCACGAAGCTGATCACGTGCGTCGACGGGTCGTCCCAGGCGGCGTGGAGACGGGTGAGCTCGTCGTCGCGGCCGACAAAGTACTCGCCCGTCACCGGGAGGCGGGAGATGGCGACGTTCGGCTCGCGGCTTGCGCGGTCGACGGGCTTGCGAGGCGGGAGGCTCGGCCGCGGCCCGAGCGGCCCCTTGACCACTTTCGGCTGACCCGTCAGCCGTCGCAGCAGCGACTCGTAGCCAGCGTCGTCGCTGACGTTGTACGAAGTGGCCGACTTGAGGAAGACGGGGATGTGCGCCTCGTCGGCCGCGTCGAAGACGACGGGGACGAAGCGGACGTTCTGGCGGGCCTCGTAGATGGCCTGGGAGACGATGGCCCCTTCGCGTGGCAGTATACGTCCGAGCGGACGCAACTGCTGCTCGCTGACGGCGGACGGCGTCTGAGCGGACCCAGCCGCTCCTCGCCGGCGGCGGACGGCGTCTGCGCGGACCCAGCCGCTCCTCGCTGGCGGCGGACGGCGTCTGAGCGGACGCAGGCTCTCCTGGCTGACGGCGCATGGCGTCTGAATGCGCGGACGCGCTCGCGGTTGTCCGTCTCGGGCGTCGAAATGGACGGATTCGCTTCGATCCGTCCATTTTTTCGCGCGAGACGGCCGGCAGCGTTCTGATTCGTCCGATTTTGCGCCCGAGGCGGCCGGTGGCGTTCCGATCCGTTCGCTCCGACGCGCGAGACGGCCGGAGCCGTTCCGATTCGTCCGCTCCGACGCGCGAGCCGGCGTCTCGCCGGCGATCCCTACACTTCGGTGCCAGTGGAGATCGACCGGGTGTGCCCCCGCTCTCCCAGGAAACCGACGACGCCGAAGACATCCCGCCGAGACCCAGCAGCCGACGCCGTAGCTCGCTGACCCGCCGCCGTCCGGCCCCCTCTCCTTCGGGAGAGGGGCCGCCTGTCCTCGCCTGCGTCGTGATCTACGTGGTGGGGGGCGACCCGGGTCACGACGCTCTGGCCTGCGCCCTGGGCGAGCGCATCGGGCTGGAGTAGAGGGGCGGAGTAGAGGTCAATCCTCGACGCCGGCGAGCTTCAGGACGCGCTGCCAGTGCCGCGGCTCGACGGGCTGGATCGACAGCCGCTGGCCGCGGCGTAGGAGCAGCATTCCGTCGAGCTCGTCGTCGCCCTTGAGCTCCTCGAGCGTCAACGGCCGCGCGAATCTCGCCACGAACCTCACGTCGACCCGCAGCCAGGGCGGGTCGTCCTTCTTCGCCTTGGGGTCGTGATAGGGCGAGTCCGGGTCGAATTGGGTGGCGTCGGGATAGGCATCCTTCGCCACCTCGGCGAGGCCGACGATCGCCGTGGGCCTGGCGCTCGAGTGGTAGAAGAGCACGCCGTCGCCCACGCGCACGTCGTCGCGCATGGAATTGCGAGCCTGGTAGTTGCGCACGCCTTCCCAGTGGGTCGAGCCGTCGCGCTCGAGGTCGTCGATGGAGTAGACGTCGGGCTCGCTCTTGAAGAGCCAGTGCTTGCGCCTCGCCATGGGATCCTCCTAGCTAGAGCTCCTCGGGAAGTGGGCCGAAGTCGTCGCGGTAGCGCGCGGTGAACTCGCGGCGGCCGTAGGCGTGGCTCTGGGTGCCGGTGTGCTCCACCGCGTAGGCCGCCGCCACGCTGCCCATGCGGCCGCAGACCTCGAGCTCGAAGCCGCGCACCAGGCCGGCGGCGAAGCCGGCGCGGTAGGCGTCGCCGGCGCCGGTGGGGTCGGCCACCCGCGACACCCGCGCCGCGGGAATCGCGACCTCGCGGCCGTCGCGAAGCCGGATCTTGCTGCCCTCGGCGCCGAGGGTGACCACCAGCATGTCGACGAGGTCGAAGATGGCGCGCCCCTTCTTGCCGGTCTTCTCCTCGAAGACCGCGTGCTCGTAGTCGTTGACCATCATGATGGCGGCGCCGCGCGCCGCCGCGGCCAGGTCGTCGCCGGCCATGGCGGTGACCTGGAAGGACGGGTCGAAGATGAAGGGCAAGGCGGCTTCGCGGGCCTCGCGGCAGTGGCGGGTCATGGCGCCGGGGTCGTCGGGCGCCACGATGGCGAGCGCCGGGCGCTCGCCCAGCCCGGCCTTCAGGCTCAGCGTGGCGGCGTGCGGCATGGCGCCCACGAAGAAGCCGGTGATCTGGTTGTCGGCCTGGTCGGTGGTGATGTGGCACGAGGCGGTGCGCACGCCGTCGACCACGTGGATCCCCGAGGTGTCGACGCCGTGGCCGGCCAGCCAGGCCTGGTATTCGGCGAAGTCGTTGCCGGCGGCGGCGACGATCCGCGCCTCGGCGCCCAGGAGCGCCAGGGTGTAGGCGATGTTGCCGGCGCAGCCGCCGCGCTGCTGGCGCATCTCGCTGACCAGGAACGAGATGTTGATCACGTGCAGCTTGTCCGGCAGGATGTGGTCCTTGAAGTTGCCGGGAAAGACCATGATCTGGTCGAAGGCGAGCGAGCCGGTCACGATCACCTGACCGTCTCGACGCACGCAGAGCGCTGGGCTGGTCACGAATGCTCCTTCGTCCGTGGAGAGGTGCGCCGGGCGGGGCCGGAACCGCGGGATTCTCTCAGAATCTCAGCAGGATGGCAAAGGCGGCAGGTCCGGCGCCTCGGCGCGCCGGTGAATCACCGCCAGGGTGCCCAGGCGGCGAGAGCCCAGGTGGTGCTCGGCGGCGCGTGGCTCGCTCTCCGGCCGCTCTCTCTCCGGCCTATAGTATCAACCGCTTGACGCTGGTCCGAAGGCGCGAGTAACCTGCGGCCCATGCTCGCCCTCGTGGTCCGCCGGCGGTGGCTCGCCGTGCTCCTGGTGGGGGGTCTGGGATTCGCGGGGTCTCTCGCGATGACGCTGCGCCACGGCGCGCCCCTTCCGGTCTACCACGACGAGCTGAGCTATCTGCTCGCCGCCGACACCTTCCTGCAGGGACGCCTCGCCAACCCCACCCATCCCTTCTGGCCCCACTTCGAGACCTTTCACGTCATCCAGCGGCCGACCTACGTCTCGAAGTACCCGCCCGGCCAGGGTCTCTTGCTCGCCCTGGGGGCTCGGCTGGGAGGGCGCCCGATAGTCGGCGTCTGGCTCGGAGCCCTGGCGCTGGGCGCGGCCCTGTGCTGGATGCTCCAGGGCTGGCTGCCCCCGCGCTGGGCCCTGCTGGGAGGAGCGCTCGCGGTGGTCCACGTAGGGGTCTTCACCTACTGGGGACGGAGCTATTTCGGCGGCGCGCTGCCGGCGGCGGGCGGCGCGCTGGTCTTCGGCGCTCTCCCGCGTCTCCTGCGCCGCGGCCGTCCGCGCGACGCCGTCTGGCTCGCCCTGGGGCTCGCCGTGCTCGCCAATACCCGCCCGTACGAGGGCGCGGTGGTGAGCCTGGCGGCGGCGGCGCCGCTCGGCGCCTGGCTCAGGCGCTCGCCCCACCGGCACCAGTGGCGTCGCAGCGTGGCGCCCCTCGTCCTCGTCCTGGGGCTCGCCGGCGCCGCGATGCTCCTCTACAACCGGGCGACCACCGGCGAAGCGTGGCGGGCGCCGTACACCGTCTACGAGGAGAGCTATTCCAAGCGACCGCTTTTCGTCTGGGAAGGTCTGCGCCAGGCGCCGGAGCCCCGACACCCATTGATGTCCCGCTTCTATGAGGAGTGGCTGATCGGCGCGTACCACGAGCAGCGGACCTGGACAGGCTGGCTCGGCACTCTCGGCCGGCGGCTCGAGAGCACCTGGGCCGTTTTCCTGGGCCCGGTCCTGACCTTGCCCTGTCTCCTCCTCCCGTGGATCCTGAGGTGGCGTGGCGTGCTGCTCGCCGTGGCCGCAAGCTCACTGTTCCTGCTGACGGCGCTCGCGGCCTTGAGCCACAAACCCCACTACGCCGCGCCGGTCCTCGGATTGGTGTTCCTGGCGGTGATCCAGGGACTGCGTCGGGGCGTGTCGCGCGTGCGCTCGCGTCGCCGGCTGGCCGGCGTGCTCTTGGCCGTCTTCCTGGCGGCCGCCCTGGCCGAGCGCGTCGCGTACACGGATCCGATCCTGCGGGTCGGCGAGCCGCGGAGCTGCGGCCGGCCGAAAGCCGAGGTCGCGGACTTCCTTCGCGGTCAGGACGGACGCGATCTGGTCTTCGTCCGCTACGGACCCTGGGCCGACATCCACGACGAGTGGATCGCCAACGCCGCCGACGTCGACGCCGCCGAGATCGTCTGGGCGCTCTCGATCGGGCCCGAGGACGACCGGCTCCTGCGCCGGCACTTCGCCGACCGCGTGGCCTGGCGGGTGGAGATCGGCATGGACCGCGGCGGCGCCATCCGCTTCGACCGCTACCCGGCCCCGGATTGACGCCGCTCGGAAGGCGCGGGTAACCTGCGGCGCATGTTCGACCAAGCGGGTCTCGAGATCCTCGACGGCGACGTGATCCAGGTGCGGCGCGAGCGCGTGTTCCTGGTGCTCGCCGGGCTCTTCCTGGGGTCGATGGCGATGCTCAACATCCTCGGCGTGACGCGGTTCCTCGACCTCGGCTTCACCGTCTTCGGCCGCCGGATCCCCCTGCCGTTGGCGGTCGGCGTGCTGCCGTATCCCCTGACCTTCCTGTGCACCGACTTCATCTCCGAGCTTTACGGCCGCCGGCGCGCCAGCTTCATGGTCTGGGTGGGCTTCCTGATCAACCTGTGGCTGATGCTGATCCTGTGGATCGGCGGCCTGCTGCCGGGACTGCCCGCGGCCGGCGGCGGCGAGCCGGTCTTCTTCGAGATCCGGCGCCTCACCCTCGGCGCCGTGGTGGCCTCGATGATCGCCTACCTCGCGGCCCAGCTCTGCGACGTCCACCTCTTCCACTTCTGGAAGAACCTGACCGGCGGCCGCCACCTCTGGCTGCGCAACAACGGCTCCACCCTGGTCAGCCAGCTCGTCGACACCTTCGCGGTGATCACCATCACCCACTTCTACGCCCACGCCCTGCCGATCGATCCCGGCCGGCCCGCGTGGCCGCAGCTCTGGGTCTTCATCGCGACGGGCTACGTCTTCAAGCTCGTCGCCGCGCTGGTCGACACCGTGCCCTTCTACGTCGGGACGGCCTGGCTCCGTCGCTACCTCCACGTCGAGCCCCTGCCGGGCAGGACGGCGAGCGGGAGGGAGCAAGCGTGAAGGTCCGTGCCAGCCACCTGCTCTGGGGCGTGCTCGCGGTGGCGGCCGCGGCGTGGGCGGTGGGCCTATCGCGCCCGCTCGCGGACGATCGCCCTGGCGTTTCGCGACGAGGAAATCGAGGTGGATCCGCCTTCGCGCACCGCCGCGCTCGAGGCCCAGGTAAGAGCTCAGGGTTCGCGCCGACACTGGCGTGAAATGGCCAAATGACGCCAGTGTGCGCGCCGTCGCTGGCGTGAATCGGCCAAATGACGCCAGCGTGCGCGCCGACGCTGGCGTGAATCGGCCGAATGACGCCAGCGTACGCGCCGACGCTGGCGTGAATCGGCCGAATGACGTCAGTGTCGGCGCCGTCGCTGGCGTGAATCGGCCAAATGACGCCAGCGCGCGCGCCGTCGCTGGCGTGAATCGGCCAAATGACGCCAGCGTGCGCGCCGACGCTGGCGTGAATCGGCCGAATGACGCCAACGTACGCGCCGACGCTGGCGTGAATCGGCCGAATGACGCCAGCGTACGCGCCGACGCCGGCGTGAATCGGCCGGAAGAGCTCAGCGTCGGCGCCGACACTGGCGTCATTTGCTCGGTATGGCTCAGAGTCGCGGGGGCCGTGACGCCGGCCCGGAGGTTCTTCTGCTAGCATCCGCGGATGATCAGCGGCTTGAACCAGGAGGTCGAGATCCTCGGCCGGACGTTTCACTTCCAGACCGAGCTGAGCGATCAGGACGGGCTCTCCATCCGCACCGACGTGTTCATCGGCGGCAAAGTGGTCGCCACGCGGGAGTCCCGGCTCACGGACGACGCGGCCGCACAGATCGACCCCGGCGCCCTGCGCGCGCGGATGAAGGAGCACCACAACAAGACGCTCGACTCGTTCGTCCGCCGCGCCAGGCGCTACCAGCAGCGAGAGGAGGCGCCGCCGTCGGGTCCGTTGCCGGCGGCGCCGCCCGAGGACGCCGTGGCGGCGCCGGAGCCGCCGCCGGCCGAGCGGCCCAAGGGCCTGGCGCCGCCGTCGTCCGAGCTCAGGGAAGCGGCGTCGGGCGCCCTCCGCGTCCGCCGCTTCTTCGGCCGCTTTCGCCAGCTCATGGGGCCGGCGTCGGCGCTCCCGGACGACTTCGACGACCGCCTCGTGGTCATGTCGCGGGCCTTCGCCTGGATGATCCGGTCTTCGCCCTTCGTCGAGATCCGGATCGACGAGCAGATGCGCTGCCACCTGCTCAAGGAGCAGATCGAGGAATGGCTGGCGAGCGAGCGCGACCCGCGTCAGGCGGCGCAGATCTGGTCGGGCATCGTGACCTTCAACAAGTACCTGAGCGAGATCAACCACCGCTCGGACCTCCAGGCCTACGACCAGCAGATGCTGATCTGGGCCCTCGACGAGGTGCAGCGCCACGGCATGACCGGCGAGGTCCTCAAGGGGCTCGAGACCCTCTACGGCCTCGACCCCCGGCTCGACCAGTCTCTCGACCACCCCAAGGACGTCACCCGCGGCGCCTGGACCGCCCTCCTGCGCCACGTGCTGACGGAAGTCTGATGAAGGAAGGACCGAAGGATTTGCGCGCCCCGGGCCCGACGCGGGCCGGTGACTCGCGTCACCACGACCCCCGGCGCCGCAGCGACACGAAGCGTCCCGCCGTGCCGACGATCAAGTGGTCGTGCATCGTCACGCCCACGATCTCGCTGGCGTCGGAGAGCTGGCGGGTGAAGGCCAGGTCGTCGGAGCTCGGCGCCGGGTCGCCGCTCGGATGGGTATGGAAGACCACGAAGGCCGAAGCGTTGCGCTGGAGCGCCTCCTTGAGGATCAGCCGCGGCTCCACCGAGGCGCGGCTCAGGGTGCCGCGGTAGATCTCGACGTCGGCGAGCAGGCGGTTGCGCACGTCGAGGAAGACGGCGCCCATGACCTCCTGGTCCTGCCGTGCGTAGCGCAGCGCCAGGTAGTCGGCCATGACGTCGGGCCGGTTGAGGAGCTGGCGCTCGGGGATGCGCGCCCGCGCCAGACGCCGGCCGAGCTCGACCGCGGCGAGCAGCGCCGCCGCCTTGGCGCGCCCCAGGCCGTTGCGCACCAGGACGCCGTACTCGGCGTCCAGCAGCCCGAGCAGGCCGCCGCACTCCTCCAGCACCTCCGAGGCCATCCGCACCACCGTCAGCCCGGGACGGCCCGAGCGCAGCAGGATGGCGACGAGCTCGGCATCCGAGAGCGCCTTGCCGCCGCAGCGCAGCAGGCGCTCGCGGGGGCGGGCGTCCTCGGGGATGTCCTTCAGCGTCAAGACTTCGGTCACGGGTCGATCCTCCATTTCAATCTACCCAGGTGTAGACGCAATCCGGCCGCGAATTCTGACGCGGCCGGCGAAAAAATCTGGTGTACTCTCCAGCGCACCGGGAACCGAAGGGAGACATCGATGATCCGACGCCGCCTGACGCGGCTCCTGCCGAGCCTGATCCTCCTCGCCCTCGCCGCCTGCGGGCCGCCCGCGGACGCGCCGCCCGCCGACGCGCCCCCGATCACCGCGACGGAGATCCTCTGGGACGTCTGGGGCGTGCCCCACGTCTTCGCTCCCGACGTCGCGCGGCTCTCCTACGCCCACGGCTGGGCGCAGGCGAGAAGCCACGGCGACCTCCTGCTGCGACTCCTCGGCCAAGCGCGCGGACGCGCCGCCGAGTACTGGGGCGCCGAGCACCTCGACTCCGACCGCTGGGTACACACCATGGGCATTCCGGCGCGGGCGCGGGCCTGGCTGGCGGCGCAGGAGCCGGTCTATCGGGAAGCCCTCGACGCCTTCGCCCGCGGCATCAACGACTACGCGGCGGCCCACGCGGAGGCGATCGACGACGGCGTCGAGGCGGTGCTGCCGGTGACGGCGGCCGACGTCCTCGCCCACGTCCAGCGCAGCATCCACTTCACCTTCGTGGTCAGCCCCGACGACGTGCGCGGCGCCCGCCGCGGCTGGAGCGCGGGCTCCAACGCCTGGGCCGTGGCGCCGTCGCGCTCCGCCTCCGGCCACGCCATGCTGGTGGCCAACCCGCACCTGCCGTGGCTCGATCTCTTCACCTGGTTCGAGGTCCAGCTCGTCACCCCGGAGGTCAACGTCAGCGGCGCGACGCTGATCGGCAGCCCCTTCGTCGGCATCGGCTTCAACGACCGGCTCGGCTGGACCCACACCGTGAACGCCCACGACGGCGCCGACCTCTACGAGCTCGAGCTCGAAGGCGGCGGCTACCGCTTCGACGGCGAGGTGCGCGCCTTCGAGACCGAGACCCTCGCCCTGAAGGTGAAGCGGGACGACGGCTCGCTCGCCGAGGAGACGCTCGAGGTCCGCCGCTCGGTCCACGGCCCGGTGGTGGCCGAGGAGGGCGGCAAGGCGCTGGCGCTGCGCGTGGTCGGGCTCGACCGCCCCGCGCTCTTCGCCCAGTACTGGGACATGGCTCGCGCCACCGGCCTCGAAGAGTTCGAGGCCGCGCAGCGCCGGCTGCAGATGCCGATGTTCACGGTCGTGTACGCCGACCGCGACGGTCACGTGATGCACCTCTTCGGCGGCCTGACGCCGAAGAGGCCGGCGGGAGACTGGTCGGCGTGGTCGGGCGTGGTGCCGGGCACCAGCTCGGAGAACCTGTGGACCGAGACCCATCCGTACGCCGACCTGCCGCGGGCCGTGGACCCGCCGAGCGGCTGGCTGCAGAACGCCAACGACCCGCCCTGGACGACGACGTTTCCGGCCGTCCTCGACGCCGGCGACTACCCGCCCTACATGGCGCCGCGCTTCATGCACTTGCGCGCCCAACAGTCGGCGCAGATGCTGATGGACGACGAGAGCATCTCCTTC
>Ga0214471_10004765_pt1 | contig 10466 bp, 10 predicted proteins | sample RVTome_5_FD_207665 | JGI IMG/M metagenome (GOLD analysis project Ga0214471, IMG submission 207665) | Soil microbial communities from uranium-contaminated site in the Upper Colorado River Basin, Wyoming, United States - RVT142D155 | ecosystem: Environmental > Terrestrial > Soil > Contaminated >... | reverse complement strand
CGCGTTTAGGTACGCGGGCAACGTGGCTACCAGAGTTTTTCCTTCTCCTGTGCGCATTTCCGCTATACTCCCCTGGTGCAGTACCAAACCGCCCATAAGCTGCACGTCAAAATGCCGCTGTCCAAGCGTTCGCTTCGCGGATTCACGCACCAGCGCAAACGCTTCAGGAAGAATGCCGTTTGACAAGGCGCCTTGCTCTAATTTTTTGCGCAGCTCTTGGGTTTTGCCTTGCAAATCAGCTTGTGAAAGCGCTGCGATCTCCTGCTCTGACGCGTTTACTTTTTCAACAACGTGAGCCGCTTCTTTGGGCACGCCGCCCGAGCTTTTTTTAAACACAGAAAACAATGCCATATGCGTCAGGTTAGTATAGCAGGTTTTGGGCAAAAAAACAAACTCCGACGTAACGTCGGAGTTTGTTTTAAGTGACGAAAAAGGATGTTATCTCCTTTTCTTGCGTCGTGTAGCTTTCTTTGCCGCCTTCTTGGCAGTTTTTTTAGAAGCTCTTTTTCTTTTTCTTGCTGGCATTGGTTTTCAATTACATTTGCAAGTTTTATATTATTTGTTTTTGAATAGCATCGACTTTCAAAAAATTTAAAGTACTATTCAAATAAACAAATCATTACTTTATTTTTTCATTAACAAGGAGTGTTGTCAATAGAAAAAATAATATTTTTGCACAACGTTGCAAAAAACTATGAAACAAGTTGTATTTCCGCTTCCAAAACAACGCCGTACTTGGTTTTTATTTTTGTTTGGACGGTTTGTATAAGTTGCAAAACATCGTTCGCGCTTGCGTTTTGCGTGTTTACAATGTAGTTTGGATGTTTTGCGGAAATTTCAGCTCCCCCAACACGCGTTCCCTGCAAACCGGCTTTGCTTATAATGGCGGCAGCCGGAATAACGGGAAACGGATCTTGTTTTACCGCGTCTGCAAATTCTTGTTGCACCGTTTTGGGAACTTTTTGGAGCTCCGGGTTTTTAAAAACGCTTCCCGCGTTTGGATATTCCAAGGGATGGCGTGTTTTCCGGTAATGCATATACTCCCTTACGGTAGCTTGCAACTCTTTTGCATTTTCTTTGCCAAGCTGAAATGTTGCCGACAACACAACAATACCTTTTTTCTTAAAAATGGAATTCCGGTAGCCAAAACCGCATTCTTTTTTTGTATATATTTTTTTCTTTCCTGCTGTGTCTAGCGCGGTAACGAAAAAAACACAATCTTTTGTTTCTCCTCCAAAAGCTCCCGCGTTGCCCCGCACTGCCCCGCCAACGGTTCCGGGCAGGCCGCCTGCCCACTCCAAGCCCGCAAGTCCGCGTCGAGTGGTTTCTCTTACGATCGTGCTCATTTGGACGCCGGATTCGGCCACCAAGCGAAAATTTTGAATTTTGAATTTTGAATTTTGAATTTTTATTACCAAACCAGAAAATCCGCTGTCTGATACCAGCACGTTGCTTCCTCCGCTAAGCAAAAAATATCGAATTCCAAGCTTTTTTGCCGCCCGTACTGCTTTTTGTATATCGCCAGATGTTTTGGCAACAAAAAAGTACTTGGCCGCCCCGCCAATCTGAAACGTCGTATGCTTTGCCAGCGGCACATCTTTCCTAACCCCCGGCAACTGTTTTTTTAGTTTTTCAAATTCATTCATAAAAAGGCCTCTTGACAACTTCTCCTGGTTTGCTATCATAATAATATTCACCACGAAGAAGACCCTTGTATGGATCCGTCCATGCCGGGGGCTTTTTCATTTTGGTTGATACCATAGCTTATGTTTTACCTCTTGCAGATATACAATCGGCACCCCGATTCTTTTCAGCAAAACAGAGCATTTATTTGTGGGCGCGGGAGAAATAATCGTGCATTGAACCTTTTTCTCCAGCCAAAACTTTATAAGAGGAGCATAGTCCCCATCGCTTGAAACAAGAACAACCGAAGTAATCCCTTGCTCGAAATAGTCTCTTGCCGACTGAAGTACGAGATCGGCATCGCAATTGCCCTTTGCTCTTCCTTCTCCGTCGTAAATAACCTCTTTAAAGACCAGCTTATACCCGATGTTTTGCAGCGCGGTATAAAGATTCGCGTGTCTCGGCATCAAACCGATAAATAAATAGGCATCTGTAACACCGAACTTTTGACGAATCCAAGAACGGAATTTTCGATAATCCAGCTTCCACGACGAAGACTCAACCCCTTTATGCAGGTTTGCTCCATCTATGTATGCAATGGTTTTTAATCCTGGTTTCATTGTAAACTTTCTCTGTGCTCGAGCAACTTTTCTGCAGTATCTTTCTGCCCACTCTGTTGAGCAATTGTCTTAATTTGTTCCGTCAAATCCATATCCCCTATCATGCCGTAAAATGGTTTGTACCTCCCCCGCCGCATAAATTCTTATCCCAAATCCAAAAACTTCCACTCCTTCAAATTGTTTGGATCGTACGAGTATTTTTTATTATCGTTGAACCGCCAGCTATTCTTGTCTTTCAAAACAATACCACCAAACAAGTTTTTGCCCTTCTTGTTCTCGGTAGCAATGTATTCTGCCAACCCTTCGGCGCGCTCCTTTGCGGTTTTAGCGTAAATCCCGCCTTTTGTATCAAACAAACCTATCCGTCCATCATTGAGCATTACCACGAAGTCAAGATAAAACGGCTTCCCTTGCTCATTCTCAACATACGGCACGGCAAAATATGAGGCATCCTGTTTCCCGTTCTTAAACCACCACTTCACCTGTTTTGCTTTTTCCAAGTATTCGATAAACGCTACCTCAATATCACTGTCTTCTTCAAAAAGCGAAAGATTATCCGTACCTTTTGTTTTGGCGTAGTAAGGCTGAATAATAGATCGTTTGCAGTCCTTTTTAACGAAATTCAAGTTATGGTTGATCGTTTCCGGCACATTCCACAGTTCCTCATTCTGCACAAGCTCGTGTTTACCTCTGCCAACAAGGTCTTGGTAAAGCTCTTTGGCCCGATTGATAACATCAATCACAGCTTGGCGGTTTTCCTCGGCCAAAACAATGGCCTGGATTTTTGGCCAGTCATCAACACCCATTTTAAACGCTTTATCAAAGAAGCGATACAAAGAATCGTTAATGCGCTTTATGGAACGAAGCTCCGGCGCAAATGGAGCAAGGTTTTCTCGGGCAAACATATCAAACGCATTTTGCAGCTCAACTTCGTTTTTCGGAATATCCAGCGTACCTTTCTTTTCAATACTTTTTGCTTCTCTATCTACGTCGGTAATTTTCCCGCTCGCGATGAGCTTGGTATCAACAATGTTATGCTTTAGCGAAATCCTATCCTTGAGTTTCAGTTCATCAGCGGCCTGAAAGAAAACCGGCACAAAATCCGACGATAAACGGGTTTCTTCACGAAAACGCTTTGAATGGTACGAAGTCAAATCAATATTTTCATAATCATTACGCCGTTTGCCCTCGAAAACCTTAAAATCATGCGCGATATCTTTTGCAACTCGAGTATGAATATCCGAGAGGCTTGTATAGAGATAGGCCGTATTTAAATCAGAAATAGGATAATGCTTTTGCTCGGGCATTCGCATAATACGGCCCAACGTTTGCAATGAGAATACCAGTGTTTCTTCTTTCCATTGCCGGAATAAAACCAAAATGTGTGCGCGTGGACAATCCCACCCAAGAGCTATGGCTTGCTTGAAAATCATTACCTCAACCTCATTTTCCTTTTTCTCAATGTTTTCAAGATTAATTTTACTGTCTTTTTCCGATAGATAAATAGCCAATCTTCCGTTTTCCGTGGAGTAACCAAATTTCTTCAGCAAAGCCAAAACCTCTGCCTTTTTATCTGATATTCCTTGCCTTGTATCGGGCAGCTGAATAAGCAGCAAGGGGTTGACGCTGGACTCCAAGGATTCAAACTGCTTCTCCAGCTCCAATCTTTTTCGCAATGCTTCCTTTAACACAACTTCATCTGCTGTTTCATCGTTCTTTCGCTTGTCAATCTCGTAGTTTTCAAAACCTTCATTTACAACCACTTCTTTTTTTATCATTCCTTCGTCTCTGACATCTGTACGATCTACTTCAACAATCCGGTTTGCGTCGCTAATTTGCGGTGTAGCCGACACTTCAATAGTCACTTTTGGGCCAATATCTTGAATAAGTTCCTTTGATTTCTCGCTGTTTGCGGTGTGATGGCTCTCGTCAATAATAAGAATAATAATCCGGCCCTCGTCTTTGGTGCGGGCGACAATGTTAGAAAGGTTATTGTCCCGCTCGTTTTCGCGGACATAAATATTGCCTTTCTTGTTGATACTTGCCCAGTTCAAAAACAAAATCTCGTTTTCGCCTATTTTTCTTTCGTCCAAATCTTCAAAGTAGGAGCACTTGAGGCCAACGCCAAACTGGTCGTAGTATTTTTTCAAGCTGTTGCGGCTTTGGTCATGCAGTTTATTAACGGCTATCCAGATAAACGAAAACTTTTTGCCGTCGATGCGCGAATCAATGAGCCGCTTCAAAAACTCCGCTGCCATTAGCGTTTTGCCAGAACCCGTCGGCGCCTTGAAAATGCAGATTTTGTTTCCTTCCGCATCCAAAAGCTCGTTGACCTCCTGCTTCAACTTTACAACGGCATTCTCTTGATAATTTTTAAATTCAATCCACATAGTTTTTTTCAATGTTATTCTTTGGGTAATTCTTGTATGATAGGATTTCTGAATGAGTCAATTTCCCTCTGGAGACGCAATTCCATTTCAAATTGTTTATCCCGCATTTCTTTTATTTCTTGAAAATACTGATTCTGTAAGTCTACAAAGTCTTTGTCTGCACGAGTATGAAAAAGCATAATTTCGACAGCAACAACGGCGACAATTGCAACGATGCTACCTATGATCCAATAAACAAAATGTATGTTTTCTTTTCGTTGATCATCCAATACTTTCCGTAATTCAATAATATCTTTAGAAAGCGAGGCAACTATAGCTTGTTCTGTTGAGATTTCAGGTTCGGGTTGGTTGGTTTTAAATGGTTTTAACAATGCAACCATGTCTATTGTCTGTAAAAACCTCGAATTATCAAAACGCCATTTTTTTCTTCGGCCGCAATATCCAAATTTCTATACTGGGAAAAATCAACACCCCCAAATGAAACTCCTTTATCAAAGGCAACACCCGGACCCAATTCTACTCCGTTTACATTTATCCGTACTCGCAGGCTTAACGAGCCATTGGGATTTTCCTGAAGTATATCTAAAAACTTGTATCTATTCATAGATTCTATATACTCTACCCATGCTACTTAAAAATCTCCCGATAAACCTTTAAAATCACTTCAGGGATGGCACAAAGGGTAACTTTGTCTTTTACATCCTCAAACTTGCTTTCGTGTGGATCATCGCCAAGCGAAAAGACATAGGTATTGAAATGTCCTTTGATTTTCTTGATGGCTTTCTTAAAATCGCCAATGGCTTCCTCGTAAAAAACAATACCGAGGTATTTATCGCTGTTTTTAAAAATCTTAAAATCGTTTCCGTCCTGTACCAGTTCAAAAGCGTTTTCGTGGATACAAAGCATTTCTGTTGATTCGCTAACGAGCTTTCGTTTGTTTCTGTCCGTCGGCTCGGCTTCCACAAAGTCGGTTTTGTAGTATTTCAAATTTCCGCCAAGTCCGGCGACATTCTTACCCTTGGGGTTTTTGTAACCCTTAATAACTTTTTTAACACGAGGATAGCAAAAATGGGAACAAATATTATTTTCGTTGTTTGTACAAAGAATAAACTGGCGATTGCCACCATCTTCTTTATTGAGTGCCAAAACCGCATGGCCAGTTGTGCCGGAGCCAGCCATAAAATCAAGGACTATACTTTTTTTGTCGCTTGCTAATCCTAGTATTCTTTTTATCAATAAAGTTGGCTTCGGAGAATCAAAACCGTTTTCCGGCATCAATTCCTTGAGTTCACGTCTCGCGTCATCATTACTACCAACCTCGTTATAAAGCCATATCGTTTTGGGTATAACGCCCTCTTTCATTTCGTTTAGATATTTTTTCAACCTTGGTACTGCGGTACCCTTAGCGCCAAACCATATTTGCTTTCCTTCGTCAGCTTTCCGCAAAGTTTCTTTACTGTAACGCGGATATGTTCCTATTGGCGGACTCCATGTAACTCCATTTTTAAAAGTGTAGGAATAAGTAGTATCACTCCCACTTTTTGCGTGTAACGGCTGGGTCATCCACGATCCTCTCGGATCATTGTCTGGATTTTTATATCGAGCATCTTGCTTTTCTGTTCTTGGTAGCAATTTAACATTGAATTTCTCTACATCTTTCGCATAACAAAGTATAAAATCATGTGTTGCTGAAAAGTATTTTGCATCATTACTTTGAGTATATTTTTTCTGCCAAATTATATTTGCAATAAAGTTATTGAAGCCAAAAATCTCGTCGCAAAGCATTTTCAATGCTGCTTGCTCATTGTCATCTATACTGATAAAGATAGCCCCATTTTCTCTCAATAAGTTTTTAGCTAATTTCAAACGTTTTTCCATAAACGAGAGCCACTTGCTATGACGAAATGGATCTTCGCTATCCACAAATTTATCGTTATAGATAAAATCTTTATTCCCTGTGTTGTAGGGCGGGTCAATATAAATAACGTCAATAGCCGCTTGGTGCGTGAAATTCAAAACAGCGAGTGAGTGGTAATTGTCGCCCTCAATCAGCAGATTTACTGATTTTTCTTTGTCTCCGTTAATTTCTTTGCTTTTCGCCTCTTTCAAAACTGGAAACGGCTTGCCCGCCATTTCGTTGGGAAACATTTCATTTGGCGTGCGCGCGTCAGGGTTGATGAGAATGTCAATTTTTTCTTCCGGCAAATCGCGATGCCAAACAAGCCCGTATTTTGTTTCCTTAATACGGCGAAGCTCCTTTATCAGCTCGTCTTTTGACCAGTCGTCGTAGTTTATTTTTCTTGCCATAAATTACCTTATCGTAGCCGATTTTGCGGCTTTTTTCAAGGAGAAAATGAAAGAGGACTAAATGAAGGAGGACAGTCCTCCTTCGGTTCTGCTTCTTTTGCTCAAACGAAAAACCGCCCGTAGATTGGAAACAAGGCGGCTTTTCCATAGAACGGAAACGATATCTCCCAGCAGCTTTAAATTATCACCTTTGTTTTTTGATAAAGCATCGGCAAACAATCTTGCCGGAGACGAAACTTTGTCCCATGATTATGTCCTGTGCGCGCATCAAAATCCACGAGTAATTTTGCCTCTTCGAGCGCGTTCAAAAATCCTTCAAAGTTAAATTTTTGAAGCATCATTACTTTAGAAAATTTGTAAAACTCTTTACCGCGCATCTTTTTCACATCTGCTTGCACATAAAAAGTATTCAATAATTTTGTACCAGCTTTATGCTCTAGGTCATCAAATCCCCAATACGGCTGAGGGTCTAGTTCACCCAGTCCCACCCTTTTCTTCACGGATTCAAGCCACTTTTTATGACGAGTAGCAACAGTATTTGCATCAAACGAAATTAAAACCTTTCGCTCTTTGCGATCAATTTCTACCATAAAACCTCTGTCGCTTCTGGACGCTCCATGAATGGTCTGTCGAAAACTCATTTCATTTTTGGGATACTTTTTTCCTGCTTCTTCGTGCGGCCATCCATATTTAAGTAACAATACTTGTGGCACAAAACGTATAGCGCGCGGAGAAGGCTCTATATGAAAAAGGGTCGTTAGTGAACTAGACCCAATGCGTTGCGCCTTTAACTCCCATTCGGCAGCATTCGGTATAGGCAAATTGTTTTCCTTGATACCGAGTAAGTCTTCAAGTGTATTTCCAATCCCACCCTGATTGCCATGCCGAGCATTGGGAATCCAACCTCTCTCTGCAAACTCTTTGAATTGCTCAATAAGGGATTCCTTCGTGTAAATAACTGGTTCTTTCTTTTTTGCCATACTATAAAAGTTTTGCCTGGGCAGTGTAATGTTTAATTCTGTCTTCTGCCATCTTGCAGTATTCTGGCGATAAGTCAATACCGATATAGTTTCTTTGGTAGTTAAGCGCAGAGATTGCGGTTGTCCCGGACCCCATAAATGGATCCAGAACTGTTTTTGCTCCCGTGGAAGATACAATCCTGTCAATGAGGTTTACCGGAAACGGCGCAGGATGCGGATTGTTCATATCCTGGGTAAATTCCCAAACGTCGCCGTATCCATTGGCTTTTGGCGCAAGACGAAACTTTGGTTTTGCAATCAGATAGATTACTTCATACGTTGGCAAAAAATATCCTGCATTGAAGTTAAACCCGCCCTTTCGCCTCCATATGATAATCTGACGCACCGGAAAACCCTGTACAATATCCTGACGATCTTGGAGCAAACCACCCTGAACACGCCATTTATGATTATAGAAAATAGCTCCGTTTTCGGCTATAACTCTCAACATTTCAGAAAGACACTCTCTTTGCCAATCTACATACTTATCATATGGCATACAGTCGTCATACTCACCATAACCGTTCTGCAATGCCGCCCCAGCCCATTTGCCACCACGACCATCTTTAAGGCCATTTCCTGTGGAGTTTTTAATATTGTAGGGGGGTGAAGTAATAACTAAATCGACCGCATCATCCGGTATTTCCTTTATTACTTCGAGCACATCCCCGCAGATGATTTGGTTAATAAAATTATCCGGCCACCCTATTTCGGCTCTAGAAATAGAAATTTTCTCTTTTTGAACAGTTGGCATGTTTACAATTTTAGTGTATCAAAAAATCGGCAATTTGGCGATATTGGTGCTCAAACGAAAAACCGCCCTGAGCGTAGTCAAATGGGCGGCTTTTCAGCGGATCGGAAGCGGTAACTCCAGTTGTAAGACTTAATGAGTGCTGCCTTCCGACCCAAGTGTATAGTATAAGATTTCCATAAAAATTGCAAAAAACCAGGTGCCGACTGGTGCCTGCAAGCAAAAACCCCCAAAGGGGGTTCCTGCCGTCTTACGTTAGGGAGCTGTGTACAGTAAAAAACCGTAACGGCACTCATTAACGCCATTATACTCCATTGGCAAAAATTGTCAAGGGTTTATAATTTCCCGCTTTACGAAAAATTGTTTTGAGCCCGCACTCGCTGGCCCAAAATGCGTAATGCCCAACTGGTCTGTCGCGCGCACGCTGTTTGCGAGAATAGAAACTTGTATCTCGCGAAGCTGGGCTAACGCCAAATGATCCCGTGCCACCACAAAAACGGAAACGGTTTTTTCCTGGTTTTTATTAAGGTGAATATTCAAGCCCGGAAAACTTGCCAGGTAGGTTGAATCCCCAAGGCTGGTAAGGTTTTGCTGTTCAGCCCGCGCGCTTGCCACCACGCGGGAACCCTCGCGAATTTGCACATCTTGTAAAAACAGCCATACCCGGTCTGAAAACTGCACCTGCACGCTTTCTACCGTCATAGGGGAAAGCTGGGCTTTTACGCGAAAGTTTAATACTTCCCTTCCATCTTTACCCGATTCCACGGTAACTCCTGAAGGGCTGTTGTTCATATTTACGGCAAGTATTCCTTCTTGTGGGGTGGCGTCTTCAAGGAACGGAGATCCAACCTCCAGTTCTTCGGGCGCTTTCGGAGGGCATACGGCAGAAGATTTCGCTTTTACTTCCGTAGAGAACGCGCCAAAGCCGCCCGCGTTTCCCGCGCGCGCTTTATAGGTATGGTCGCGATCAACAGACAATCCGTTATCCGTAAAGCCGGCGCTGTTTCCGCCAAAAACGCGCGTGCTGCCCCGATACACTTCGTATAGCGTGGATCCAGCTACCCTGCTCCAGGTTATTTGCACGGTTCCCCCGCATACTCCCGGCTGTGCCCAAACAAACGGAACCGCGGGCGGACACACCGCGGCTGTGGTAATGGTTTTTGTTTCAGACACCGGCCCAAGGCCGCCCGCGTTTTTCGCCCGAACCGTATACGTATACGTGGCGCCGGGAGCTAACTTGGTATCGGTAAATTTTACTTCTTTGCCCTCGTGCACTTGTACGCCGTTCCGGTACAGCACGTACCCGGTTGCGCCAGACACCCCTTTCCAGGTAACTTCTGTTTGTCCGCACGCGGGCGCATTTGGTATTGGAGCAAACGGCTGGCGCGTTACCGCATAAACCTGCCGTTGCAACTCGGCAATTAAACTTAAAAGCTGGGCGATCATGGCTTGCAATTGTTGAATTTGCGCCTGTTCTTCAACTGAACTTGCTTGCGCCAAAACAGGGGCTGGCTGCAACGCTGCTCCCAAAGAAAAAGTAAGTATAGCCACAAAACCAAAAGCAAAAACAATGCTTTTCATAATGGCGATATTTTAACACGAAACCACTTATAAGTCAATGTGGCGCGGTGTAACTGCTCACTGGGGATAACTTCCTACACGAAGGATTGACCGCGTGGTATGATAGTCCTCACCAATGCCAAAAGGACAACTCACAGTTGAACAGCGTCTCAGACAGACAGTTACCCGTCTCAAG
>Ga0214471_10004764_pt1 | contig 10468 bp, 11 predicted proteins | sample RVTome_5_FD_207665 | JGI IMG/M metagenome (GOLD analysis project Ga0214471, IMG submission 207665) | Soil microbial communities from uranium-contaminated site in the Upper Colorado River Basin, Wyoming, United States - RVT142D155 | ecosystem: Environmental > Terrestrial > Soil > Contaminated >... | reverse complement strand
GTTTGGCTCATCCTCACCGGGCTGATTCCCCTGCTCAACCTCAGTTTCTCGGGGCTGAGCATGGTAATGGCCATCCTCGCCATCGCGGCCGGTGGTTTGATCTTGATGGGCCGGTAGCGCCGGTGCCTCGAGTTCGACTGGGGCCCCGTGTTCGTCTACTGCGAAGTGATTCCGCCGGCGGCCATATGCCAGCTCCCCAAGACCCACAGGAACGCCGCGAGCACGAGGTGGAAGATGATCGGGATCCACGCGCGCCGCTGCTCCGGCGGACGCCGCAGCCAGACGACGAAACGCGCGACCATCCCGCCGGCGTAGATGAAGCTCAGCCAGACGAGCACGGCGCCGAGCGCGGGGCGCGGCGAGGCCCAGCCGACTCCGCCGCCCCACACGTCCCTCGTCATCAGGGCCATCACGACGATGAAGACGAGCTGGACCGGCAGGAGCGCGCCGTACGGCATGAGCCCCGAGTACCACTCGCGCATCGGGGGCAGCCAACGGGGGTGGGCGAGCGCGACGACGACCTGGCCCACGACGCGCAGCACGAAGAGGCCGAGCAGCACGGCGAGCCACGCGCCGTAGAGCTCCGGCGCGTCGGGACGGTGGAGGTGGGGAGGCACGGGCCCGCTCAGTCGCCGGAGCGCGAGATCAGGCGCGCGGCGCGCGGCGCGTCCCGTCGGATGTTGGCGAGCCCGCCGGTGGCGTCGTAGTTGTGCCCGACCACGAGGAGGTCGGGCGCGTCCTCGGCGACCACGCGATCGCGCCGGCGCGCAAAGCCGCGGCTGTCCAGGCCGATGAGGTCGCGCACCGGACCGAGCGCCGCCCGGAAGCCGGTTGCTAGCAGGACGTCATCCACCGCCACCTCGGTGCCGTCGTCGAAGCGCGCCCCGCGCGCGGTCAGCCCGGTGAGACCACCGCGCACGTCGATCTTCCCGGCGCGGATCGCGTCGACGAGGTGGAAGCCGATGAGCGGGATCGCGTCGAGCGGCCCCACCGACGGGCGCGGCAGCACCGGCGGCCCGCGGCGGAGCTCGGTGATGTGCCCGACCAGCCGCACGATCCGGGCGCGCGCCGGGCGCGGGAGCCGGATCGCGGCGTACGCCCAGTACTGGATCGGGATGCCGAAGAGACGCAGCGGCATCACGTTCGCGCCACTGCGCACGGACAGCGTGACCGCGACCCCGGCGGCGCTCAGCTCGCTGGCGATCTCCCCCGCCGAGTTGCCGACGCCGACCACGAGCACACGACGTCCGACGAACGGCTCGGGCCTCCGGTACTCGACCGAGTGCAGCACGCGCCCGCCGAAGCGCTCCTCACCGTCGATCTTCGGCCGATGCGGGTTGGCCATGATGCCGGTGGCCAGCACCAGGCGGCCCGCGCGGATCGCGCCCGCGTCGGTTTCGAGCACCCAGTCGCCGTCGCTCCGACGGGCGCGGCGGAGCTCGCAGCCGGTGCGCACGGGGAGCCCGAAGTGCCTCGCGTAACCCTCCAGGTAGTCGACGAACGCGTCGCGCGGAAGGAAGAGCGGCGCCGCGCGGCCGAACCCGAGGCCGGGGAGCGCCGACAGGTGCTTGCCCGTATGCAGCGTCAGGCTGTCGTAGGCGTGGCGCCAGCTCCAGCCCACCGCCTCGCCGCGCTCCAGCACCAGGTGCCGAACCCCCCGCCGTCCCAGCTCGCGGGAGGTGGCGAGGCCGGCCGGCCCCGCGCCGACGACGACCGCGTCGAAGCGCTCAGGCGGCATCGAGGAGGGGCCGCCAAGCGGTAGAGCGTCCAGAGTCGTTGACCGTGGGCAAGGGGCCTCCCGGAGTCGGATCGAGCGAGTCTATCAGCGATTTCGTCCGGCGCGCGGCGGGGATGTCGCCGGCCATCCGGACCCTCGTCGCCGCCAATGAGCCCAACCTCCTGGTCCTGCGACCGGAGGGATCACGCCGGGCGAGCCCCCGCAAAGCGATCAGGCTGTTGATCGCCCCCGCCCATTGCCGATAGGCTAGCCGCGGCCCCTCCCATTGCCCGTAGGAGCCCTTCATGCGATCCATGCGGAACGCTTTGGCGGCGATCCTGGCGGCCGTGCTCGTCGCGGGGCCAGGGTTCGCGCAACAAGCCACCGACAGCAATGACATCTGGCTCCTCGCCCGCGCCGGCGAGAGCCTCCGCCGCCTCACCGAGGCCACCGCAGCCGGCCGCGAGAGCGGCGCCGGCAGCATCAGCGCCGATGGCGGCCGGATCGCCTTCGTCAGCGACGACGACTTCCTCGGCGAGGGCATCGCGAACGGCACCGACGAGATCTGGCTCTACGAGGTCGCCACCGCGACGCTTACGCGGGTGACCGTGGCGTCCGATCCGGCGCGCGACAGCTCCGATCCGTCGATCAGCGCCGACGGCGCGCGGATCGCCTTCGCCAGCGACTCCGACTTCCACGGCGAGGGCATCCCGTCGGGACAGGCGGAGATCTGGCTCTACGACGTCGCCACGAGGCAGCTCACGCGGCTGACGCGGGCGCTGGCGCCGGGCGGGGAGAGCGCCCAGCCGGACATCAGTGCCGACGGCACCACGGTGGCGTTCGCCAGCAATGCCGTCCTCGAGGGCGAGGCTGCGGGCACGCTCGCCGTCGAGGCCGCGCGGCCGGGCGGGGTAATTCCTGCCGGCGGCGCGATCACTGGGGGCGCGATTGCTGCCGGCATCGGCGCCGGTGATCCCGCCGTCGATGTCTGGCTCGTCGACGTATCGACCGGCGCCCTGCGGCGCGTCACCCGCGGCGGCCCCCGCACCGCGAGCGCCAACCCCGACCTGAACGCCAACGCCACCCGCGTCGCCTTCGAGAGCAACGCCGACCTGTTGGGTGGCGGGCCGCGCACGGCTTCGCGCGACCTCTGGCTCTACGACCTCGCGGCCGACGTGCTCACCCGCATCACTGAGGGCGGCGACCCGTCGCGAGCCAGCGAAGCGGCGAGCATCAGCGCCGACGGCCGCCGCGTCGCCTTCTACTCCGACGCCGACCTGCTGGGCGAGGGCCGCCCCGACTCCGTCGACGAGGTCTGGCTCTATGACGCGCCGACCGCCTCGCTGCGCCGGATCACCTCGCTCTGGGTGCCCGAGCGCGACGCCGGCACCAGCCCCGTGCTCCACCCCGACGCCGCCAACGTCGAGATCACCGCCGACGGCAACGCGATCGTCTTCGCCAGCGACGGCGACCTGCTCGACGAGGGGCTGCCGAACGGCTACCCGCACGTCTGGATCCACGACCTGCGCGACGACGACCTGCGGCGAATCGATACGAGCGCGGGGTCGGGCTCGGGGCTCGCGATCACGCCCGACGCCTCGCGCATCGCCCTGTACCGCTCGGACTTCGACGTAATCCGATTGATGCGTGTCACCGCGAGCTCTGGGCCGCCACGGCCGGAGACGATGACCGCCGCGATGATCTCGGCTGACCTCGACGCCCTGCAACGCGAGCTCGAAGAGCGCTGGGCGTACGTGAAGACCAACGGCGTCGATCTTGCCGCCGCCATCGATGAGATCCGCGCCCGCGGCGCCTCCGGCATGGCCTTCAACGATTACGGCATCGAGGTCCAGAAGCTCATCGCCCGCTTCATCGACGGGCACGCCGGCGTCGGCAGCTTCGGGTATCCGTCCGGTTACCTGCCGTTCTTCATCGAGACGAGCGGCGATCGTTTCGTCGCAATCCGGCCCGATCGCTCCGGGTTCCTGGCCGACGGCTTCCCGTACGTCCGCAGCCTTGACGGCGCCGCGATCGCCGACTGGATCGAGGCGGCGGCCCCCTTCAATCCCCAGGGATCGCCGCAGTACGTCACCCGGCGCGGCCTGCGGCAGATCGCGCTCCTGCAGTTCATGCGAAGCGTCATGGGCCTGCCGCAGAGCGAGACCGTGCGCGTCGAGCTCGCCGCCACCGACGGGGCACGCACCACCGAGATCGAGCTGCCGGTGGCGGCCTCGGCCTCCTCGGGCTCGACCTGGCCACGCGCGCGCAGCGGGCTGATCGACGGCGACGTCGGCTACATCCGCATCGAGTCGATGACGCCCGACGCCGCCGTCGACATCGACGTCTGGATGGACCTGTTCCGCGACACCCGCGGGCTGATCGTCGACGTGCGCGGCAACGGCGGCGGCCTCCGCCACCCGCTCCGCGCCCTCTATCCGTACCTGGTCTCCGACGAGGCGCCGCCGCGGGTCATCAACGCCGCCAAGTACCGGCTCCATCCCGATAACGCCGAGGACCACCTCGGCGGCAGCCGCTTCCTGTACCGCGAGAGCTGGGAGGGGTGGACGCCCGCCGAGCGCGAGGCCATCCGCCGCTTCAAGGAAACCTTCACGCCCGAGTGGACGCCGCCCGCGGACGAGTTCAGCGAGTGGCACTACCTCGTCCTCGCCCGCCATAACAACCCCAACGCCTACGTCTACGGCAAGCCGGTGATCGTGCTGATCGATGAGAAGTGCTTCAGCGCCACCGACATCTTCCTGTCGGGATTGAAGGGCGTCCCCGGCGTGACGCTCGTCGGCTACCCCAGCGGCGGCGGCAGCGCCCGCGCCGTCGGCGCCCGGCTGCCGGAATCGGGCCTCTCCCTGCGGCTCGCCTCGATGGCCTCCTTCCAGCACACCGGCCTGCTGTACGACGGCAACGGCATCGAGCCCGACGTGGTCGTCGATCCGACGCCCGAGTCCTTCCTGGCCGGCGGCGAAGACAACGTGCTGGAGGTGGCGATCAGCATGCTGGATGGACGATAGCGACGCGCGATGGGTTGAAGCCGGCGGCGCTGATCACCCAGCGGCACCGGCGCTCCCCGGGGGGGCGATATCGACGTGCTCGTTCTCGTACGCCTCGACGAGAATGGTGAGAACCTCGAGCGTGTCGGCGTCGTCGGAGCCAGGGGCAGCTTCCCAGAGCTCCTCGATCTTCGCCAGCGCCGCCTCGTGATCGGCCTTCGTCTTGATCGGTCGAATCTTCATCCCTGGCACCTCCGTGGCGACCGTCTAAATGCCGCCCTCCCACACGGCAATCTGGGATCAAGAATACACAGGATCAGCCATGGCTGTCGGTTCCATGAGACGGCCACGGCATCGTGGTTTCCGGAATCGCCGCGTCGATCGCGATCCCATCGCCGCGGACCGCCGCCAGGCAGGGAATCTCCGCGGGCCACGGTCGCTCAGACGAGCTTGAAGCCACGCGCGGCGAAGTCGTCGTCGAACGCCAACGCCTCGGCGGGATGCGCGCGGCTATTCATCCCTTCGGCGTCCAGGCCATCGCTCGAGCGGAGCGTTCGTAGGCCTCCTCGATCATCGCGGCCTCGTCTTCAAAGAGCGTCCCGGCGGGCAGGCTCGCCGCCTCCAGCAAGCGGCGCTCGGCCTCTTCGTTGGACTCGAGCGACCCGTCGGCGCGGATGTGGGCGATGGTGAGCGAACCGCCGGCGTCCGCGGCAGCGAGGTTGGGCTCGGGGCCAGCGGCCGGGTCGACGGGCCCGGCGTCCGCCCGGCGAACGCCACCCGGCTCGGCCGAGAGGGCGCCGGCGTCGACGCGGAACCAGCGCTGCAGGTTGCGCGTCACCAGGATCATCCGGTGGCACTGGATCGGGTCGCGCTCGGCGCACATCAGCGCCACTCGGTAGGCGCGCATCCCCTCGCGCACGCGCTCCATGCCGGCGCAAAAGAGGTCCGAGCGCGCCACCTTGGCGAAGCTCACCCGCCCGTCCTCCAGCAGCGCCGGATCCTCGATCCGCGCGCCGAGCTCCCGGCCCAGGTACACGTACGCGATGTCCGCGTCCTTCAGCGATGCGGCGAGCGCCTCTCTCCGGAACTGCGGGTTGAAGCGGCTGTAGGGCGCCGATCGCACGTCGCAGACCGCCGTGATGTCGTGGCAGCGCAGGAGCGCGATGAACTCCTCGATCGGGTGCGTCGAGTGACCGATCGTGAATAGGACCGGCTGATCGGATGGCTCCAACGGGCGCAAGCTCAACCGGCGGCGGGTACGTCGCTCAGACCTGCCGGGTCCCGGCGACGCCTCCACGCATTCCACTGGAACCGGACAAACACGCTCGCCACGATAGCTTGGCTACCAGTATGTCGCCAGGCCCAGCCGACGCGCCCGCTTCGCGAGCTTGGCATCGAAGGTGGCGAGCTCGTCGAACCCATCTGCCTTCCCCACGGCCGCGAGGCACGCATCCCCGAACTCCCTGATTCGGGAGGGCCACGACCGCCAGACGGCGGGCCATTCGATCGCATCGACGGTCATCACGCCGGGCAGCCGGAGCAGGTCACGCATGGCTGCGCTCACCACCTTCGGCTTGCCGGCGTACACGTTGCACATCACGTATACGGCCTCCGTGATCACCGCCTGATGCACGATGATCACGCGCTCGCCCGAAGCCGCCGCGCCGAACAGCGCCGCGGCGCGATCCTGCTGCTCCGGATCGCGGGTGGTGAGAAACGAGACGACCACATTGGTATCGATGCCGACTCGCTTCATCGCGTCCGGCTCGTCTCACGGCCGCGCTGCGCTCGCGCCCGACGCACGTCCTCCACGACATCGCCGGGCTCTACCTCGATCACGCCCCGCAGCTCTGCAAGCAATCGCCTGCCGGTCCCGCCCTTGGCCCAGCGAATCGCCTCCCGGACGTCGGCTTCTGTCACGCCCTGCTCGCGGAACCGGCGGGCGAGACGTCTCGCGAAGCGATCGAGCTGGCCCGAGGTGAGGCCCTCATCGGGCTCACCGGCGGCCGCATTCGACCGCCCGTACGAAGGCGCGGTCTCCCGCAATGACATCGATCGCGCATCCTCTCCCATCGAACCGGGGCTCGGCTGCTCCACCGGAAAGCCGCTCGGATGCTCGCCGGCCGACAACCTGCTCGCACCTTCCTCCACGGCCGTCACCACGATCCTGCGATTCAGCGCCGCGCCGATGCGATAGAGCATCGACAGCGAGTGCCCCTCGTACTCATCGCTCTCGAGCCGGCTTATCACCGACTGCGTCGTGCCAACGCGCTCCGCCAGCTCTCGCTGGGTGAGTCCCGCCTCGTTGCGCAACCGGCGGACGAGGCGCGAGATGTCGAGAGGAGTGATCGTGCCCATGCGCGGAGTATTGCAGAAACACGATTTCTCGTCAACGCAGAATTGCTATCTCACGCCGGAAGCAGCAACACTACCCTCACCGGAACCACGCCGACGCCGGAACGGCGCCGTCACCGTCACCGGAACCGCGGCGTCGCCGTCACCAAAAGCGCAACGCCACCGGTACCGAAACCGCGACGCTGTCACCGGAATCGCGGCGTCGCCATCTAGCGGAAACCGAACGCCACCGTCACCGAAACCGCAACGTCGCCGTAACCGGGAAGTGGTCGGAGGGATATCGGCCTTCGGGGGCGGCGCGAACGATCTCCGCCGCAACGACCTCCCATTCCTCCGAGACGAGAATGGCGTCGATCTTCTCGCCGGTGGTCACGCCCTCGAAGCCGTTGAAGGTGCCCACGTCGCGGGCTGCCGGATGCAGCAGTCGGAACGTGTCGAGCAGCGCCCGCTCGGGCGCTTCGAGGACCTCGCGCGCCTCGCTCCGCTCGCCCAGCAGGCGCCGGAACGCCGGGTTCGTCTCGCCGGCGTTGAAGTCACCGGTGACGATCACCGGATCAGGCCGATCGCTGGCGGCTCGGTCTTCTCCTCCGTCCGGTCGCTGTTCGCCTGCCAGATCGGCGCCGCCACCAGCCACCCGCCGATCGCCGGCGGACGGTTCCTCGCCACCTGCGGTCCGCTCCGCGATCGTCCGCATCAACAGCCCGGCGCTCCGCTCGCGCGACGGCTGCGAGATGTGGTCCCAGTGCACGTTGTAGACGTGGAAGGCGCGCCCCGACGCGCGGTCGCGGAGCCGCGCCCAGGTGCAGATCCGCGGGATGTCGTTCCCCCAGCTCGTGGATCCCGGCGCCGCGGGCGTGTCGGAGAACCAGAACGTGCCCTGCGCGAGCACCTCGAGCCGCGAGCGATCGATCAGGATCGCCGCGTACTCACCGGCCTCGACCCCGTCGTCGCGCCCCACCCCGATCCGCTCGTAACGCGGCATCGCCGCGACCAGCTCCTCGAGCTGGAAGTGCAGCGCCTCCTGCAGGCCGAGCACCTCGGCGCCGAACGCCTCGATGACCTCGATAACCGCGCCACGCCGCAGCTCCCAGGCGTTGTCGCCATCCCTCGCCGTGCCGTAGCGAATGTTGAATGACATCACCTTCAGGGCGCCGGCGGTCTGTGGGCCTCGAGTGGAAGGCACCGCGACGGGGAGCCGCCGAGCGCTCGCGGACTCGGCAGGCGCAGCGACGGGTGGCCGCCGGGCGAAGGTGGACTCGGCAGGCGCGGCGACGGGTAGCCGCCAGGCGCTCGTGGCCGAAGCGCCGGTCGCCGCCAGGGCGGCGAGCAGAGCGGCGAGCAAGACCGGTGCAACCTTGGCGCGGCGCAGTAGCCGCCTCTCGGCGCTTCGCATCGCTTTCCCCAGGTTCCTCGACGTCAACCCTCCACGAGGTCGCCTCGTCGACCGGCGACCACTTCTGACCGTGCGTGAGTATACGCCGATGCTCAGAAGCTCCCCCTCGGCAGCGGCCGACCCTGGTGGATGCGGCCGCGGTCGACCCTGGTGGATGCAGCCGTGGTCGACCCTGGTGGAGGCAGCCGAGGGCGACGCTGGTGGAGGCGGCCGCGGGCGACCCTGGTGGAGGCGGCCGCGGCCGTGAAGCTCCTCATGGTCGCTCCGTTGGTTTCGCCTCATCCTTCTGCTACCGTCCGGCCGCCGGTTGCCGCCCTCGAACCGGCGACCCGCGCCGGCAAGGAAGGCATCGCAATGGCTGACGAGACCATGAGGTGTCCTTACTGCGCGGAGGAGATCCGCGCCGAGGCCGTCAAGTGCAAGCACTGCGGCGAGTTCCTCACGCCCGCGGCCGGGGCCTCTCAGCCGGCGCAAGCGCCCGCGCAATCGACCGGCTGCAAGCTGGGCACGTTGATCTTCGTTCTGATCGCCGGGCTCATGGGCCTCTTGGCCGTCATCGCAATCGCCGCCTCGATCGCGATCCCCTCGCTGCTGACCGCGGCGGACCGCGGGCGGCAACAACGCACGATGGCCGACATGCGATTCATCGCCAGCGCGAACGCGACCATGCACGCCGATACGGGTAGCTACGCCGATTCTCTGGAGGAGCTGGCGACCGGCGGCTACATCACGGCCACGTCCACGAACGACGGATGGGGCAACCCGTTCCTCTACCGGCGCGACGGCGACGCCTACACCGTCACGTCCCTCGGCAGCGACGGAAGGCCCGGGCCGCCGCCCCCGACCAACTGGACCGACCGCCCGTACGACACCGACATCGTCCTGAGCAACGGCCAGTTCATCCAGGCCCCGGCAGGACGGTGATCGCGCGAGAGTGGAGTTGGCCGCTTCATCTCATCTCTTGAACAAAGAGGGGACCATTGTGAAAACGCCCACCCTCGATTCCCGCTTTCAGGAGGCCTTCGTCTACGCCGCCCAGCTACATGCCGGCCAGACGCGCAAGGGGCCCGCAGAGATCCCCTACATCGCCCACCTGATGGGCGTCTGCGCGCTGACGCTCGAGGCCGGCGGCGACGAGGACCAGGCCATCGCCGCGCTGCTGCACGACGGCCCCGAGGACCAGGGCGGCCGCGAGACGCTGCGGGAGATCCGGCGCCGGTTCGGGGACCGGGTCGCGGACATCGTCGAGGCCTGCACGGACACCTTCGAGGACCCGAAGCCGCCGTGGCGCCAGCGAAAAGAGCGCTACCTGCAGCACGTCGCCGGCAAGCCCTCCCACGCCCTCCTGGTCGTCTGCGCCGACAAGCTCTACAACACCCGCGCCATCCTCCAGGACCACCGCAGCGTGGGTGACGCCGTGTTCGATCGCTTCACCGCCGACAAGCAAGACGTCCTCTGGTACTACCGCTCGATTGCCGACGCGCTCTCGGGGTCGGCGCTCGAGGGCTGGCTGGTGGACGAGCTGGCGCGGACGGTTGCCGAGCTGGAGCAGGTGGCAGGGGCTGGCTGATTCACCCGTCGCTGAGTTGACGCCTCAGGCGGTCCTCAACGTGCAGACGGATGGCGTCATGGATCTGTGCCCGCGCCTCCTCTTCCGTGTCGGCCTCGGTGTAGCAGCCTTGCAGCGCCGCGCACACCGCAACATAGCGACCGTCTTCGTCGCGCTCCGTGACAACCGTGAACTCGTAGATCGGCATCCGCCTCTCCTCTTGCCGGAAGTATATGCCCATACCCAATTGGACGGCCACGAGCGGGCCATCTCCCGCACGGAGCGGCGGCGCGGACCATGTCGTGGAACTTTCGAGGGACGCCGCAACAAAAGGTTGCCGGTTCTCGCCCCGGGTCGCAAATCGAACCGAATGCCGCGATCAATTCGGGCTGCGCGTTTGCGACCACCGATCGGCGCGCGCTTCGGCGCGCTCCCGATAGGCGAGCAACAAG
>Ga0214471_10004763_pt1 | contig 10470 bp, 9 predicted proteins | sample RVTome_5_FD_207665 | JGI IMG/M metagenome (GOLD analysis project Ga0214471, IMG submission 207665) | Soil microbial communities from uranium-contaminated site in the Upper Colorado River Basin, Wyoming, United States - RVT142D155 | ecosystem: Environmental > Terrestrial > Soil > Contaminated >... | reverse complement strand
CTGACGCGCCGTTCTCCTTCCCGCCGACCCTTTCGTCACGCTCTTCCGCTGTCGGTCCCTCTCCTTCCTGCCGGATCATCTTCTCGTTTAGTCGTGGGACGACTCGCTCATGTAACCGTTCGCCGGTTCGAGGGTGGACAGGGCCAGAATCGAGTGTTTCAGGGGCGGAATCGGCCCGAATCGGCCGTGGAGGGGCGGATTCCGGCCTCGATGGGGGCGAGGAGCGTTCCGTTAGTCGTGCCACGAATAGACACGAAGTTGTTGGGCTGAGTGGCCGAGTCGCGGTCGGATGGCCGGAGCGCGGGAAGGCACGGCCGACCGAGGGGGCAGGGCCGACCGAGGGGGCAGGCCGACCGAGGGGGCGGCCGACCATCGGGGCGGCCGATCGACGGGGCAGCAGCGACCCGGCGGGCACGTCCACCGCGCACCGGGCCGACCCGGCACGGCATGATGGTGCGGTGACTTCCCGGCATCCCGGACGAGCGACCCCGTGCTGCTAGGCGGCATCCTCCTCGGGCTCATCCTCGGGCTGCTCGCCGGCGGCCGCATCTCGAACCTGGGCACCGTCCGCCTGCGCTGGGTGGGGTTCCTGTTCGCGGCGGTGCTCGTCCGCTTCACGATCGAGACCGCGCTCGGCGCGAACCTCCAGGTCGCGGAGCTGCTCCAGCTGCCGCTCTTCGCGCTCGCCTACGGCATGCTCCTCGTCGGGCTGTGGGTGAACCGCGGCCAGCCCGGCATGAGCCTCGCGTTCGTCGGCGTCCTCGGCAACGCGACGGCGATCATCGTGAACGGCGGCTTCATGCCGATCTGGGAGCCGAGCCTCCTCGCCGCGAACTTCACGGAGGCGGACGTCCGAACCGGCTTCCACGTCATCATCAGCGCCAACGCGGGAACGACGGACTTCCTCCTCCACGTCGGCTTCCTCGGCGACGTCATCCCGATCCCCCTGCCGCTCATCCAGAACGTCGCCTCGATCGGTGACCTGTTTCTGACCCTCGGGCTGGCGTTCTTCCTGTTCGCGACGGTCGTGCGCGACCCGCAGGAGCTCGACGAGGACGAAGAGGCGGCCATCCGACGCCGCATCGCGAGCCTGAGCGCCACCCGCGTCCGCCGACCCGCCCGGGCCGAAACCGCCCTCGCCGCGGGCCTCGCCGAGGCGGCCGCGCTCGATCGGACGGTGGTGCTCGGAGGCCCCCGAGCCGGACTCGCCGGGCCGTCGATCGGCCCCCTCCCGTTCGAAACGGCCGCCGCCCCCGCCTCGGCCGCCGCCCCCGCCGCCCCGGCCGCAACCACCGCCGCCCCGACCACGGCCGCGCCCGGCACCGCGATCCCGATCCCCCGCCCCGACGTCTTCGATCGGGCGCGGCGCCACCCGTACGTCCGGCTCGCCCTCAACCCGTCGTTCTCGGCCCTTTGGGCAGGCCAACTGATTAGCCTGTTCGGCGATCGGATCCACCAGATCGCCCTGGCGTTCCTCGTCTTCTACACCACCGGGTCGGAGCTGGCGGTGGCGCTCGTGTTCGTCGCCGCGACCCTGCCGAACCTCCTCATCAGCCCGATCGCCGGCACGTTCGTGGACCGCTGGGAACACCGCGAGGTGCTCATCGTGAGCGACCTCCTGCGCGCCGCGACCGTCCTCCTCGTCCCGATCGCCGCTGTGACGAACATCGCCCTCGTCTACCCGCTCATCTTCCTGCTCACGACGATCTCGATCTTCTTCCGCCCGGCGCGGGTTGCGATCCTGCCGCGGCTCGTGCGCGACGACGAGCTGCTGCCCGCCAACTCCGCGCTGTGGGTCGGCGAGACGATGGCGGACGTCGTCGGCTACCCGCTGGCCGGCCTGTTCGTCGCGTTCCTCGGTGCGTCCCTGCCGCTCGCCTTCTGGTTTGACGCAGCGACCTACATCGCGTCGGCCGTCCTGCTCACGACGATCCTCGTGCCGCCGATGGTTCGCCGGATCAGCTCCGGCGTCGGCGACGGCAAGGGCGCCGGCAACGCACCACCCGAAAGCGGTGGCTTCTTCCGCGAGATGGGCCAGGGCTGGGCGTTCCTCCGCCACGAGCGGACGCTGCTCGCCAACACCGTCCAGGCCACGGTCGCGCAGTTCACCGTCGGCATCCTGACTGCGCTGACCGCCGTCTACGCGGCCAACGAGATCGTCTCCGAGGCGGTCAATCCCGAGGCCATCTACGCCTTCCTCGAGACCGGAATCGGGGTCGGCAACCTCATCGGCGGATTCGTCCTGGGCCTCGTCGGCGCGCGGCTGGCGCGCGGCCGACTCGTCATCATCGGCTACACCGCGTGGGGCCTGTGCGTGGCCGGCCTGGCGCTGACCGACAACCTCGCCGCGGCCTTCGGGCTCATGCTCGGCTCCGGGGTCGCGAACATGATCTACATCATCCCCAGCCAGACGCTCTTCCAGGAGCGCACGCCGACCGACCTCATCGGGCGCGTCGTCGGCTTCCGCTACGCGCTCGTGTTCGGGTCGATGACGATCGCGATGGGCGTCGGTGGCGTGCTCGGGTCGATCTTCGGGGTGGCGCCGATCCTCGGCGTGTTCGGGCTCATCACCGCCGCGACCGGGCTCGCCGGCCTGCTCGTGCCGGCCGTGCGCGACGCCTGACCTCCGGTACACTGGCGCCCGCGTGCGCCGAGGGGCGCCGCGCTGAGAGGAGCGAGCGAGCCGCGCATGACCGACCGACCACAGGGCGCGCCGGACGAGACGCCGGAGAGCACGCCGGAGGAACCGCCGGCGGGGGGGCCGACATCGGACGAGGCGCCTGAGGCCGAGCCGGCGACGCCCGAACCGGAAGCGGAGGCCGAACCGGAAGCGGAGGCCGAACCGGAAGCGGAGGCCGAACCGGAAGCGGAGGCCGAACCGGAAGCGGAGCCCGCCGCACCGGCGGCTCCCGGCCGCGACGGCGGCCGCATCGGCCGTCTCCGTCGGCCCGCCCCGACCCCGACCGCCGCCCCCACCCCGTCGGAGGTCGCCGTCCACGTGAGCGACCGCGCGTCGGTGGTGTTCGTGCTCCTCACGATCGGCGTCTTCGTCGCGATCCTCGTCAACGGCATGCTCGCCGGCAACGGCGGCCTGTTCACTCCCGTTCCGACCCCGACGCCGCGACCGAGCGCGACCGCGAGCCCGTCGGCGAGTCCATCCGCCAGCCCGTCGGCCAGCCCGTCGGCCGCTCCGTCGGCGTCGGCCGAGCCGTCGGCGTCAGCGGACGCGTCGGCCTCACCGGCCGCGTCGCCGTCCCCCGCGGCCTCGGCCTCACCGTCGCCCTCGTAACCGCCGCCCGGCGCGAACCCAGTGAGCGCGCCGCGGCCGAGGCGTATTCTCGGTCGATGAGCGACGAGGCCCGGACGTCGCAGGCCCGGCGCGACGCGATGGTCGAGACGCAGCTGCGCGGACGGGGCATCGCCGACGAGCGGGTGCTGGACGCTATGGCGCGAATCCCGCGCGAGGCGTTCCTGCCGGAGCACCGCCGCGACCTCGCGTACGTCGACGGCGCCGTCCCGATCGAGGCCGGCCAGACGATCAGCCAGCCGTACATGGTCGCCCGCATGACGGAACTCCTCAAACCCGTCCCCGGCATGCGCGTGCTCGAGATCGGGACCGGGTCCGGTTATCAGTCCGCCGTGCTCGCCGAGCTTGGCGGCCGCATTCTCAGCATCGAGCGCCAGCCGGATCTCGCCGCGCACGCGCGGACCCTGCTCGGCGCCTTGGGTCATGAGGATTCTGTCGAGGTGCGCGTCGGTGACGGCAGCCTCGGAGCCCCGGAAGACGCGCCATTCGACGGCATCATCGTGACCGCCGGCGCACCGAGCATCCCGGTCGAGCTGCGCGACCAGCTCGCGGACGGCGCCCGCCTCGTCGTCCCGGTCGGGCCGCGCGACCGCCAGGACCTCCGCGTCGTCGAGCGCCACGGGAACGACTGGCTCGAGTGGTCGGAGGGTCCGTGCGTGTTCGTCCCGCTCGTCGGTCGCGGCGGCTGGCCCGGGTGACGCCGGGCTGATGGACGAACGGGCGCGCTCGCTCGGTATACTCGGCCGGCCATGACCCACGTGTTCGTCGCGCCCCATCCGGACGATGTCGCGCTGTCGTGCGGCGGGTTGATCGCGAGCCTGCGAGAGCTGGGGCAGAACGTCACGATCCTGACGGTCTTCTCCGGCAACGGCGTCGGTAACGAGCTGAGCACGTATCAGCGGGAGGCGCTGGGCTTCGGGTCGAAGACGCTGTGGCCGGTGAGCGAGGCGTTCAACCGCTCCAACATCCTGGCCGACGTGGAGGTCCCGGACGATCCGGCGGTCGTGCCGCCATGGGCCGCGACGGACGACGAGCTCGACGCCACCCAGGCCGACGCCGACGCCTCCGCCAAGCGCTTCTGGCAGCGGTCCTCGTGGTACCGACGGGCGAGCGTCCGGAACCGCTCGATCGCGGGGGCCGCCGTGATCGACGACCTGTCGACCCAGGGCGCGGTCATGACCGACGAGGTGATGGACGCCGCGGCCGCGGGCGAGCTCATGGCCCGCCGCCGGATCGAGGACGAGCGCTTCGCCTACTACGCCGAGGCGTCGGTCGTGTTCCTCGACCTGCCGGACGCCGTGTTTCGCGGGTACGAGGGCGACGACGAGCTCCTCGCCGCGTCGCGCGCCGACGACACCACGCCGTACGAGCGGATCCGCGACGAGATCGTCCGACTCGAACCCCAGAAGGTCTATCTCCCGCTCGGCGTCGGCAACCACGTCGACCACCAGCTCTGCCGCGAGGTGGGCCTGCGACTGCTCAACGAGAGCCGCCGCTGGGTGATGCCCGGCCCGGAATATGCCGGCGCCGTCGTGTTCTACGAGGACTTCCCGTACGCGTGGTGGTCCGGCTTCACGACCGTCGCGGACCTGCCGGACGGGTCGTTCGACGCGCTGCCGCCCGATGTACGCCTCACTCCGACCTACGCGGACATCAGCGACCAGCTCGAGCAGAAGGTCCGCGGCATCTCGCTCTACGCGAGCCAGCTCGACCGGCTGTTCGGAGGCGGGCGCCAGATGGCCGATGCGGTCCGGCGCTCCGGCCGGGCCGTGGGCCTCCACGGCGGCCTCGACGGCGCCGCCGAACGCTACTGGGTGACCCGACGCTAGCCTCTCGGCAGGCCGCCTGGAGCGCGCGGCAGTTCGCCGCCCTCGCGCTGGGACTCCTCGTCGCGATCGCGGTCAGGATCCCCTTCCTGCCGGCTCCGGGGCTTGCCGGCGACATCGACGAATTCGCGTCCTGGGTCCACGCGATCGTCGTCGAAGGCCTCGGGCGCGCGTACGACCGGGACATCACGTTCCCGCCGGTCATGGTCTACATCTGGGCCGGGCTGGGGGCAGTCGAGCCGGCATTCCGGACCGTATCGGACGCGGCCGACGAGGGGATCCGGGTCCTCATGAAGACACCGCCGAGCCTGGCGGACCTGGGGCTGGCCATCGGTGTGGCCTACGGGCTCCGGGCGCGCCCGACCGTGGCCGTCCTGGTCGGCCTCGCTGTGGCACTTCACCCGGCCGTGATCGACGTGTCCGCCCTGTTCGGACAGTACGAGTCGATCTACGTCATGTTCGGGCTCGGGGCATTTCTGCTCGCGGTGAACGGGCATCCGCGGCTCGCGGCCGTCGCGCTCGGACTTGCGCTCATGACCAAACCGCAGGCGCTCCCGTTCGTCGCGCCGTTCGCCGCGTGGTCCCTCGCGACGCTCGGATGGCGCGAGACCGCCCGCCTCGTCGGCATCGGCCTCGCCGTTGTCGTCGTCACCTGGCTGCCGTTCATCCCGTTCGGCGGACCTGCCGGCTACCTGCGCAGCCTCGAAGCCCACCAGAACGACCTCTTCGCGGTCCTGTCGCTGCGCGCGTGGAACCCATGGTGGATCCTCCAGTCCGCGGCGGGCGGGGACTTCCTCGGTGATTCCAGAGCGATCCTCGGGCCGCTTACGCCCCGGCACCTGGGGCTCGTCGCATTCGGCCTCCTCGAGCTCGTCGTCTTCGCGTGGGTCTATCGGCGCCCCACCCCAACCGTGCTCGCCTGGGCGCTCGCCGCATCGTCGATCGCCGCCTTCCTCGCCCTCACGACCATGCATGAGCGGTACGCCTATCCGGTCCTCGTCTTCCTCGCTCTTGCGTTCCCGGACCGGCGCGCCGTCGCCGTGTGGATCGCCTTCGGGATCGTGTTCACCGTCAACCTCCTGGCCGCGGTGCCACCGTCTGACGTCATCGGCGACCTGCTCCCGAGCGGCGGCGTCCTCGGTCTCGTGGGGTCGATCGCGATGACCGCGATCGGCGCCGCGATCTTCATCGAGTTCCGGCGGGCGGCGCGACTGAGCGACGGGCCGTGACCATCACGGGTTCGACACGCACGCGCCGACCGGATCGCGCCGATGCCGTCGTCGGCCTTGCGTCGGTCGCCTCGTTCGTCTTCGTCGTCTGGCTGGGCCGCGGGCTCACGTTCTTCGCCGACGAGTGGGCGGTCATCGAGGACCGACCGATCGGGGTGGAGACATTCTTCCGTCCGTTCAACGAGCACTGGCTGGGGGTGACGACGCTCGTCCATCGGGCGCTCGTCGAGACGATCGGTCTCGGGACGTACGTCCCGTACCTCGCGCTCGTCGCCGCGCTGCACCTCGCGGTCGCGTGGCTCGTCTACGTCGCCGCCCGCCGGCTCACGAACGTGCCGATCGCCGTCGCCATCGCGGTCGTCGTGCTGTTCTTCGGGAGCGGCTTCGAGAACCTGTTCTGGGGCATGCAGATCGGGTTCGTCGGCGCGGTCGCGCTTGGGCTCGCCGCCTACCTCGTCCTCGACGGCGAGCATCGCCGTGGACGGGCCGTCGGCGCCGCGGTGCTGCTTACGATCGCCGTCATGACCTCCGGGTTCGGGCTGTTCATGCTCGCGTTCGTCGGACTCGATGTGCTTCTCGATCGACGCCGGTGGGGGCTCCTGCCGGCGGTCGTGGTGCCGGGGCTCGTCTGGCTGACCTGGTACGTCGCGGTCGGGCGGACCGGCGTGGCGACCCATGGCGACCCGTTCACGCTCGACCAGGCGCTCGCCGTTCCGGGTTTCGTCCTGCGCGGCGCGGGGGCCGCCTTCGGCGGTGCGATCGGCGTCGGACCGTTGGTCGGGATCGTCGTCGCCGGGGCAGCCGCGGCGTTGACCGGGTGGCTCACGATCGCCCGGCGCACGATCCCGCGGCCGGCGGTTGCGGCGTTCGGCGCGATCATCGCGATGTACGGCCTGCTCGCCCTCGTCCGGTCGCAGCTCGATGACGTCGACGCGAGCCAGTACTCGCGCTACACGTACCTGTCGGGGATCCTCGTCCTGCTGGCACTCGCCGGGCTCGTCGGACGGGTGGCTCTCCCGGAGGCCGGACGGCGTCGGCCGGCCTTGCTCGGCGCGGGTGCGGCCGTGCTCGCCGTGTCGCTGACCTGGAATGGGGCGCTCCTCATCGCCGGCCGCGAGCTGTTCGCCGACCGCGCGGACCTGACCCGGGCGTTCATCGAGCTGGGCCTCGAGCGCCCGCTGCCGGATGGGGTCGACCCGGACCTGAGTCTCATCCTCGTCCCGGCCCCGTCGGTCCTGCCGGGCCTGCTTGACCGCTTCGGCTCACCGCTGTCCGACGCGCTCGCGCCGGATGCCGTCCGACCGATCCCCGACGAGGCGCGCGAGGAGGCCCTCAGACGGGCGCGGAATCCTCCGGACTGGCTGCTCGACCAGCAGACCCGGGTGCCCTGACCGACTGCACCTCGCGAACGACGGCCGGAACGACGAGCGTCAGGCCGAGCATCACGAGGAGTAGCAGGGTGACCACCGGAGCGTGAAAGCCGATCCAGATCGTCGGTGCCCACGCGACGTTGGCGAGAATGACGAGCCTCGTCGCGCGGTTCCCGCCCGGCCACCCACCAACCATCAGCGGGACGGCTGCGGCGGCATGGTGATCCCAGAGCGTCGGCGAGGCGAAAAGGTAGGCGAACGTCGCCGCCGAAATTGTGGGCAGGGTAAGCCCACTTCGAACTGCAACTATCAGCGCGGCGAACCCGAACCCGATCGTCAGCGCCAGCCCGACTGCAAGGCCCGCCTCCGGCCAGCCGAGGATCGAACCGGCGGCCGTTGGTGACAGATTGGCCGTTCCGCTCGAGGGCGGGTTCCGGGCGATGTTTGGCAGCGCGCGGATCCAATCGGTCCAGGCGCCGGGGCTGAGGGCGATGGACACGAGCCCGACCGCGACGGCCGTCAGTGCGGCGGGTAGCCGAGCCGCCCGGCTCGCAATCGCCACGATGAGCAGCGGGCTCGGGGTCAGCTTCAGGAGTGCGAGGCTCGCGGCGACCGCGCCGGCCACGCGACCGCGGGCGACGAGCATGACCGCCACACCGATCGCGATCCACGCGCTCACGTTTCCGCCGAACAGGGCGAATGCGAGCGGCCACGACGACAGGAGAACGAAGGCAAGGGCCATGGCAGCCGGCGGTGACATCGTTCCGCCGGCGGCCCGCCAGACGAGCGGCGCGAGGAGGACGATCGCGACCGCCTGGGTCGCGAACCACACCCAGGCCAGACCCAGGTGGGGTAGATCGACGAGCGGTACGAACAGTTGCGCGAGCGGCGGTGGGTACAGGTAGCCGATCGGCACGTTCGCGACGATGTTCTCGATCGGGCCGGCCAGAACCGCGGCATGATAGGGAGAGCCGGTCGCGGTCAGGCGCTTCGCCGCCTCGATGTACGCGACCAGGTCGCCGCCGAAGAACGCGTCCGGGTTGCCGAGCGACGACCAGAGCCGCTGCCAGGACACGATCGCCATCAGGACTGCGCCGGTCACACCGACGACGCCGAGTGCGACGGCGGCTCGGGCACGACGAATCGCACGAACGAACGTCACTCGAGTGGACGCCGCAGGAGCATCCCGATCGAGAGCCCGATCGGCAGGGGCGCTCGGCCGACGATGTGGCGCTCGAGTCCGAACGCCCATGAAAGGACCCGGTTGATCGGCCCGGGCGGCATCCGTTCCTGGTCCCCGAGATCGCGACCGACGATCCGTTCGGCCACGCGATAGGTCATCGCGACCGGAGCGAGGAGCGTGTTGAACCAGGTCGCGTACACGATGTCGACGCCGGCATCCGCAGCGAGCCGGCGGAGACGTGCCGGATCGTAGCGCCGGACGTGATGGAGCCGGCGATCATGGGAGCCCCACAACCGCTGGATCGCAGGAACGGTTACCAGGATCCAGCCCCCTGGCCGCGCCATCGACACGAGCGTGGTGAGCGCCGGACCGTCGTCTTCCACGTGCTCGAGCACATCGAACGCCGCGACGAGATCGAAGGACCCGGGCTCGAACGGAACGTCGGACGGGAGGCTGCCCCCAAGGACACCGGCCAGTGCCTTCTCCGCCGCAAACTCGCGGGCTTCCTCGTGTGGCTCGAACGCGGAGACGGTGCCTCGCTCGGCCAGCATGTACAGGTTCCCACCTGTGCCGCAGCCAGCCTCGAGGATCGACGCACCCGCCGGCAAACGGACCCGATCGAGCAAGGCGCAGATGACCGCACGCCGGCCGACGAACCACCAGTGGCGGTCCTCGTGGGCGGCCATCGCCCGGTAAACCTCCGGCTCCATGGCGTACCCGTTCCCCCGCTAGGCGGCGACCCGCCGGCCGACGAGCCGTCGCACTCGGCCGACGAACGCGACGCGATACCAGTGGAGGTAGTGCGGGAGCCACGTGCGGAGCTTGAAGTTGGACTGGCCGGCGGTCCGGTCGCGCCACGTCGTGGGAACCTCCGCCACCCGACGGCCGGCCAGGGTCGCCTTGACGGTAAGCTCCAGGGCGAGCTCAAAGCCGGCCGTGCTCTCGATCGTGATCGAGTCGAGGAAGCGGCGCGCGTAGAGCTTGAAGTTGTTCGTCGGGTCGTGGGTCGGCACGCCGGCGAACCAGTGGAGGGTGAGACCGGCCGTGCGCGACAGGACCCGCTTGAGCGGCGGGCCGCCGACCTGGCGGCCGCCGCGCATGTAGCGCGAGGCCGACACGACGTCCGCCCCGCCGCGCGCGAGCGCGACCATCGGGTCGACCACGTGCGGCTCGTCGGACCCATCGGCCATCGAGATGAGCACGTATGGGGCCGCGGATGCGGCGATCCCCGCCTTCATCGCCCGGAGGACGCCGCGGCCCAGGTCGTTGCGCACGCCGCGCAGTCCCGGGATCTCGGCGGCGAGCCGGTGGACCACCGGGACCGTCGTGTCCTCGTCGAAGTCGTACACGACGAGCAACTCGTGGGGCGTCGTCACGGCGGCGGCGAGTGAGCGCAGCACGGGCTCGACCGCCTCCCCCTCGTTGTACACGGGCAGGACGATCGACAGCTCCGGTCCCCCGACCCCGGTCACAGCCGGCCGGCCTCGAGCTCCGCCCGGATCCACGGGATGACCTCGTCGAGCATCGTTTCGAGCGGCGTGGTGGCCTCGAAGCC
>Ga0214471_10004762_pt1 | contig 10471 bp, 17 predicted proteins | sample RVTome_5_FD_207665 | JGI IMG/M metagenome (GOLD analysis project Ga0214471, IMG submission 207665) | Soil microbial communities from uranium-contaminated site in the Upper Colorado River Basin, Wyoming, United States - RVT142D155 | ecosystem: Environmental > Terrestrial > Soil > Contaminated >... | reverse complement strand
GACTTTTTCACAATCTTTATCTACTCCCCCCGCACAGTAAGATATAGGAGCGTAACCAAATGTACACCACAACCTCACACTATCTCGAAGCGCGCATCGACCTTACCGAATCCGGTACCCTGGAACGTATTTCGTTCCATGGGGTCCCTAAGGACGTGTTTGATGCTATCGCAGCCCCCGTCCAGAAGGTGGGGTATGTCACTACCTGGAAGACGGTTGCCGGGATTGCCTTCTTCTTGGACACGGATTAGCCCCTTTGGGGCTTCTTCCCAATCTTTATCTACTCCCCCCGCCAAGTAAAATACAGGAGCGAAAATTCAAATGACTAACACTAACAACATAAGCAAGCACGCCGAGTCGGGCAGCACCGTGAATGCCATGTCGGGCAGCATCGTGTACGCCCGGTCGGGCAGCATCGTGTACGCCTGGCTAGGCAGCACCGTGTACGCCGAGTCGGGCAGCACCGTGTACGCCGAGTCGGGCAGCATCGTGTACGCCGAGTCGGGCAGCACCGTGTACGCCATGTCGGGCAGCACCGTGTACGCCATGTCGGGCAGCACCGTGTACGCCCCCGACGACGCGGTTAGGGTCCCTGGTGGCGCCTGTGTGATTCGGGAGGTATCGTGATTGAGTGATTACATTCCCATCGGTAATGACCCTCAATACTATTTCCTCCGGGAAGATGCCCGGGGACTTCGGGGCCTAGGGTCTGTTGTACTTTGCCAAGGGCCTATGCGTAGGGCTATCGCATGGTTTAGCATGGCGGAAGTCGAGTCTCTTCATGCCCATCTCGGGTTCATCTTGGAGGCCCATAGTCGTGCAAAGGAGGAAGCTACCGATGAAGTCTAGCACCCGTCGCAAGCTCTTAGTCTGCTTGAGTGTGGCGCTAGTGGTTGTCGTTTGGCTTCTGTTAGGACCGTATCATTCCGGGGATGGGCCTTCACCTACTCGTGAAAGCACACCACAACCTACGCATAGCTCCATCGTTGGTCCGTCCCCGGTTCTTCCCTCTCCTTCGCCTTCGGCAAGTCCACCTTCGGCTTCCAGCCCGACACCTTCGCCGCCTCCTATTAACAATCTCCCCTCCCCTTCGCCTTCCCCTACCCAACCGCATCCGTCGCCTTCCCCCTCTCCGAGCGGGGGGCTAGTCTCTCTCCCCCTAGCACACCCTACCGAATAATACATATACCTCTCCCCCCTACACAACCATAGGAGTTGAAACCCAAAATGGCAAAGAACCAATCCCCTGAAGTCAAGCCCAAGACCGCACCCGCCTCCGGGTCGTATAATTCGGAGGCCCTCGCCAAGGCCCATGCCAAGAGTAAGGAGGCGGCCGAGAAGCGGGCCGCCATGTCGGACGTGGAGCGAGCCTCCTACGACGTGCGCCGAGCCGGTCGGAAGGCCGTGGCGGCGCTCACGACCGGGCGGGGCAACCTATACAACCTCCTGGTGAAGAACCGGAAGCACTTCACCAAGGCGCAACTGGAGCGCATTGTGGAAAATATCGAAGGTCAGACGGACAAAATCCGCGAAGCGGCCTTCGGTTCCTCGGCAGCCCGCGAGGAAGAAGAGGATATCCTCGCCTAGGCCCTCCAGACCTATGTCTTTTCCCTCTCTTCCCTTCCCTATCACCCGCCCCCCTTGACCGGTTGGCTTCCTCCCGCAGCCACCACTTTCCCTAGCCTTCTGGTCTTGGGGGGCTTTGCTTGTCCTTTGGGGATTTTCCACAAGTCTTATATTCTACCGGGTATAAGTATAGTCTTGGAGCGTAATACCATGTATGTTAACACCGACCACCACAGACCCCCATATACTCTTTGGACCTATGAAGAAGGCCGCCTGTTGGTCTTCAAGAAGGACGGTTGGGCGAAGGCAGATATTAACGAACCCCATACTTGGGAGCATTTTGCTACCCTTGATGAAGCCGTCAATAGAGCAAAACGAGAGACGCAATATGATATAATCCTGTACAGGTATTGGATAAAAGACAGCAACATGAATACGGTTTGGGACACCCAATAGACTTCGGTTACAGGGTTCTAAGACTCTTTTAGGCTGCCCCAATTCTCTCTCCCCCCTTTTTGTCAAGTCTAGGGTAGGTTTAGCCTCCCCTAAACTCATATAAGAACCTTTTTATAGCTACCCTCCTATGCCAGGATGGGCCGGACCCCGCCTAGGGGTACCGGCTAAGGAGATGGCTAACCATGCCCATTACGAAGGAAATGGGGTGTGACGTGTCGCCCGGTAATCATACCGGTGTGCTCGGTACCCCCCGAATCGAAGCCTACCCAGTGACTAAGAAGAAGGGCGGTAAGACCGTTGAAGAGGAAGCGGCCTACCTCAAAATCCCCGTCAAGACTGACGGATGCGAATCCATCCTTGAAGCGTCTTGGCCCGCGAATCTCTCCGATTCGTCGGCCCTTGGACGCCTCCTGGACCGCTTCGGCATCAGCCTTGAAGTCGGGGAAAGCTTCGACGAATCGGTTCTTGAAGGCATCGAAGCTGCCTATTCGGTGAAGCCGGATGGGCAATTCGTCCGCATCGACCAGGAATCGGTTCGCCCCGTTCGTACCGCCTAAGCGGTACTTCCCCCCACTCTTTTCCCCTTCCTTCCCGATAATGGGGCGGGGGGTCCACCAGCCCACGTCAACTTCCCTCCCCCTCGCCCCCCTCCCTTTTCCCATCCTTGGTGTGTCTATGTACCGGGAAACCTACGTTTGCTATTCATGCCTCCAACCTAACACTATCAGGGTTGAAACGTTTTCCCCCGGTACTATCCCATGCCCCGCTTGTGGCGCCCTTAACGTCCTAATTAACGTTACAGATGCGTCCCCTATCGCCCTCATACAACCTCCCAAAGTCACAATCAACGGCACCCAAATCCTACCCTTAGCAGCCCGCCCCAAATTCGACTTCTAGGAGCCTTCCCTATGCCAAAATTCAACCCTAAAATCTGGAAAGGCTACAAGTCCAAATGGATTATTTTCAAGGAATCAAAGGGCCTAGTCGCAAAGAAAATGACTTGGAACCCCAAGACAAAGCGCTACATAATAGAAAAACGCCGCGCCCCACCCCGCCCTAAACCTACTCGTAAATTCGACGTATCCAGCATCAATGAATGGCAAGGGCAAAGGGTCTTCACCATCAACCGGAAGGAAGCCATAACAGCTTTCTGGGATTCCGATTCTAAGTCCTACCGTATCCGGTCCCGTTCCCAAATCGGCGGAGAGGTAGGCCGTAAGGATACAATCGGAATCAAGTTTACATTCTTTGCCGCAATCGGAGGCTATCCGAAACCCGGTACAACCGTTCCAAATTTCTTCTTTTCGTCGGACATTCTCCAACGTAAAATCTTCCGCGAAAACGATTCCGACCTTAAGCAGGGTATCCGTCCTTCGGACTATGGCGGCCATATCCCTTTCCATATCTTCCAGAAAGAGCTTAATGATGCGCTTTCCACCCGTGATTGGACGCAAGATTACACGTCCCCGAACGAATACGAATACTTCCAGGGGGTAGCGGTCTATACCTACTATCGGGACCGTAAGGGCGAAATCAAGAAGCGACTCCGGCGCTATATCGACCGTTCCACTATCCGCACAAGCGGAACCGGGTCTAAGCTCTTCCAAGGCGGATTGAATCCCGATGGAACCCCGAAGCGCCCCCGAAAGCGACACTCTATCCGCAACAAATGAGGAGGCCCCCCCATAGCAATAATCCCAGTCTATTCAGGTAAGCAAGTCGTAGCCTACGCAGAAGTAGATGCACGGGTCGCATCCTCCCCGGAAGTCCAAGCCCGCAAATGGACCCTTCACCCCGAAGGCTATGTCTATGCCAGAACCTCCCGATACAACAGGGAGTTGGGCTATTCAGAATCCGAAAATATCTACCTTCACCGACTCGTGAAGGCCCAAGAAATCCTAGCCCTTTGGCACGAAATCGAAAGCCCAACCGTGGACCATATCGACACTAACCTGCTCAATTGCCGCGACTCAAACCTTCAAGTCGTATCCAATTCTCACAATTCCTGGCTAAGAAACCAAAGGAGAAACGAAATCATATGATGAAAAAACTGAACGTAACGCCAATCGAAGCAGCCCTTCTAGCCGTAGGAGCCGTAACTTGCGGTCTAGGAACCGCGTGGCTCCCATCCGTCGAAGGCACCTTCATCCTTGGCATCGGAATGGTTTCGGCGCTAACGGGGGCACTTTTTCGCAAGAAAAGGTTGTCCCAGAACGCCTAGACCGCCCCCCTCTTCCCATTCTTTTCCCTCCCTATCAATGAGTGATACCGTGTCTAAGAAGCCCAATCAGAAACGTTATCGCAAGTCAAACAAGCGCCCGGAACCGTTGGATTGGAACGAATGGGCGAAATCAAACGGCCTTCGTGGCTACCCGAGGTATTGACCATGAAAGCATCAGAAGTCTCGGCTTATTGCCCGCGTTGTGGCACCCGGTGCTTCCGTTGCGCCTTGTCCCTAAGCCACGGACTAACCCATCAATGCTCTATCCACGGCATCTTTTCCCATCCAGATAACTAAGGAAGCCAACCCCCATGAATCGCCACAAGTGGTCCCATCTAGGACGAAGCAACGGCGCGAGTATGTCTCTATGCGCTAATTGCGGAATCCACCGCGAAAAAAGGGTCATGTCCAAGGATTCACCCTTCACGTTCAAAACCATCTATACCGACTTTGACGGTAACGTTCTTTCCCACGAGAAAGCCCCACCATGCGAGGAATACTAATGAGGTCCCCCGACTATGACAAAGACGCCATATCAAAAACCCAACGTAAACAGTTTTACGATATTATGGCTAAGAAGGATTGGTCAGGGATTTTTGTGGTATCGTTCATGCTAGGGGCATTTACGTTGGTGGGGGTATGGTTGGTCGTTTTGTATCTCTTAACCACCAAAGGATGCTAGCCCATGTCTGAAGATACCTTCTTCATTCTTGGGGCTTTCGTGATGATAGTACTCTATGCCGCCTTTTGGGCGTTTGTGCTATACCTAGCATGGCTTTTGGTGCATTGGGTGATTGCCTTTTGATTCTCAATATCCCCGGTCGTGTCATGGCAATCCTAGATTACATGGCATTTTGGGCGTTTGTGCTATACCTAGCATGGCTTTTGGTGCTCTGGTCCGACCCTTGGCACAACCCAACAATTAACCAAGCCGCCATTGAATCCAACCTATTAGCAACCTCCCTACTCCTATCCCACAATAGGTGAAACCATGACACAAGAATACAACCCTCCCGTAGACGACCCATACGAAACCAAGCAAAATAATGACTTCGCTACCTTTGAAGAAGTCCAAGCCTGCCGCGCCGCCTATGCTCGCTATGTCGCAACCGACCAACTAGCCCGCCAAGAAATCCACCTACTCCTATCCACCAAATACCCCGCAGCCCACCGCTACCTCTTCCCGCATGAGATACTTTACCCACCTACGTCGGTCCCCCCCGTCGTCGTGCGGGGCGCCGAGCGCCCCGCTTTGGGGGGCGCGGAGCGCCCCCCTTCTTCTACGGGCGGAGGCGGAAGGGCGACCGGTGAAGGCGGGAAGGCGAAGGGGGGTATGCTGGATGCGTGGTGGGGGGGAGTGAAGGGGGGCTTGATTAATCATATGATTAGTGCGGCCTTTGGGGCAATCTTGGGAATGGCTTTCCTTATAATGACGGGATGTTTTTAGGGAAACCTAAACGGGGGTATGGGGGTGGCTTCCAAGGTCGAAAGGGCGGTACAAGGCGAGATATGGCTTAGCAAAAAGCATGGGCGAGGGCTGAAAGAGAAAGAGCTACGGGCGACACCCTATCCCGTGATTGGGCTAGACATAGAAGCCGACGCGGGGACCGCAGAACCGTTCCTGCTAGGTATGGATGGCGAGGATTGGGCCGCCGGGATTAGCATCAACAGTTGGGAGGATTGCCTTCAAGCGTTGATGAAAGACCGATTACAAAGGACGGTCAATTTCTTTTACAACTTACAGTACGACTTTGAAGGCATGGCCCGATTTGTGGAGCAAGAGGTTGCTATTCGGCTGATTAGCGGGGAGGCGGTTGGGATTGATTACGACGGAAGGCTGATTAAACACCCGCGAAGGGGGAAAGACATACGAGTCAAATACATACCGCGAAAAGCGTTTACGATTCAGCGAGGGAAGAGTACTTGGACGTATTTTGATGCGTGGCAATACTACATGACTAGTCTAGAAAAGGCGCTTGAAAAGAACGTTCCGGGGGAGGCGAAGGGAGACTTTGACGCTAGCAAGACCAGTAAAGAACGGTACTTGTGGGATGCGGAGTATCGGAGGCGGGTGGGGGATTATTGCCTACAGGATGCGCGGGGGTGTAGGCTACTTGCGGAAATCATTGTAGATGGGGCGAATCAGTTTGTCAATACACGGGAGTTTTACTCATCGGCTAGTGTGAGTGAGAAATATTTCAGGAGCATTGGGTTTAGGATACCTCCGGTCCCTAAGAGCGTGATGAAAGCTTTCATGCGGACCTACCACGGGGGGAGATTTGAAATGGTGAAGCGAGGTTGTTTTGAGGGAGCAACCTTGATTGATATTAAGAGCGCCTATCCCCACGCTATGGCAAATATGCCGATTTTGACCGACGACTTTAGGGTTAAGCTTGGGAAGGAGCGGGACGCAGACGCCTTGTTTGGGGCCTATGAAATTGAGACATACATACCGGAAGATTGGTACATTAGCCCACTTGCAACCAAAGTGAAGAATACACTATGCTTCCCCGTTGGAGAATACAAGACCGATTGGGTAGATGGGGTTACGCTTGATTTGCTAGATGCGTTGGGGGTTGATTATAGGGTGAAAGGGAGTTGGGAGTTGCATCAAGCTGAATGGGAGTATGAGCTGCGGGAGCCTATCCTGAAGTTGTTTGGGATTAAGGAAGACAAGCGAAATCCTCCAGCAAAAAGGTATGCTAGTAAAATCAATATGAACGGCTTGTATGGGAAGTTGATTCAGCTTATTGATGACGTGGAAATTGCGGAAGTAACAGAAATTGCGGAAGTGGATACGTTGGAGTATCACGAATTGATTTCACTTTATGACCGTTGGTATAAGCGAGTGCATACCGGTAACTTCCGTACAGGAGCTTTGTTTAGCCCTTGGTATGCTGGATTTACGACTAGTTATGCGAGAAAACAAATGTTCGAAAAAGCATTAGAGATTGGGCCGGAGAGGGTTATTACCATGCACACCGACTCCATAGCGTACTTGGGACATGCTCCAGAAAGCGGGACAAAACTTGGAGAATGGGAAGTAGAAGAAATGAGCGGGGAAAGTTTGGTGGGTTGTCGATTGAGGATTAGCAAGTGTGGATTCTATGAGGTACAGACCCCGAAAGGGCAAACAAAAATACGCTCAAGGGGGGTCGGACGGACCGATAGCATCAGTAAAGAAGAGTACAGTGTTAAGAGGCGATACGGAATGAATCGCGCCATACGGAGAGATTACGACTTGATGAACGTGATAGGGGAAGTGGTGCTAAGACAAGACCTGAATGCCGATAAGAAACGGATATGGGATAGCCCCCTAGAGCAAAAAACCTTCAAGGATTGGGAATACATTGATTCCAATCCCGTTCGCATGGTGGCTTAAGGAGGGGGGTTTAGTATCCGTTCCAATACCACGCTAGGGTGAGGAACGAGCCTACCGTAATGGCCAATCCGAAAGACCAGTACTCAAGCTCATACAAGATACGGTCGAGTTTGGAGATTGGTGCGGGGGGTTTACTAGAAATCAAAGGGGGCTTCATCCTCCGGGATTGTGGTGCGGGGACGTGGAACGTATTCGTATGGGGCCGACTTCTTGTAACCATTCTTGGCGACAGAATGGCGGGGAGGAGTATAGTCTTCTGGTTCAGCTAGCGGGTCAAAGACGTTTTCAGTATCGTACAGGGAAAGCATGGCGGGGGTTAGCTCTATGGTAACGCGACGGGAGAATTGGCGTTGAAGCGGGCCATTCTGAATTTGGAGATACAAGGCCGATGGGGGTTGGTCTTCTGGGCGATTGCGGGGGAGTACTTGGGCGTCTATTAGGTAATCGTAATTTTCGCGGGAGCGTCGGTCTAGCATATGGACTTCATGAGTTGTCCCGTAGAAATCAATGCCCATCTTCTTTGATTGGTACAGCCAACGGGAAAGTTTGCGGGAGTCGGAGGTTGCACTAGCGCGAGAATCCATAATCATCCAAAACTCATCTAGCGTTACGGCAGAACCTCGAATAGATTCCACGACTTCAGTATCGTTCAAGTCCAGCTCTTTGAAATAGAGGGGTGTATAGGGGAACGAATAGGCTAGGTTGGTGAATATGCGGCGCCCTTTCTGGTGATGGGAAAGGGCGAAAAGCGACATGGTTAGAGTCTTACCGCCACGTTGCGGGGCGCGGATTATAGTGGAGGTTCCTTCGCGTGTGTGCCTATGCTGGTGCATGGGAAAGGCGACCTATTGGCGGGAAGGGTGGGGAGAATTGGGGTCTAGGGGCTTTAGGACCGCCACAATACGGAAGTTTTTGTTAGGGATATGGCACTTCCCGACTAGGAACGTGCGACCCTCCGGGGCCTTTTCGATGCGGAACGAGTTTTTGTAGAAATGCTTCGGATTATGACGGAAAGAGACTTTGTATCCTTTGGTGATTGCGTCTAGCGAAGGCAGAATTAGTCCCTCCGGAAGCGAGAAAAGAAGCCCCCTGAATAGGGATCTTGTGGGGGGTCTTCCCTACGTTGGGTGATGCGGACAAATTCTTTGCGACCGGCCCGCTTGTGGGATACGCGGAGCTTGAGGTTTTCCTTGAGGAAGGCGGAAAGCGGGGGGAGGTTGTATTGCTCCGCCATTTGGCCAAGGATGGAAAACGCGGTAACTTCATCCTTCGAAAGCTCGGTTAGGTGGTGAATATTTGCATCATTGAAGAATTTTTCAATGATTTTATCCAAGTCGTTTTGCTCTTGTACCTCCGACATTAGGGAAGAAATGTCTAGGGATGGCGTATTGGAAAGAGGAGGTTGGGAATTGCGATTCACGCCGGAGGAACCCCCATTTCGTTCAGGCGGGAAAGGACTTGGGAGAGTTGCCAAGCACAATACGCGGCTAGACCCGCAGCAGCGATTGCGGCATAGAGGATATAGTCAAGCTTCGGGTTGTGCTGCGCCTTGGCGATAATCGCGTAGAAGCGCGGGTTGAAGATTAGGGCTAGCTCCTTGGGCGTGATGCCGACTTGCTTGATGCCCGCGAGATTGTGCATGGGGATGGGCGAAGGATTGCCCTCATTGAAGTAATAGCGGTTACAATCCATGCGCTTCAGCCAAAGGAAATACCCCGGCTTATACGACCCGAAAACCGTACAATCAGGGTTTAAATGGTATTCTTTCTCGTTACCATTCTTACCAACAGTGACTGTGGATTGCCCCGGCTTCTTGACCCGGACAACTTGCGGTCTGCGATTCTTGCCTATGATGATTGCTTCTACGCGGGCTATGAGATACACCTACCTTATGCTTAGGATTGGGAAGGAGGGGGTGAAGAGGCCTGGCTGTAAACTTGGTACATGCGGACCGCCATGTATGCTAGAAGGGCTATGCCTAGTCCACGCACCAAACCCGGCAAGAAATCCGGCATCTGAAGAACGGCAAGAATGCCGGAAACCATGGCAAGGAAGTAGTACATTACGTCATTACGCCATTCCCCCATGAGTACAAAGAAGAGGGTCACACCAATAATCCATGCGTACACCCGCATTTCTGGGAGGTTGGAGTCCCCGTCGATGATTGTTACGTTATGGTCCATAAGCTCGGAGGAAGAGCCATTGAAGGACGCATTAGAAACCGTTCCAGCCGTAAGACCCGAATTAGAACCCGAGATAGTGAAAGACGAATTTTGGTCATATAAGAGATATTGAGTGACCTTCAAGGATGGATGAAGGTGCTGGATATTCTGCGAGCTTGTGGTATTGATTGATATGGTATGGGTTCCTGTTTGCATAGCAATCAGGCAGAAGAACGAACCCGATACATGCTCCGAACCCCCACCAGCGTCTTTACTAGCATCAAACTCCCCACACTCCCCGATTTGACCCCCGTCTATGCGGGGGCCCGCAGAATACTCCGCCCCCTGAATGCCCGTAGGGGCTAACTTGACGGTAACGTGCCACTCCACTATTACAAAGGAGCGGGATTCATTAAGACCCTTGGTTTCCAAGGGTGTGAAGTTGCCAGTACATGCCACGCTATTGAAGGCATGGTTAGCGCATATGACTTGCGCCTCTTGACGCTTGGATTCAATACTAGAAGAACCGGACCACGAACCCTCATATTCCCCCTCAAACGTACCATTATCCGCAAACGTGGAAGGAAGAAGGGTGATTGCAAATAGAGCGATTAGGACGGGTGTGTATGAGAATAGGTGCATTTCTAAGACTCTCCGTGGATAGTAGTGATTAGAAGTTTGTAG
>Ga0214471_10004760_pt1 | contig 10473 bp, 8 predicted proteins | sample RVTome_5_FD_207665 | JGI IMG/M metagenome (GOLD analysis project Ga0214471, IMG submission 207665) | Soil microbial communities from uranium-contaminated site in the Upper Colorado River Basin, Wyoming, United States - RVT142D155 | ecosystem: Environmental > Terrestrial > Soil > Contaminated >... | reverse complement strand
CCGGTGCTGATCGGCGAGCCCGGCGTCGGCAAGACCGCGATCGCCGAGGGGCTGGCGCACCGGATCATGACCGGCGACGTCCCCGAAGGACTCAAGGACAAGCGGGTGCTGGCGCTCGACATGGGCGCGCTGGTGGCCGGCTCCAAGTACCGCGGCGAGTTCGAAGACCGGCTCAAGGCGGTGCTGCGCGAAGTGCAAGAGGCGGAGGGCCGCGTGATCCTGTTCATCGACGAGCTCCACACGCTGGTCGGCGCCGGCGCGGCGGAGGGCTCGATCGACGCCAGCAACATGCTCAAACCGGCGCTGGCGCGCGGCGAGCTGCGCGCAATCGGTGCGACCACTCTCAACGAGTACCAGAAGTACATCGAAAAGGATGCTGCGCTCGAGCGCCGTTTCCAACCGATCTACGTCGGCGAGCCCGACGTGGAGGACACGGTCGCGATCCTGCGCGGGCTCAAGGAGCGCTACGAGCTGCACCACGGGGTGCGGATCCAGGATGCCGCGCTGGTCGCGGCGGCGACCCTGTCGCAGCGCTACATCAGCGACCGCTTCCTGCCCGACAAGGCGGTCGATCTGATGGACGAGGCCGCCAGCCGGCTGCGGATCGAGATCGACTCGATGCCGACCGAGATCGACGAGGTCGAACGGCGCCGGATCCAGCTCCAGATCGAGCGCGAGGCGCTGCGCAAGGACAAGGATCCCGGCAGCCGCGAGCGGCGCGGCCAGATCGAGGCCGAGCTGGCGCGGATTCAGGAGCGGCTGGTCGGGCTCAAGTCGCGCTGGAACGCCGAGAAAGAGGGGATCGCGGCGGTACGCTCCATCATGCAGGAGCTGGAGCGCACTCGGCAGGCGGAGGCGGAGGCCGAGCGCGCGGGCGACCTGGGCAAGGCGGCCGAGCTGCGCTACGGGGTCCAGACCGAGCTGCAGCGCAAGCTGAAGGCGGCGCAGGAGCGGCTCGCCGAGCTGCAGAAGGACGGCGCCATGCTCAAGGAAGAGGTTTCAGCCGAGGACATCGCCGAGGTGGTGAGCTCGTGGACCGGGATTCCGGTGACGCGGATGATGGAAGGCGAGGTCGAGAAGCTGCTCCACATGGAGGAGCGGCTGCAGCGCCGCGTGATCGGCCAGGACGAGGCGGTAGCGGTGGTCTCCAGCGCGATGCGGCGCGCGCGGGCCGGCCTGCAGGATCCGAAGCGGCCGCTCGGGAGCTTTCTGTTCCTTGGACCGACCGGTGTCGGCAAGACCGAGCTGGCTCGCGCGCTGGCCGAGTTTCTGTTCGACGAGGAGCAGGCAATGGTGCGGATCGACATGAGCGAGTACCAGGAGAAGCACTCGGTCTCGCGCATGATCGGCGCACCGCCCGGCTACGTCGGCTACGACGAGGGCGGCCAGCTCACCGAGGCGGTGCGGCGCCGGCCCTACGCCGTGGTGCTGTTCGACGAGGTCGAGAAGGCGCACCCCGAAGTCTGGTCGGCGCTCCTCCAGGTGCTCGACGACGGCCGCATGACCGACGGCAAAGGCCGTACGGTGGACTTCAAGAACACGGTGCTGATTCTGACCTCGAACGTCGGCAGCGACCGGGCGGTCGAGGCGCGCGATGCCGAGGAGGCCCGGCGGTTCGCGCTCGATGTTTTACGCCACACGTTTCGTCCCGAATTCCTCAACCGGCTGGACGAGATCATCTGGTTCCGCAGCCTGGACCAGAGCGACCTGGTGCGGATTGTCGAAGTGCAGCTCGGACACGTGCGGGAGCTGCTCGCCGCACGGCGCCTCGAGCTCGAGGTGAGCGACGCAGCCAAACAGTGGTTGGCGCAGCGCGGCTGGGATCCGGCCTTCGGTGCCCGCCCGCTCAAGCGCGCGATCCAGCGTCATTTGATGGATCCGCTGGCCCGCAAGCTGCTCAGCGGCGAGATCGCTGAAGGCTCCAAAGTGCAGGTCAACGCCGCCGCCGACTCCCTCCAATTCAATTAGGGGGACAGTTTACCTAACTATGGTTTTGGGGACACATTGGCTGTCGCAACTGTCCCCAGAACCGGGGATAAGTAAACTGTCCCCGGATAGGGGTTAAGTAAACTGTCCCCGAAATAGCTGGAGGGCGGCGGTGGGGGTTGGGGCGCCGAGGATGGTGCCGGGATGGCGGTCGTCGAGGGCGCGGCCGGCGAGCCCGGCGGCCACGCCCGGCAGGTCGGTGATCACGCAGATCGGGCGCTCGAGCTGCCAGGCCATCGCGATCTCGCTCAGCGTGCCGCTGCCGCCGCCGACCGCCACCAGCGCGTCGCTGGCCAGCACCACCAGGGCGTTGCGGGCGATGCCCAGGCCGGTGGGCAAGACCAGATCGGCGTAGACATTGGCGGCCTGCTTCGAGGCGCCGGGCAGGATCGCGATGATGCGGCCGGGCCCCTCGCTTTCGGCCGCGCCGCGGCAGGCGGCCTCCATGACCCCGCCGAGCCCGCCGCAGGCGAGGTCGTAGCCGGCCGCGCGAATCAGGTAGCCGAGCTGGCGCGCGGCGCTCTCCACCTCTGGGGCGATCGATCCTCCCGAGCCGATCACACCCACCACCGGCCTGCGCTTCGCGCTCACGTCCGGCCCGAGTCTACACCGCCCGGTTGCACTGCGGCGGCCGATCGCGCCGGAAGGTGATAGGATCCGGCGGCGATGCGAGCGTTGATCTTGGCTGCGGGCGCTTCGACCCGCGCCTGGCCGCTGACCGCGACCCGGCCCAAGCCGCTGCTGCCGGTTGCCAATCGACCCCACCTGGAGTATTTGCTCGCCGGCCTGGCCGGCCGGGTCGACGAAGTGATCGTAGTGATCGGCTACCGCGCCGCCGAGCTGCGCCGCTGGCTGCTCGAGCGCCGCGGTCCGCCGCGGATTCGCACCGTGCTGCAGGCCGAGGCGCGCGGCACCGGCGATGCCGTGCTCCAGGCGCGCCGCCACCTGAAGCGGGAGTTCTTGGTCCTCAACGGCGACGATCTGTTCGAGCCGGTCGACATCGACCCGATGATCGCGGCGCCCGGTTGCGCCGTGCTGGTGGCGCCGGTCGCCGATCCCCGGAACCGGGGCGTGGTGCGGCTGCACGGCCGGCGCATCGTCGATATCCTCGAGAAACCGCGCCGCCCGCCCTCCCGATTGGCCGCAATCGGAATGTACCGGCTCGACGGCGCGATCTTCCCCGTTCTGCGTGACCAGCCGCTCAGCTCGCGCGGCGAGAATGAGCTGACCCAGGCGATCGCCGTCTTGGCGCGGCGGGGCCGAGTCGAGGCGGTGCGGCGCGCCGGTCTGTGGTACGCCCTCGGCTACCCCTGGGACCTGCTGCGGGCGAATCACCTCCAGTTGCGGCGCTTCCACCGCGGCGTGAGCCTAGGGGCCGGCGCCGAAGTCGGGCGCGACGCCGCGCTGCGCGGGACCGTGCTGGTGGATGACGGCGTGGTGCTGGGCTCGCGCTGCCGGGTCCACGGGCCATCAGCGCTCGGCGCCGGGGCGCGGATCGGCGCCGGCGCGCGCGTCGTGGCTTCGGTGCTGCTGCCGGGGGCGGTGGTGGAAGAGGACGCGATCGTCGAGCACAGCGTTCTGGGAGCGGGCGCGCGGGTCGGCGCCGGCGCGCGCCTGAGCTCACGGCCGAAGGCGGCGACGGTCAAAGTGCGAGTCAAAGGACGCCTGATCGACAGCGGGCTCAAGCGGCTCGGCGCCATCCTGGGTGACCGGACCGACGTGTCGCCCGGGGCGGTGTTGAACCCGGGCACCCTGCAATCCTGCGAGTGACGAGCGCATCAGAAAAAAGGAATAGAAACTCGACAGATCGAGGCGCGCACCCGCGTCCTAGACTGTTGTGCAATGCCGCCCCCAACCGCTGGCCTGCGCCCCGCGGGTGCAGATCCCATCGCGTCTGGTGGGGCGCAGCGCCGCGCTGGCGCGGCTCAAGCGGCTGATCGAGCGGGTGGCGCCGCTGCCGGTCACGGTGCTGATCGAAGGCGCCAGCGGCACCGGCAAGGAGCTGGTCGCGCGCGAGCTGCACCTGCGCAGCCCGCGGCGCGCGCGGCCGCTGGTCGCGATCAACTGCGCGGCGGTTCCCGAGGCGCTGCTCGAAAGCGAGCTCTTCGGCCACGCCCGCGGCGCCTTCACCGGCGCCGAAACCGAACGCCGCGGTCTGGTCGAGGAGGCCGAGGGCTCGACCTTGTTTCTGGACGAGATCGGCGACCTGCCGCTGCGGCTCCAGGCCAAGCTGCTGCGTTTTCTCCAGGAGCGGGAGTACCGCCGGGTCGGATGCTGCCGGCTGCGCCATGCCGATGTGCGGATCGTGGCTGCGACCCACTGCGATCTGGCCGCCCGGGTCGAGGCCCAGCAGTTCCGCGAGGATCTGTACTATCGCCTGCTGGTGGTGACCCTGGAGCTGCCGGCGCTGCGCCAGCGCCGCGAAGACATCCCGCTGCTGGCGCAGCACTTTCTGAGCCTGCATGCCGAGCGCCTCGGCCGGCCGCGGCCGGCGCTGGGCGCGGAAACCCTGGAGCGGATCCAGGGCTACGACTGGCCCGGCAACGTGCGCGAGCTCGAGAACGAGCTCTTGAGCGCGCTGGCGCTGCTCGAGCCCGGCCAGCCGCTGGGGCCGGAGGCCCTCAGCGTGCGGCTCGGCGCGGCCCGCGCCGCCTCCGCCGGCCCTTTGAGCTACCGTGAGGCGCTCAACGATTTTGCGCGGCGCTACGTCGGCGCGGTGCTGCGCGACCACGGCGGCAACCGTACCCGCACCGCGGCCGCGCTCGGGCTCTCGCGCCAAGCGCTGGTCCAGAAGCTCAAGGCGCTGGAGCTCGATGGCGGGCGGGGGAGCGGCTACGCCACTTCGTGACGCGAGGAGGCCGGCTCGGCCGGGCGCGCGACCGTGGCGATGCGGGGCTCGAGCTCGCGGCGAAAGCGCAGGAAGTACTGGCTGCCGCTGATCAGCGCCAGACCCAGCACCACCCACAGGCCGATGGTGCCCAGAATCTCCAGCTCGCCGAGAATGTCGTGACCCAAGATCAGGATGGTGATGGTCGCGACCTCGGCGACCATCTTGGACTTGCCCAGATCCGAGCTCGGCAGGCTGCGCCCCTGCGCGGCGGCGATGTGACGCAGCGCGGTCACCGCGTACTCGCGGCCCAGGATCACCACCACCATCCAGGCCGGAGCCTTGTGGATCTCGACCAGCGAGATGAAGGCCGCGGCGATCAGCAGCTTGTCGGCGATCGGGTCGAGCAGCTGCCCGAGCGGAGTGATCTGGCGCCGCCGGCGCGCCAGGTAGCCGTCCAACAGGTCGGTCAGGGCCGCCAGCAGAAACACCGCGGCGCAGAGGATCTCGTTACCCTGCAGCTTGGTGAGCAGGATCACCAAAAGCAACGGAACCAGAAAAATGCGCGACAGGCTCAGCGAGTTCGGCAGGTTCATGGAGACCGCGGGGACTTGAAGCAGAGTATAGGAGCCGCCGCGCGCGGCCGTCAACGCTGAGCGGTCAAGGTGCCGGACGCTTGCAGGTAGTCTTGGATGCCCGCGGCGATCCCGGCGGCGATCCGCGCACGGTGGCTCGGTTGGCCGACCAGCTCGGCGTCGCGCGGGTGGGTGAGAAAGGAGATTTCGACCAGGATGCTCGGTATCTGTGCGCCGATCAGAACGTAGAACGGCGCGCGCTTGACGCCGCGATCGGCGCTGCCGGGATCGACCGCTTGGACCTGGGCCACCAGGTGGCGCTGAACGGTGGCGGCGAACTCGGCGCTCTCCGAGATCTTGGAATTGCGCACGATCGATTGGACCAGCGGCAGCAGGTCGGCCATGCGCTTGTCGCTGACCGCGTTCTCGCGCGCCGCGACCCGCATCGCCTCCGGATCGGTGGCGAAGTTGAGGTAGTAGGTTTCCACCCCGCGGGCGCGGCGGTTGGGGCTGCTGTTGGCGTGGATGGAGACGAACAGATCGCCGCGGCCGTTGGCCAGCGCGGTGCGCTCGGGCAGCGAAAGGAAGCGGTCGCTGGAGCGGGTCAGCAGCACCTCGCAGCCGGGCAGGTCGCGTTCGAGCTCGCGGGCGACCCGCCGCGCGACATCGAGCACCACCTCTTTCTCCTCCAGGCCGCCGGCGCTGCGGGTGCCGGGATCCTTGCCGCCGTGGCCGGCATCGATCACGATGCGTCCGACCTTGAGCCCGAGCTGGCGCGGCAGGGTGTAGGTGCCGTCGCCATTGGGATTCGGCGTCGCTCCGGGCTCCGACGCCGCGGGACCGCGGCCTCCAAACACATCGATCACCACCCGATCCGGGCTCAGGATCGGGAACACCTTGATATCGCTGTTGGCGTCGGTGGTCAGCACCACCCGCACCACCTTCTGGCTGTTCTGGGCGATTCGCACCGAGGTCAGAAAGCCGTTCGGGATCGGAATCTCGCTGTTGTGGAGGCTGCGCTCGACCCGGGTGTCCAACAGATCGATGTAGAAGCGATCGGGGTTGCTCAAGCGGTGGGGCTCGAACTTCGCGATCTGGTCGAAATCCAGAACGATGCGGGTGTACTCAGGCCAGTTCCAATGGCGGATGCGCAGCAATCGGCTGAGCTGGTCGGAGTCCGGATCGAGCGGGGCGGCGGCGAAACTGAGGGCGGAGCAGCCGGTCAGGACCAAAGCGAGTCTTGGAAGTCGCATCTCATCCCGAGGTCAAGTATAGGATTAGCGTCTCCCCCTCAACTCAGCGCCGCCATTGTAATTCCGTGCAAGAATCGCTGTCAAATCGTCAACCGGCGCGCCGCTCGGGTGGCATGGGCGTGCGAAGCAAGCCCATGGTCGAGGCAGCGCACGAGAGAAAGTGATGCCTCGCTGATGAGCGCTCGTCCATGGGCGGCCTGCGGCCACCCATGCCACCCAACTAGCGGTTGCTGAGTGTGCTTACCGGGGCGCTGGTGAGGTACCAGACTCCACGCTGGTCCTGGGTGACGAAGATGCGGGAGCGGCGCACCGGGGCCGCGTCGGGCGGGCGGGTCCGGAACGCATGGCTGTCGGATCCGTAGCGCTCGAGAATCCGAGTCACGTAGCCTTGCGTTTCGGCGATGCGGGGCACGCGCCCCAGACGCTGGACCAGGTTCTCGCCGGCGTTGTATGCGGCCAGGGCGAGGCGCAGATCGCCGCCGAACAGGTCGATCAGATAGCGCAAATAGCGCGCGCCGCCGTCGAGGTTCTGTTCCGGATCGTGGATCTGGCTGACCCCGAGCCGGTCGGCGGTCGCCGGCATCAGTTGCATCAATCCGCGGGCCCCCTTGGGCGAAACCGCGTCGGGATTGAAGGCGCTTTCGGCCTCGATCACCGCGCTGAGCAGCGCCGCATCGACGCCGGTGCGGGTGGCGGTGGTTTCGATCAGCTCGCCGAGCATGGCATGCGGCTCCCGCGCCGCGGTGCGGCGCGGCGGACCGCTGCGGCTGCGGATCACGGTGTTCGCCTCCCGGCTGGGGATGTTGGTGAACGCGTGCGTCGTTCCGGTCACTTGATAGATGTCGGCCTGAACCGATCCGGCGAGCCCGAGCGCGAGCAGCAGCGCCAGCGTGGCGCCGCGGCGGCCGGACGGCGCCTCCGGGACCGCGCCGAGCACTTCGCGGACCTGTTCGGCGCGAAAGCCGCGCCGCAGCGCGAGCTGCCACAGACGCCGGTAGGCCCGCGGATCGGCCGGCGGCCCGCCGCGCTTGCGCACCAGCTCTTCGATCAGGCGGCGCGCGTCGACCTGCTGCCGCAGCTGATCCAACGCCGCTTCGATCAGGGCCGGCTCGAGCCCGCGCTCGCGCAGGGCCACGGCGATCCGCGCCGGTCCCCAGTGGCGCCGCAGCGCGCGGCTGGTCGCGAACCCGGCGGCGAAGGCGCGGTCGTCGAGCAAACCGGAGTCGGCCAGCCGCAGCAACGTGGCGCCGATCTCGGCGTCGGGATAGCCGCGGCGCTGGAGCAGCGCGCGCAGCTCGCCGCTGGCGTAGGGGCGCCGGTTCAGCGCCCGCAGCGCGCTCGACCACGCCCCCCCTGCGCGGCTGCGTTTCATTCGTCGGTGCCGGTGAACGCGAAGCGCGATGCGCTGGCGGCGGGCTCGCGGTTGGGCGCCAAGTAGTCGCGATCCATAGTGCTTTCCATCTCGCTGCGGGCCATGTCGCCGGTCGATTGAATGCCCTGCACCTTGAGCTTGAAGTCGTTGGGATTGGAGGCGCCGCGCGTCGCCTCTTCGAGCGAGATCAAGCCGGCCTCGTAGAGCTTGAACAGCGACTGGTCGAACGACTGCATGCCGTACTGCGAGACCCCGCCTTCGATCGCGTCGTGGATCGACTTGGTCTTCTCCGGGATCACGATGCACTCGCGCACCATGTCGGTGGCGATCAAGACCTCGACCGCCGGGACCCGCCCGAGCCGATCGGCGCGCTTGAGCAGACGCATCGAGATCACCGCCCGCAGGGTGGCGGCCAGCTGGAAGCGAATCTGCTGCTGCTGGTGCGGCGGAAAGACGCTGATGATCCGGTGGATGGTCTCGGTGGCGTCGAGGGTGTGCAGGGTCGAGAGCACCAGGTGTCCGGTTTCGGCGGCGGCCAGAGCGGTCTCGATGGTTTCCTGGTCGCGCAGCTCCCCGACCAGGATGATGTCGGGATCCTGGCGCAGCCCGCTGCGCAGCGAGTTGGCGAAGCTGAGACAATCCGATCCGATCTCGCGCTGATTGACGATCGACTTCTTGTCGCGGTGCAAAAACTCGATCGGATCCTCGATCGTGAGAATGTGCTCAACCCGGTGGCTGTTCATGAAATCGATCATCGAGGACAGCGTGGTCGACTTGCCCGAGCCGGTGGTGCCGGTGACCAGCACCAGACCGCGCTGCTCCATCGCGACCTTTTCCAGCACGGTCGGCAGGTTGAGCTCGCGGATGCTGGGGATGGTGGCCGAGATGGTGCGCAGCGCCAGCCCGACCGAGCCGCGCTGATTGTAAATGTTGCACCGGAAGCGGCCCAGCCCCGGCACGCTGTAGGAGATGTCGATGTCGAGCTTCTCCTTGAAGCGTTCCTTCTGCAGGTTGTTCATGATGTGGAACGCGGCGGTCAAGGTGTCCTCTTTGGTCAGGCGCTCGACCTCGAGCAGCGGTTCGAGCACCCCGTGAATGCGCAAGAACGGATGGTTGCCAACCTTGAGATGCAGGTCCGACGCGTCGCGTTCGACCGCGGACCGCAGCAGGGCGTCAATGTTCATGCTGTCCCCTAGTCTCTAGTCTTTCAGCTCAATCGGCGGCGGGCTTGGGGTCATAGACGTAGTCGAGCCAGCCGTAGTCCTTTTCGCGCTTGCCGCTGGTGAGGCCGAAGTACTCCTCCTGGAGCTGGCGGGTGATCGGACCGCGCGCGCCGCCGCCGACCCGAATCCGGTCGACCGAGCGCACCGGCGTGATCTCGGCGGCGGTGCCGGTCAGAAAGACCTCGTCGGCGGTGTAGAGCATCTCCCGCGCGATGTGCTGCTCAGTCACCGCCATGCCGAGGTCGCGCAGCAGCGTGATCACGCTGTCGCGCGTGATCCCGAGCAGGATCGAGGCGCTGGGCGGCGGCGTGACGACCTTGCCGCCCGCGACCAAAAACAGGTTCATGCCGCTGGCCTCGCTGACGTAGCCGTCGCTCGAGAGCGCGATGCCTTCCGTGTAGCCGTTGACCACGGCCTCCATGCGGATCAGCTGGCTGTTGAGGTACTGGCCGGTGCCCTTGGCCAGCGCCGGAATGGTGTTCGGGGTCAAACGGTTCCAGCTCGAAACCTGGGCGTCGATGCCCTCGTCGAGCGCCTCCTGGCCGAAATAGCGGCCCCACGGCCAGGCGATCAGGTAGGTCTCGATCGGGCACTTGAGCGGATTGATGCCCATCGAGCCGAAGCCGCGCAGCACCAACGGGCGCAGGTAGCATTCCTGGAGCCGATTGACCCGCACCAGCTCGAGCATCGGTTCGTGCAGCTCTTCGAGGCTGTAGGGCGGGTCCATCCGGTAGGTGTGGCACGATTGCAAGAGGCGCACCAAGTGGTCGCGCAGCCGGAACACGGCGGGCCCGCGTTCGGTGCGATAGCAGCGCAGCCCTTCGAAGATCGCGCTGCCGTAATGGATCACATGGGAGAGAACGTGGATTTGGGCCTGGTCCCAGGGGATGAAGCGGCCGTTGTGCCAAATCTTGTCGGTCCGAAGGTCGACCATCCAGGCACCGATCGCGAGTATATCACAGCCTTTCGGACCGCAGAATTTTGCCGAGCGGCGCCGCGTGGCGCGCGCCGGTGGCGCCGGGCAGATTGCCGGGCGCGCCGCGCAGGGTCGCTTCCGCCAGCAGCGCGAAGGCGACCGACTCCTTGGCTTCGGCTGGCAGCCCCAACGCTGCGCTGGTCTGAACCTCGAGCGCCGGCAGGCGCCGGGCCAAGCCGCCGAGCAAGGTCGGGTTGCGCGCGCCGCCGCCGGAGACGATCAGCTGCTCGACCGCGGCGCGGCGCAGGCAGAAACGTTCGA
>Ga0214471_10004759_pt1 | contig 10475 bp, 9 predicted proteins | sample RVTome_5_FD_207665 | JGI IMG/M metagenome (GOLD analysis project Ga0214471, IMG submission 207665) | Soil microbial communities from uranium-contaminated site in the Upper Colorado River Basin, Wyoming, United States - RVT142D155 | ecosystem: Environmental > Terrestrial > Soil > Contaminated >... | reverse complement strand
GTGCCGGCCGGCGCGCCGCACCGCATCGTGCCCGAGGGCGAGAGCGTGATGCTGCGCTTCAAGGCGCGAGAGCCGGGTCTCGAGGCGATGGCCTGGTATTGCGCCCCGTGCGGTGCGGAACTGCACCGCGACTTGTGGGACACGGCGGAGCACGCTTCGCAGGATCGATTTGCCGCCGCCGCCGGGCGTTTCAGCGCCGACGAACGGCTCCGCCGTTGCGCTGCGTGCGGCGCGGTCCACCCGCCGCTCGACCTCGCCGCGTTCCGCTGGACCGAAGCGGCCGTGGAGGCCCGCGCGGTCTGACCTTACGCCGCCGCTATCGGCGCGGCGGCGCGAACGATTTCGGGAAATCCGCCCAACACGAATCGTAATCGCGCTGCAGCGCGGGGGTTTCGAGCGCGAACGCCGTCGGCCGGCACACCAGCCGCGTCTCGAACATGAAGGCGAGCGAGTCGCCGAGGTACTGCGGATCGAGCTTGGCGCGCGATGCGCCCTCGAACGTTTCGCGGTCGGGCCCATGCGCCGACAGGCAGTTGTGCAGGCTCGCACCGCCCGGCACGAACCCTTCGGCCTTGGCGTCGTAGCTGCCGCGGATCAGCCCCATGTACTCGCTCATGACGTTGCGGTGGAACCAGGGCGGGCGGAACGTGTGCTCGGCGACCAGCCATCGCGGCGGGAAGATCACGAAATCGACGTTCGCCGTGCCGGGGACGCCGGAGGGCGAGGTGAGCACGGTGAAGATCGACGGATCGGCATGGTCGAAGCTCACCGTGTTGATCGCCATGAAATTCGCCAGTTCATACTTGTAGGGCGCGTAGTTGCCGTGCCAGGCGACGACGTCGAACGGCGAGCGGTCGAGATCGGTCGCCCACAGCCCGCCTTCGAACTTCGCGACGAGCTGGATGGGCGCGTCACGGTCCTCGAACGCGGCGACCGGCGTGAGGAAATCGCGCGCGTTGGCGAGTCCGTTGGACCCGATGGGACCGAGCTCGGGCAGGCGCAGCAGCGCGCCGTAGTTCTCGCACACGTAGCCGCGCGCCTTGCCGTCCGGCAGTTCGACCGCGAACTTCACGCCGCGCGGCACGACGGCGACCTCGCCTGGTGCTACGTCGAGCATGCCCATTTCGGTCCGCAGCAGAAGGCGCCCGTCCTGGGGCACGATCAAGAGCTCGCCGTCCGCATTGGCGAAGGCGCGGTCCCGCATCGGCGCGGTCGCGAGGTAGATGTGGATCGCGACGCCGGCGCGCGCTCCGGCATCGCCGTTGGCCGCGACGGTGGCGAGCCCGTCGACGAAATCCTGGCGCGCCTTCGGGTAGGGCAGGGGGTCCCAGCGCAGCCGGTTGGGTCCCGCGCCCGCATCGGCGAACGGCGCGGTGCGGATCAGCCCTTCGCCGATCCGCCGGTACGGGCGGTGCATCGCGCTCGGCCGGATGCGGTAGAGCCAGGTGCGGCGGTTCTCGGCACGGGGTGCGGTGAACGGCGAGCCGCTCAGCTGCTCGGAATACAGCCCGTGCGGCGGGCGCTGCGGCGAATTCTGGCCTTTGGGCAGCGCTCCCTCGACCGCCTCGGTCGCGAACTCGTTGCCGAAGCCCGACTGGTAACGAAGCTCGGACGCGTGGGCGCGCTCGCCCTTCGCTGTGGCGCGCCGGCCGGTTAGCTCGGTCGAGATACGGGTCATGGGCAGTTGTCCCTGGCGGACTCGGCGGAACTCTCCGTGATTGCGCCGCGTCCGTAAAGGGCCTTGCGGTCCGATTTTGAGGGGCGTCATAAAGGCGTCATCCTTCATTCATGATGGTGTCATGCCATTGGGTTAAGCGCGACTTCGAAGCGGCGGATCGGCCGCCGCGGCGTCGGCAACCGGAGGGTGACGGCGACATGAACGTGGCGGATTTCCTGCTCGAGACCCTGATCCTGCAAGGCGAGCGCCAGTACGGACTTGAGCGGGTGAGCCAGCTCGAACACGCGCTCCAGTGCGCCGCGCTCGCCGGAGCCGAGGCGGCACGCCCGGCGCTCGTCGTCGCCGCGCTGTTTCACGACATCGGCCACCTCCTTCCGGCACGCCGGCGCTCGATCGGCCCGCGCGAGGCCGACGACCACCACGAAACCAATGGCGCCGACCTGCTCGAGCGCTGGTTCGGTCCCGACGTGACCGAACCCGTGCGGCTGCACGTGCCGGCGAAGCGCTATTTGTGCGCCATCGAGCCCGACTATCATGACGGGCTATCGCGCGCCTCGAAGCGGAGCCTCGCGCTCCAGGGCGGGCCGCTCCCGGCGGACGAGGCGGTGCGGTTCGCGGCGCGCCGGTTCGCGGCAGAGGCTATCCGGCTGCGTCGCTGGGACGACCGCGCCAAGGAGCCGGGGCGCGAGACGCCGCCCGCCGGCGAATATCACGCCGTGATCGAGGCGCTGCTCGCGAATCAACGTCTCGGCGCCCGGGTCCCTGCCTGATGGCTGGCGATGCCCGGCCGATACTCAACGTCCTGTTCCTTTGCACCGGGAACTCGGCGTGCAGCATCCTGGCCGAGGCGATCCTGAACGATCTCGGCGCCGGCCGGTTCCGCGCCTATAGCGCGGGCAGCCATCCGAAGGGCGCGGTGCACGCCGACACGGCGCTGCGGCGCGCCGCGTTCGAGGACGCCTACCGGCGATTGCGCGGTCGGATCGAGGCGCTCGTCGCCGGAGAGATCGATGCCGGACTGCTCGCCTGACGCCCCGGCGCCGGATCGGTTCGACCTGTCGCGCCGCCTCGCGGCCGAGGGGATCGGCACCGCGTTCCTGCTCGCGACCGTGGTGGGCTCGGGCATCATGGCCGAGCGCCTGGCGGGCGGGAACGAGGCGCTCGCCCTCCTCGGCAACACGATTCCGACCGGCGCGATCCTCGTGGTCCTGATCCTGGCTCTGGGCCCGATTTCGGGCGCGCATCTCAACCCCGCCGTCACGCTCGCCTTCCTCATGCGGCGCGAGATCGGCATCCGCGACGCGCTCGCCTATGTCGCGGTGCAGGTCGTTGGCGCGATGGCGGGCGTGTTCGCCGCGCACGCAATGTTCGCCGAGGCGATCCTGCAGGTTTCGTCGAAGCTGCGGACGGGTTTCGGCCAATGGTTCGCCGAAGCCGTCGCCGCGTTCGGTTTGGTCGCCGCGATCCTTGCCGTCGGGCGGTTCCGCGCGGCGGCCGTGCCTTACGCGGTCGGGCTCTACATCACGGCCGCCTACTGGTTCACCGCGTCCACCTCGTTCGCCAACCCTGCCGTGACGATCGGACGCGCCTTCACCGACAGCTTCAGCGGCATCGCGCCGTCCCATGCGCCCGCCTTCATCGCCGCCCAGATCGTGGGTGCGATTGCCGCGACCTGGGCCGTGGGCTGGATGGCCGCGCGGAGCACGTCGCGTCCGGCTGCACGCGAACCCGGGGTCGAAACCCGCGCCGAGAACGCGCGACACGCACCGTAACGGTTCGCCTTCTGGCTCGTCGTCGGTGTTCGCGCTATGGTGGGGCCGCCGAGGAGGATTTATGCCGCACGACGCCCCCGGAGTGCATTGGCACGAGCCTGCCGCCGGCCGCAAGGCCGGGTACGGCAAGTTCGGCCGGCCCGCGACGCCCTACGACAAGTTCATGGAGGGAGAAGGCATCCCGGTATTCCGCGGCATCGGGGTGCGGCGCGTGCAGGACCTGCCGCTCGCCACGTGGCGGCGCACAGGCGGGCGCGGCACCTTCATCCAGCTGCACGGCACCGAGGGCAAGTGGGGCTGCTACGTCGTCGAGGTGCCTGCGGCGGGCGCGCTGAATGCCGAGAAGCATCTCTATGAAGAAGTGTTCTACGTGGTCGAGGGGCGCGGCTCGACCGAGGTTTGGCTCCAGGGCGACAAGAAGCGCCACATCTTCGAATGGCAGCGCGGATCGCTGTTCTCGATCCCGCTCAACGCCTGGCACCGCATCGTCAACGCGACATCGACCCCGGCGCTCCTGCTCGGCGGCACGACCGCGCCGAACCAGATGAACCTGCTCGACAACGCAGGCGCGATCTTCGACTGCCCGTACGAGTTCCGCGACCGCTTCTCCGGCGCCGACGATTTCTACCGCTATCGCGACGACATCGAGCCCGATCCGGTGCGCGGGCTCGCCATGCGGCGCACCAACTTCATCCCCGACATCGTCAATTGCGACCTGCCGCTCGACAATCGCCGCTCGCCCGGCTGGCGGCGCGTCGAGCCGTTCATGACCGGCAACACATTCTATTTGTGGATCGGCCAGCACGAGAACGGCCGCTATTCCAAGGCGCACGCCCACACTTCGGCGGCGGTGCTGATCTGCCTCAAGGGCAAGGGCTACACCTACACCTGGCCGGAGGAATGCGGGCCGACGCCCTGGAAATCGGGTCATGCCGACAAGGTGAAGCGCGTCGATTACGAGCCGGTCGGGATGGTCTCCGCCGCGCCCGGCGGGGCGCGCTGGTTCCACCAGCATTTCGGCGTCTCGAAGGAGTCGTTCCGCTTGACCGCCTGGTTCGGGCCGCACAACCCGGGGCGCGAGCCGGGTCCGCCGGGCGAAAAGCACACCGACTACGGCGCCATCGACATCGATGAGGGCGGCACCGCCGTGCCCTACTATCTCGAAGACCCGTTCATCAAGACGGAATATGACGAGACCCTGCGCCGGGCGGGCATCGAAAACCGGATGGACCCCGCGTGGTATCTGCCGGGCGCCAAGGTGCGCTCGGCCGCCGACTGAGTGGCCGGCGAGGATCAGGGCGGCCGCGTCTTCTTCTCCTCGACCGGCCGCACGCTGGAGGTTGAGGACGAGATCCGGCTCGTCACGGTGGGCGTCGACATCGGATCGTCGACGTCGCACCTCGTGTTCTCCCGCCTCACCTTGGAGCGCCTCGATGCGCGCTACGTCGTCGCCCAGCGCGAGACGATTTACGAGTCCGACATCGCGCTCACGCCCTATTTCGCGGGCGAGGACATCGACGCTGAGGCGCTCGGCGAATTCATCCGCTGCCAATACGCTGCGGCGAACATCGCGCCCGGCGACATCGACACCGGCGCGTTGATCCTGACCGGCGTCGCGGTGCGCCGGCGCAACGCGCGCGCGATCGGCGAGCTGTTCGCCGCCGAAGCCGGCAAGCTCGTCGCGGTGAGCGCGGGCGATGCGTTGGAGACCACCATGGCGGCCTACGGCTCCGGCGCGGTCGCGCGCTCGATCCGCGAAAGCGCGACGGTGATGAACGTCGACGTGGGCGGCGGCACCTCCAAGATCGCTGTGTGCCGCGACGGCAAGGTGATCGCCCAGACGGCGGTCGACGTGGGCGCGCGGCTCGTCATGGCGCACCATCCCGATTCGGACGAGATCGCCGAACGGATGGCCGAAGATTTGTTCGCCGCGATGGCGGGCCGGGCGCCCGCCGCCACGCTGCGGCTTCCGCCGCTCGCGTACCCGGGCCGGATCGATGTGCTCACCTTCTCGGGCGGGGTGTCGGAATACATCTACGGGCGCGAGCCGGGCGAGTTCGGCGACCTCGGCAAGAAGCTCGCCGCCGCGATCCTGAGGCGCGCCGAGGCTTGGGGGCCGCGTCTCGAACCGCCGGTCGCCGGCATTCGCGCCACCGTGATCGGGGCCTCGCAATATACCGTCCAGGTAAGCGGCTCGACGATCTTCGTCTCTCCGCTCGACGCGCTGCCGCTCCGCAACCTCGCCGTGATCGCGCCGGACCTGCCGCTCGGGGACGAGCAGATCGACGCGGCCGCGGTTGCGCGCGCGATCGGCACGGTCCTCGCGCGGCTCGACCTCGCCGACGGCGAGTCTCCGGTCGCGCTGTTCGTGCCCTGGCAGGGCTCGGCGACGTTCGCGCGGATCGATGCGTTCTGCCGCGGCGCGGAGGCGGGGCTCGCGCCCGTACTCGCGCGTGGTCATCCGCTGGTGCTGGTCGGCGACAGCGACGTGGGCGGGCTTCTCGGCATCCATTGCCGCGAGGAGATGCGCATGTCGAGCCCGATCGTCTCGATCGACGGGCTCGAGCTCAAGGAGTTCGACTACATCGACATCGGCGCGATGCTCGAATCCTCGGGCGCCGTCGCGGTGGTGATCAAGTCGCTGGTGTTTCCAGTACCTGCGGACTGATCTCATCCTTCGAGGCGCGCTTCGCGCGCACCTCAGGATGAGGAGCAAAAAAACCACCTCATCCTGAGGAGCCCGCCGTAGCGCGAAGCGCGAAGGCGTGGCGTCTCGAAGGATGAGGTTCACAGTCTCAATTCCGACTTGACGATCTTGCCGGTCGGGCCCTTGGGGAGTTCGGCCACGATGCGCACCTGGCGCGGATACTTGTAGCTCGCCATGCGCGACTTGCAGTAGGCGATGACCGCGTCGGGCTCGAGCGCCGCGCCCGGCCGGAGCGCGACGAACGCCGCCACGTCCTCGCCGAGATCGCGGTGCGGCACGCCGATCACCGCGGCCTCGGCGATGTCGGGATGGGCGGCGAGGACGGATTCCACCTCGCCGGCGGCGACGGTGTAGCCGCCGCGCAGGATCACGTCCTTCTTGCGCCCGACGATGCGGACGAACCCGTCCGCCGATACGACGGCGAGATCGCCCGTGCGGAACCAGTCGCCGTCGAGCACGGCGCGCGTCTCCGCCGGCTTGTCGAGGTAGCCGGTGAGGCGCCCCGGCGTGCGGATCAGCAGCTCCCCGGCCTCGCCGCAGGCGACCGCCGCGCCGGCGTCGTCGATCACCTTGAGGTCGACGCCGGGCATCGCCCGCCCGATCCAGTCCGCTTCGTCGGTCTCCTCGGCGGCGGCGTACGAGATCGGCCGGAACAGCTCGGTCATGCCGTAGCCGCGCACGATCCGCACGCCGGTGCGTTCGCGCCATTGGCAGGCGAGCTCCCACGGGCAGGGCGCCGCGCCCGACAGCGCATAGCGCAGGCTCGCGAGCTTCGCGCGCGAAAACGCGGGCGACTCGAGGATGCGCTGGAACATGGTGGCGACGCCGGGGAACACCGTCGCGCGCCGGCGCGAGATGGTTTCGATCGCATCCTCGGGCGTGAAGCGCGGCACGAAGGCGACCGACGCGCCGGCGAGCAGCGGCGCCAGGACGGCGCCGAAGATGCCGAGCGAGTGGGCGAGCGGCAGCGCCGCGAGCGAAACGTCGTCGGCGCGCAAATCCATCACCGGGCCCATCCAGGACTCGAGCGCCCAGCCCGTCGCCCGGTGCGACAGGAGCACGCCCTTGGGCACGCCGGTCGAGCCCGAGGTGTAGAGGACGATGGAAGTGGCCTCGCCCGGCACGTCGCGCGACGGAAATGCGGCCTCGTCCTCGCCGATCGCGGCGATGACGTGGGCGGGCGCGAGGTCGGTCAATATCTCGGTCCGCTCCGCCGCCGACAGGCGCGGATTGATCGGCGTCGCCGTCGCGCCGGCCTTGAGGACGCCGAACAGCGCAACGACGACGGCGGCCGGGTCCTCCATCGCGATCGCGACGCGGTCGCCCGGCCCGATGCCGCGGGCGGCGAGGCCGCGCGCGAGCGCGCCCGCGCGCCCCTCCACCGTCGTCCAGGCGAGCGCGGCGCCGCCCGACAGCAGCACGGGCTTCTCGGGCAAGCGCCGTGCGCTCGCCTCGAGAAGCCCGGCGATGTTCTCGGACATCATGGCTCACGACAGGAGCGATGCGACGTCGATCCGGTCCCAAACTTCCTTCGGGAAGCGGTGGCGCGGGGTGTATTCGGCGAGGCTCGGCTTCGCCGTCGCATCGACGCCCCACTTGGAGGAATACCCGTCGTTGCCCGCCGTCGAGGGATCGAGGTCGGAGCCGCGCGTGCCGGTGACGATCATGACGTCGCGGTGCGGCTGGCAGCGCGTCGCGATCGCCCAGTTCACTTGGCGGTCGTCGAACACGTCGATGTCGTGATCGACGACGACGACGCGCTTCATGTAGAGGTCGGCGCCGAGCACCGAGAGGATCGCGTTCTTCGCCTGGCCCGCCAGGCGCTGCTCGATCGAGACGAAGCAGGTGAACGGCGAGGGCACGCGCACCGCCTTGATCGAGGGCACCATGGCGCGCACGGCGCGGTACAGGTTCGCCTCGATCGGCACGGTCGAGAGCATCAGATGGTCGAGGTGGCCGACCGCGATGTCCTGGAAATACGCGCCCCTGCGGTGGGTGATCGCCTTCACCTTCACCACCTCGCGGTCGCGCGCGCCGAGCGAATAGCCGGTGAACTCGCCGAACGGGCCTTCCGAGATGCGCTGGTTGGGCAGGATCTCGGCCTCGATGACGATCTCGGCATGCGCCGGCACCATCACGTCCGAGGTCTCGCAGCGCACCAGCTCGAGCGGCTCGCGCAACAGCCCGCCCATGATGGCGCGCTCGTCCTCGTCGATCGAGCCGATGGCGAGCGCCCCGAGGGCGATCGCCGGGTGCACCCCGATGGCGAAGGCAACCTGTAGCGGTTGGCCGCGCGCCTCGGCAATCTTGGTGTACTCCCACAGATGCTTGCCGAGGGTGAGGTGGATCGAGGTCGAATCCCTGCCCGTGATCATCAGCCGGTTGTAGGCGCAGTTCCACATCTCGCTGTCGGGGTCCTTGGCGAACGAGATCGCCGCCGTGATGTAGGGGCCGGCGTCGCCCTGGTGGTGGACGAGCTGGGGGAGCGCGCGCAAATCCACGTCCGCGCCCTTGAGCACGACGTCCTTGCACGGGCCGGAATTGACCTCGCGCGGCGGGATCGGCTTTTCCATCGCCGCGAGATAGGTCTTCACCATCTCGTCGGGCTTCGCGCCCATGGCGAGCGCGAGGCGGGCCCGGCTCGCGTGCAAATTGGTGATGACCGGGAACTTCGAGCCCTTCACCTTCTCGAACACGATCACCGGGCGCTTGCCCGCGCGCTCCGCCTTGACGACCGAGGCGGTGATCTCGAAGTTCGGGTCCATGGTCTTGCCGACCGTCGCCACGTCGCCCGGATGCGATTTCTTCACGAGGTCGAGATAGGCCGGCAGGTCCTGTGCCATGGCTCTCTAGGGGCTTGGGGTGAAAGGCGAATCGCCGGCACGCTAACGGAACGGACGCGGCCCGGCAAGGCCGGGCGGGGCTAGGTGGCGTCTCGGGGAGTTCCGTTTCTGACCCAGAACGGACCTGGATTACTTTGAAACGCAGCCCGCTATCGCGTTGGCGCGTGCCTCGTAGGTGATGCGTCCCAAAGCGTCCGCTGGCAGGCGTGTGCGCACGCGCGTCTTGAGGAGTTCGATACCGCTAGGAGACATCGCGGCTACTAGTGGGCCGAGACTTGAAATTAACGTGGTTGTCCAGAAGTCGTCGAAATCGGCGAACGTCCGTTGTACTGCAATCTCCCTCGTCTCAATCGCATCAAGACCAGCGCCCGTCCACAAATCCAGCAGGGCATCCATCCGTGACGCATCGGATCTTGGCGGGAGCGGAGGTGTAATGCCCATCGCGCGCAGTTCGACCTGGATCGGCTCAAGGGGCAATCCACCGCCCAATATGTCCCATGCATAAGTTGCGACGGAGCCGCCAGAACCCACCACACGCACCATCTCGGCAACGCTTTTGGCAGGATCGGGAACGAAAAAGATCACCAGCGCCATAATGGCTGCATCGAATCTGCTTTCAGGAAAAGGAAGCGCCACGGCGTTGCCCTGGTGAAACTCTGCCAACGCCCCGCAGGGTCGTGAGCGCGCAAAGTCGAGCTGCCCCTCTGATGGGTCAACCCCATGAACCTCGGTTGGAGCGCACCGTTCGACCAGCAGTTCAGTGAACGCGCCGTTGCCACAGCCAATGTCGATCCACCTTTGCCCCGGCCGCGGCGCGAGCCAGTCGAGAAAGATGCCGCCCGCGTGCCGGCTCCAAGTTCCCATCATCCGCTCGTACGCGGCACCATCCCCGAAGCGCATCTGCTGCTGTTCGGCCATCGGTCGCTCCGTCGAGTATGAGGCAATCGGCTACGGCGCCGGCAATCCGTGTCAATGTAGCACATGTGGGGCTCGCCAGAGGCCGGGGCGTGGGCCGTACTGTTTCGGGCGTCGAGTGCGAGGACTGCTCGTGCCTATCACCGGAATTTCAAGATGAGACGCTACCCGGCGCGCGGATCGTCGCGCGGCCCGCGCCGCTGTGGCATTGTGGTGGCGCGATGGGGAAAGTCGACGATCGCCGGGTATTGATCGCGGGCGGCGGGCCCGTGGGGCTCTTGGCCGCGCTCCTGCTCGCGCGCCGGGGGGTTCCCGTCCGGGTGTTCGACGACAATCCCGGCCTCACCGACGATCCGCGCGCCGCGACCACGCACCCGGCGACGCTCGAGCTGTTGGCCGAGGCGGGCCTCGTCGAGGACATGGCCCGCGTCGGGCTCGTCTGTCCCGTCGTCGAGTTCTGGGACCGCCCGACGGGCGAGCGCGTCGCCGCGTTCGACCATGCGCTCCTCAAGGACGACACGCGCTTCCCATTCGTCATCCAGTGCGAGCAGTTCAAGACG
>Ga0214471_10004758_pt1 | contig 10475 bp, 9 predicted proteins | sample RVTome_5_FD_207665 | JGI IMG/M metagenome (GOLD analysis project Ga0214471, IMG submission 207665) | Soil microbial communities from uranium-contaminated site in the Upper Colorado River Basin, Wyoming, United States - RVT142D155 | ecosystem: Environmental > Terrestrial > Soil > Contaminated >... | reverse complement strand
TCCCCGACCGCCGACGTCGGCACGCCGGTGACGTCCCGGCGCAGATCCGGCTCGGCCCCGGCGGCCAGGCGGCAAACGTAGCTGTGCGGCTCGCGCGCCGCGGCGACTCCGTTCGGCTTGTCGCTCCCCTGGCCGACGACCTCGCCGGCCGGCTGCTGCGCGACGCGCTCGAAGAGGATGGTGTCTCGATCGCCCCGCTGCCGGCGCGGCGCAGCGCGGCCGTGGCCGTGCTCCTCGACGCGGGCGGCGAGCGGACGATGCTCTCCGACCGACAGCCTCTCGCCGCCGCTCCTGCCGCCGCCGCCCTGGCGGATGTCGATTGGGTTCATTGTTCCGGATACGCCCTGCTCGACGACGCCACCGGCGACGCGCTGGCCGCCGCGCTCGGAGCTCGGCCGAGCTCGGTGCGGCTCAGCGTCGGCGGTGGATCCCTGCCTCCCGAGCGCGCACTGGTCGCGCGGTTCCGGGCACGGCTGCGATCGGCCGCGCCGCAGGTCTGCCTCCTCAGCCGCAGTGAGGCAGGCGCGATGATCGGACGCATGTCTCCGTCTGCGCTAGAGGCGGCGGCGCAGCTGGCGACGCTGGCCGACGTCGTGGTCGTGACGGCCGGGGCCGATGGCTCGGCGGCGACGCTGGGCGGCGAGCTGATGACCGCGCCGCCGGCGGTCACGCCCGGAGCGGTGGTCGATGCCACGGGGGCCGGGGACGCGTACGCGGCGGCGTTGATCGCGCGCCTGGCTGCAGCTTCGTGGCCGCCGCGGCCCGGCCAGCTCCGGCGCGCGATGGCTGCAGCCGGACGCCTCGGCGCCCGAGTGGCCCGCGTCGCCGGCGCCCAGGGACGCGTCGCCGGCGAGCGGAGGCGTGCGCCATGAGCTCCCGCGGGCGCGTGCCGCTGCGCATCGTGGACGAGGTGCGTGACGCGCTCGCGGCCGGGCAGGCGGTGGTCGCGCTCGAGTCGAGCCTCATTGCCCAGGGGCTACCGGCGCCGCACAACCTCGACACCGCGCGCGCGGCGGAGGCCGCCATCCGCTCGGAGGGCGCCGTGCCGGCGACGACGGCGATCGACGACGGCGCGTTGCTGCTCGGCGCCCCGGCATCGGTCATCGAACGCCTGGCCGATCCGGCGGCGGCGGTGGCCAAGGGCGGCTCGCGCGACCTCGGCCCGCTGATCGCCTCGGGCCGGCTGGCCTCGACCACGGTCTCGGCCAGCATCCGCATCGCGCACATGGGAGGAGTCCGCCTGTTCGCCACCGGCGGAATCGGCGGCGTCCATCGCGGCGCTGCGATCAGCTTCGACGTGTCGTCGGACATCGACGAGCTGGCGGCGACGCCGGTCGCGGTGGTGTGCTGCGGCGCGAAGTCGATCCTGGACCTGCCCGCCACGCTCGAGCTGCTGGAGACACGCCGGGTCCCCGTGGTGGGGCTGGGCGTCGACGAGCTGCCCGCCTTCTACGCGGCCTCCTCCGGCCTGCCGCTGTCCCATCGGGTCGACACGCCGGAGGCCGCCGCGGCGACCGTCACCGCCCACCTCGGCCTGCCGGGCGCCGGCGGAATCCTGCTCGTCCAACCGCCCCCAGCCGAGCTGGCGCTCGATGCTGGCGAGGTCGAGGCCTGGATCACGGAGGCGATCTCCGTCGCCGAGGCAGGCAACCTGCGCGGCGGCGCGGTCACGCCGTTCATCCTGTCGCACCTGGCCAGCGCATCCGGCGGACGAGCCCTGACCGCGAACATCGGCCTCATCGTCAACAACGCGCGAATGGCCGCCCGCGTGGCCCTTGCCGAGGCACACCTCGGGCGGGGAACATCGGTGTATCGGTCCTGAGAGGGATGGGATATTCTGCGCGGGCACGCCGGCGGCGATGCAGCTAGGAGGGTCCCATGCGGATCTACGAAGGAAGCCCGCGCCAGGACTGGGAAGAGGTGCTGCGCGCCATCGGTGCCTTCGCCGACCGCGAGCAGCTGAAGGAGCTTCTCTTCCTGGAGCTCGACGAGGGATTCCTGCTGCAGGGCATGGCGCTCCCCGCGGGAGGAGCCGACTCGGACAGCTTCGGGGCGCTCGCCAAGCGGACCTACGAGCTGCTCGACGAGCAGGTCGCGCAGCTTCTCGACGAGACGACTGCCCAGCGCGGCACGTCGGGCGACGACACGCCGCACGCGGAGCTCACGAACTACTACGAGCAGGCGATGCGGGTCCTCGGCGCCTACGTCGACGGCGAGAAGGCCCGGGATGTCTTCCTCTTCGAGCAGGACGGCTCGTTCGTGCTGCGCCTGCTGCACGCGGGATCGGGGGGCATGATCGGCCACCGGCTGGCCGAATTCACGAAGGACGAGATACTGGCTATGATCGAGGCCGCACCACAGCAACGCAACGCCGAGGCGGCCACGCCCGCGCCGGCAGCTACAGGGGAGGCCTCGGAATGAAGGCATTGAAGGTCCTGTTCATCAGCATCGGCGCGCTCCTCGCCGCCATGATCGTCATCCCGCTCACCATCCTGGCCGGCCTCTTCGTCTGGCTGAAGCTGACCGAGGAGAGCGACGAAGACGACCTCGAGATCGAGGACGCGGTCTAAGGGACCGATGCAGGCGCTTCGGCGCCGGGGATTCCGTCAGATTCCAACCTGGTTCGCGGTAATCGGGCGAATCGGTCTTATCTGTCGTCAAACTCCAGCCAGGTTGACGCTAGCCAATTTCGCCAGTCGATTTCGGCCCTCTGCGGCACCGCGCCGCGCTCAGCACGCTCCGTGCGGGGATGCTCCAACGCGGTTTCCCGCGTCTAACGCCAGCCTGGTTGGAATCTGACAACTCGAAGGCGCACTTCAGCCGCTGCCGAGGGCCCACGCCGCCGTCCACGCCACCGCGGCGAGCAGCATGCCGTGCCACAGGCGTCGCTCGCGTTGTGCGCCTACCCCTACCGCAGCCAGGCCGACGCCGGCTAGCGCGAGGGAGGGTGCGCCGCCTCGGCCAATCAGGAGGGCCACGCTGACGCCGAGGCCAACCGCCATGGCGAGAAGCACCGCGGCAAGCCGCGCCCGAGGACGGCCCATGACCTGGGCAAGGCTGCGAGAGCCGGTCGCCGCGTCGCCCTCCCAGTCGCGCAGCGTGTTGGCCAGGTGGGCCGCCGCCGCGAAGATGGCCGCCAGCGGCACCGCCGGCAGCACCCGCTCGAGCGGCTGCCCGACGCCGGCCGCGACCCAGAGCGGCAGCAGCCCGAAGCTGACGATATAGGGGAGCGGCGAGAGGAGCGTCCGGGAGAGGAACAGGTTGTAGGTGGCTGCGCTCGCCACGGCCGCGGCGCCGAGCAGCAGCGGCAGCGGCCCGAGTCGCAGCGAGGCTGCCAGCTGCAACGCCAGGCCACCCGACGCGATCCAGAGCGCCGCACTCGGGCTCAGCCGGCCGCTCGCGATCGGCTTCTCCAGGCGTCCCGCCGCCGCATCGCGGGTGCGGTCCACGAGGTCATTGGTCGCGCCGGTGAAGACCTGCGAGCCGGCCACGCTGGCGATCGTGAGCAGCCAGCGCTCGTCGAGCGGCAGGCCCGCCTGGATCAGCAGGATGGCGCCCAGCGCCGCGGTCAGCAGGACGACGGCAAGCGCCGGGGCGGGATGGATGACGCGCAGGGCGGCCGGCATCGCCGCCGATCATAGGCGGCTCGCAGGAGCGGCTCGCGCATGGCACGCGATATGCAGCCTCAGGGCGAGCATGAACGAGTGGCAACAGCCCCGTCGCCCCGGCCGACGCACGCGGATCGCGGGCATGATCCGCCGCCTGGAGGGACGAATGCGCCGGGATCGCGAGCTCCTCTGGCATCCCCGGCTCGAATTCGCCGCAGCGCGCGAGATCGCGGCAACCCACCGGCAGCTGGAGGTCCTTCGCCGCCGCCTGCGGTAGGGAGGCATCGGTCCATCCACCCGGGGCTCTGATAGAATCGGAAAAACCCCGGAGGTTCTCAGACCAATGCCGAAGTATGTCTTCGTCACGGGCGGCGTCACCAGCTCGCTCGGCAAAGGCATCACCGCCGCCTCCATCGGGCGCATCCTCAAGGCCCGCGGCATCCCGGTCTCCATCCTCAAGCTCGACCCGTACATCAACATCGATCCAGGCACCATGTCGCCGTACCAGCACGGCGAGGTGTTCGTGACCGATGACGGCGCGGAGACCGATCTCGACCTCGGCCACTACGAGCGCTTCATCGACGAGAACCTGTCCCAGGCCAGCAACGTCACGACCGGCCGCATCTACCAGAGCGTGATCGCCAAGGAGCGGCGCGGCGACTACCTGGGCGGCACGGTGCAGGTCATCCCGCACATCACCAACGAGATCAAGGAGCGAATCGCGCGCGTGGCGCGCGAGGGGACCGGCTCGGTGGCCGGCAGCGGCAACATCAGCCACGGAGTGGTCGTGGTGGAGGTCGGGGGGACGGTCGGGGACATCGAGTCGCTCCCGTTCCTGGAGGCGATCCGCCAGATGCGCAAGGACGTCGGCCGTCGCAACGTGCTCTACGTCCACGTCACCTGGCTGCCACAGATCGGCGCCACCGGAGAGGTGAAGACGAAGCCGACCCAGCACTCGGTCAAGGAGCTGCGTGGGATCGGCATCCAGCCCGACGTCATCATCCTGCGCAGCGACGAGCCGATCGACGACGAGATCATGGACAAGGTCGCCCTCTTCACCGACGTCGACGTCCACGCCGTGATTCCGCTGCGCACCGCCAGCAGCATCTACGAGGTGCCGCTCCAGCTGGAGCGTGCCGGCCTCGGCAAGCTGCTCACCCGCGAGCTGGAGATTCCCGCCGTCGATCCGGATCTGGCCGACTGGCAGGACCTGGTGGCCCGGATCCGCGCCCCGCGGCCCGAGCTGGAGATCGCCATCGTCGGCAAGTACACCGAGCTGCCGGACGCCTACATCAGCGTCAGCGAGGCGCTCAAGCACGCGGCCCTCCATCACCGGGTCGACGTCAAGGTGCGCTGGATCCACTCCGAGCATCTCGAGCGCATGGAGCCCGGCCAGGTGGCCGACGAGCTGGCCGGCGTGGCCGGCGTGCTGGTGCCCGGAGGGTTCGGGTACCGGGGCGTGGAGGGCAAGGTGCGCGCCATCCGTTGGGCCCGCGAGCAGCGGGTTCCGTACCTGGGCCTCTGCCTTGGGCTGCAGTGCGCCGTCATCGAGTTCGCGCGGATGGCCCTCAACAGCGAGGATGCCAACAGCAGCGAGTTCAACGTCTTCACCGAGCACCCCGTGATCGACCTCATGCCGGATCAGACCGATGTCACCGACAAGGGCGGCACCATGCGGCTGGGCCTCTACCCGGCTCGGCTGGAGGAGGGATCGCTGGTGCGCGCGGCGTACGGCACCGAGATCGCCTACGAGCGGCATCGGCATCGGTTCGAGGTGAACAACGCGTACCGCGACCGGCTCGGCGAGGCGGGGATGTGGTTCAGCGGCGTCTCGCCCGATGATCGGTTGGTCGAATACATCGAGCTCCGCGACCACCCCTGGTTCGTCGCCACCCAGGCGCACCCCGAGCTGAAGAGCCGGCCCAACCGCCCGCACCCACTGTTCCGCGACTTCGTGGGTGCGGCCGCCACCCTGGCCGGCGTGGGCGGAGAGCGATCCGAGGCCGAGGCATCGGTCAACCCGACCGCTGAGCGCAGCGCCTGAACCGATGACGACCCGTCGCGCGGGCCCCAGCCGCTCGGCCGCCGGCCGGACGGCGGTGGCGAAGCCGGCATTCAGCCGCGTCGCCTACGAGCGTCGGGTGGCCGGGTTCATGGCCGAGGCGGGCGAGGCCTACTTCGCCGCCCTGTCGGGCCAGCGTGACGAGCTGGGCATGGCGGCGATCTACGAGCGGTACGCCGCCCTCTTCGAGCGGTCGGCGATCGACGGCCTGCGGGCGCTCGCCTCGGGCGCCGACGCCGCGGCGCGGCAGGCAAGCGCGCTGCTCGCCTTCGCGGTCGAGGGCTACCTGCATCGACAGGTCGCCGACCTGACCGATGCGATCCAGGCCGCCGAGGCACAGGCCGCCATCATCTGGCGCGGCGAGCGGATCAGCTATCGCGAGGCGCCGATCCGGATCGCGCAGATCACCCACCGCGGCGAACGCAACGCCATGGATGCCAGCTACCAGGAGGCGGTCGAAGCGATCAACCCGCTGCGGCTGAACCGGCTGGAGCGGCTGCGGACCGCGATGACGGAGCTCGGCTACGCCGATGAGCCGACCCTCATCCGCGAGCTGCACGACATCGACGTGGACGCGCTGGCCAGCGACCTGCAGCAGTTCCTGGTCGAGTCCGAGACGGTCTACTTCGCGGCCCTCCGCCGCTACCTGGCCGAGATCGATATCGAGCAGGGCGATGCCTCGTCGGCCGACCTGGCTCACCTGCTGCGCGGCAACGGCTGGGACCCGTGGTTCGACCCGCGCCGCATGCTCTCGATCGCCGAGGCCACGCTCTCCGGGCTGGGCATCGACATGCGGGAACAGGCGAATGTCACGCTCGACCTGCAGCCGCGGCCGAACAAGTCGCCGCGCGCCTTTGCGGTGCCCGTGCGCGTCCCACAGGACGTGCGCCTGGTGGTGCAGCCGCGGGGTGGACACGACGACTACGACGGCCTGCTCCACGAGCTCGGGCACGTCGAGCATTTCGCGCACGTCGACCCGAAGCTGCCGATGGCGTGGAGGTACGTGGGCGACAACTCCGTCACCGAGGCGTACGCCTTCCTGCTCCAGTACCTGATGTTGGAGCCGGACTGGCTGGCCGAGCACCTGGACATGCCGGACGGCGAGGCGGCCGGTTGGGTCGACTTCGCGGCGTTCCGCAAGCTCGTCTACCTGCGCCGCTACGTTGCCAAGCTTCTGTACGAGCTCAGACTGCATCGCGACGCCGACATCGGCCTGGCGCGCGCCTACTACGCCGGCCTGCTCGGCCTCCTCATCGGGGTGCGCATTCCGGAGGCGAGCTTCCTGGCCGATCTGGACGACCACTTCTACGCGGCGCGCTACCTACGCGCCTGGATGCTGGAGGGCAGCCTCGCGGCGGCCTTGAAGGCGCGTCACGGCGAGCGATGGTGGCGCGAGCCGGCGGCGGGCGAGACGTTGCGGCGCAGCTGGTCGCGAGGGCAGGAGTGGAATGCGCAAGACGTGGTTGCGCATCTCGGGTATGATCGTCTGGACTGGCGACCGGTCTTGCGTCAGATCCGGACGCGGCTCATCGGCGAGATGAGCGGATACGGCGGGCCCAACATCACCACCCGCGCAGGGACCCGCAAGGTCTGACCCGGCTGACCGCCACTCGTCCCACGGACGAGAGCGACACTCCCGAGCGTGGCACGGACGCTCCCGTTGCCGAAGTTCAGCTGTCGCTCCTGCCGGTATCCCGCCTCATCCCTCTTCAAGGGAGAGGAGCGGTGCAGCCGCACCCGCCACCCCACAGCCCGATCGAGGTCACTCCCGCAACAGCATGAACGAAGAAGCACGACCCCCGCGCCGCGGACGGCCGCGGCGTCGCCCTGACGGCGGCGGCGCACGCCGTCAGCAGCCCCGCCCCGCCTACCAGCAGCGCCGGAACGCGTATGCCACCGGCGGCTACTCGTCGATCTACGCCGGACCGTTCCCGACGGACGAGGACGACTTTGAAGGCGGCATGAACCTTGCCGACCTCCAGGCCAAGAGCGTCGACGAGCTGCGCGAGCTGGCCTCCGAGCTCGGCGTGGAGGGTCACGAGCTGCTCGAGCACTCGGACCTCGTCCTCAAGCTGCTCGACGTGGTCCCCCTGGCGCCCACCCAGCCGCGGCGTGAGCAGAACGGCCAGCCGGGGATTGCCAGCGGGATCCTGGAGATCGTCGACGAGGGCTTCGGCTTCCTGCGCCGCAACGGCGTGATGCCATCCAACGACGACATCTACGTTAGCTCCTCCCAGGTGCGGCGCTTCGGCCTGCGCACCGGCGACAAGGTGACCGGCCAGACGCGTCCGCCCAAGGACCAGGAGAAGTACTGGGGCCTGCTCCGCGTCGACACCGTGAACGGCGTCGACCCCGAGGTGGCCAAGCGACGGCCCTACTTCGACACGCTGGTGCCCGTCTTTCCGGACGAGATGTTCGACATCGAGACCGATCAGAAGAACCTCACCCAGCGCCTCATCAACCTGATCAGCCCCATCGGCAAGGGACAGCGCGGCCTGATCCTGTCGCCGGCCAAGGCCGGCAAGACGACCGTGCTGAAGCAGATCGCGCACGGCATCACCGAGAACTACCCGGAGACCCTCCTCATGGTCGCCCTCATCGGCGAGCGGCCGGAGGAGGTCACCGACATGAGCCGCAGCGTGAAGGGCGAGATCTACGCCTCCACCTTCGACGAGCCGACCGAGAACCACACCCGCGTGGCGGAGATGGCGCTCGAGATCGCCAAGCGGCAGGTCGAGACCGGCCGCGACGTGGTGATCCTGCTCGACTCGATCACCCGCCTGGCGCGCGCCTACAACCTGGCGCTGCCGGCATCGGGCAAGACCCTCTCCGGTGGCGTCGACCCGGTGGCCCTCTATCCTCCGAAGCGCTTCTTCGGCGCCGCCCGCAACATCGAGCACGGCGGCTCGCTGACGATCATCGCCACCTGCCTGGTCGACACCGGCTCGCGGATGGACGACGTGATCTACGAGGAATTCAAGGGCACCGGCAACATGGAGCTGGCGCTGGACCGCAAGCTGAGCGACAAGCGGATCTTCCCGGCGGTCGACGTGCTGCGCTCCGGCACGCGTCGCGAGGAGCTGCTGCTCGACGAGAACTCGCTGCGGATGGTGTGGACCATGCGTCGCATGCTGAGCGCGGTCGGCCCCAACGAGGGGATCGAGCTGCTCATGCAGCGGCTTGGCAAGACCAAGAACAACGCCGAGTTCCTGGTATCGCTCAGCAAGAGCGTAGAAGCCTCCGAGCGCTAGCCAAGTACCGCGCGTCCCGTGACCGTCAGCTCGCGCCGACTGCCCGTCGCGCTGCTCCTCCTCTCGGTCCTGCTGATATCCTGCGGCGAGACGCCGCCGGCCAGCTCGTCCGCCACCGCATCGGCCTCGCCCTCGGCGCCAGCCTCAGAGGCGATCGCCGGCGAGGTGATCGCGGCTCCGGGCTCGGAGAGCGAGGTGTACGCCCCCAATCCAGGCTCGCTGGTGGTGGCGATCGATCCCGGGCACGGCGGCTGCCTCGACTGGGGCGTTCCGGACCCGCGCCGGCGGGGCGTCGACTTTGCCGAGAAGACGATGACGCTGGCGATCGGCCTGGACCTTCGCGACCGGCTGGCAGCGCAGGGCGTGCGGGTCGTGATGACGCGGGCGTCCGACGAGGCGCTGTCAGGTGACGATTACCCGGACCTGGGCTGCGATGGGCCCGCCTGGCGGGACGTGAATGGGGATGGCGAGTCGGGCTTCCATCCGGAGGACCTGGAGGGCAAGGTCCGCACCCGCGACGAGCTGCAGGCCAGGCTCGACCTGGCCAACGTGGCCCGTGCCGACGTCCTGGTCAGCATCCACATCAACTCGTTGACACAGGACGGGGTGGTGCTCGAGATCGCGGCCAGCGAGACCTTCTACACCGATGAGACGCCCTGGGGCATCTCTGCCACGGAGGGTCTGGCAGGGCTGATCCAGGATGAGGTGGTCGCCGCCATGGCGGGCGTGGCGGACTACGCACGGCAGGACCGTGGCATCGGAGCGCACAACCTGTACATGGTCGCGCCGCCGCTGCTCGAGCCCACTCCCGACCGGCCCGATCCGCGCAAGCAGCCCACCCGCGGCGCGCTCATGCCGTCGGTGCTCGCCGAGGTCGGCTCGATCACGCTCGCCGCGGAGCACGACCTCCTCGCGTCGTCGGCCGGGCAGGCGGCCGCCGCGGACGGCATCTACCGCGCGCTGGCTGCCTACTTCGGCGGTCGTGAGCAGGCGGTCCGCTACTCGGTCCCGGCGGTGGAGCCCGTCGTCGGCAGCGCCCCGCAGCCGATCGATGGCGATGGCCCACAGTTCTGGATCGCCGATCTGCCGGCCGACGTGCAGGAGGCCGGGCTGGCAGTGGTGCTGACCAACACCGGCACCCAGCCCTGGCAGGATGGCCTGGCTCTTCTCGCCGGCTGGGGCGCGACCGACCAGCCCTTCCTGCGCGTGCCGCCCGACGACCTGGAGGGCCTGCCGGTGGAGGTCCCAGCGCTGGGGCCGGGGGAGTCGGTCGAGCTGCATCTTCCGATCGCTCCACCGTCGGACCCGTCCGCCCGCCAGGTCGCGTGGATCACCCTTTCGGGCACCGGAGGAACGTTCGCCGATCTGGGGTCGCCGCCGCTTCAGCTCGCATGGCCCCCAGGCTGACGCTGCCACCACCGCCAGGATTGGCGGGTTGACCCATCGTGAAGGCCGCTGCTACCATCGGGCTCGGCACGATCTCGGACCGGTGCGCTGCCTTCCACCGGCTCGGGGGTTGAGCGGGATCGGGCACCGACGAACACCTATGCCGCG